>Ga0181557_1001923_pt1 | contig 22500 bp, 19 predicted proteins | sample 011ome_23_FD_148632 | JGI IMG/M metagenome (GOLD analysis project Ga0181557, IMG submission 148632) | Coastal salt marsh microbial communities from the Groves Creek Marsh, Skidaway Island, Georgia - 011506CT metaG (spades assembly) | ecosystem: Environmental > Aquatic > Marine > Intertidal zone...
ACACCAACAAGCGTCAAATTCGGAAAATGATGCCCTTTTGCCGCCATTTGTGTGCCGACAATAATATCAACCTCACCAGCCTGAACCGACTCGATAAAACTCTCTGCGGCTTTTGGCGTGCCAACCGTATCGCTGGACAACACCGCAAATCTGGCTTCGGGAAACCGCCACAACACTTCTTCAGCAAGCCGTTCAACGCCGGGGCCGCAAGCCTGCATGCTGTCGGTCTCGCCACATTGCGCACAATCGGCACGCGGCCGCGTTTCATGGCCACAATGATGGCACCGCATGCGGCCAGCCAGTCGATGCGCCACCATCCAGCTATCACAATGCGGGCAGGTCACTTTCGCACCGCAGGCCCCACACAGCGTCAGTGGCGCATAGCCACGACGATTCAAAAACAACAGCGTTTGTTCGCCATCCTGCAAGCGTTTTGCCATCGCATCGACCAACGGCGGCGCCAGCCAGCGACCCCGTTCCGGCGGCGTTTTGCGCAGATCAATGGCGCTCACCTGCGGCAGGCTTGCCCCATGCACACGCTCTGGCAGTGGCAGGTGACGATAGCGCTGCGCTTTGCCAGTGCCACCGGCATTCACCCAGCTTTCAAGTGAGGGCGTGGCGCTGGCCAGAATAATCGGGCAATTTTCGATCCGCGCCCGCAACACCGCCATATCACGCGCCTGATAAATTACCTGATCTTCCTGTTTAAAGGCATGTTCATGTTCTTCATCAACAATGATCAGCCCCAGATTCTGAAACGGCAGAAACAGGGCTGACCGTGCGCCAACAACCACCGACAGCTGGCCGGTCAGGGCAAATCGCCAGGCGCGGCGTTTTTGGGCGGCGGACACATCTGAATGCCATTCAACCGGCGACACCCCAAAACGCGCCGCAAACCGGCTGCGCCACGCGGCTGACAAGGCGATTTCCGGCAGCAGAATCAGCACCTGCTGGCCAGCTTGCACGGCTGTTTTAACAGCTTCAAAATAGACTTCCGTTTTGCCCGAGCCGGTGACCCCATCAAGCAATGTTGTGGCAAATCCCCGGCCGATCATCGCCGACAGATCAGCTGCCGCAGTGGCCTGTGTCGCGGTCAGCGTCAAGCCGGGCAAGTCACATCGTGGCACGGCTGGCGGCTGATCTTGCGCCACGTGATCGACGCCTAGCAGCCCTTGCGCCGCCATAGCGGCGATCACCGCCGGACTGACATCTGCAGCAACGGACAGATCCTTTGCCGTCAGCCGCACGCCATCCGCCAATGCCCCCAGAACGCGCTGCCGGGCTGGCGTCATACGATGCTTGGCCGGCAGGCTTTCCGGCCGGAAAAAACGTTTCTGCAATGCGGCTGGCGCCAGCGCCGCCGGCTGACTCAGAATCATCTTGGCGACAGCCCCAAGCGGCGCCAATGTCCAATCGGCAAAACGCTGCATGAACGGTATCAGCGCGGCTGGCAATGCCGGCACGTCAGACACGTCTTCGAGACAACGTAATTTTTCCACGACCACATCGCCGGAACCGGGCCCCAACACAATTCCCGGCAAACGGCGATTGCCAAACGGCACCATCACCACACTGCCGGCAACCACCGAAAGATGTTCAGCAACAATATAGTCAAAACATCCGGCCACCGGCGTCGCAACGACGACTGAAACAATTTCCGGCGAAACAATTTCCGGCCGACGCACAGGCCCGGGCGATGATGCCGATGATGCCGATGATGATGATGGGGGCAAGGACGAGGACATGGCGCTGGGGGCAATCTCTTTCGCAGGTCAGTTGCAGGGCCGCATGACATCCCGGCGGGACATAACACCGGGTATCAAGGTTATGGATTTGCATGACCGGTTGCGATATGGTGAAAACGATCACATCTGCAAAGCCCTATAAAAAAGTGCATGCAGCCATCTGTCCATAGCAGGATTATAAATTATGAAAATTTTTCTGGATAGCGCTGATATTGACGAAATCACCGCGCTCAGCGACACCGGCTTTATCGACGGCATCACCACCAACCCCTCATTGATTGCCAAGTCAGGCCATAAAATTGCGGATCGAATCGCCGAAATCTGTGCTGTGATTGATGGGCCGGTGAGCGCCGAGGTCACCGCCACTGATTATGAAACAATGCTTGCTGAAGGCCGGAAACTGGCGGCGATTGCGCCAAATGTTACGGTGAAAGTGCCATTGACAAGAGCCGGATTGCAGACCTGTCGCACGCTCAGCGACGCCGGTACAAAAGTCAATGTAACGCTGTGTTTCACATCCGGTCAGGCGCTGCTTGCGGCAAAAGCCGGCGCCAGCTTTATTTCACCGTTTGTTGGCCGGCTTGATGATATCGGCCAGGACGGCATGGGGCTGATCGAGGAGATTTGCAGCATTTATGCAAATTATGATTACGCAACCGAAATATTGGTTGCCTCGGTGCGCAGCACCCAACATGTTGTCGATGCGGCGCTGGTCGGGGCAGATGTCGTCACCCTGCCGCCGAAAATTCTAACAGCTTTATATCAGCACCCGCTTACCGATAGCGGGCTTGATGCGTTTTTACAGGATTGGGCGAAGACCGGACAATCTATTCTATAGACCGGCTATTCTATAGACCGGCTATTCTGAAAATCGGCAGTCCCCAAAACCGGCTGTTGGCATAACGAACCGCGTCACACAATAGCGCCCAGAGGTGGAAACCGGTTATGGCAAAAGATAAATCACCATTTTCACATCAAGATGTGGTGGCTTATATCACCGCGCATCCGGACTGTCTGGCACATCATCCGGAGTTGCTTGCACAATGTCTGGCGGCGGCTAAATCTGTCGATACTGACACCCATCCGGGCCAGTTAAGTCCGGGCCAGTTTAAACCTGATATGGTAAATCCGGATATTGCAGACCCGGATATGGCAAATATCGTTGATTTGAGTCCGGCTCTGGCCGCGCGCGCGCGTGATGAGGCCAGACGTCTTGGTCTGGCGCACAAATCGCTGTTGCATGTCGCCGCCGAGAATATGGTGAGCTGGAAACGGCTTCATCATGCGACATTGGCGCTTTTGGCAAGCACCGATCTGGCCGGGTTATGCCATGTCATCTCCGCCGAATTTCCAACGATTTTCGATCTACAAAAAGCGCTGTTGATCATCGAGTCGGAAACCAGCCTGGCCGGCATCGTGGCGGCCGGGCTTGACGTTCAGCCAGCCGCCCGCATCACCGCCGCACTACAGGGCCGCACCATATATTTAGGCGCGCCAAATGATGCCGGCACCACTTTGTTGGGCCAGCCTGCCGCCAGCATCGCATTGATCCGTTTGCCAGACCGCTTGCCAGCACCGGTTTCAAACTGTGTGTTACTGCTTGCCGGCAACCACCCGACAAGTTTTCAACCTGATCTGGGCAGTGATTTACTGGTCTTGCTGGCTGAAATGATTGGTGTGACCTTGGCAGCACGGCTTGAATCTCTGGTTGAATTGCGATGATTGATGCGACGCATCGCACGGCGTGGCTGAACTGGCTGTCGACGGAAAAGCGTTATGGTGACAATACGCTGGATGCGTACCGCCGCGACCTTGACGATTTTTCTGCCTATGCCAGCACCGTGCCGACCGCCTCTGCGATGATCGACCGGCAGCTGTTCCGCGGCTGGCTGGCAAGCATGGCGGCGCGACAATTGGCGCGCACGACGATTGCGCGGCGGGTCGCGTCTTTGCGCAGCTTTTTCCGCTTTTGTGGCCGTCGGCAACTGCTTGATGTGCCTGATCTGAGCTGGCTTCGGGCGCCGCAACCAGCCCGTTCGGTACCAAAATCGCTATCCGCAGATGACGCCAGATCATTACTTGAGGCTATTTTTGAACGGCGTGGCGCTGACTGGGTCAAACAACGTGATTTTGCCGTTTTAATGCTGCTTTATGGTGCCGGGTTGCGTATTTCCGAGGCGCTTGCATTGCGCCGCGCTGACGCCCCGCTTGGCGACTGGCTGAGCGTCTTTGGCAAGGGCGGCAAGACCCGTGAGGTGCCGGTGCTGCGTGCCGCCGCCGAGGCGGTTGATGATTATCTGGCGGTATGTCCGTTCGATGCTGGCACCGCCGGGCCGCTATTTGTCAGCAGCCGCGGGGCCGCGCTTGGGCCGCGCGCGGTGCAACGTCTTGTCGAAGATTTGCGGGCCAGTCTCGATCTGCCAGCGCATGTGACGCCGCATGCACTCAGACACGCCTTTGCCACGCATCTGCTTGGCAATGGTGGCGATCTGCGCGCCATTCAGGAATTGCTTGGACATGCCAGCCTGTCAACAACCCAGCGTTATACCGAGGTTGATGAAGGCCATCTTATCCGGCTGCACCGCGATACCCATCCCCGGGCCCGACGCTAGCTATAGCTGCCCAGCGCTAGTTATATGTGAATAGCACGACCATCGACAGCCAATGCGGCTTCTTTCACCGCCTCATTCAATGTCGGATGACCATGACAGGTGCGGGCAATATCTTCGGCCGACGCGCCAAACGCCATGGCGGTGGCGCATTCGTGAATCACCGTGCCTGCCTCATGCCCGATAATATGCACACCAAGCACTTTGTCGGTCTGGCTGCATGCCAGAATTTTAACAAAGCCATCACTGTGACCCTGGGCGCGGGCACGGCTGTTGGCGGCAAATGGGAACACGCCTTTTTTATAGTCGGTCTTTGCCGCTTTCAGCGCCTCTTCACTTTGCCCCAGCGTGGCAATCTCCGGTGCCGTATAGACAATGCCGGGCACCAGCGCGTAATCCACATGCCCCGGCTGGCCAGCCATCATTTCGACTGCCGCCACCGCATCTTCTTCGGCTTTATGCGCCAGCATCGGCCCGTCAATCACATCGCCAATGGCAAACACATCATCAAGGCTTGTCTCAAACCGCGAATCAACCGCGATACGGCCACGCGCCGTCAGGCTGATACCGGCCGCTTCCAAACCAAGCCCGTCAGTTGCCGGATGCCGCCCGACCGACACTAGTGCAATATCGGCTGTCACCGTTTCTGCCGCACCGCCAGCCGCAGGTTCGACCGTTAAACTGACCCCGGTTTTTGATGTCTTCGCCGCTTTGACAGCGGTGCTCAGGCGAAATGACACCCCTTGTTTTTTGGCAATGGCGAGAAATTTTTTGGCAATTTCATCATCCATACCGGGCAGGATACGCGGCAGAAATTCGATCACCTCGACCTCAGCCCCCAGCCGCGCCCAGACAGTGCCAAGTTCCAGCCCGATATAACCAGCCCCAATGACAAGCAGTTTTTTCGGGCATTTATCCAGACTTAACGCGCCGGTCGAGCTGACAATGCGTTTTTCATCAATGGTAATCCCCGGCAGGCTGGACGCATGGCTGCCGGTCGCAATCATGATTTTATCCGTGCTGTAGCTGCCTTTATCTTTGCCATCGACAATCGTCACCGCACCAGCACCATCAATGCGTGCGCTGCCTTCAAGCCGGGTGATTTTGTTTTTCTTGAACAGAAAATCAATGCCGGTTGTCAGACCCGACACAATATCGTCTTTGGACTGCATCATCGCCGGCAAATCCAGTTTTACCGCGCCAATCGCCACACCCATGCTGGCCAGATGACCCGACGCTGCATTGGCATAATGTTCCGACGCATTCAACAGGGCTTTTGACGGAATGCAACCGACATTCAGACAGGTGCCGCCAAGGGTGGGGCGTTTTTCGATACAGGCCACACGCATACCCAATTGCGCCGCACGAATCGCCCCCACATATCCACCAGGCCCGGCGCCGATCACAATCAGGTCAAAATTTTTATCGCTCATGCTTGCAGCCCATCATTTGTTGCTGTTTTTTACCCGATGCCGCTGCCCGTCACTGCTGTGTTATACACCAAGCAACAAACGCCGCGGATCTTCGACCACATCTTTGATCCGCTTCAGGAACGACACCGCCTCGCGGCCATCAATAATACGGTGGTCATAAGATAGTGCCAGATACATCATTGGCCGAATCACAATTTGATCATCGACCACAACCGGGCGTTTATCAATCTTGTGCATACCCAAAATAGCGCTTTGCGGCGGGTTCAGAATAGGCGTCGACATCAGCGACCCATAGACCCCACCATTTGATATGGTAAAGCTGCCACCAGCCATTTCATCTGGCGCAATTTTACCTTCACGGGCGCGGGCGCCAAAATCGGCAATGGCTTGTTCGGTCGCGGGCAGATCCATCGTACCGGCATCTTTGATAACCGGCACCACAAGACCTTGCGGGGTGCCAACAGCAACGCCGATATTATAGTAATTTTTATAGATAATATCATCGCCATCAATTTCCGCATTGACCGCCGGAAATTCGCGCAACGCCTGAATCGCCGCCTGAACAAATACCCCCATGAACCCCAGACGGATTTCATGCGCCATTTCAAATGCATCTTTAAAATCTGTCCGCAACTGCATCAGCGCTGTCATGTCAACTTCATTAAATGTCGTCAACATGGCGGCATTATTTTGGGCTGACTTTAACCGGCTCGCGATAATTTTGCGCAATTTTGACATCGGCACACGTTCTTCACGTGCCGCATCCACATCCCGTGATGGCGCGCGCGGCGGTGTTGCCGGCAGCTCTGACACTGCTGGTGCTGACCGGGGCTTATTTACCGCGTTCAACACATCGGCTTTGGTGAGACGACCGCCAACACCGGTACCGGTAAGGCGCGCCGGGTCGATGTTATGTTCGGCAACAAGCCGCCGCACAGCTGGCGACAAATGATCATTGGCTGATGTTGCCGCTGGCGTGCCGGCAGCCAGATCAGGCGCCGATGGCTGTTCCGAAACTTTCTCTGAAACTTTTGCCGGAGCTTTCTCTGAAACTTTCTCTTGGGCTTTCGCTTGGTTTTTTTCGGGGGCTTTTACCGGCGCAGCGCTCGCACCTTCCTCGAGATGCGCCAGAATAGCGCCAACTTCAACAACCGCCCCTTCGGCCGCCACAATGTCGCCAAGCTGGCCAGCGACGGGTGACGGCACCTCCAGCGTAACCTTGTCGGTTTCGAGTTCGACGATGGGTTCATCGGCCGCCACATTATCCCCGCTGGCTTTTATCCAACGCGCGACCGTGGCATCGCTCACCGATTCGCCCAAAGTTGGAACAGTAATTTCTATGGCCATTTCCAGCGCCCTCCTTGTGGTGCCTTATTTTGCTGCGGTTATTACAATGACAATTGTTACCCAGCGATACCCTATGACTTTACCAGCAACACCCTATGATTTTGACTGGCTCGGCAGATCAAGCGCGGCTGCAACCAAATCATTCTGTTCCCGGTTATGCCGCGATAATGTGCCGGTTGCCGGCGACGCTGCCGCATCCCGGCCAGCATAAACAAGCCGTTGCTGCTGCATGCCAGTCTCAGCCATGATGTCTTCAATGTAATCACGCACAAATGTCCAGCCGCCCATATTTTTTGGCTCTTCCTGACACCATACGACGCTCGCCTTGGGGGTTTTTGACAAAATCTCTTTGACAGCTTTAGTCGGGAATGGATAAAGCTGCTCAACCCGCAAAATCTCAATATCCCACGCTTTTGCAGCATCGCGTGCAGCGGCCAGATCATAATACACCTTGCCACTACACAGAACGATCCGCTTAACCTTTCCATGCCGCACCTGGGTATCACGCTCGTCCAGCAGCCGATGGAAGGTCGTTCCCGGCCCCATATCGGCCAGATCCGACACACAGGCTTTATGCCGCAACAATGATTTCGGCGTCATCACAATAAGCGGTTTGCGGAAATTCCGCCGCAATTGACGCCGCAAAGCGTGAAAGTAATTGGCTGGGGTGGTGCAATTCACCACCTGCATATTATCTTCGGCACATAGCTGCAGATAACGTTCAAGGCGCGCCGATGAATGTTCCGGGCCTTGCCCTTCATAGCCATGCGGCAACAGCAAAACCAACGCGTTCATCCGCAACCATTTGGCCTCACCAGACGAGATAAACTGGTCAACAACCACCTGTGCGCCATTCGCAAAATCGCCGAATTGTGCTTCCCACATGACCAGCGCATTTGGCTCAACCTGTGAAAACCCATATTCAAACCCCATCACCGAGGCTTCGGATAACGGCGAGTCAATCACTTCAAAATCAGCCTGATCTTCACTCAGATGATTGAGTGGCGTATAGCGTTCCTCATTGGCCTGATCAACAAACACCGCATGCCGCTGGCTGAATGTGCCGCGACATGAATCCTGGCCGGACAATCGCACCGGATTGCCTTCCATCAAAATTGATCCAAACGCCAAATGTTCCGCCGTCGACCAGTCAATACCACTGCCTTTGGCAATCATATCTCCGCGTGCTTTGATAATCCGCAGCAACTTGCTGTTCAGCGTCATACCATCAGGCGGGGTTGTCATGCTGGCACCGATTTGCCGCAATTTGTCGAGTTCGACGGCGGTTTCGCCACGCCTGTCCTCGCCATGCGCGGTGACCATGCCAGACCAGCTGCCCTCAAGCCAGTCAGCCTTGTTCGGCAGATAATTGGTGCCCGCTTCAAACTCGGCATCAAGATAGGCGATGCGATCGGCAACAACCTGTTGCGCGGCTTCCTGATCGTAAATGCCCTCATCAACCAGCCGCTGGGCATAAAGATCACGGGTTGAAAGATGCGCGCCGATGGCGTTGTACATCAATGGTTGGGTAAAGGCTGGCTCGTCCCCTTCATTATGGCCAAAACGCCGATAGCAGAACATATCAATGACCGCATCGGTACCAAATGCCTGCCGAAATTCTGTCGCAATACGCGCCACATGAACGACGGCTTCCGGATCATCACCATTCACATGAAAGATCGGTGCCATAACCATTTTGGCGACATCGGTCGGATAGGGTGACGACCGCGAAAATGACGGGCTCGTGGTAAAGCCGATCTGATTATTGATAATAATGTGAATTGTGCCGCCCGTGCGGTAACCGCGCAGCGCAGAAAAGGCAAATGTTTCGGCAACAACACCCTGACCGGCAAAAGCCGCATCACCATGCAGCAAAATGCCCAGCACCTGGGTGCGGTCATGATCACCGCGCTGTTGCTGTTTTGCGCGCACCCGCCCCACAACAACCGGGTCAACAATTTCAAGATGCGATGGATTCGGCGCCAGTGACAGATGCACCCCTGCATCATCGAAATCACGATCTGCCGAGGCCCCCATATGATATTTCACGTCACCCGAACCACCCGCATTTTCCGGGTTTGCCGGGTTGCCTAAAAATTCCGAAATAATCGCCCGAAACGGTTTTTGCAGGACATTATGCAGCACATTCAAACGACCACGATGTGCCATACCGATGACAGCTTCGCGCAGATCAAGCTGGCTGCCGCGCTTTAAGATTTGTTCCAGCGCCGGAATCACTGCCTCGGCACCATCCATCCCAAAGCGTTTTGTGCCGGTATATTTTTTGTGCAGATAGCGTTCAAATTCTTCTGCATCGACCAGACGTTCATAGATCGCTTTTTTACCTTTAACGGTAAAATCCGTCTGGTTGCCGATGGCTTCGATACGTTCCTGTATCCAGGCCTTTTGCGCCGGATCCTGAATATGCATAAATTCAACGCCTATTGTGCCACAATAGGTTTTCCGCAGCCGGTCAATAATTTCACTCAGCGTTGCGGTTTCCAGACCAAGCACATGATCGATGAAAATAGGACGATCCCAGTCATCATCGCCAAACCCATAGCTTTTCGGATCAAGCTCCGGGTGCAGCGGCTTGTCTTCAAGTGACAGCGGGTCAAGATCAGCGATAAGATGGCCGCGGATACGATAGGCGCGGATTAACATCACCGCGCGCAAGGAATCAAGCGTTGCCGCGCGCATATCTGTGGCATTCATCGTCCGCCCGGATACATGCCCCTCGGCCACCGCCTTGATCGAGGCATCCGGGTCTACCGCGCCAATAACCCGGCTTGGCGCGCGCCCCCAGCTGGGGCCAGACTCAGCTTCATCGCCGCCATAGGCCAGATCGCCAAACGCCTCGAAATAAGCGTTCCAGTTCTGGTCGACAGATTTTGGATCAGCCCGCCAGGCACGGTTCATTTCCGCAATAAATGTCGCATTCGCGCCCGATAACAGGCTCAGGTCAATTTCTGCGCTCACGTCACTCAAAGTCGAAGCAGCATCATCCATGGCAGGTCGTGTTCCAATACATCGCGAAATATAAAAACTGCATATCAGTCTATGCGGTAATTTTTGTATTTCAAGTCAGACCGCAGTTAAAATCACAATTTCAGCAAATCTTCTGCAATGACGGCAGCCCGTATGGCGCAACACCCCGGCTGCGCCATAGCAGAGATTGATAATTTTTGGCGCTTATGATGCCAGCCCGTCAACAACATCATTCAGGGCTTTTACCGCGCCAACCGAATTATCGAACATCGCTTGTTCGTCCGCATTCAGATCAATTTCGACAATGCGTTCAACACCGCCAGCGCCAATAATCACCGGCACGCCGACATACAGACCGTCAAGCCCATAAGCACCGTCGACATAGGCGGCGCAAGGCAGTAGGCGCTTTTTGTCTTTCAAATAGGCATCTGCCATTTCAATGGCTGACGACGCTGGCGCATAAAAAGCCGATCCGGTTTTCAGCAAGCCAACAATTTCAGCACCGCCATCGCGTGTTCGCTGGACGATCTCGGCAATCCGCGCATCGCTTGACCACCCCATCTTAATCAAATCGGGAACCGGTATACCGGCAACAGCTGAATAGCGCACCAACGGCACCATCGTATCGCCATGTCCACCCAGAACAAAGGCGGTCACATCTTCGACGGATACATTAAATTCTTCTGCGAGGAACAGGCGGAACCGTGCCGAATCCAGCACCCCGGCCATGCCAACCACCTTGGCCGCCGGCAGGCCCGAGGCGCGTTGCAGAACCCCGACCATGACGTCAAGCGGGTTGGTGATGCAAATAACAAAAGCATTCGGGCAATGTTCTTTGATACCAGCGCCAACCTGATTCATCACTTTGGTATTGATACCGATCAAATCATCGCGGCTCATGCCTGGCTTGCGCGCCACACCAGCGGTGACAATGACCACGTCACTGTCAGCCAAAGCGGCATAATCATTCGCCCCGGTAACCGCCGCATTAAATCTTTCAATCGGGCTTGATTGCGCAATATCAAGCGCCTTGCCCTGTGGAATACCCTCGGCGATATCGAACAGGGTGATGTCGCCAAGCTCTTTCAAACCGGCAAGCACAGCCAATGTGCCACCAATATTACCAGCGCCAATTAGAGAGATTTTATGTCGTGCCATGATGCTTCACTTCCATTGTTGCTCAATCCGAATGACGCCGCTCTGGGCAATCACAATCTTGCAGCAACGGCGTATCGCTGTGGTGTAGCGGACTATGCAAATACATACAAGGCTAATCACCGGCTCTGTGGAAAAATACGCCGCCCAATAGTGACATGACCCATAGCAACATAACTAGACCTTATCTGGCTGGCCTCGTGCCACCATTTCACCAAGCCGCGATGCGGTCCGGTCAAACTCAAATTGCCATTGATGACCGACATATAATGTTTCAATATCTGTCACCGCCGAGGCCACCAGAAACCGGCCACGATCATATAACGCATCAATAAGCCACATAAAGCGCCGCGCCAGATGTTCATTAGACTCGGTGAATTGCGGTATATCGGCCAGCACCAGCCCGGCAAATCGCCCGGCAATCGCCAGATAATCACGTGCCGCCAATGGCACATCACACAGGCTGGCAAAGCTGGCATAACCTATATCGCCAGCCACCTTGTCGATGATGATATCACGCCCGGCCACACGGATGGTTTCGCTGGTCATTGCTGTATCACCCGCCAGCTGCTGAAAAGCAGCTTCAAGGCATTGCTGATTGGCCGCATTCAGCGGCTGATACCAGGTCGGCATTGACGCCAGAACCGAGCCGCGCCAGTCAACTCCGGCGGCCAACTCAAACATCTCACAGCGGGATTTTAACAGTTCGATAAATGGCAAAAACCGATCACGATGCAGCCCGTTTTTATAGAGATCATCCGCATGCCGGTTAGAGGTCGCCAGCACCGTAATACCGCTGTTAAGAAGCGTCGAGAACAGCCGCGCCAGAATCATGGCATCGGCAATATCGCGCACTTCCATTTCATCGAAACAGAGCACCTGCCCGCGCGCCGCCAGCAGCTTTGCCGCGGCTTCGATCGGGTCATCATCACCGGCTTGGCGTGCCGCATGGATGCTGTCCTGTGCCAGCACCATAAAATCATGAAAATGCAACCGCCAGACGGTCGGTGCTGTCGGGTGATGCGGCAAGCTGGAGACGAACATATCCATCAACATGGTTTTGCCGCGACCCACACCACCATAGATATAAAGGCCGGTCACTGGCTGGGATGGGCGCAACAATTTTGTGATCCAGTTTCGCGACTGGTTATGACAGAGCCGGTCAATCAGACTGTCCAGCTTTTCGGCCGCCACCTGTTGCCCCGCATCTGGCGATAAATCGCCGTTAGCAATTTTTCTGGCTAAGTGATGGCTTGGGTATCGCTGCGGGTGGTCTACCGGATCGGTCATTGCATCAGCGTTGCGCCATCTCGCTTTTGATACTGGCAATCGCCTTGCCCGGGTTCAAACCTTTTGGACAGGTTTTTGCGCAGTTCATAATGGTATGACACCGATACAGCGCAAAACTATCATCCAGCGATTCCAGCCGTTCCGCTTTGTGTTCATCGCGGCTATCAGCAATCCAGCGATAGGCTTGCAGCAATACCGCCGGGCCAAGATAGTCATCGCTGTTCCACCAATAGCTCGGACATGCCGTCGAACAGCTGAAGCATAAAACACATTCCCACAGCCCATCGAGCTTTTCCCGATCGGCCGGCGATTGACGACGCTCTTCGCCGTCGCTCGGGGCGGTGTCTGCTTTCAACCATGGTTCAATTGAGGTGAGTTGGCGGTATGGCTGGCTCAGATCCGGCACAAGATCTTTCACCACCGGCATATGCGGCAGCGGAAAAATTTTCACCGCGCCTTTCACCTCATCAATGCTTTTCAGACAGGCAAGCGTATTGGTGCCGTCAATATTCATCGAACAGGATCCACAAATGCCCTCACGGCAAGACCGTCTGAAGGTCAGGCTGCTATCTTGTTCACTTTTAATTTTGATCAGCGCATCCAGCACCATCGGCCCACAGCGATCAAGATCAATTTCAAAACTATCGATACGCGGATTGGCGTCATCATCAGGCGACCAGCGATAGACTTCAAAAGTCTTTACATTTTGCGCGGCATTGTCAGCTTTATGCGTCACGCCCTTGGTCAATGTTGAATTTTTAGGCAGTCTAAATTCGGCCATAACAGTCCTCTTTCGCTCTTGCCTAATACACGCGCTGTGCTGGTGGAATAGGGGCCACATCATTGCTCAGGGTGTTCATCACCACCTTACGATAGCCAAGCTGTGATTTATTATTTTCGTCCAGCCACATCACCGTATGTTTCATCCAGTTTTCATCGTCACGCTCGGGCCAGTCTTCATGCGCATGCGCACCGCGCGATTCCTGACGCTGATCGGCTGAGCGGATCGTCACCAGCGCCTGTCCCATCAGATTGTCCAGTTCCAGAGCCTCAATCAGATCAGTGTTCCAGATCATTGATTTATCGGCAACGCCAATATGCCCCATCCGGCTGGCGATTTTATCCATGCTTTGGACACCGCTTGTCAGCGATTCGCTCGACCGGAATACCGCCGCATGACGTTGCATGGCATGCTGCATGTCAAGACGAAGCTGCGCCACTGTCTCGCTGCCATTCGCATGGCGCATCCGGTCAAATCGGTCGAGCGCTTTATCGGTAGCAGATTGCGGCGCCTTCGCCAGCGCTGCGCCAGCTGTCACTGTTTCGCTGGCCCGATGCGCGGCGGCGCGGCCAAACACCACAATATCAAGCAGCGAATTGGTGCCAAGCCGGTTCGCCCCATGTACCGATACACAGGCCGCTTCACCAATCGCCATAAGCCCCGGCACCACAGCATTTTCGTCCGTCTTGGTTGGGGATAACACCTCACCATGATAGTTCGTCGGGATGCCGCCCATGTTATAATGCACGGTCGGCAATACCGGGATCGGCTCGCGGGTCACATCAACACCACAAAAAATCCGCGCGGTTTCGGTGATGCCGGGCAAACGCACATGCAAGGTATCAGGATCAATATGCTCCAGATGCAGCATAATATGGTCTTTATTCGGGCCAACGCCGCGGCCTTCATTGATTTCTATGGTCATGGCGCGGCTGACAACATCGCGGCTGGCCAGATCTTTTGCTGTTGGCGCAAACCGTTCCATAAAGCGCTCGCCCTCGGAATTGGTCAGATAGCCACCCTCACCACGCGCCCCTTCGGTGATCAATACACCGGCACCATAGACGCCGGTCGGGTGAAACTGGACAAATTCCATATCCTGTAGCGGCAAGCCAGCCCGCAACGCCATCGCATTGCCGTCACCGGTACATGTATGCGCCGATGTGCAGGAAAAATACACCCGCCCATACCCACCGGTGGCCAGCACAGTCTGCTGTCCCCAAAACCGGTGCAATGTGCCATCTTCCATACACAGCGCGATAACCCCGGCACATTCACCCGCATCTGTCATCAACAGATCCAGAACGTAATATTCGATATGGAAATGCGCCGCATATTTCAGGCATTGCTGATATAGCGTATGAAGAATCGCGTGGCCGGTACGGTCGGCAGCGGCACAGGCGCGCCGTGCCATCGATTTGCCATGATCAAGCGTATGGCCACCAAATGGGCGCTGATAGATTTTGCCTTCTTCGGTACGCGAAAACGGCACCCCATAATTTTCCAGTTCGATAACCGAGGGAATGGCGTTACGACACATATATTCAATCGCATCCTGATCGCCTAACCAGTCTGACCCTTTGACGGTATCGTACATATGAAACTGCCAGTTATCGCCTTCACCCATATTGTTCAAGGCGGCACCGATACCGCCTTGGGCCGCCACGGTATGCGAGCGGGTCGGGAACACCTTGCTGATACAGGCGGTTTTCAGCCCGCCTGCGGCCATGCCAAGGGTCGCACGCAAGCCGGCGCCACCAGCACCAACGACAACAACGTCATATTCATGGTCAGTTATTTCATATGCAGTCATAATAAACCTTCCAATGCTGGGCGAATAAAACCAACAGACCTATGTCAAAATGTAATCAGCGCCAATGCCGTTAGACTGACAAGCGCAATTCCCCCTAACGCTATTCTTGCGCAGAGGATCAAGCCGTTACGGCCACGCGCCAGCGGCACATAATCTTCAATAATCACCGCAATACCCAGCGCTGCATGAAACATACCAGCTGTAATCAGAACGGCCAGTGGCAAAGCTGTTGACGGTGCCGCGATCAATTGACGCGCCGCCTCATAATCAAGCGACACCAAACCGCCCAAAAGATAGACACAATAGACCATCAGCGGCAAGGTCAGCATAGCGCTCCATCTTTGCCACTTCCAATGTGGCACCGCTGATCCATGTTGTTTGTGCGTTTTACCCTGCATCATATGACCTGGTTTCTATATCCCGATTGTCCATAGCAATGCGGTGATCCCCACAGTCAGCAGCAGGACAATCCAGCCACTGCGATACACCGCCGGAATGGTCAGACCAATGCCGCGATCCCAGCTTAAATGCCGAACACCATTGAGCGCGTGGTAAATCAACGCCACCGAATAGCCAAATAACACAAGCTGGCCAAGCGGATGCGACACCACCAGCGCCGCCACCCCATACCAGCGATCACCAGCCGCCAATGCCACCAGCCACAGGCACAGCAATAGGGTGCCGGCTGCCAACGCCGCGCCGCTTGCCCGGTGCGAAATTGACATTACCGATGTCAATTGTGGCCGGTATATTTGCAGATGTGGTGATAACGGACGCGGTTTCGCCATTACAGCCCTCGATTAAGCATCAGATCCCCGAAATGATTATATGAGATGTCCGGGCAAAATAGTCAATGTGAAAGGGTCAAATCCGGTGCCCAAACACGGTTTCTGTCAGAGATTTTTTGGTGTTTGCGTTTTTCCAGAAATCACGGCACAACAATGGCGATGAAACAAATTCTGTCGATACAATCTGCAGTGACCTATGGCTGCGTTGGCAATAGTGTTGCCGCCCCGGTGATCACCAGATTGGGCATGCAGCCTTTGCGCGTTGACACGATCGCGCTGGCAGCCCATCCCGGCTATGGCATAAACGCTGGCGGTTCACTCGATCATGCAGATTTTATCGACATTTTACAGTCACTTAATGCGCTGAATATTTTGCCGAAAATTGGCAGCATCGTGACCGGTTACCTGGGTAGTGCCGGACAAATTGCACCGATTGAGGCGCTCATCAAAAGCTGGCAGGCGGCGCGGCCAGACGGTCGATATATTCTCGATCCGGTGCTTGGCGACGGCGGCAGGCTATATGTTGACGCGGCCATCGTCGCCACCATGCAGCAGCGGCTTTTGCCATTGGCGCATATTGTCACACCCAATCAATTTGAACTGGGCCTGTTGACCGACATGCCTGTGACGGACGTTGCGGACGCCACGCAGGCAGGCAGAAAAATGCTCCAACAAAACCCGCTGCTCGAGGCTGTTATTGCCACCGGCATTGCCAATACCGAGCAGGGTATCAGCGACCTGAAAATCAGCCGGCATGATCTGGCCGAACGCCGCCACACAAAACGACCCCATGGCGTTGCTGGTGGCGGTGATTTGCTGACCGCCATTTTATCTTGTTGGGTGACCGACGGACATGATCTGGATCGGGCATTTGCCGTTGCCAGCGATGATGCGCATAGCATCATTGAGCGCAGCCCTACCGCCATTGATATTGAGCTGTTTGGCAATCTGCAGCTATTGACCGCCTGCAACTATTAACTGACTGCAGCTAGCTGATGCTGATGATCAGCCGCGCCCGGAAAGACCGCGCGCCACGACCAATTCGGCAATTTGCACCGAATTAAGCGCCGCACCTTTGCGCAGATTATCCGCAACACACCAAAACACCATACCATTTGGCACGGTCGGGTCTTTTCTGATCCGGCTGATATAAACGGCATCTTCGCCAGCCGCTTCATGCGGCGTGACATAGCCCTCATTCGCCCGGTGATCGACAACAATGACGCCCTCGGCATCGGCTAGCAAACGACGCACACCGGCTTCGGTCATTGGTTTATCGGTTTCGATGAATACCGCTTCACTATGGCCAACAAACACCGGTATCCGCACACAATGCGCAACAAGCTCAATCGACGGATCCAGAATCTTTTTGGTTTCCGCGGTCATTTTCCACTCTTCCTTGGTAAAACCATCATCAAGGAAGACGTCGATATGCGGGATCGCGTTAAAGGCAATCTGTTTGGTGAAAATTTCCGGCTGCACCGCGTCATTAACGTAAATACCGCGGGTTTGGTTAAACAGTTCATCCATCGCTGGCTTGCCCGCACCAGACACCGCCTGATAGGTCGATACCACCACCCGGCGCACACCAAATTCATCATGCAGCGGCTTTAACGCCACCACCAGCTGTGCGGTCGAGCAGTTTGGGTTGGCAATAATATTGCGCCCGTTATTTTTGGTCAGACAGGCGTCAACAGCATCGGCGTTCACTTCCGGCACAATCAACGGCACATCATCATCCATGCGAAAGGCGGATGAATTATCAATGACAATACATCCGGCTGCGCCGAACTTTGGTGCATGGGCTTTGGCGGTATCGCCGCCAGCTGAGAACAGCGCTATATCGGCCGTGCTGGGGTCAAATTTATCAAGCGATTCAACGCTGAGTGTCTGCTCATCGCCATATGACACTTCGCGGCCAGCCGATTTTGACGAGGCTAAAGGATAGATTTTATCAGCCGGAAACCGCCGCTCGGCCAAGGTTTGCAGCATTTCCCGGCCAACCGCACCCGTTGCTCCAACAACCGCAACTCTATATCCCATTTTATGGTCCTCTTTTGCTGGATGCCGGTCTTGCGACCTGCCAAACCTGCCCAGTATTAATGTTTAAAAACAACGGGTATCTGCCACCCCAGCCTAGCGTGCCAGACGATCCATTTCGTCAAGCACAGCCTGGGTCATGCCATCGGTGCCGGTCTGCTCGCATCCCGGTGCCATAATGTCGCCGGTGCGTTTGCTTTGCAGGGCGTTATTCACCGCTGTTTCGACAAGGTCAGCCTCATCCGCCTGATCAAAGCTATAGCGCAGCATCATCGCAAAGCTCAAAAACTGTGCCAATGGATTAGCCAGCCCCTGACCAGCGATATCGGGCGCTGATCCATGCACCGGTTCATACATGGCTTTTGGCAGACCGGTTTCCGGGTCAGGCGTGCCAAGTGACGCTGATGGCAGCATTCCCAGCGAGCCGGTCAGCATGGCGGCGCAATCTGACAATAAATCGCCAAACAAATTATCCGTCACAATCACGTCAAATTGCTTTGGGTTGCGAACAAGCTGCATGGCGCAATTATCCGCATACATATGGCTAAGCTCGACGCCGTCACCTTCGGCGGCATGCAATTGTGTCATCACTTCGCGCCATAACACACCGGAATGCATCACATTGGCCTTTTCAACCGAGGTCAGGCGGCCATTACGTTTGCGCGCCAGATCCATGCCCACCCGACCGATACGCTGAATTTCAGGCGTGGTGTAGGCATTCGTGTCATAGCCGCGCTTCGTGCCATCACCAAGATCATCAATGCCACGTGGTTCGGCAAAATATGATCCGCCGCATAATTCACGCAAAATCATAATATCAAGGCCCGACACCACCTCAGGCTTTAAAGTAGAGGCCTCGACGAGTGCCGGAAACACCATCGCCGGGCGCAAATTGGCAAACAGATCCATTTCCTTGCGCAACCGCAGCAGACCGGCCTCGGGGCGCACTTCAAACGGCACCCCGTCATATTTTGGCGTACCGACGGCACCAAACAACACCGCATCACTGGCCATTGAATCAGCCAGCGTTTCTTCGGTCAGCGGAACCCCATGCACATCATAAGCGGCACCGCCAACAAGCCCTTCAGACATGTCAAAGCCGAGACTGCGATGTTTGGCCAGCCAGTCAATCAGCTTCATATTGGCTGCCATGACTTCGTTGCCGATGCCATCGCCAGGCAACACCATTACTTTCCGGTTAGAGGCCATTTCTATAATTCCTTAACGCTTATAACCAGGGCTGGCTTTGTGAACGCGCCGCCTCAAAACTATCAATTGCGCTGCTTTTTTCCATCGTCAGGCCAATATCATCAAGCCCTTCGAGCAGGCATTTTTTCCGAAACGCATCGACCTCAAACGAGATAGTGACGCCATTTGGCCGGCGGATGGTCTGTGACACCAGATCAATTGATAATTCCGGGTTTTCGATGTCGGCGGCATCGGCCAGCAACGCATCCCGCTCATCCGCCGAAACGACGATGGGTAAAATCCCGTTTTTAAAACAGTTATTATAGAAAATATCGGCAAAGCTTGTTGAAATCACACACCGAATGCCAAAATCCAGCAACGCCCAAGGGGCATGTTCACGGCTTGACCCACAGCCAAAATTATCGCCAGCAACAAGAATTTCAGCCTGCCGATAAGGCGCTTTGTTCAACACAAAACCCGGCAGTTCGCTGCCGTCACGGGCATAACGCATTTCATCAAACAGATTTTTGCCAAGGCCTGATCGCTTGATGGTTTTCAAAAACTGCTTGGGGATAATCATATCGGTGTCGATATTCAAAATATCCAGCGGCGCCGCAACGCCGGTCAGCTTGTCAAATTTTTGCATCTTGTCGCTCCGTGCCCCTAAATCTCGCGAACATCGGCAAGGTACCCTGCCAACGCGGCTGCCACAGCCATTTGTGGACTGACCAGATGCGTCCGCCCACCACGACCCTGACGGCCTTCAAAATTCCGGTTGGATGTTGACGCACAGCGCTCGCCTTCGGCCAGCTTGTCCGCATTCATCGCCAGACACATCGAACAGCCCGGCTCGCGCCATTCGAAACCGGCCGCTACAAACACTTTATCGAGGCCTTCGGCTTCGGCCTGCTCTTTCACAAGGCCTGACCCCGGCACAACCATCGCCCGCATACCAGCAGCCACAGTGCGGCCATCGGCAAGTGCCGCAGCGGCGCGCAAATCTTCGATCCGGCTATTTGTGCATGATCCGATAAACACCGTATCAACCTTTATGTCGGTCATTTTCTGACCAGCCTCAAGCCCCATATATTCAATCGCGCGTTCGATTTTGGCACGTTTGCTTGGATCAGTTTCCTTGCTTGGATCGGGCACCGCGCCGTTAATCGCAATGGCGTCTTCCGGGCTGGTTCCCCAGGTAACTGTTGGGGCAATATCCTCGGCCGCCATGGCAATTTCAGTGTCATAGCGCGCGCCTTCATCGGACGGCAGACTCTGCCAATAAGCAACGGCATTGTCCCAATCGCCGCCCTTTGGTGTCATCGGACGATCCTGCAGATAGGCAAATGTTGTTGCATCCGGGGCGATCATGCCGGCGCGTGCGCCAGCTTCAATGGCCATATTACAGACCGTCATGCGGCCTTCCATTGACAGGCCACGAATAGCCGAACCAGCAAACTCGATAACATGACCGGTACCACCAGCTGTGCCAATCTTGCCAATAATCGCCAGAATAACGTCTTTCGCCGTGACCCCGGCAGCCAAAGTGCCATCAACGGTGATCCGCATGTTTTTCGCTGGCTTTTGAATCAAGGTTTGCGTGGCCAGCACATGTTCAACCTCGGATGTACCAATGCCAAAGGCCAATGCGCCGAATGCACCATGCGTTGCGGTATGCGAGTCACCACACACAATTGTCATTCCCGGCAGGGTAAAACCCTGTTCCGGGCCAATCACATGCACAATACCTTGCCGCTTGTCATCCATGGCAAAATACGGCACGCCAAATTCAGCGGCATTTTTTTCCAGCGCTTCGACCTGAATGCGGCTTTCTTCATCGGCGATACCAGCCGAGCGATCTGTTGTCGGGATATTGTGGTCAGCCACCGCCAGCGTGCGGTTCGGTGCGCGCACCGTGCGGGCGGTGTTGCGCAAACCCTCAAATGCCTGCGGGCTGGTAACCTCATGCACCAAATGGCGGTCGATATAAATCAGGCAGGTGCCATCATCCTGGCGATGCACAACATGCGCATCCCAAATCTTGTCAAATAGTGTTTTTGGAGCCGACATATCATTCTCCTGATTGCTGCCGGCGAGGAGATCGTCTCAAAGCCGGTCAGGCAATTTAAGAAGACGACGCCTCGCGATGGGTTGTTTTTTCTGCGATACGCGCGGCTTTACCGGTGCGGCCACGCAGATAATACAGTTTTGCACGACGCACCCGGCCACGCCGCATCACCGTTACGCCAGCCACTTGCGGGGCATGCGTTGGAAATACACGCTCGACACCTTCACCATAGGAAATTTTCCGCACGGTGAAAGATGAATTCACGCCATCACTGCGGCGCGCAATGCAAACACCTTCAAACGCCTGAATACGTTCGCGCTCGCCTTCGACGACTTTCACGTCTACCCGTACGGTATCGCCGGGGGCAAACTCTGGTAAGCTGCGCTGCGCCAGCACTTTTTCGATTTGTTTTTTGCCAATGCGATCCACGATATTCATCGTCCGGTTCCCTTCATAATGAGTCAGTCAAAAAGCTGCTTGCTGGTTTTGCTTGCATCGACGCGGGTCTGATTTGATCCGGCGCCCTCACAGCTATCTGTCTGCCTACCTCTTGCCTTTGTGCAGATGCTGTCTGTCTATATAGCGTTGCCACATATCCGGACGGCGGGTCTGCGTCTCTTTTTCTGCCTCCGCTTGTCGCCATTCGGCAATTTTGCGGTGGTGGCCCGATGCCAGTATAGCTGGCGCCTCGATGCCATTCCAGATCCGGGGCTGGGTATAGTGCGAATGCTCTAGCAACCCCGTTTCAAAACTTTCTTCGCGGTGACCCGCCTCTTTGCCCATCACCCCGGGCAACAGTCGTATCACTGCATCCATCACTGTCAGCGCGGCGGTTTCACCGCCTGACAAAACATAATCACCAATACTGACTTCCATCATATTGGCAGCGTCGATCACACGCTGATCAACACCTTCATATCTGCCACATAAAAACACCGCCCCCGGGGCCGCCGCCAGTTCACGAACCAGCGGCTGATCCAGCAACCGGCCGCGTGGTGACAGATAAATCCGCGGGCCGGGACATGGTGCCGCTGCCGCTAACGCCGCCGCTACCACATCGGGTTTTAACACCATCCCAACGCCGCCGCCAAGCGGGGCATCATCAACGGTTCGGTGCTTATCGCGCGCAAACTCGCGAATGTCCAGTGTTTTCAGCGCCCAAATACCATCATTCAGCGATTTTCCCGCCAAAGAATGACCAAGCGGCCCCGGAAACATCTCCGGAAACAAGGTCAACACGGTGGCTTGCCACAATGCC
>Ga0181557_1001933_pt1 | contig 22410 bp, 43 predicted proteins | sample 011ome_23_FD_148632 | JGI IMG/M metagenome (GOLD analysis project Ga0181557, IMG submission 148632) | Coastal salt marsh microbial communities from the Groves Creek Marsh, Skidaway Island, Georgia - 011506CT metaG (spades assembly) | ecosystem: Environmental > Aquatic > Marine > Intertidal zone...
GGGAAGGGTCATTATCCACAGGTGTCAGAAACCGTGGTGCCCACCCATCAGCGTCCGTGATACCAGTCATCGATTACCCTACGTGTCTTTACGTGTTGCCCTTTAGGTCGTTCAGCCAATCGTGCCAAACACACATCCCGTCCAGGATCTATCGTCTTGATTCTCGCATTGAATGATCTATAACGTCGTAACCATTCACGATCAGGACTGGTGTGAATAATCCAGATGTTGTGTCTAGTCATCGAACCTAAACCCAGCGCCGACCGGATCGCACCCTTCCGTGCTTCCCTAGCGACCAGACGCACTTCGTTCGAATAATCATGTTCGTCATCCAGGAACGGAGTCATCGCCGAAGCGATCGCATCCATGTCGATGATGATGTCACCCTTTTCCGACCACTCACGAACATACGTGGACTTCCCAGCACACGGCGGACCAGTGACAACCGTGATCATCCGTGCTTCGCCATCAATTCTTCAAGCTTCGATCTGCGCGTCACTTCAGCGACACCCAGACGCGCACGGTCTACCGGACTGAACCCCAGCATTGACAGGTTAGAAGTGATCTCAGAATTCAAAGCACGCAACGCGCGCCGATCCTTCGACTCACCAGACGACGCGACAAGTTCCATCAGCCGTGATCGTTCATCCAAAGACTCACACGTCATCAGAAGAAGTTCGATGTCAGTCTGCGGACTAATCCATTGGATCCCTGCGCCCCAGATCCGATCCCACATCGCATAACCCGCGTCACCCAGCGGACGGTGCGGTTCCGGCACAGCACCAGACGCAGGCAGAACCTGGACTTCGCCTTCCTTCGGCAAAGCACGCTTCCCTGGATTACCCAGCATGCGCTTCTGTTCTATCGGCTTCGGCGGTCGCCCCATCTGTCCCATTCTTCTAGCCTACCGAACCCTTCCCCCAAAATGCCGACTTTTGCGGGTCTACATCTCTGCATGGGGCTGACGGGGTAGTGGATTTTGCCCTTTGAAGAAATTACCCGTCCCCATATATAACCCCGTACGGGTAGGTGGGTGCCGTTAGTTCTGTTCTGGGATGTCTCTGAAGCGTGGTGTCATGGGCTTGTTGCCACGTTTCCGGTTGCAGGACCTGTGTGCTTTAGCTAATGCAGAGTAGTGACCCTGTTCAGGATTTATGTGATCGGCTTCCCACGGATCGGACGGGGTAGGTCCCCCACCGCAAAGATGACAGACGCCCCCAGGGGTCCCCATCAAGATCTTTTTTTTCTTTTGATAATCGCCACCGTAAAGAAACTGTTTCTTCAACTGTCGTCTGGGGGACTTTGATTCTTGTGTTTTCCTTCGATGGTCAGGGCAGTACGACCCCTGTGTCAGCACACCGCATTTCAGACAGGGACGGGAGAACCCCCAGGATGTCATGTTTCTTTTGTTTCGAATTGTGTTAGCTGATCCTGCCGGAGTAAACGAAGTTTCCCTGACTGATCCCACGCTGGTGGTGTGGCTTCTTCCCACGCTTCAGGTCCACGTCTCCATCCGATCAGATCGACTAGGTGTGGTGTGATGTCGTCACTGAACGCTAGGACCAAGATGTGATTCAGGATTGCGTACTTGTGTTTCAGTAGAAGGTTGTGGTGTGGATCTCTGATGCGTTTCACTTCGATGTTGTCTCCGACGTCCGGACGATCGGCATATAGGTGATGATCTTCCGGCTTCCACCATCCGGCGTTCCAGTGACGGTTCGTGTGTTTCGCTGTGGCTAGTTCGCATCGTGCGGATGCGTAGTTAGCCACGTAGTTGTCCTGCATGCGTTCTGCATTCATCGCATACGCTGGTGCGTCACCACGACGCATGTTCATGTCAGTGCATCGACGGGCGACGAACTGTGCCAGTTCTAGATCCGACTCACTTAGACTTATTCGAAGTGTCACGGGCTTCCTTCAGTAGTTCCGCTTGACGGTCATAGTAAGAACGCCACAGTTCGGGTTGTGACTGTTCCCGCATCTCACGGACGTACTGGTCCGTTTGCTTCAGGATCTTCTGGTCAGTCTTCTTGTTCGCTGTCATCTGTCATCATCTCCAAGTTGTCTAGATAATCAGTTACATATTCGTTTCCCAGGTAACGTCTTATGATCACGTGGATCAGTAGGGCATCACGCTGGAACCGACTGATCATTTCGTCTTCTTCCGTAGACAGTTCGATCATGCCGTCTCCCTGTGCAAGTGACAACTTTGCACTGAAGAATAGAAGGCTGTTCATGTCAATCAGTGTTGCGACTTCCTCTGGTGTCACTGATTCTTCGCCATGCTTCATAGCTTATGCACCGTCCCTGAGTAGTCCACACCCTTTTCAAGCATCAGAACTGCAAGTCCTGGAATGCTGTCTTCGCCGGTGGTCTGTCTAAACCAATTCGATCCGTTGTCCATTGTCGGTCCCATGACCAGGAACCTTGACGTCCCACGTGGCGTTGACCCTAATTCTGTAATACGTAAGTGATGCCAGTGCCCGTGTATAAGAAGTGAAGCGTCTGCGACTGGCTGATTGCCGAATGCCTGTTGACGCCACCACGTAGCCATCATGTCAGGGCGACGTGCCTGATGCCCATGCACAACACCTAGAACGTGTGTGTCGTCGTCTTCCCATACCTTGATCGCTAGGGATTCATCCCACGGTTGCGGTTCCACGAAGCGCACATTGTTTGCACCTGTTTCTGTCGCCAGTCGTGCCAGTTGACGACCGATGAAGACTCCCCAGTCATCTGTCGGTTTACCGATCGCTTTGCCGTTCATCCGAAACTGGCAGTGATTAGATCCGATCGACGCATAGGTGACGTCGGGCACCATCTCTGCGATCGCACGAAGTGTTGACCATGCTAACGACGTCGCCAGATCTACCTGTTCCATGATCGACAGATCGTTCGAATAATTCTGTTGTGGGCTGTTCGCGTTATAGAAGTTCTCTACCGTGTCACCTAGATCAGCGAAGATGACCTTTTCCGGCTTTTCGTCCTGGATCATGCGAAGAAGCTTTGCCTTCGTCAGTTCGACCCGTTCCAGAAGTGACTGTGTGTCGCCACGGTAATCGACCTTACCGACTTGAAGATCTGACCACAGCACTACCAGACAGCGCGGGTTAGGCTTACCTAACTTGACTGGCTTGATCTTCTTCTTTGCTTCCTGGATCAGAAGCGGAAGATCGATTTCGCCGTTCTTCTTCCGGAACGTAAACCTGTAGGACGTCAGCCAGACTAGATCGCCGTCCTTCTGTTGTTGCCACCTCGAGGTGCGGACTGGTGGGATCACTTCGATGTCTTTAGGATCTAGACCGGCGTCGATCAGGAATTCGTCGAAGTTCTCCGGTTCGGATTCGTAACCGTGCGTCGTTGCGACACCTTCTGTGCCGTCGAAGTCAACACCAGGACGATAGTCCTTCGGGACCTGTGGCTTCGGTGCTGGCTTCAGATTCTCAAGCATTAGTCGATCAGCCTGCAACTGCATGACCGTTGCCGGTGCTTGTGAACAGAATTAGCGCTGACGGTTAGACCTAGCTTCGTCATTTCTACTGCCAGAGTGTGCGACTTCCATTCTGGATCCAGAAGTGCTTCCATCAGGATTTCCTGATCACGATCGTTCAGACTGTCCAGGATGCTTCTGACCTTGCACGGTCTGATGATGTCGGGGCGTTTCAATCCTTCAAGCATTAGTACTCCCTTCTGAGAACCGACCATAGTGGAAGATTCGACCTATAGTTGAAGCCCGTGGTCCGGCGTGTCGTATTGGCTGACTGAGATGAACGCACCAGTGTCGTGATCATCTGCGTAGCGCTTGAAGGCGACCAGTTTGACGATCTGACTGTCGTCATCCCAGATCCCTGCGTCGCTGAGAGAATCACCGATCGCACGGCATAACTTATCCACGTCAGGTGGAACGATCGGTTGCGGTCGCTTACTAGAACTAATCGACTTAGGACGTTCCAGGTAGAACGCGACTTGCAGTTCGACTGGACCTGATAAACGTGCCCAATCATGTTCCAGACTGGCATAGATCGCATATTCTGTGACGACCTTCCGCCATGCTGGAAGATACTTAGAAGCTTCGATGAACCGTCCCCGTACCTGTCGCTTCGACCCCTGTGGGGCTGGGCGACCTGGCACGAAGAATGACAGCACATTCTATTCTAGAACGGCGGTGCCTGATCGATCGGCTGATCTGCGTCTGGGAGTGGCTTCACATCCCAGATGGCGTTCACTGCCGCATGTCCGACCTTTTCTTCACGCTGTGTTCCCTTGTGGATCAGGTTCATGTCTTCAGCGCGGACTTCAAGACTGATTCCTTTAGATCCGTCACGCTTATCGAACCGCTTCGTCTTCAGACGTCCAGTGATCTCTACTTGATTGCCTTCTTCGAATCCGGCAGGTCCGACGACACTGAAGTAGTCAGCGCCGATCTTTTCCCACTTACCTTCTGGTGTCTTCCGCATCTGGGAGTGTGCGACGTCGTACACGGTGCCCCAGTCGAATTGCTTGACTTCATTGATGAAGCCCTTGAAGTTTACGGTGATCATTTCTATCCCTTCTTGTCAGGTGGTCTTAGTCTATACACTAACCACTGACATCGGATATGACGTGGCTGGGCGCACAACAGTCGTAGTGGTGGCAGATCCTGATCCCTGGAAGGACCGGATTCCCGTCATCGTCGATCGGTGTGATCTGGTCTTCAGCGAACCTGCCGTGCCACGGGATGCACTTACCTTCCTTCGTGTGGACGGTCTGGACCTTCCGTGCCCTGCATGACGTACACAGCCGACTGTTCCGTCTGATGCTGTTGACGGTCCATTCGTATCCGCATCGTTCGCAGGTGATCACTGGCACCGCATAAGGATACCTGCATTCGAACAGGTGTGCGAATAGTGCTGATCGGTCTAAACGGTCAGTGACTCATAATCGAACACGATCGGGCAGTTGACCAGGTCATACATCGTCTGCAAGTAGTCGATCGAATCTTCGTGGCAACCCTGCCTGACCGACAGTCCGCTGTATTCACCGTGTGGGCTTGACCAGGATCTGTCGTCCGGAAGTCCGACGGTGATGTGATACCTGTAGTGCATGCCGCAGTCTTCACACATGGCTGTGTCCTGACGGTAGTAGCCACCCTGCCCTTCGACCAGGTTGCGTAGCCGGTGACGAATAGTTCCTTCTGGTCCCATCATGATCTGCCTTCCTAACCTTGCTTCGGATCGATGACTTCGTGATTGATCATCGACATCACGTCTGCCCAGAAGTCTGCCATCGACTCCCCTTGCATCTTGGTCTGTGCGAACGCACCGACTCCGGTTCCGCTGTTTCCATGTCCGTTGTTCCAGACATAAGGATCGGGTAGACCACATTCGAATTCGTAGTCGTCGAAGAATTTCTTTTCCGACCAGGTTGCCCCTTGCTTGGCTAGTAGCCGCGTGACCTGTGTCTTCGTTGCCATGATCAGTTTCCTTCCTTGCGGAATGTTTCGAAGATGCGGACGTAGTAGGTGCGTGCAAAGTCCACGTCGCCCCGTTCTGCGCTTCGCAGGAAGTCTTCGAACAGTCCTAGATATTGTTGTGTCTTCTTGACCGACGATGTACCTGCCAGCATGATCCCCATCATCGTCCGTGCGTCTGCGCGAAGTTCGTTCAGTGCGCCTTCGGCAATTTCGTTTATGGTCCGTATCATTTCAGCTTCCCTTCCTAGATAACTTCGGATAATGCGTCGATGTTGTGAGTCTCCATCAGTGCGACCATCTGTTCCCAGATCGCGTCCTGATCTTGACATGCCCTGTTGTAGTGGGCTTCGATAGCTGGCTTCTGTGAAGCCTTGACGTTCTTGCTAGCACTGCCAGCCAGACGGTATTCCTTTGCCCAGAAACGTGCTTCACGAAGCTTCTCCGTGTATGCGTCGTCCAGCTTTGCCAGTTCTTCGATTGCTTGTGTTCTAGTCATTTTGACTTCCCTTCTGTTCATGTAAACCATTATACACATATTTCAGAAAAGTATGTCAAGTCCTAGACAGAATTATTTACAACCAAATTCACCAGGCTTGCACTCATAATGTTCATCCAGATTATGCAACGCCTTCACCCAATCACGATGCCCTGGCACTTCAGCCGGACGTTCCCACGGCTTCTTATCGACCGCAGGATACGGTTCGTCATGCCACCGTTCCTGATTCAACCATGTAGCCGGACGCGGAATGAACTGCTTCGCCGGAAGGTTCGGATCCGAAGCAAACTTATTCACACCATCGATGATCACTTCATGCCCATAAATGTTCACAGCCCTGGCGAACGCCTGACGCGCTTCACCCTTCCCCAGCTTCCGTGGATACGTGTTCCAGAATTCATCGAAGTGACGAAATATATCGTTAGGTAGTTCTAGTTCAGTAGTTCTAGTTATATGGGTCACTGGTGACGCGGGGTCGCGTCGTGTGTGACGCGGGGTCGCGTCGTGTGTGACGCGGGGTCCAGCACGATGCACCGTGTAGATCGAAGACTGATACTTACCATCCTTCACACGTTGCTTCCGACTCACAGCCCCATGCGCGATCAGTTCTTCCGAAGCACGATCAATCGACTTCAAAGAACACTTCAATCGTCGTGCAAGTAATGTGCGCCCAGGGAACGCATTCTGTGTGTCATTGTCCGCATACCGCGCCAGCACCGCATACAACCGGACAGCCTTATCTGACACATCCATGTCAAGAAGCCATTCTGGGATGATGCTAAACCTGACGTCTGTGTCAAGCTTGTCCGTCATTGTGTTCCTTCCTCAAAGATTGGATCGCTAATTCTAGTTGACGTTCCGTGAACTTGAATCGTGGTCGCGCCTTAGCGTCGATCGAAGCCATCCGTGACGGCGGTTCCGGATTCTGAAGACGATGCCACGCCCAGTAATCTTCCCCACGTTCCCTGATCAGTTCATTTTCGTACTGTGCGACCGGATGCCAGAACGCTTCCAGTTGCAACAGATCTTTATCAATGCCTAATTCCTTAGACCAATCCACCATGTGCTTACCCTTCTAGAACGGTATGTCGTCACCCATCCCTTCAACGGGTGATCGTGTACCGTCCGGATTCAGAACATACCACTTCTGTTCGCCGAAGTGAAACACCGGCGTGGATGTTTCATCCCACGGTCGAAGCTTGTGTCCTGCGGATCGTGCCCTGACCGCCGAAGACGGATCTGATTCCACTAGCCCGTTCCAGGATGCACAGATCATCATGACGTTCGTGATGTCAGACTCCCTGGACTTAGATCCACCCATCTGACGGTTCACCCTGTGATGCGGCACCACTTCGGTATCACCACAGTGCCAGCACTCCGGATCTCGAGCGCGAAGCTTCTTGATCAGCGACGGCTTCAACGCCACGATCAGTCCTTGTCTGTCTTATAGAACCCAGATCCTTTGAAGATCGCAGGGACCGGTGCAAAGCGTTTCGACATCAGATGATCCTGATCGCACACGATCGTCTGATCCTCTGTAATGGAATGCATCACATCACGTGTGATCGAACATGCTTCACACCAATACGTATACAACGGCATCAAAGCTTCATTTCAGCCTGCATGATCTTCGACATAGTCGCATGCGCCATGATCTCTGATTCGATGATCTTCAGCTTTGTTCGGATCCGATTGACCCGCGCTTTAGCCAGATCGCGTGCCAGACGTGCTTCCGAAGCTTCAAGCTTTGCCTGCGCTGTTCTCTCTGCAACCGACCCTGTAGCCGATAGAAACGATTTAGCTTCGACCGTGTCCAGCGAATTTTCGCATTCAGCCAGATCAATTTCAGCTTCGTAAAGCGCATCAGATCCCTTCCGATTAGTCTGTATCAGTTCCTGTAGTGCTTCGACTACTTGTGACGGATTCAATTAGTGTTTCCAATCTGTCCTTCAGGTGCAACCGCCAGAAGATGACGTCAGCTTCATTTCCGCGTTCGTGTGCTTCCTGAAGCGCCATCGCTATTTCCTTCACCGACGCTAGTTGCACGTTCCACTTGTTCGGCACGTTCCTTGACCTTATCTAGTTCGGCGGTCGAAGCCCTGGCGGACTTAGCTTCCTTCCATAGTAGACGTAGGGCGTCAACATCATTTAGATTTTCGGCTTCGGCGATCCAGTCGCGTGTTGCCAGTTGCGCGCCACGCATCACCTTCTGCATTTCCTCACGCGAAGCCAGAGACTTCGAAGCGTCATCCTTATTGCCTGTCCATGCTGATGATGCCAAAGCCAGACATCTTCCGACGGCGCTGGTCTCGCACACTTCCAATCCGCTGGTGGCTTGTGGACCGTGTGCCGAATCGATTTCGAATGCGTGACCAGTGGATTTAGCCACACCGTCGATCTGATCATCCCTGTTCAGATACAGTGTCGCCTTCACACGCCAGATCCCCTTAGCGCGATCAGCGTCCGTCGAATAGTCGTGGGTCTCCAAACGATAGTCGGGATACTGTGCTTCCAGCATCGCCAGTCTCTCCGCGACCGTGGCATATTTCTGTAGATCGAACCGTGGCATTATGACCATTCCTTCCCTATGTATTTCAGGATCTCTACCTGAACATCGTGCATCGCATCTGACAGCGACGGATAATAACTAGACAGAAGAACTTCTTTGCCTTCGTATAGCTGGACCAGTAGCAGATCGTAATCGACCTTGACCTTCACTTCGAACATTACTTACCCTTCTTGATTGTTAGCCACGGGACACCATTTCCCCTAGCCTGACGTGACACAATACGCTTCCCGTCCAGGACACCGTACTTAGCCGACCCCATCCTATCCAGCACCTGCGACTTCAACGCATTCAGATCACGTGTCGCATGATCGACGTCACTCTGTGCCATCAGAAGCCGTGAACCCAGTTCCCCTAGTTCCACTTCACTGTCTTCCATGTCAGGGTGCAACTGACGGACAGCTTCATACGTCGCCTTAGATCCATCCCAGGAAGGTTGCACATGCGCTTGTAGGTGATCCCAGAACCGTTTCGCTTCGTTCCGTTGCACTTCGATTTCGAAGTCGTCCCGCAGGATCTCATGTTCCTGCCAGTCCCACCCAGCTACTCCGATGATGTAGGACCGTTGCAGGTTGAAGACATCCATGTAGTGCATGACCTGTGAGTGATAAGCCGGTGGCACTTCATCCCAGTACGATCGTGCGGTCTTCACCTCTAAGATGATGTGTTCACCAGTCTTCCTGTTGACAGCGATCGCGTCAGGGTTCGCCAGCATGTACGGGAACTTCGCGTGACGGTAGGTTCCCAGGATCAGCACCTGCCATGCAGGGTTAGCTTCCGCCCAGATCTTCAAGATCGGTTCTTCGAACGCCTTACCGAAACGAACAGACCAGTTGTCTACCGGCGGATCAGGGATCTGCCCAGTGCGTTTAGCCCACAGACCGAATGCTGATTCCCACGGGTTTAGTCCCATGATCGTTCCGATGTCGGATCCACCGATGCCCTGTGATCGGAGATCGTGCCATTCCTGTGTGCCTGACTCCGCTGTGCCCACATAGATTGCGTCCAGGAAGTCGCCCGTCACTGTCTCGAATTGTCTGTCGTTACTCATACACTGGATTCTATGACTAACTACCGACAGAAGCCATACGATCGTTTCGCCGAAGCGTTAGACACTCAAGGCGAAGTCCCATGTCAGTCCGTACCGGACGTGTTCTTCCCTGAAGACATTCGTAAACCCAGGGAACGCGAAGAAGCCATCCGAATAGCGAAGAAGTTGTGTGCTTCCTGCCCTATCCAGATGGCTTGCTTCGAATATGCGATTGTGGCTAAAGAACGTTTCGGCATCTGGGCTGGAACCCTGCCGTCTGATCGTTAGCCGTCTTCTTCGGAGATCCCTTCGTCTTCGAACTGCCACGTCAAGTGATCCCGCAGGGCGCGTGCCTGTTTCCTTGACAGCACCAGGGCACCATCATGATCGATGTCGATCGGATCCGCGAAGCCCACGAAGAATCGGTTCCCTTCGGATCTTGTAATGATTCCACTGTGCCCACCCATAATCAGTTTCTCATTCATGCGCGTTACCTTCCTTCATTAGTTTCGTCACCGCCCACGCTATCAGCGCGAACCCTATAATCGTCGCCCCATTGATAGGTGCGAACGGATTGACCATCCCAGGTGTCAGGACGAAGCCAGCACCGATCAGCATCACGATCCACCACATCAGATCGTCACCGCCAGCCAGATCGCCATTCCCACCGACAGAACAGTGATGATTGTGAACGATGTCAGGATCACGACAGCATCATCATGCGTCATCGACCAGTCCATCTTCTTCTTCCGGTTGCGACGTTCTTCCTGCAAAGCCACGTGACGTGACGCAGGGACGGGTGCTGGTGTCTCCGACTCCCACAGTTCGGCAACCTTTTCAAAGAACCGTGAGTCTTCGACGATCGCTTTGATCAGGTAGGCAGGCATGGGTGCGTTCTCATGCGCGTGCCACCAGCGCACGATCTGGTCGATGCGTGCCTGATCTTCATCCAATATGTTCTTCATACGACTCATTGTGAGTCCCCTTCCTTGATTCGATGTTGACCACGATAGCGTGTAGTGTAAAGACTAGACAGGACATTTTGATAACAGTTAGGTTACGAAGGAAGGGTATGTATAATGCTAGACATGGGAACTTTTGATTATCACAGCTATGACCAGATGCCACTGGACCAACTGGCGCACATCCGCAACGACGGAATGAAACGAATCGATCAGGTGACAGAAGCCATCAAGCAGAAGGTCATCGAAGAACGCGACAACGGCACACCGATCACGAAGATCGCTAAGACCGCCGGAGTCACCAGACCAACCGTCTATTCCTGGATCTCCGAATAGAAACAGCCCCCAGACGTGGTGGTCGTCCAGGGGCTGTCAGGGAGAATGTCAGAAGGGTAACATTCGTTATCCCAGAATAGCAGTTACTGGCAACTATCGCACTGAAGAAGATCCATCGGATCCACCGGAACCTGGAACCCGTCAACCTGATCGATGCTGTCGAACGGGTTAGACATCTGCGTCACCCTTCGGACGATCGTACTGAAGCACGGAAGTCAGAAGCGACATCACCATCGCCAGACCAGAGATGCTAATTACCTGGACCCAGTCCACGGTGAACAGACCCAGTCCGCCACCACCGATCAAAGCCAGCGCACTCTGGGCACCAGTTTTCAAACATCTCTCGATCGCATAGTCCGCGTAACGCATTAGCTTATCCATCGCCGTTGTCCTCATTTCTGTGTAGCTTCGTCGACTCCCATGTGGCACCGAATATGTACGAAGTAAGAATCAAGCTTATCAAGGCAACCCCACCAGTGACCAGATCACTCACGTCCGTCATCAGACCAAACAGAACGGAGATCGAACTAGCAATCAGCATGATCGCACCGATGATGAACGATGCAAAGATGTACCGGCGACGGTTCTTCCACGATGGCTGTGACATGATGAACTTCAGTCCCTTCAGGTAGGAATCAATTATTCTTCGGATCTGCATCAGCCAAAGATGCTGATCAGCCACGGCACCACTGCCGCGACCAGACCCAGGGCACCGAACATTTTCCACAGATTCATTTCGACACGACGTAGCCGTGTTTCGTGATCCGTCAGCTTCGTGTTGACTTCCTTTTCCAGATCGTCAAGCTTGTCACTGATCCCAGGGAACTGATTAGACAGTTTCTCTAGCATAGATTGAATCTTTTGCACTTGCAGATACAGTTCCTTCAGCGTGATACGGGTCGATGATTCTTCAGCCATTACCGGAGTGCCCTTCTAATGTCGAAGAATCTGCGGAGTCTGGCACTCATGGGCTTTACTACTGGCATGGGCTTCTGGACTTCTTGTGCGGGTGCGGGCTTTTCTTCTTCAATTTTACTGGACGGTTCGTCCTCAAAGTAAGGCGTCGGATCGACCGTCTGCCCCCACGTCCGTGTCGGATGACGCAGTTCGAAATGCAAGTGCGGTCCAGTCGAACTACCAGTATTCCCAGAAAATCCGATCCGTTCCCCACGTTCCACCCGTGTGCCCTTATTCAAGTGCGACGGTTCCTTCAAGTGGTAATAGACAGAGTAAAGATCCCCATCATGCTTCACGATCAGCGTGTAACCGCCAGACGCACCAGATCCCTTATGCACGATCACACCATCAGCCGGTGCGGTCAACGGAGATCCGACCGGCATAGCTACATCGATGCCGTGATGAAACTTCTTCTTCTTAGTGATCGGATGGATACGCCATCCGTAACCGTTTCCCTTATTGATCGTGAAGCCTTCAGCCCACGGTTCCGACAGCTTCATCGCTTAGCCTCTAGAACTGTGTGTGACGAAGCGGTCAACAGCCTTCCGATACCCAGCCTGAATAATCATGTCGCGATCCTCATGCGCGTCAACAAGTTTCATAAGCGCACTGTCAGGGTGAAGGACACTGTCGCCGTCCTGCGGATCAGCCCACGACATAACGAATCCCACTGCGATTTCTTCAATCAGTTCTTCAGTCATTAGGCACCGCTACCCAATCCCCAGCATCCTCATCCCAGGTGTACGCTTCCCCATCCTCAGGCATCGGAATCGGCGCAACCCATAAGCAAGTGTCCTCATCGAGAACCCAAGAATCGTAGGGCTTAGGTGGAATGAAAGCATCGCGGTCAGCATCGTAGGTGAAACCAATACCGGCGTAATTCTTCCGGAGTGCCTTTGACTGGTCCTCACTAGGTTCCCCAGTTTCAGGGTCATAGTGGACACCGCCCCTAGTGTTGTAAGAAGTCTGCCGGTAAATGTCACCAGTACGGGTAATCAGTTCTTCCTCACGCCCATCATCTTCCTGCCTGCCTACGGTCACGAAAGTCACGACATTGTTCTCATCTAGTTTGGCAAAGTGGCTCACGCTATCGTCACCGTTTCTGAAGTAGTACTAGTGGCTGTGACAGTATAAACATCTTGGTCCCCGATTCTAGCGACAGAATGTGTCACACCAGCGGAGAACTGCACGATAGCGTCTTTTGATATTGAGAAGACAACGAGTCCGGAACCGCCAGCGGAACTGTCCCCACCACCACCGCCTGTGTTAACGGTTCCAGGCGTCGTGTTGCTTCCGCCTCCTCCGGAACCGCCAGCCCCGCTAGGTCCGCCGCCACCACCGCCAGCGCGCGTGACTGCCGAACCTGTGATGGACGAAGAAACACCAGCCCCACCCGTGCCTCCGGAACTTCCACTGGAGTTCGTTCCGGCGCTTCCGGCACCACCACCGCCACCAGCAGGGTCCACCGGTCCAACGATTCCGCCTGAGCCGTTATAGCCCTGCCCAGAAGTTCCAGCACCTCCGGAACTCGAGAAGCGACCACCTCCACCGCCGGAACCTCCGGAGCCACCAGAGGCGTTGTTGGACACACCACCGTATCCCCCGCCCAAAGAAGTGACAGTGCTAAAGACAGAATTGTTGCCGTTATTTCCGCCGGTAGCACCACCAGCGCCAACGGTTATGGTGTAAGAACCTGCGGATACAGCAATGGGAGATTCCGCACTAGCCCCACCTCCGGAGGACTCACCGCTAACCGAACACCGATATCCACCTGCGCCACCGCCACCCTGGTTGCTTCCGCCACCGCCACCACCGCCAGCAATAACAAGATATGTAGCGGAGAACGGTCCACCAGTGGCAGGGGACATTTTGTTACGCTTGCCCAGACTGGTGAGGGTAGTTCTCGACATAGAAGTAACAGCCATTAGTTGCTACCCCCCCTAGACGGTTACTTCAGCACCGAAAGCGTTGATGGAAAGCTCAGAGGCAGTACCTGATCCTGATACACCCAGCACATCAGTAGCCTGCATAGCCACACCCAGAGTCAAAGTTGTGGTGTCATTAGCTGCCACAGGCACATCATAAGCAAGGTAGTGCTTATCTGAGATTGCATCACCGTCAGTACGCAAAGCCAAGCGGAATGTGTCAGCAGCGCTCGCCCTGTTGCAGATAGTGATAGTGCTAATCACAGTTTCAGTGCTTGCAGGCACAGTGTAAAGATCTGTCAGGGTAGGACCTGAAGTAATATCCAGTTGCCCCAGAACCTTGTAAGAACTAGCCATTGTTTTCCGTTTCTCCTATGCACCCATGAGCAGGAAAGTCTGCTCAAATCCTACAGCAGCGCCACCAACAGCCTGCCATGAAGCCCCAGAAAAATACTCCAAAGAGTCAGTGTCTTTCAGGAACCTCATCTGTCCCTCCCCAGGAGAAGGAATCGCAGCAGTAGCAGCAGCGTTGTTCGCAAAGACCATCACTACCTGATCTTGCAAGAATGTTTGCACATTGTCAGCGGTGAGGACTTCCCCAGCAGTAAATGTGCGGTATCCAGCAGGTGCGCCAGCCATGAGTCTCCTAGAAAGCTAAAGCGTTATTACTGTCAAGTTTACCAAACACAGTGTCATCCAGCACCAGGAATGTCCAGTCGAGAGAACTCACACTGATAAACATGTCATGCCTGGAGGTTTCAATCTCATGATTGATCCTAATAACCTGCCCATACTGTTGGATGGCTGACCCAATGTTGTTAGGGGTGAAAGTGATATTGATGATGTCACCAATCTCCAACCCCAAACAGGTTGCCTTATTGCTTGCACCCACAGTGTCCAGGTTCACCCTGATGGTTTCAAACCTGTACTCAGGGTCCCCATACTTTTGCACAAGGAAGTTAGCGAGGTTCTGCAACTGCAAATCTGTGGAAACGAGGGTGTCAAGTTCCACACTGGTCACACCGTAAGCGGTTTGGGATCTGCTGTTGTTAGCTGTTGCTGTGCCTGCATTGCTGGTAACAATCGCCTGGTTATAGAGAAGCTCAGAGCCATAGTTCACTGCAGTCAAAGTGAAGGGAATACCTGTGCCATCATCAGCGAAATCTACGACACTAGCAGTGGTGGGTGTGGCATCGAGACGATCCCTGAAAACCAGGTCACCAGTCTTGCTCACAAACAGGAGCCCCTGCTCACTCTCAGCAACCTTCTGCAGATAGGTCAGCGCGTTACCCTCGAACACATCAGCACCCAAAGTGCTCACACCATTATCAATGTTGCGCTTAGCTGAGGGCCAATCCACAGACTCCATATCCAGAACAGCGTTCACACGCGCCCCAGACAGTTGCTGTGTAGCAGTCCCAGCAGTCAGCACCTGCCTTGCAAGCAAAGTGAACTCATCAGTAGCCTGAATCTCAGCCCTAGAATCCCCATCAGGAGTGTAAGAATAATTCCAGTCATCAATCGTGGTGGTGATAGTACGCACACCATCTACAGTCACACGCACCGCACGCCTAGGAACAATAGCCCCAGCGAAAGGTGAGCTCGCATAGTTAGGGTCAAAAGCGCGATCATCGTTATTGAGAATCACATTCAGGCTGCCAGAGTTGAACCTGTCAAGGTCCCTGTTCTTACCGCGATCAGTGCTCAAAGTGATAACCCTGTCAGTGATGTCCTTGAACACAACACCACCCAAAGTGTAAACAGTATTATCCAACACACCAGCCACAGGGTCATCCAGGATGAACCCCTCAACAGCTCCCAGCTCTACAACTGTTGCCATTAGGCTCTCGCAAACACAGGGCCAGAGGTGCGCTCATACCGTTTGATAGCTGTGACAATCTGCTCACCAATCTGAGCACCGTTAGCACCCATCCCAGCGTTCACAGTGATACTGATTTTCGCGCCCCCACCCATCTGATTGTTAGGGATGATAGTGCCACCCCCACTGGAGGGGACAAACAGCTCAGGTCCCATCTCACCTACCAGATAGCCACGCCCTGAGGAGACAGGACCACCGCCAGCCCTTCGAGGGAGCCTGAGAGTTTCTAGTTTCTGAGTTTCAGCACCAAGTACAGCTCCTCTAATAGCAGCACCAATATCAGCACCAAGCCCATAAGATCCAATGCCTCTAACATCCTCAAACAGTTGCTGCAACTGCTCAGCCGTTGTGGTCCCACCCTTACCCTGGAGCAGATTGATAGTGTCATTGATGATACCCAGAGCAGTACCAATGTTCTCTAGGTTTCTTCCAAGCTGTCCCAGCCCATTCAGGATGCTCTCCCTGGTCAAGTCTGCAAGGAACTGTCCAACCCCAGAATCCACAAACCTGTTAGCCTCAAAAGCGATGGCACCAAACCCTGCAGAGATAGTAGCCATGCCCTCTTGGAAACGCTCATCCTCAAAGATTGACTTGACAAAAGGCAACACATCTTCAGCGAGCAGGTTTTCAATACCGCCAACGATTTTGTCAATGGACTCAAAGATTGCAATGAACCCCTGCTCAATAGGTTCCTTGTTCTCAGTCATCCAGTTTGAGAAGTCATCTAGGCGAGGATTGATGTTCTCTAGCAGCGCATCACCAATAGGGATAAGAGACGCACGCGCTGTCTCCATAGCCACAGCAAACTTATTCTCGGCAGTATCCTGAGTGATTTGCAGAGCCTCATTGAGCACGCCAGTATCATCAGCCATGAGTTTGAATAGCTCGCGGTTGTCATCTACGCTCGCACCCATCAGGTCTAAGACACCAGACAGTGCGCGAATGTTTCCAAAGACTTCTGTAGTGGCCTCGATGTTTCCATCAAACGCATCAGTCAAGGTTTCAAGGGTTGCAAACAGTCCTTCATCCTTGATTTGTTGTCTCAAACCCTCAGCAGATAGTCCCATGCGATCAAGCGCTTTATCAGCCTCATTGGTGGGCTTCGCAATCGTGGCTAGAATCTGCCTCAACTGTGTCGCAGCAGTGCTGGCATCAGTACCAGTCTTTGACATACCAGCCATTGCAGCGCCCACCTCAGCGAACGACACACTGAGGTTAGAAGCAAGTGGGAGCACCATGCCCATAGAGCCAGCGAGCTCCTCAGGAGCAAGCTTTCCAAGTCGCACAGCCTCAGCCAAAACATCTACCGCTTCAGCACCACCCAGAGTGGACTCACCGTAAGCGTTCACCGCTGAGGTTGCAAGATCCGCAATGGTCTTGGTGTCACCCAAACCAATAGCAGCACCCTTCAGTGAAGCCTCAAGAACCTCTGTAGCCCCAGCACCACGCAAACCAGCAGAGGTAATAAAGAACAGCGCATCCGCTGCCTCATTAGCGCTCACACCAAACTGAGGACCTAAGCGCCTCGCAGCTTCCTGCAGTTCCCCAATCTCATCAGCGGTAACACCCACCAAACCCTGAATCTTAGAAAAGCTAGACTCAAACTGTGCAGCCTCACGCACAGAAGCAACACCCACAGCAGCGATAGCACCGGCAGCAATCCTGCCCACATCCACTGCAAAGTTCTGGAAGTTAGCAAGAGCGCGAGTGGCATTGTTCAAACCCTTAGGGTCAAACTTTGTTACCAGTGGGATAAAGATAGCCATTAGAATCCTGCCTTACGCATTGCTAGTTCTCTGCTCGCATCTGTCATAAACTTCTTGATTGCTCTCTCACCAATACCCTCAATCTGAGGGTAACGCTTCACTGCTGAATCGTAGGCAAAGTATCCACCGCGCCCCCTGATTGGCTTATACGCCCTAATGCCTTTATTGAAAGCCTGCCCCTGACCATTTATTCTGTGTTGCAGACCAGGGTATCCACCACGCTCATAGACTTTCGAGAATCGAGCTCCTGGCCTCTTAGAGGATCCTGCAAGCTCAGCGTAATCAAAACCAATACCGCCACCAGCGCGAGTCCCCCCAGTGAACTTCATTGCAAGTAAGCGACTAGCGCCACCGCGAGCGCGCCCAGGAGTAAACGACACAGAGGAACGCACAGTCCCAGTCCATCGAGTCACACCGTTATGGTTCATCCCAGACAGAGGAGCCTGCTCAGGGACATCCCCAGCAATAGCCTTAGCTATAGGATTGATGCTCCCACGCATCTCAGCTCTCAACTTATTCAGAGCTTTCCTGTCAAGATTTCTGAGCTCTTTAGTCACATCAGCGACACCCTCAACGCGCATCTGAGTAGAAAGCAAAGCAGACTCCAATCCTGCCTTCTATTCTATCGCCTACGCTTACGCGGTCTCTGAGCTGCTTTAGCCTTAGCCTCCAGCACCCTCTGAATAGTGAACAACATGCGAGGGTGCAAGTCAGCAAGATCCTGTGGGCTGATACCAGTCTCCACAGCAATCTGTGCAATCATCCAGTGAGCTGAGGAATCCCCCAGCCCCTTGATTATTTTGGGGAGCCTGCCTCAACGCCTTCCACAGACTCAACCCACTTAGGGAACGCATCTTTGGTTTCCCCAGTGCGCTTCAGCACATGCCAGCCAAGCCACAACAGGTGTGTGATTTTCATGTCCTGGTTGAGGCGTGACACAGACAGATCGTATTCTGCCTCGAAAGCCACAAGGTCAGCAGCAATACCAGTGACCTCTTTGGAAGTACCGTCAAGGAAAGTGATTAGGAGCGTAAAGTTCATGCTCCAGATACTACCCTAATTTAGGCAGTACCGCGTGTGATTGCACCATCCACAGGCCAGGTAACATCCATAGTTGCCAGGTCTCCCACATTGCTTGCGAAAGGCGTGCTCTGCACAACCAGCGCGTTGAAGCTGTAGGAAGGGTTAGTGGCTGATACTGCACTGCTAGTGGGCTTCAGCACGATGGCAACAGTGCCACCAAGGTTGCTCCAGATTGTGCTGTCCACACTGCCTGAGGCGAAATCCTGGTGCAGAGAGATCGTCACGCTGGAGTCCTGCAGACCGCCAATGTATCGGCGTGCTGAGTCACCAAACGCTGTAATCTCAAGCTGTTCCCTAGAAACATCGAGGGTGACCGCAGCGATGCTGTCGCTGAAATCTGTACCTGCAATGCTGATGTCAAAATCAGTAGCTGCGAACTTCACAGTTTCTCCTAATCCGCGTAAACGATGGCAGAAAACTCAGCTGCCAAGTATTGTTGCTCTCCTAATGTTATCGCACCAATGTTAGTCATCTCCTGGAGTCTGACATCGTATGCGCTACCACTAAGAGTCTTATCTGACTGCAATGCAGCCTTCACGCCACCAGCACCTGTGGAGGCGTAAGCGTTCAACCTGGTTTGTGCAGTGCGCTCAGAAACGCGCCCCACAATCACAGTAATCGTGAAAGTATAAATAACCATCCCACCCTGGAACGCCTGATCGTATTGCACATTGTTTAGCTGTACGACAGCGATAGGTGGGGAAGGGTTGTCAGGAAGCTCAGCGCTAGTCCTCAGCCCACTAATCGTTGCAAGGTTAGTTGCAATCCCATCCCTAATATCTGAGATGCTCACGCGAAAGCCATTTTCCTGAAGGGCATGAGGAGCTTCTCAACATCAGGATCCACGCGACCCACACGCATCACACCCAAATCACCAAAGCCCATCACACCAGTAGGACTGTCGTAACGCTTGAACTGTCTCATCGAGAGAATAATGCACGCCTGCTTCACCGCTGTAGGGATAGAAGCCCAACCCCACACACCAGTGATCTGAATAGAAGCCTCATTAGCGTTCACATTGCGTGGCTCATAAATGGGGAACAGATACTCACCAATAGCGCGTACCTGAGTGTAAGGGGTGCTGATACCGCCAGCGATACCGTTGAGAGGGTTGAGCTGGTAGTCAGTTGTCTCCCAGGTCACATCAAACACACCGTCACCATCAGAGTCTGTCTTGAGAGTAGTGATGGATTGCAGGTCATCCACATCCACACTGAAAACATCTGTGGGCCTGTAAATGCGTGTCGCTGTCGAGCTGGTAAACACACGCTCGCACCAGCCGTCAATCTCGCGCGAAGCAGCCTCAATGCTTATCTCAAGCAGGCTGTCATCCACATTGTCTGTAATCCTGAGCGCTGCTTTCACATCGGAAAGAGTCGCGTACCCATCTGTAATCGCCACTAGAAACCTCCAGCTCCTAGTTTACCGCCCAGGACTGCCTACGCTTTGCTCAGATAGTCTTTGAGGAAAGGTAGCCAATAATCGCTCCAGACAGTCTCAGTATCGAACTGCAGGGCAAATGACCTAGCCACGCTAGAAGTCCCTCTATCGGCGTTGTACGCCTCCTCAAGGGCTCTTACGAGGTCAGCGAGGATAGGGATTTGATAGAAAGACTTTTGGGGTTCATCCCAGAAAGGTTGCCCCTCCACTTTGAACCCATCCTCAGCAACCAGGTCAGCAGTCGCAGCCCAGTTAGATCCGATGACCCTAGTGCCACACGCTTGAGCCTCGATGATGGGAACACCAAAACCTTCCCCATAGGTTGCCATCCACACAACATCAGAGGCTGTGTAGATTGCAGCAAGCTCAGCATCTGTGTAACCCACCCTCAGCTCATCCCTGTTAGCGAAAGTCACATTCTTAGCAGGGACACCACAGGACTGCATGAGATGCACCAGGTGGAAGCCACCCACAACAGGGAGCGTGTCAGCGTGGATATAGAGGTGTGAGTCAGGGTGTGATTTGAGGTGAATCCCAAACGCAAGAAAAAGCTCTGCATAACCTTTGCGGTGGACAATGCTATTGGCCTTGTTTGCCAGGACAGCAGTGACCAAGAACACATCATCAGGGATACCCATGAACTCCCTAGTGGGGATACCTCGGAACTTAGGTGTGGGCTTGAACACATTAGTGTCCACCATGTGAGGCGCGTAAGGTGCATCAAACCCTGCGCTCGCTAACTGCCTCTGACCATGAGGAGCCATAGCAATAGGTGTCACATTGTCACGCTTCAGAAACTGCTTCACCATAGGAGGCATCGTCACATGATCAAGAGGAACCCAGGACACAATAGGTGTCTCAGTCTCCAAGTCTTTATACACCCACACATCGTAAAGAGTGAGGAGGAAGTGAGGCAGGTCTAAATTGTTTTCCCTGTGGGTCTCATGCCACAGATTGATGACATCATCACTGTAAGGTTTCAAACCTTTAGGGTAGACCGGCACATCACCATACTTAGTGCGATGCTTCCCAATGTAACCCTCAGTGCCATAGTTAGACAGCACCGCCACATCCAAGCCATGCTGTTTCATCTTCTCCACCAGGAGACCAGCCTGCACACCATACCCTGTAGCCAAACCAGGACTATTACTTACTAGGGACACAACCCCTTTGAGTTTCTCCAAAGCCATGCCCTCCACAATAGCGGAAACCCCCACCACTCGCTAGGAATGGCAGGGGTTTCTGCTTTAGTAGCTAGATGCTTATGCAAGCTCCAGGTACTTGATGTGCGATGCACCGTTAGCAACACCAGCGCCAAGGCGGTAGGTGAAGCGGTAGCCGGTGATGTCGTTTGCAAAGTAGGCATCCTGAGACACTGCAACCTGCAGTCCAGTGGTGCTCACCTTGACAGAAGGCCAGTGTCCGAAGAACACAGCTTTCTCACCAGTTGCAATGGAAGCCACTGCAGGGTTTTCGTAAACAGGCATACCCAGGATGGTGGAAGGTCCTCCAACAACAGGGTCAAGGATGTAAACGCCGTTACCATCCTTCAGCTTGCGGATAGCACCCAGAGTGGAGCTGTTCACCATGTAACCAGCACCAGGGAGCATACGAGCTGCGCCATCCACAGAGAACTGAAGGTCAATCAGCTCATCGGTGGTGATTGCGTTGGTGGTTCCAGCGGTAACACCGGATCCTGCAACAGCAGTAACTGCAGCGTGGATAACAGCGTTAGCGCGAGTACCGATAGCGTTACCAGCCTGCTCAGCGATGTTTGCCTCGATGTCGAAGCCTGCATCGGTGATCAGCTCGTTAGCGAGCTTGGTGATGAAGCCCTGCTTGCTCATCTGCAGAAGCAGTGAACCGTAGGTGGGGTCGCTTTCGTCAATCGCAGAACCGGCAGCCTTTTCAGTAGCTGCAGAGTAAGCGGTCATGACGGGGATGCGAAGGTCCTCACCAGAGTCGCGCTGGAATACCTCAGAGGTCTCCAGGTACGGTCCAACCAGGCGAGCCAGGTTGTAAACGCGGTCCAGGAACGCGACAGGGACAGTAGCGGTAGCAGGAACGAGCGTGCGCTGTTCCATCGAGAAGGTGTGGTCACGAACCTCACCCTTAGCCATTGCGCGGAAGATGTCTCCAGCGCCACGAGCTTCCTCAACAGGAGCGAAACCGCGAGAAGCCTCGGCAGCCTCAGCCTTGCGAGACTCATTGCGCTTGGCAACCTCAAGAGCCTCATCAGCTCTGCGGATGTCAGACTCAATGCGCTCAATCTTTTCCAACTCAGCTTGGTCGAGCCCACGCTTATCTGATTCTGCACCGTCAATAACTTCGCGGATTTGCATGGTCAGGTTAGCGCGGATCTCTTCCTGAGTCTTGATGAACTCAGACATGTAGATGTCCTTTCACTAAATGAATGTAAATGGTTTGCACTGTGGCGGTAACGCTCAACAGCTCTCAGCAGCGGTAACGCACAAATCTGATACCTCAATGATACCCCCAGGGGTTTACCTTGCTCCTG
>Ga0181557_1001934_pt1 | contig 22400 bp, 15 predicted proteins | sample 011ome_23_FD_148632 | JGI IMG/M metagenome (GOLD analysis project Ga0181557, IMG submission 148632) | Coastal salt marsh microbial communities from the Groves Creek Marsh, Skidaway Island, Georgia - 011506CT metaG (spades assembly) | ecosystem: Environmental > Aquatic > Marine > Intertidal zone...
TTGATCGACCTCATCGCCACCCAAGATTTCAGGATTATGACGATGGCTTCAGTGAAGACACAGGTCTTGGGATTGGATCGCGGGTTGATCACGGCCTGTTCGGAGAAGGAACAATCCTTGCATTCGAGGGCTCTGGACCGCAAATGAAAGTTCAGGTCCGGTTTGACGATGGCTCGAAGAAGTGGCTCGTCCTTCAATACGCGAAGCTCGTGCCACTAGGATAACTAAGACCCAGGAACTTGACGAATCCGGCCGTTGGCATCAATGGCAACAAATACAAACCGTGTTTCTGTTGATTTGTAGCTTTCAGCACCTTGTTCGGTAATCCAAACCTCGATTCGAATTTGCATTGATGAACGACCGATATCCTCAAGCTCCCCATAAATCGATACTTCTGAGCCAACGGGAACTGGCGCAATGAAATCCACGTTATCAAGCGACACTGTTGCGCACCGACCACCACTGGCTTTCATGGCAATCTGAGCGGCCGCTTGATCCATTTGGTCTAACAGCCAGCCTGCGTAGATATCACCCAGCGCGTTTGTAAATCGCGGGTGTGCAATGACTCGGAGAATCAATTCGCCTTCTGGATTCGGATCCTGTTCATCAAGCTCCACAGCTCTTCCTTATTGTTAATTTGAAGTGCCTTGAGTCTACATGGTCAAGACGTTTTCAAGAAGTGGTCTAGACAAGTCACGCGATGTGTCGTTCGAGAAATGGCCTCGACAATCATTGATTCGGTCGCAAAGAGTTGTACCGATTCTTTGGCCCTTGTCAGCGCTGTATAGAGCAGCTCGCGACTTGGCTTAAACCGTGATCGCGACCCTGTTGGCTCTGGTAAGCAAATGAAGACCGATGAGTACTCTGATCCTTGAGATCGGTGGATGCTAATCGCCCATGCAGATTCAACTGCACCTAACTGATTTTTTCGAAGTGGCTGCTCTATATTGTCGAATTGAACGCGTGGATTTGCAAAATCATACGAGTCGATGACCACGCCAACATCCCCGTTGAACACGCCAATTCCAGGTTGGTTTTCGGTCACCAATAGGCGTTCCCCAAAACCATTGAGCCCGAGACGTTGGGTTTCTGTTTGTACGAGATGATTGATCATCCACCTACCTCCCACTCCATCGCTGATCGCGGTCAGGCACTGGAAATCTGGAGTGGTTGGGACGCCTATTCTTCGTAAATCGTTAAAATACTGCAGATATCCATCAAACAGAGCGCCTCGTAACCGCTCGAGGTTTTGGTTTGTTTCCCAAAATATATTCAGATCCTTTATGCCCTGAAGAAAGCGCAGAGGGTCCCCGGATAAGCAGAGATCCTGTAACTCTGCGAGCGCTTCGTGTCCCTGGATTCGATGACGTTGGGTGAGTTGAAAACAATGATTGGATAACGCATTTGATTCGGTAATGACTTTGAGAATACTACCCGCCTCAACACTAGCTAATTGATTTGGATCTCCCATCAAGATGAGATGCGCGTCTTGACTGAGTGACTTTAGCAATTGATCAAACAGATCGAGTGACACCATGGATGCTTCGTCAATCAATATAATGTCAGCTGAATTCAATTCGCTAAGTTGCCGATGGATAGTCGTGGCCACCACAGGCTCAAGGTCAGCCGTTGGCATTTTCGATATGGCGGTCTGAAATGATTCGGTTAATCGGACAGCTGCTTTGCCTGTTGGCGCAACCAATGAGACACGAGGCTTCCGTTGAAAAAGGGTTCGCTTGGCAGCGACGATCGCAGCCGCAGTCGTTGTTTTACCCGTACCTGGGCCACCTGTCACGATCGCCAAGCGCTGACTTGCCGCACGTACAATTGCGCTCTGTTGTGACGTATCGGCGTGTGGCATCAGTTGTCTTGGGTCAATACTGATGGTGAGCGCGGGATGGCTTGAACGGTATTTAAGTGCGCGAGCAACCCTCAACTCTTGCGCAAAGTGCCGGCGAATTTGCAAAGCACCATGATTGATAGCGAATAGGGTTGCGATCTCTGATTCAGAAAGAGTCTTATCCCATAAATCATTATCCTTATCGGATAACTCTAGAGCAGTGTGTCCTTGTTGAATCGCCTCAAATAATTGTGCGACTGAAGCCTGCAGGCTCTGTGGTAGTCCTTCTGATTCCAGTAGTTTGAAAACGTCCGCCGATGTCATTGGGTGCATAAGCAATACTCCTCAAGAGCCAGTAAACCGACTGCTTCAATCGGTCGCTTCCAAATGCCACGATTGGGCGCATTGACTCCCCGGCAAAAGAGATAAATCACGTCACCCAAATGCGTCCCTGGATCATAGTGCGGAAGACGAGCTTTCAACCATCTGTGGAGGGCGAGCGCGTAAATTGCTGCTTGAATTGGATACAATGCTTGCTCCATCGCGAGCTCGATCCGCTCATCTGTATATGCTTGATCATTCGGTCCAAGATGATTGGTTTTGTAGTCCACGATATGGAACCGACCATTTGCCTCAAATACGAGGTCAATGAATCCAATTAAATGACCATTAATGGTTTGGTCGACCGGTGGTGGTAAGGGGCTCCACCACGAAAAGGCCTCACATGCCTGAAAAAGTTCCTGTAATTGCAAGCCGTGCTTTAAAGGTAGTTCGAACTGTGGCTCAGGTCGTTTACTGTCGATGCTCAATGTATCAAGCATCACTTGTGGGGCAAGTTCTGTTGAAAGGATCTGCAGAATCCAATCAAGCACAATGGGTTCATGACTTGGATCGAGATGGATTGGCCAATGAGTCTTTATAAAATGCTCAAGCCCTCGATTACTCCTCTGTCCATCGGCATGCCATTCGAGAATCGCATGGATAAAGTTACCGGTGTCAGTGCCACCGGGGACCACATGCCATCTCTCGTTGAATTCGGTGTCAACAGCAGCATGGTCTTCATCCGAGGCTTTCGACATGATTTCGTGGCTAGTATCGTGCTTGATCAATCCCGAGAAGCTTCTGAAAAACCACGATGGTATATGTGGCCGTTTTAAACAGGAGTGTGTCGTGGTGGGCACTTTGAATGGTTGAACAACGCCATCGATCGCCGGAATCTCAATGGGTTGATGATCAGTTCCTAGGCTTTCAATATCCCGGTCGTGAAGCAGACGATGCAGTGCACTTCCAGTGTCTGGAACCCCCAAAAATACCGCGTGTTTTGCGCGGGTGAGCGCAACATAAAGCAGCCGGTTGAGATCCTGTTCTTGATCGAGAAGCGCGAGTTCATAGGCTTCGTTTGTCAGATCGATAATTGATCCATTGTGATCGCAGTAATCGAGGCCCCATGCGTTTTTAGAAAGCGTCTTCCCTGTGATCTCATCAGCCAAGATGACTACACGATATTCAAGTCCTTTGGATCCATGGATGGTATTGATTGTCACAACTCCTGATGCGACAGGTGGTCTTTGGCTGGTGCGATCGTCAGCATCTTTTTTCGAGGCTGCTTGTTGAGACCACCACATGGCAGCCTCGAGAGGCGACAAACCCTTGGCATCTTCACCAAATATTTCTAAACAGTGAGTCAGTACGTTCCAGTCCTCAATTCCGTTCAGAGTATGTGGAATGCGCTGAGCCGTTAAGCAGGCCTCAAATAGACGTGTGATTGCCGCAGCCGGTCCATCGGATTTCCAAAGATCCCGTGCATTGAATAGCTCAGTTTGCAATTCAACAAATCGTGATTGCTCACTCAGTTGTCCGGGTGCTTTGAGATCAAAGCCCATGAGTGTTGTTGAAGCGGCTGATGTGACGCTCGAGAGGTCATCTGGGTTCGCAATCGCCTCAAGGAGAAGCACCATTTCTTTGGCGATGCGTCGACTGAAAATGCTCGCTTTGTTTTGATAGTGAAAGGCGAGGCCAAATCGCTCTCCAATTTGTTTGATTTTCTGAGCCGTTGTGCGGCTCTGAACTAAGATACAAATATCTTGTTCACTGATGGGTTGTGAACCGATCCTGCACGAGCCCTGTTGGCCGCTTGCAAGAAGAGATTGTGTGAGCTCGACGACTGCTTCGGGTGTTAAAGAATCGATCCATTGAAACCCTCCGGCTTCTTCTTGATTGACTGTTAACGGCGGGATGTCGTTCGGCCGCCCAGCTTTGAGTGGGTGATATTGCAATTCCCTACCCACGGGGCAATTACCGTCAAACAGCGCATTGAGTCCATCAACTACAGTCTGTGAAGAACGATAGACCGTATCGAGATACCAGAGGCTTTGATCCGGAAGGCTCTTGCGGATTTGGTGATAGAACGCAGTGTCGGCGCCACGGAATCGATAGATTGCTTGTTTAGGATCGCCGACCATGACCATCAACCGTTCTGGCTCATCCGGATACAAATGGTCAAGCATGGCCCATTGATGTCGATCGGTGTCTTGGAATTCATCGACGAGTATGAGTGTGTGTTTTGGCCTTTCATTTGCGAGTCGTGTCGCAACTTGAGCCGCATCACGAATCACCTGATCATTGTCTGTGATTCCGAGTTCATTGAGTCGGTACCGAAATTGTTGCCGTAACTGATGGAGACAATAGGCCCGAAATTGGACTTCGATGTCAGATGGTTTAACGAGTTCGACCCATTGATCGAATACTGTGCCTTGGAACTTCTCTTCCCGCTCCAGAAAATACTTGGCACTTTTTTCAGGAATATCCTGACGAGTCGTCGCTTTTTCGATGGCGGCACAATGTCCCTCGAGAGATTTACGAGTCATCCCTTTGAGAGTGAAGAGAGAGTCGATATCTGCTAATAACGCATCTTTTCGCTCAGTGAATTCGGACGTGATTCTACTGAGATCAGGGCAGATAGTTGAGTGTGGATTAATGATATCGATCGGTTTCCATGCAAGCTCAGCATGGCTCACGAATGCTTTCAGTCCACCCGTGAGGGACCGAATAATCTCCACTCCCTGCTCTTTGAGGAGTTGTCGGTAACAATCAATAGCCACTTCTTGACGCAAACTCTCGATGTCAGTCTCCACAGGAAAACTTGTGATGCCGATGCTTGGTCCAAAGTCATTGATCAAACGGATCGCAAAGCCGTGAATGGTTTGTATGTTGATCGCATCAATCTGGCGAAGTGCGTGGTTGAGTCGCTCGATTCCGATGGCTTCTGACAATTCAGGATAGGTCGCGGTGAGTTCTGATTGGCCGCGAGAGAGTTGATCAATTTCGTCAATCAACCGTTCCCGAACACGTGCCCTGAGTTCTCGAGTTGATGCGCGAGTGAATGTCATCAGTAGACAGTTATCAGGCTGATGACCATCGACTGCCAGAGCGCGCATCATGAGTGACATGAGTGCGTAAGTCTTACCCGTTCCTGCGCTCGCTTCGATCAGGTGTCGTCCAGAGCCTGGAAGTAATTCTGGCTTAAAGCGTTCCACGCGATTTTCCTAGATAGTTGAGCAGCGGTTTGACTAGATTTCTCACGAGATCCACGTGCTTTTCTGAAACGCTTTGATCATTTTGAAATACCCGCTGGTATTCGGGATGATGCGCGAGCGTCTCGTCGCTCCAGTGAATCCAAGTGTTTGCTTCTTCCTCTTTAGAAAGTGCTCGAGCTGTCTTCAACGCAAGTGGCGCAATTAACGGACAAGGGGTTCCTCTATCGGCGATGGCCGCGAGCCACTGTGTCAGAAGCTCTCGAGCTTCCTCGACCGGAATTGGACCGAATGGTGTCACGCGATTCTTGAATGTCACGAGGCGAAGACTCTCCTCTGTTGGCTCAATTGCGAACAGCACGAGTCCTTCAAGAAGTGCGCGGAGGCCTCGCACGCCATCAATCGACGATTTGATAATAATTCGAGGCGCTTCGATCGACGCGATCCCATCGATGTGTACCGTGAATTCACCAAGCGTTAACTCCGATGTCTCGACAGGTTCTTTTTTTATCGCAAAGGCTTCAGCAACGAGAGAAGGGGCATAGTCCCCGAGTGCACCGTTCAAATCGATCTCATCAGGGAGTTCGGGATACTGCGTCAAGAATTCGATGAGTGTTTCTTGCGTAAGAGCCTGCTCCACGAAACCTTGCTTCATTTTGAAGGCATTTAATGGATCGATACTCAATGGTTCGATATTTAATTCTGGAAATTCGGATGCACGTAGGCGAGCACCCTTCTCTTTCAGAAATGCGATCGCCGGTTCGGCTGCAACCGACAGAAACTCATGGATTGTCCATGAGTGCTGAATCACTTGCCCAGCAGTATCGATAGTAGAGTCAGCAATCTGATGGCTATCGAGACTGATGCCCGACGGTAATTCCATAATTGGAGATGTATTGTTTGAGCCCCTGAAACAATCAATCAGCGAGACGATCCCTGGGCCTGGAAGCTCTTCAGTTTGGTGAATAGGGTGCTTACCAATCCAACTGATCCATAATCGATCCTCGGTATTGAGCACAATGTCGGCAAGCACTTGGCGTTCTTTTTCCGACTCTATTAAATCGCCAGGGCGAGGGATTTTTGCCACTAAATCCCACGGGTGCTCATTCGACTCTTGGGGAAACGTATCGTGATTTGCTCCAAGTATCGCGACCACTTGATTTGGGATACTTCGGATCGTTTGCGGTGCTGTCACTGAGAGTTGATCATTTAAAGCAAGCGGCCGAGACAGTCCGGTTTTTTGGCTCAGTTCGATCCATTGAAAAACGGATTTTTTACTGACTTCGGCGTCTGTAAATTGGGTGATGAATAGGGTGAGATTGAGGGTTTGAACTTGGCCTAGAGTGAGCCGACTGATCGCGCGATCAATCAGTTGAATTACTTCTTGAAGCGGCATGATATTTGGAGCACACAGAATTTGTTCGATGGCAGATAAGACGCCAATCAGGCGATCAAAACCGTCGGTTTGTTCGATAGATTCTGTCGGGGTGCTATCGCTAAGAAACGCAGCATCGGGATCTGCCATCAGCCCTTTTAATAACCGTTGTTTAGCAGCCTGCAAGGTATGTCGATACCCTGTCAGGCCCCGTCGTGCCCCCGACTGGATCAGCCAACTTCGAATCTGTCTCAACTGTTGGTCACTGAGTTTGAGTGTTTCGCGCACCGTGATGTCTGACAAAAATGTATAGACAGAACCGGCTCTAAAGCCTGTGCGCTCCATCTCAGCTAAGAGCTTGATTGCTGCGACTTCAATGGGTTGCACAATCAAGGGGTCTGGTGAGGTTGGGAGTCGGTGCAACAGATCCGATCCATGGAAAATGCGTTGTACGATCGGTCCGTACAGTGCCGGATTTGGGGTCACGATATGCACATGATTCAGGGTTCGAGTTGGATCGGCATTCAACCAATCGATGAGCCACTGTTTCAACTCGACGACCTCTTGTGTTGGACTTGTCGCACTCACTAAAGACACCGATTGATCAATCGTGATGGGCGCCTTTTTGTTTTGAAAGAGGTGGGCTTTCAGTTCGGAAAGCGCGCTTTTTGCGGCGTTCTGGGTATAGCCCTCAATCGCCTCATCGTCGCCAAGCATCGAAAAAATCTTGGCTTTTTCCCTGCACAGATCTAAAAGAAGGGGGTGTGTCTCGGGGAGCTCAAGCGCCCCTTGTGTAAACCACAGCTCTGGTGATGGAGATTGAATGCACAAAAAGCATGGCGTGTTGTGAGTCCATGATCTTAGGGCGTTCAGTGCGAGAGCTGATAGGCGGTCTGGATTAAAAATGATGATACGCGCGATTACATCGAGGCGTTCTGAATTTGGTTCTTTGATTGAATCAATAAGTTTCCGATGGGGCGCTGTTGGAAGTTGAGGTTCGATTTCTCGCCAGAGATCGATTTGCCACGCATCAGACTGTTGTATTGGCAGACCGGTTTTCTCGGGATTGACTAACCAATCAGGCCGCTCAGTGACATACAGTTGGAACAACTCGAATACATCACACACTTGCTGTAAGTACTCAGGCTCTGCGAGTTCGGGATGTTGTCGTCGCCAAACTGTTGCGATGGCCCAATACAAATCAGATTCAAACTGTTTGTCGGGTTGCGTGTCAGACATCGTCCACAGGAACTCAGATAATGTGGTGACCTTGGTATTGGCCAGGCTTCCTAAACGATTTGTCAGCTCAATTTGCAACCAGCGCCCCGTATCTTGGTTAGGAACGATTAACCAATCGGGCGATAGCGGCGATCTAAAGCTCTCGGCCGAGAGAACACCTGCCACGGTTTCGACAAGCGTATTGAGATCGTTGGAAAAGACACATTGCATGGTTTGATTTCCGCACGACCACGCTGTTTATGCAACCGTTAAGAGGATAATGATTAGTACTGAGTCACCGCTGATGAGAAACTTGATCTTGGGAGGCAGGAGCATCACGGCCACGTCTGTGTGGCCGGATACCCCCTCAGTATTGCCGGTGTCGACTAGAGGCTGGAGGCCAACCAGTACAGCCCAGCCGCGAGACCGGCCGAGGCCGGTACTGTGATTACCCAGGCGCCCGCGATTGAGACGACAAACTGTCTTCTGACGAGGCGCCGCTTCGATCTACCCTCTGGGTTGGCTTGCTTGGCCTGAACCGACTCGCTCGGTGCGCGCTCCACGAACCGCCCGGCGCGTTTGGGGTGCTCCAGAAACTCCCTCAGGAACCCGACCCCAAAGATCGCACCGATTGCGATGTGTGTCGAGCTCACGGGGAGACCCAGCGTGGTCGCGATCAAGACCGTCACCGCGGACGAGAGTGCGACACAGTAGGCCCGTGCGGCGTTTAGTTTCGTGATCTTCTCGCCGACCGTCTTGATCAGCTTGGGACCGAAAAGGGCCAGGCCGAGCGCGATGCCTGTCGCGCCTATCACCATTACCCACAAGGGTATTCCGACCTTGGCCTGTAACGTGTTGGTTTCGTTGAGGGTCGAGACGATGGCGGCGAGCGGCCCTACCGCGTTCGCGACGTCGTTGGCCCCGTGGGCAAAGCACAAGAGCGCGACCCCGATAATCAATGGCAGATGGAACAGCTTATAGATGTCTTTCTTGCGGTTACCGAGAGAGACAGCTTTGTTTGCGATGTAGGGTTTCGATAAAGCCCAGGCGACGACCATCGACAGGACAGCGGTCAATATGATCGTCTCGCCGGAGGGCTTCCATATCTTCTTCAGACCCTTCATCGCCATGTAGGCCGCGAGCGCACCACCCATGATACCTATCAGGATGGGTACCCAGGTTTTTGCGCTCTGGAGACGGTCGTGTCGATACAGGATCCGGTTTTTAATTATGAACAGCATCAGTGCGGCGATAAGCCCACCGATCACGGGTGAGATCACCCAGCTCGCCGCAATTTTTGCCATCGTTGGCCAGTTGATAACTGCGAGACCCGCCGCCGCCGCGCCGCCGCCCATGACGCCCCCGACGATGGAGTGGGTCGTTGAGACAGGCGCGTTGAGTGCCGTGGCCAGGTTAATCCACAGAGCCGCAGCCAGGAGGGCGCACACCATCAGGAGCCGGAAAGATTCGACGCTCAGAGACTCGTCTGGGCTGATGATCCCCTTGGCGACAGTTTTGACGACGTCACCACCGGCTAGCAGCGCGCCCGCGCTCTCGCATACCACGGCGATTGTCAGGGCGGCACCGATCGAGAGGACGCCGCCACCAACAGCCGGCCCCATGTTGTTTGCCACGTCGTTGGCGCCGATGTTGAGGGCCATGTAGCCACCGACGACCGAGGCGATTAGCAGTATCGTCAGCTGGGTCTCGGCGACAGAAATTGTTTGGTTTACGACAAGCGCTACCAAGATAAGGAACGCAAGCGCGGCCCCAAACACAGGTAATGGAAACGAGCTGTTTGACTTGACTTTATGTGCCTTGGCGGCGTTTTCAAGGTCTGAGATGTAGCGGTTTTTGCCCGGAGATTTTTTGTTAGGTTGGTTTTGGCTTGAGTTCGATTTGAGCTCTGACACGTTAAGTCTCCTTTCGTGACTTTTGGTTCACTTGGGTAGGCTATGCGGACAACGCGTGTATGCTGTCGGCGGCATCCTAACAAACCTGTGAGATAATGGAACCGCGTTACGAAGGATTTTTAAAAAATGTTGCATTGCCCGATTTTTGATAAGGATTTGAGTTGGCTCGAGTTTAACTATCGCGTGCTCCAAGAGGCGATGGACAGGACAAATCCGATCATTGAGCGGGCAAGGTTTCTCGGTATTTACTCCAACAACCTCGATGAGTTTTATCGTGTCCGGGTTGCGGAGGTTCGCCGTCGGATCTTGTTGCATCAGGAGGTTGGAGGCGATCCAGACGCGAGACGACTCCTGAGCCAGATTCAGCGGCGTACCATGGAGCTGAACTCAGAGTTCGAGCTGGCACACTTAGAGATCATTCGGGCGCTCGCTCGTAACAATATCTTTCTTGAAAACGAGGACCAGCTCAGTGACGGACACCGAGAGTGGTTGTTGCGGTACTTTCGCGCGAATATCCGGAAGTTTATTTGCCCTATTATTGTGTCCGGAAGGGTGGATCTAGGCGACGTGCTCGCCGATGACGCGACCTATCTGGTTGCGGAGCTACGTCAGGGTGACATCTTCCAGTACGCGTTGATCGAGGTCCCAACCGACCACCATGCTCGCTTTATAGAGCTACCACCTGAGACCACCCGACGGAAAAAGCCACTCGTGCTCCTCGATAACGCCATTCGGATCGGCCTTTCGGAAATTTTTGAGGGTTATTTCGAGTTCGACGACGTCCAGGCGTGGTCTATGAAACTGACCCGTGACTCCCAGTATGATCTCACGGGAGAAATTGACGATAGCTTAATGGATCGGCTGACACACGGAATAAAGCAACGGCTGACAGCAGAACCGACTCGGTTAGTTTACGACCGGGAAATGCCGGACCGGATTGTCGAGATGCTAAAGAGGGAGCTGGGTATTTCGCAGATTGATGCGATTATTCCGGGCGGTCGTTACCACAACATGAAAGATTTTCTGCACTTTCCACCGATCGGCAAGGCATCGCTTCAGAACGACTCGCTACCTCCGGTGGCGTCGAGCGCGCTGGATAGCCAGCGGAATTATTTTTCGGTGATCAAGGACCAAGACGTCCTTCTCCACTTTCCATACCATGATTTTTATCACCTAACAGAGTGGTTGCGGCAGGCGGCACAAGACCCCGCCGTGGAATCGATTCGTATAACACTTTACAGGGTGGCAGACACGTCGCTGATTGTTAAATCCCTTCTTGATGCGAGAGCGAACGGTAAGGATGTATATGTGGTTGTCGAGCTCCAGGCGAGGTTTGATGAGGAGGCGAATATTCACTGGTCGAAGGTGTTAACCGACGCGGGTGTAAGCGTAACCTTCGGTATCGCGAACCTCAAAGTGCACACAAAGCTCTGCTTGATCACCCGTAAAGAGGGGGCACACCGGGTCAGATATGCGGTGATAAGCACCGGCAATTTCAATGAAAAAACAGCGGTCACCTACACGGATTTTTGTTTGTTGACGGCCAGGCCTGAGCTGACAAAAGAAGTGCGTCAAATTTTCTCGTTTATCAACGCACCCTACAGAGACCTCAGCTTTCGTCATTTGTGGGTTAGTCCGACCACACAAAGATCGCAGCTGTACCAGAGAATTGATCGAGAAATTGAATTCGCTGAGGCAGGAAAAAAAGCGAAGATCACTCTTAAATTGAATAATCTCGCGGACGATCAGGTGATCAGAAAGCTTTACGAGGCGAGCCGGGCTGGTGTCCGCGTAGACGCGTGCGTCAGGGGAATATGCTCACTGGTCCCAGGCGTGCCAGGTATGAGCGACCGGATCCGTGTGATAAGCATCGTGGACCGCTTTTTGGAGCATCCAAGGGTGCTTATTTTTGAGAACGGTGGTGACCCCGAGGTGTTCATTAGTTCGGCGGACTGGATGACACGTAACCTCGACAACCGAGTTGAGATTAGCGCACCGATACTTGACGAAACATTGAAGCAGTTCATCACTGACGTGATGGAGTTGCAGTTCCGCGACACGACAAAGGCGAGGGTCATTGATGAGGAAAATGCGAACCGTTATGTCCTCCGGGGTAATCGTCGGAAGCTCCGAAGTCAGATGAGCACCTATAACTACATCAGGCGGTTTGAGGGTGTTTAAAACGGTGGCGGAGATGGAAGAACGGTTGGTGGCTGCGGTGGACCTGGGATCTAACAGTTTTCACATGACCGTCGCAAAAATCACTCAATCGGGTATTCAGATTTTGATTCGTGACCGTGAGAGGGTTCGGCTAGCTTCGGGGCTAAACAACAAAGGCGTACTCGATAAAAAAGCTATAGCGAGGGGTATTGATGCTCTTGCTCGATTCGATTCCCGGTTGACCGGAGTCGCTACAGAAGACATACGCGTGGTAGCTACTCACACGCTGCGTGAGGCAAAAAACGCGGACGAGTTTCTTGATTTAGCGAGCGCAAGATTCCGCGCCCCCATTGAGGTTATTTCGGGCCCCGAAGAGGCACGGTTAATCTACCAGGCGGTTGCCCACACCCAGCCAATCGAAGGCCGGTTCCTGATCTTTGATGTAGGCGGCGGATCAACCGAATTCGCGGTGGGGGAGGGATACGAGCCTGCGTTTGTGTCATCACGGACGCTCGGCTGCTTGACCTACACCAATCGATACATGAAAAAAATAAATAAAAAAGCGTTTGCTGAGGTGGATATCGCTACGCGTAGAGCGATAGAGCCGATAGCTTCTCGTATTCGATCCATGAGCACTGTAACCTGTTTCGCGTCATCTGGGTCTGCAAAGGGTGTCAGTGCCCTAGGCAACTACTTAGGCTTTGGGTCTATCATTACTCGCGAATCAATCGAAGCCTGTAAGCGATTTGTTTCTAATGAAGATAACAGGCATTTTGAGAATATCCCTGACGTCAGCATCGAGCGGATGCAGATTTTACCTGCGGGGATCGGAATTATCTCGGCGATTCTCGAAGAACTTTCTCTAAAGGAAATCCATTTTGCAGATGCCGCCCTCAGAGAGGGCGTCCTGTATGACATGGATGACCGCCTGAAAGCTGTTGATATTCGTGAACGTACGGCTTCTGATTTAGCTAAGAAATACGGGATCGACAAAAATCAAGCGCACGCTGTTCGTTCTACAGTCGAGCAGTTGTTTGATGCCGTAGAGGGTCCATGGAAGTTGTCAGCCGAAGATAAGCAAATGGTCTTGTGGGCCGCTAGCTTGCATGAGATTGGTTTGCAGGTGAACTACTCGGGTTACCAGCGACATGGTGCTTATATTGTCTCTCACACTCCTATGCCGGGATTCAATCGAGAGCAGCAGCTTGTGTTATCAATTTTGATCCGGTTGCACCGCAAAAAAATCACAGTCGGGTCCATCCCGAAACTTCGCTACTGGAGTGAGTCCCGGCTAATTCGCTTGGTTCGCCTGTTACGTATCGCATATACGATTCATGTTGGCCGCAATAACTACTACCCGGAGTTTACGGCCACAGCCGACGATGACGCCGTTTTCTTACGATTTGCCCCACGCGTGCTGAAGACTCACCCAGTGATGTTCCTCGATCTCGCGGAGGAGGCTCGGCGGCAAGATGACGCGGGTTATAGCTTAATTATCCAGTAAATATTGTTTCCGATACCGTCTAAACGTGCATTTATCAGAACGCATTGTGATAAAGGTCGAACTGTTAACTTTTCAAGTATTTTCGTAAAACGCTTAACTTAAATTTCTAAGTCAAGAACAAGTTACCGGCAGTTAATCGACATATATTCAGTGTCACGAATTCGTAACAAATCTATGCTTTCATATTAGCTTGATCTGATCCTAGGAGAATGAATGACACAAACGGTGCTTCGCCGAGTATTAATTGTGGACGATGAATCATCCATACGGGATATGGTAGCTATTACTTTGGAAATGGCCGGCTTTGAAGTGGTCCAAGCCATTGATGCCTCTGCTGCATTGAACGAGATTGCTACTTTGCAACCCGACCTTGCGATTATCGATTGGATGATGCCAAAAACTTCAGGGCTCGAATTATGCAGACGGCTTCGCAAAAACCCGAACACTCGTGATATTCCTTTGATCCTGCTAACCGCGCGAGCTGAAGAGGATGCAAAAATTACCGGTCTAGAAGTAGCTGACGATTATATTACCAAGCCCTTTTCAACCAGAGAACTGGTGGCGAGGCTCAAAGCCGTTCTGAGAAGAGTAACTCCTCTGGGTATTGATGAGCCAGTTGAATACGCTGGTCTGCGGCTTGACCCCGTCGGACAAAAAATTACTGTTTTCGGAACCATACTTGTTCTAAGTCCAACTGAGTTTCGACTGTTACAACTTTTTATGACCAACCCCAACAGAGCGTTTTCTCGTGGTCAGCTACTTGATCGTGTTTGGGGGGGCGACGTTTATATTGAAGACCGAACGGTCGATGTGCACATTAGGCGGTTACGTAAAATTTTAGGAGAAAAGCATAGCGAAATGATCCAAACTGTACGTGGCACGGGGTATCGGTTTGATCCGCCAAGCGTAAACGGTGGTCCGCAGGCGTGAATTTGCTACTAACTTCATGAGAAATTATTACTCAACGACTATCGTCGAAATTATTTCTTTAGTTATCGCCGGGAGTGTTCTGGGCACAATATCTGGTTATTTCACAGAGTCATTTTTAGTCACAGTGGCTACTTATCTTGGAGTAACACTCTGGCAACGAAATCGTTTCTACAGCTGGGTTAGCGATCAACAAAAGCCTGGGTCTCTGGATGCGTCAGATCTTTGGAGCGACATCATTAAGCGAATAGAGATAGAGCGTTCCTCTGTTGATCAAAAAGCTGAATCAATCTCAAAGAAACTAACAGATTTGAATAAAGCCATTGGCGGCCTCAACCTCGGGGTAGTTGTGGCAGATTCGAATTGGGAGCTCCAGTGGCTTAATCGCCCAGCAGAGCGTCTATTGAGTTTAAATGAATCAAATGATCGGGGTTCATTTCTGTTTTCGTTGATCCGATCTCCGAGTTTCAAGCGTTACGTCGAATCGCGAGACTTTGCGGAGCCGCTCGTTATCGATAATTTCGAAAACAAGGGATTATCTGTTGAATTTTGGGTTACCAAAGATCCCCGAAATACGAGAGTTGTTTTGGTACGTGATATTACTGCGTTCCGAAAAATTAATGAGATGCGAACAGATTTTATTGCCAACGTTTCGCATGAGCTTAAAACACCTCTTACGGTTATTAATGGTTATCTAGAGATGTTGATTGATAATCAATTAGTGACAGGAGTAACCCACAAGGCTATAGAAAGCGCCTGGTCTCAGGGGCGCAGAATGGAAAATATAATTCAGGATCTTTTAATACTGTCTCAACTTGAGACTTCCAAAATAGAGGAGCAGCAGTCAGTCGATCTTAATCACGTCGTAGATGAGGTGCTTAAGCAAGCTCGGCTACTTGCTAAAAGTCTCGATAAAACCAAAACAAAAATAACTTCGAAAATTGAACATGGTTTGGAATTGAAGGGCAATGGTAGTGAAATCTTCTCCTTGATCTCAAACGTTACTAGCAATGCAATTCGGTACACGCCTGATAACTCGTTAATCGCTGTAACAGGCTATGTAAAAAATCAGAAGGTCACGGTTAAGGTTGAAGATAATGGGCCGGGAATTTCTGAGTTACACATAAACCGACTCACGGAGCGGTTCTACAGGGTAGATCCTAGCCACTCCTCATCAACCGGCGGTACGGGGCTCGGCCTCTCAATTGCCAGTCATATCATGCTTCGGCATGGTGGCGAATTGCAAATCAGCTCAGAAGTCGGAAAAGGCACAGTGGTGGAGTGTATTTTTCCTAGACCAAAAGAATAGAGCAGGAGTCTTAATCCAATTTATTCTGATTGACTGCGGGGTGGCGAATATCAATACCTTGGATCATATAGATCACATATTCGGCAATATTTGTAGCGTGATCACCTACTCTTTCGAGAGACCGAGCGATCCATACTATATTTAAAACCGTACCAATATTTCTCGGGTCCTCAATCATAAAAGTAGCTAGAGCACGAAGTGCGGACTGATAAATTTTATCAACCTCTCGCTCTCTCTCGAATATTTCTCTGGCTAGTTCTAAATCTAACTTGGCAAACGCTGTGAGAGCTTCAGAGACCATTTTTCTGACTTGCTCGGCAATTCGCTCTATTTCGGTAATGCCAACACTGTCGTTACTGCTGAAGGAATCGAGGCTCAAACGTCCTACTTTCTCCAATTCATCACCCATTCGTTCAAGATCTCGAACGATTTTGGAAACTGCCAGGACAAGGCGTAAATCGGATGCGATTGGTTGCCTTCGAACAATTAATGATTCAACTTGATCATCGAGGTCTATTTCCGCGCCATTAATTTTTTGTTCGTTTTCCTCGATTGCACTCAACACAGAGGAGTCATTGGTTTTGAAAAATTTAAGTGCAGATGTTAATTGTTCTTCTACAAGCCCGCCCATCTCTAAAACAGAACGCCTTAGCACCTCTAACTCTTCGTTAAACTCGCTCGAAATGTGGCGAAAAAAGTCATCGTTTAATTCGGTCATATGCTATCCAAATCGTCCGGTGATGTAGTCTTGGGTTAATTCATGCTTTGGATTCGTGAACACTTGCTTTGTGTCACCAACTTCAATCAACTTACCTAGATGAAAATAGGCGGTTCGATCGGAAACACGCGCAGCCTGCTGCATCGAGTGAGTTACGATAACGATCGTGTACTGCTCGCGGAGTTCATGGATTAGTTCTTCCACCTTCGCTGTTGCGATAGGGTCGAGAGCGGAGCACGGTTCATCCATAAGAATTACTTCGGGGCTAACAGCGATAGCTCTCGCAATACATAAACGCTGCTGCTGTCCGCCAGACAACCCGGTCCCTGGCTGGTGCAGTCGATCCTTGACCTCCTCCCAAAGCCCAGCTCGCTGCAGTGATGACTCAACAATCTGCTCTAACTCGACTTTGCTAGTAGCTAACCCATGAATTGTCGGTCCATATGCGATGTTGTCAAAAATTGATTTTGGGAAGGGATTGGCTTTCTGGAAAACCATACCAACACGAGCTCGCAATGACACAACATCCACAAGAGGCTCATAGATATTTTGATCATCTATCTTAATCTCACCTTCAACCCGACAAATATCGATAGTGTCATTCATCCTATTCAGACAGCGGAGGAACGTGGATTTTCCGCAGCCGGAAGGTCCGATAAAAGAGATTACCTGGCTAGCTCCTATATCAAGACTTATATTGTCGATCGCGCGCTTATCCCCATAAAAGACATTAACATCACGCGCCTTAACACGAGGGTTATCAACGTAGATTTGTCCAAGTGTTTTGTCCGGTAGGGTCCGTCCTTCAACCTGAGTCGTACCATCAACCATAGATTCACTCATTACTATTTCCATCACATCTTACCGGCTCACCAGCGTCGCTCTAACTTTTTACGAAGAAAAATCGCTGCAGCATTCATACTGATCAGAAAGGTAAGCAGGATTATGATTGCCGCACTAGTTTTTTGGACAAACATGCGTTCTGCAAAATCCGCCCACATAAAAATTTGTACGGGTAACACTGTCCCGGGATCAGTAATACCGCTTGGTACATCCACGATAAAAGCGACCATGCCTATCATTAGGAGGGGTGCAGTTTCTCCTAGAGCTTGCGCCATGCCAATAATAGTTCCCGTCAGTATGCCAGGCATAGCTAGCGGTAATACATGATGCATGATGGTTTGGATTTTTGATGCACCGATACCCAAAGCCGCATCGCGAATACTTGGCGGGACGGCCCTGATTGCTGCCCTCGATGAAATGATGATTGTTGGCAGGGTCATTAGAGCTAAGACTACGCCTCCAACCAAAGGAATCGAGCGAGGCATTCCAAAGGCAACAATAAAAATAGCAAGACCCATGATGCCAAAAACCACCGAAGGGACGGCTGCAAGGTTATTAATATTGATTTCAATGATTTCAGTTAAACGATTCTTTGGAGCCATTTCCTCCAAATAAACGGCCGTAGCAACACCGAGAGGGAAAGCAATGACAACACATACTAGTAGCGTCAGTATGGACCCAACTAGCGCACCCCGAATACCAGCGATTTCTGCATCACGAGATGCGGAGCCAAAAAATAAGTAATCGCTGATCTCGTAGCTGATGCGCCCCTGAGCATCGAGTGCATCAATATAATCAATCAGCTGATCACTAATTCGACGGTCCACCTCCGGAATTTCGCGGGAAATCAGTCCACGAAGGAAGGTATCAACATCGTCATCAACCGCAAATTGAACAGATACTGTTGATCCTAAGTGCTCTGGATGATCTAACACATAGGTCATCAAGCGCTGACCTGAACCCGAGGAAATCAATCGCCTAGCTTCACGTTTTGCCTTGCGACCTTCTGGGTTACCTAATGCTTGATATAACGAATCTCGAATCACACCATCAAAGTCACCTCCTGCGAGCGATTCGAGTGTCATTTGGTTAGTCGGATCGAGTCGACCTGCATCTAATTGAACGTCAAGAGTCACATAGTACTGAAAGAATCCCGGCATCCCTTTATTTAAAATTCCAGCGAACAAAAGGATCAGGAATCCCATCGCGACTGCAACCGCAAGCTGACCCAAAAATAAAAATCGTGCCTCTTTGCGATTACGTGATGTGATTGATAAAGCCACACGTTCGGAGGCTTGTTTAGGGCTTAATCCTTTAGGAGAAACATCAGTCATACTGCTCCCTATATCTTTTTACAATCTGTAGCGCGAAGTAGTTAAGCGCCAGGGTGGTGACAATTAACATCAGCGCTAAAGCAAAAGCCGACAGAGTTTTTGCCGATTCAAACTCTTGATCACCTACCAAAATTGTCACGATTTGGGATGTGACGGTGGTGACCGCATCGAGAGGGTTAAACGATAAGTTTGCAGCTAGTCCGGCCGCCATAACGACGATCATTGTCTCACCCACTGCGCGCGAAACAGCAAGAATGACCGCCGCGACAATGCCTGGGAGTGCGGCTGGCAATACGACTAGCCGAACAGCCTCGCTGCGGGTTGAACCAAGTCCATAAGCTGCATCTCGCAATGATTGAGGAACAGCGTTGATCACATCGTCTGATAAGGATGAGATGAAAGGAATAATCATCATCCCCATTACCAAGCCGGCAGCCAAAGCGGACTCTGAGGCCACCTCAAGACCCATCGATTCGCCCAAAGATTTTACGAAGGGAGCGACCGTTAAGGCTGCGAAAAATCCGTAAACAACTGTCGGCACACCCGCCAAAATCTCGAGTAATGGTTTCACAACGCCGCGGATACGCGGTGTTGCATACTCCGCGAGATAAATCGCACTGAATAACCCAACAGGAACTGCAACTATAAGCGCTATTGCTGAGATCAAGAATGTTCCAACGAACATCGGAATCATCCCGTAGGTAGCGGTTCCGCCGCCTGATCCAGCACGTTCTGCCCCTTCAAACTGTGGATTCCATTCAAGACCAAACAGGAAATCTTGGGGCGGAATCAAATTAAAGAATCTGATAGATTCAAAAAGAACTGACAACACAATACCGATGGTCGTCAAAATTGCGACTAACGAACTACCAATCAATATCCAGGTCAAAATGCGCTCTACGTTATTACGTGAACGGAACGATGTATGGATTTTACGGTAACCCAAAAGGCCGCCGGCTATTGAAACCGTTAGCACGAGAAAGTTTGCGGCGACAATGGCGTTAGCTTCCCACCGAATCCAGGCGGAACCAGCAGCTTGAACCCAGGGTTCAATTTCACCGAAATCGATACCATCAACAAGATTAGAAATCTTTGCTAGAGCGATAGCTCGAGCGACAGCATCGCCATCTAAAACGTCCTGTGGGAAGTAGTCTCGAGCCCAAAATTGGAACAAGAGGTCCTTGCCAATCACAATGACCAGTAAAACAAATAAGGCTGGAAGTGCCGAAGTGATCGCAGCCCACATCCCATGATAGTGCGGTAAGGAGTGAAGTCTATCTGCGCTACTGGATCGAAACGCCAAAGCAAGTCGCTGGCCCGCTATAAAAAATAGGGCGCCTATCATGAGCACTGTTAGCATCAAATTCGTCAGGGACACGTGAGCTTTACCTAATATAAAAGACCGAACGGATTGTCCCGTTCGGTCGCAGGATTATCAACAAGTGGCACTTATTACTTGAGATCTGCCGCGTTCAAAATCGGAAGATTTTTTATCCGAGCAGCCATTTCATCACGTTCTGATCGCGGCATTGGGATCATGCCAGCATCAGCCAAAATACCCTCATCGTCCCAGTGCTTGGTCCATTCAGCCATGTACGCTTCGATACCTGGAATCACACCAATATGCTGGTGTTTTACGTAGAAGAACAGCGCGCGTGCTGCCTTGTATTTACCCTCAGCGATTGCTTCGAATGTTGGCACAACACCAGACAATTCAGCACCTTGAATTGTGTCTGAGTTCTGGTCGAGGTACGAGAACCCGAAGATGCCGAATGCGCCTGTATCCTCTTGCAGCTTCTGTACGATCAGGTTGTCTTGCTCACCTGCCTCGACATACGCTCCGTCAGTACGCATTGCACGGCATGCTTTGGCCTTCTTGCCAGCAGCCTTCAATGCAGTTTTCGCTTCAGCGTCTTTCCCACAATATGCTTTCTCGTTAACGATTTCGGCGAATGAGGCGCGTGTTCCGGAAGTTGTTGGTGGACCATATACACGTATTTCTATCGCTGGAAGCTCCGGGTTAACGTCCGACCACTTTTTGTAGGGGTTAGTGGCCATTTTGCCTTCGACGGGTACTTCAGCAGTTAATGCTTTACCGAGGTCTGCGAGGGAGATTTTCAAGCGGCCTGCTTTTTTAGAGTTTGCCACAACAATCCCGTCGTAACCGACCTTGATCTCTGTGATTTTTACGCCGTTTTTATCACAATACTCGAGCTCAGCTGCCTTCATACGAGAAGACGCGTTACCGATATCTATGAATTCGGTACCAATACCGTCACAAACGCCTTTTTTACCGACCGAAGAACCACCTGACTCAACAACTGGTGTTTTTTGATTCACATTACGTCCGAGACGCTCCGCGACGATTGTTGCGAATGGAAGAACCGTTGATGATCCGGCAATGCTGATGTAATCACGCGCCATTGCCGCCGAGCTTAGAAATGTTGCAAGCACTGCACCTGCTGTAAATCGTAAAATCATGGGAACTCCTCAATGATCCGCGAGTGAAAGACTTTTCACCTAACTCCTGATCGTCTTTGTACCCAAGTTTTGTTACAGATTTATTACATGCTGAGCTTATTAAGCTAAATATTTTGCGAGACCGCAAAAAGTAGCATTTGAGACAAGTTCCTTGATTTTCTGCCCCTGTATTTGCTTAGCCATTATCTGCATTGGAAAGCTTGAGGGTACAAAAACCGGTCTCGCCGCTTGATGCCTAGCATAGTCATCTAGAGTTTTTCACCCTAGGGGAGGTAATTTTATATAGCTCCTAAAACTGAACCAAAAAATAGCGCCGCCCCAAACCGATGGCTCTCAATAAATGCTCGGAAGCATGCCTCGCGCGAGCCTGAGCTCGCAATAACGTGTTGCCGGACCGTGAGACCGATTGCGACCAAGATACCCATCATTGTGAACAGCCCCAAATCTGCCAGCCAGAACGCGTAACCGAATGCGACCAGCGCGCCCAGCTGCGAACACCCGACCGCGAGCAAGTCGTGGCGGCCGAACATGATCGCGGTAGATTTCACGCCAATCAAAAGATCATCGTCGCGGTCAACCATCGCGTAGAGCGTGTCGTAGGCCAGTGTCCAGGCGACGTTACCCAAGAACAGGATCCATACGATTCTGTCGAGTGGTTGGTCGTAGGCGGCAAATGACATCGGTATCGCCATCGAAAACGCGAGCCCGAGCCCGATCTGGGGCCAGAACGTGACCCGCTTGAGCCACGGATAAATAACAGCAAAACCGAGCGCAATAAACGACAGCTTGATTGTCTTTACGTTGGTCATGAGGACCAGCCCGAGGCACACCGAAAAGAGGACTGTCGCTAGGATGACAGCGTTCTTTACCGACAGGTTACCGCTCGTGATTGGCCGAGAACGGGTCCGCTTGACGTGCTTATCGAACTTGCGGTCGGTCAGGTCGTTGACGACACAACCGGCGCTGCGTGTGATGATCACGCCGAGGGTGAAGATCACCCATATATCAAGCCTGAACTCGCCCGCCGCCTTTCCAGCTAGAGTCAGCGCGATCCATGTTGGCCACAGGAGCACGATCCACCCGATCGGCCGGTCGAGCCGTGTGACCTGTATCCAGAACGGAATGTATGAGGCGAGGGTATGAATGCTAGACATGTGCAAAGTGTTCCTCATATCCGATCCATCTTTCAATCAATTGTTCGCGGATCTCTGTGTGCGCTGAACGAATCACATCGGCGAGTTCAGC
>Ga0181557_1001945_pt1 | contig 22325 bp, 21 predicted proteins | sample 011ome_23_FD_148632 | JGI IMG/M metagenome (GOLD analysis project Ga0181557, IMG submission 148632) | Coastal salt marsh microbial communities from the Groves Creek Marsh, Skidaway Island, Georgia - 011506CT metaG (spades assembly) | ecosystem: Environmental > Aquatic > Marine > Intertidal zone...
GATCAAAGTTCATGTAACGGTAGATTTCCTCGGCCATCGAGTCGATTTTTTGCGCGTACTCGAGATACTCCTCGGGTGTAGGCAGTTTGCCAAGCAGTGCTCCCACGGCCGCCAGTTCCGCCGATGTCAGGTACACATTGGCACCTTCTCCGAGCCGATTGGGAAAGTTGCGTGTAGAAGTCGAAAGCACCGTTGACCGCGGTGCAACGCGCGCCTGATTGCCCATGCAGAGCGAGCAGCCGGGCATCTCAGTTCGAGCTCCCGCCTTGCCAAAAATAGCGTAGTAGCCCTCTTCCATTAACTGGTGCTCATCCATTCGCGTCGGTGGGCAGATCCACATACGTGTCGACACAGGAGCCCCGTGCGCCTCCAGTAGCTGGCCAGCAGCCCTGAAATGCCCAATATTGGTCATGCAGCTGCCGATAAATACTTCGTCGACCTTATCGCCCTGCACATCGGATAGCAGACGGGCATCGTCAGGGTCATTGGGTGCACAGACGATGGGTTGGTTGATTTCGCTTAAGTTGATGTCGATGACCGCAGCATATTCAGCATTATCATCCGCCTGCATTAGCTGGGGTTGATCCAGCCACGCTTCCATACTACGAGCGCGACGCTCCAGCGTTCGGGGGTCGCCGTAGCCCTCAGCGATCATTGATCGCAACAGCACAACATTTGAGCGTAGGTAGTCTGCTATGGTGTTCTCGCCCAGTTTAATGGTGCAGCCCGCCGCAGAGCGTTCCGCCGAAGCATCAGAAAGCTCGAACGCCTGCTCGACGGTCAGTGAATCCAGACCTTCGATCTCAAGAATTCTTCCTGAGAATATGTTTTTCTTGCCTTTTTTCTCGACGGTGAGCAGTCCCTGTTGAATGGCGTAGTAGGGGATTGCGTGGACGAGGTCTCTCAGCGTCACACCCGGTTGCATCTCTCCTGAAAAACGCACCAGCACCGATTCGGGCATGTCGAGCGGCATGACCCCGGTGGCGGCGGCAAAGGCGACGAGGCCCGAACCCGCTGGAAACGATATACCAATAGGGAAACGCGTATGCGAGTCGCCGCCAGTGCCGACCGTGTCGGGTAGTAACATGCGATTCAGCCAGCTATGAATAATCCCATCGCCCGGGCGCAAAGAGACGCCCCCTCTGGTCATGATGAAATCGGGCAGGGTGTGTTGCGTCTCGATATCGACTGGCTTGGGGTATGCCGCGGTGTGACAGAACGATTGCATGGTCAAATCTGCGGAGAATCCGAGGCAGGCGAGATCCTGGAGCTCATCCCGCGTCATGGGCCCTGTGGTGTCCTGAGATCCAACAGTGGTCATACGTGGTTCGCAATAAGTGCCGGGGCGAATACCTTCGACCCCACACGCGCGGCCCACCATTTTTTGTGCCAGCGTGAACCCTTTGTCAGAGGCTTCGGGCTGATCCGGTTTGCGAAACAAGGTGCTTTCCTCAAGACCCAGTGCCTCTCGCGCTTTTGCCGTGAGCCCGCGACCGATAATGAGATTGATGCGCCCGCCAGCTCTGACCTCGTCGAGCAAGACCTCAGAGCGGAGCTCGAATTCCGATAGAACCTCACCGGACTCAGACAAGATCAAGCCGTCGTAAGGTTTTATCTCGATAACCTCACCCATCTTCAGTTGGTCCACGGGCGCCTCGAATACCAACGCGCCCGCGTCTTCCATTGTGTTGTAAAAGATGGGAGCGACTTTGCCGCCGATACAGACACCGCCAGCGCGTTTGTTAGGTATTCCGGGGGTGTCGTCACCGAAATACCACAGCACTGAGTTGGTGGCTGATTTGCGCGAGGATCCTGTTCCGACAACATCTCCCACAAAAGCCACGGGTAAGCCGCTCGCTTTGACGGCTTCGATTTGTCGCAGCGGACCGGTGACGCCGGGCTCGTCGGGCTCGATTCCTTCTCTGGCCATCTTGAACATCGCCAGCGCATGAAGTGGGATATCCGGGCGCGACCAGGCGTCAGGCGCGGGCGAGAGGTCGTCGGTATTGGTTTCACCCGTGACCTTGAATACAACCATTTTGATGGAGTCGGGCACAGTCTCTCTCGCAGTAAACCACTCGCCATCTGCCCAGCTTTGAAGCACGGACTGCGCATTTGCCGATCCCTTGCCGGCTAGTTCAACGATGTCATGAAAAGCGTCAAATACGAGGAGCGTCTTTTTGAGCTGAGTGGCTGCGTGCTCTCCGAGCTCGGCATTGTCGATCAGAGCAATCAGAGTGCCAATGTTGTATCCGCCATGCATGTCGCCCAGTAAGGTGATCGCGGCTGCCCGATCAATGAGAGGGCATTGACTCTCGCCGGTAGCGATCGCCGTGAGAAAGCCTGCTTTGACATAGGCCGCCTCGTCGACGCCCGGCGGCACACGCTGGGTTATCAAGTCGAGCAGGAATTCAGCTTCGCCCTCGGGCGGTGCGTTCAACAGCTCGATAAGATCGGCGACCTGTGCCGGTGACAGTGGGGCGGGTGGAATGCCCAACGCCGCGCGTTCAGCGACGTGTTGTCGATAGGCATCAAGCATGACGGGTTCCTTATAAAAAAAGAGATTGATTTGGGGCACTAAAACAACCGCGCGAAGTATACCTCGGCATGGGTCTGCAGCGTTACCGGCTGGGCAAATAACCGGTATTCGCGATGGCCCCGTAGCGATGGGTCAAAAACTCAAGAGTCACCAAGATTTCGTTCACAAACTGCTAAACTGGTCGCTCAGGAGGTTGCGTGTCGCACTTAGTCCCCATAAGAACACCCTGCATTGGTGTCTGTTCAACCGGCGTGGGCGACGTCGTCTGTCGTGGTTGCAAACGTTTCGCCCATGAAGTCATCGATTGGAATGGATACTCTCCAGAGCAAAAGCAGGCGATTGACCGACGGCTGGATACGTTTTTGGCTCAATGTGTCGCGAATAAGTTTCGCATCGTCGACTTGCCGCTCTTGCAATGGCAGCTAGAGGTGCAGCAAATTCGCATACAGGGTCATCATGATCCTTATTGCCACGTTTTTGCCCTACTCAAAGCCGGAGCGAATCAAATCACGTTACCAGAGCGCTACGGCGTCGAAATTAGGCCTCCTCATCTTGATAAGTCGCTTCCAGCCTTGCGGGATGAGATCGACGAGGAGTTCTGGATTCTGTCTTCGGCGCATTACGATCGCTATATTGCAACGGGTGATCTGTTTGCCAGTGGTTCTGCCTCGGGAGCGGGGGGGTGACGTTGCGAGCCGACTTGCAGCGGGTTGAGTCATTTCTCCCTTGTGCGACGCCCGATCAGTGGCTCGAGGCTGCCTTAAGTCCTGAGCGTGAGGTGCTGTTGCTGACCGATCATGCCAATTGCGAAAAAAAGGCGGCATCGACAGCACTGAGTTTGATGCATCGCTATGCGAACCACCTTCCCCTGCTGAGTAAAATGTCGCGGCTGGCACGGGAGGAATTGCGACATTTTGAACAGGTCTTGGACATGCTGGCAAAGCGGGGGTTGGAATACCAGCCGCTAGGTGCGTCACGTTACGCCCAGGGATTACATGCCGGTGTCAGAAAGAGTGAGCCGGGACGGTTGGTAGACGTCTTGATCGTTGGCGCGCTTATCGAAGCAAGGTCTTGTGAGCGCTTTGCCAGGCTCGCCCCCGAACTGGACCCTTCGCTCGGGGCTTTTTACGGTAAATTGCTACAGAGTGAGGCAAGGCACTTTATAGATTATTTGCAGTTAGCGGAGCACTACTGTGAGGCCGAGGAGATGTCCCGCAGGCTCGATCACTTCAAGGCGCTCGAAGCTTCCTTGATAGAGGGAGTTGACGAAGAATTTCGCTTTCACAGTGGTCCCCTCTCCTAGCTCCACTAATGGATGATGAATTGCTCCAGCGTCAGCGTTTCTCCCTGTTCTCTGAGTAGCCAACCGCTGGTGTCAGTCCAGTCGCCAAGTACGATGCGTTCCCCACCAGGTAGCAGATGCCTGTCCGGTCGATGGGTGTGGCCATGAATCATCAGTGTGGCGCCCGACGCCGTCATTAGATCAGTAACCGCTTCAGCGTTCACGTCCATGATGTCTTCAGGCTTGTTGCTAGCGGCATCGATGCTCAGGGCGCGCAACTGCCGGGCAAGTTCTCGCCGCTCCGTTAACGGCTTCCTCATCATCTCTTCCTGCCAGCCGGCGTCGTGGACCATGGTTCGGAAGCGCTGATAATCTTTATCGTCAGTACACAGCGTATCGCCGTGCAATAAAATCGCAGGCCGCCCGGCGATAGTCAGCAGTGTTTCATCTTCGAGTAGCGATGCGCCAATGTCGGCCGCAAATCGCTCGCCCAGCATAAAATCACGATTACCCCTCGCAATCGAAATATCACAACCGCGTTGCGATGTTTCGAACAGTAATTCCCGTACCCTGTTAGCGATCGGCGCGTCATCGTCATCCCCCACCCAGACCTCGAAGAAATCTCCAAGGATGATGAGCGAGTCAGGAAGGCTACTATCTAGCAGTAACTGAGCCAGCGCGGCCTCAATTTTCGGCGTTGTGTCGCTTAAATGAAGGTCGCTGATAAAGAGCCTGTTCAACCGATCAGCCGTCTATTCGCCGATGAGCGTAACGCTCTCAATGATGATGGGTTCGACCGGTACGTCTTGATGGCCGCCCTGGCCACCTGTTTGCACGCAGCGGATCTTATCCAGAACGTCTTCGCCATCGGTGACTTTGCCAAACACGGCGTAACCCCAACCCTGGATGTTCTCTCCAGTGTGGTTGAGAAAATCATTGTCTTGCACGTTGATAAAAAACTGTGCGGTGGCGGAATGCGGGTCCTGAGTTCTTGCCATAGCGATGGTGCCACGGTCGTTTTTCAAGCCATTATTAGCTTCGTTTTCCACCGGCGCTTTGGTGTCCTTTTGTTCCATGCCGGCGGTAAATCCACCACCTTGGATCATGAAGTTGTCGATGACGCGGTGAAAAATAGTGCCGTCGTAGAAGCCGTCTGCTACGTAAGAGAGGAAGTTATCGACTGTCTTTGGCGCGTTGTCCGTATCGAGTTCGAGCGTAATGGGCCCGACGGTGGTCGTCATCAATACTTGTGCTGCTGGCATGGAAACCTCAGGTAACTATGGGAAAGCGCGCATCCTACTAGAGTCGGCGACCCCTGACGATCCCGAATTTTTTTCATGTTACTAAACACGACGATCTGCCACGTGACAGATCCAGTTGGTATAGTACCGCGCTCTCCGATTGCGATTCAGGGTTCAGGGTTCAGCATGTCCGCGGAACTGCGCAGTAATTTTTTACGCACACAAATTGAAAAGGATCTGGCTGAAGGGCGGGTCAGCGAACTTGTTACGCGATTCCCGCCAGAGCCAAATGGCTTTTTGCATATTGGCCATGCAAAATCGATTACGGTGAATTTTGGACTGGCCGCGCAGTTCGGGGGCCGATGCCACCTGCGGTTTGACGACACCAATCCCGAAAAAGAGAGCCAGGAATTTATTGACTCAATTCAAGAGGATGTGCGGTGGCTAGGTTTTGAGTGGTCGGGGGAGGTGCGTTATGCCTCCGCCTATTTTGATCAGCTCTATGAGTGGGCGCTTTTCCTCATCGAACAGGGCTTGGCCTACGTGTGCGACTTATCTCCGACTGAGGCGAGAGACTATCGGGGCACGCTGACTGAGCCTGGCAAAAATAGTCCTTATCGCGACCGCACCCCAGAGGAGAACCATTCTCTTTTTCTGCGGATGCGCGACGGGGAGTTCGCAGACGGCGAGCGGGTATTGCGGGCAAAAATCGATATGGCATCGCCCAACATAAATCTTCGAGATCCGATTTTGTATCGAATCCGCCACGCTTTTCATCATCAGACGGGAGATCGGTGGCCGATCTATCCCACCTATGACTATGCCCACGGACAGGAAGACGCGATTGAGGGCGTTACCCACTCAATTTGCACGCTGGAGTTTGAGGATCATCGCCCGCTCTATGATTGGTTTATCACTCATTTGCCTGTTCCTCACGTGCCGCGCCAAATTGAGTTTGCCCGCTTGAATACCAGCTACACAATCACCAGCAAGCGCAAGCTAAAGCAACTCGTTGATGAGGGGATTGTGGCTGGTTGGGATGATCCGCGCATGCCAACCATTGCGGGGCTGAGGCGTCGCGGGTATCCGGCACCCGCCATTCGCCACTTTTGTGAAGAGGTGGGTACCTCGCGTTCCGATAGCGTGGTTGACGTGGCGATGTTGGAGAGCGCTGTACGAGATCAGCTTAACAAAACCGCGCCGAGAGCGATGTGCGTGATGTCGCCCGTGAAGGTAGTGCTAAGCAATCTCTCTAATCCGCTTCAGCTATCTGTGCCCAATCATCCCTCCGATGCGAGTTTTGGCCAGCGTGATCTCTCGATGGGCGTGGAGCTATTTATCGACAGCGATGATTTTCGCGAGGAGGCCAACAAGCATTACAAGCGGTTGGTGTTGGGTAAGCGTGTGCGTTTGCGAGGGTCAGTGGTTATTGAGGCGGAGTCATGTGACAAAGACGAAAAGGGCAACGTTATGACGATCTACGCCCGTTGCGTGACGCTGGAGGCGGGAGTCGATCCTGAAGACGGTATTAAACCAAAGGGAGTGATTCACTGGGTCTGCGCAACTCAGGCGGTTCCCGCGGTTGTGCGGCGATATGATCGATTGTTTCGTATTCCAGAACCGGGAAGGTCAGACAATATTATCGATGAGATCAATGCTGAGAGTCTCAGCATCGTCGAGGCGGCAATGATTGAGCCTGCGCTCCGCGACGCAGATCCGGAGCAGGTATTTCAATTTGAGCGCGAGGGTTATTTCGTGGCTGATCGTTTTGATCACACCAAGGAGCAGCCCGTGTTCAATTTGATCATTGGCCTTCGCGATACGTGGTCCGACACTCATGGGTGAGTTGAGGCTTTACAACACGCTTACCCGGATCAAAGAGCCGTTTGTGCCCAACGATCCAGAGCGCATTACTATGTATGTCTGTGGCCCTACGGTTTACAACTACGCACATATTGGCAATGCCAGGCCGGTTGTTGTCTTCGACTGCCTTTATCGGCTGCTGAGCGCGCTTTATTCCACTGTGGTTTACGCCCGCAACATCACCGATATTGATGACAAAATTATTCAAGCGGCCGCCGCCCGCGGCTGCTCGATAGATGTGATCAGCGAGGAATTTACTGAAAAGTATCGCGAGGATATGGGTTCTCTCAATGCCCTCACACCTACCCTCGAGCCCCGAGCAACGGAGCACCTCGCCGAGATGATTTCGCTGACTGAGCGCTTGATCAATGGAGAGAGTGCTTACGTTTCCGAGGGCCATGTGCTCTTTGCCGTGCAGTCGATGGAAGGCTACGGCGCGCTGAGTGGGCGAAAGCTCGAGGATATGTTGGCGGGAGCAAGGGTGGAGGTCGCTGATTACAAGCGTCACCCCGGCGATTTTGTCTTGTGGAAGCCTTCGAGTGATGCGGAACCCGGCTGGGACAGCCCATGGGGCCGAGGCAGACCCGGTTGGCATCTGGAGTGCTCTGCGATGATTCATGCCCACCTGGGTGCCTCTATTGATATCCACGGCGGCGGGCGCGATCTTATCTTTCCCCATCACGAAAATGAGCGCGCCCAAAGTTGCTGCGGTTATGGCGGTGACTTTGTCAAATACTGGCTTCACAACGCCTACGTGGATATGGAAGGCGAAAAAATGTCCAAGTCACTCGGGAACGTCCGAACGGTGAGGGAGCTGTTGGCGAGCTATCCGGGTGAGGTGTTACGTTTTGCTCTATTGTCTGCACACTATCGCTCTCCGCTCGATTTTTCGGGTGACGGACTGGATGCGGCCAGGGCGCAACTGGATACTTTTTACGCTGCGCTACGCAAGCACGGAGAGTGTGAGCCCAAGGATGTTCCTGCGGAAGAAACCGAGGTCTTCAGCGCGTTGTTAGATGACATGAATACCCCAGAGGCGATTGCGAAGTTGCATGCGGCGGCGGGCAGGCTCAATAAGGCATTGACTCCGGCGGATGCCGCGACTGCCAAAGGCGAGCTATTGGCGGGAGGCCGGTTGCTCGGAATACTCGAGTTGGAGCCTGAGGCGTGGTTTACTCAAGCTGCGTCTTCTGGGGCCTCCGCGCCGAGCGCCGAGGAGATAGAAGATTTGATCCAAGAGAGGCTCTCGGCCCGCGAGCAGCGTGACTTCGCCCGCGCTGATGAGATACGGACACTGCTCGATGCGCAGGGTGTAGTGCTCGAGGATGGGCCGGAGGGCACGATCTGGCGGCGCCGCCACTAAGTGCCGGCGGGTGGTTCCGGCGTCTAAGCTAGCGCTTTTTCCCCAGATTCGACCGTCTGCTGTATTAGTGTATTGATGGTCATGGGGCCGACACCACCCGGAACGGGTGTCAACGCACTCGCGTGCTCATTCAGGGCAGAGAGTTCGATATCGCCCACGCCACCGGGGTGATAGCCAGCATCGACAACAATCGCTCCTTCTTTGATCCAGTCTGCGCGGATAAACGCTGGCCTGCCCACGGCTCCCACAACTAGATCTGCTTGGCGGACTAACTGGTCCAGCTGTTTGGTGCGGGAATGGCAAATAGTCACGGTGGCATTTGCCTCCAGCAGCATCATCGCCATGGGTTTGCCTAAAATAGGACTTCGACCGACTACGACGGCGTGAAGACCTTCCAGCTGCAGCTCGTAGTGCTTGAGCAACCGCATAATGCCTTGGGGTGTAGCGCAACCGTAGGCTGGCTCTCCCATCGCCATACGACCAAAGCCGAGACAGGTCACGCCATCGACGTCTTTTTCCAGTGCGATCATGTCGAAGCAGGCGCGCTCATCGATGTGCTCGGGGACCGGATGTTGCAGCAGTATGCCGTGGACATCCGGGTTGTGATTCAGTTGTTCGATCTCTCGCAGCAGGTCATTGGTGCGCGTCGAAGCGGGGAGCTCGATCGCGAGCGATTCCATACCCACTCTGCGACACGCGTTACCTTTCATTTTCACATAGGTGGCGGAGGCGGGGTCATCGCCTACCAAAATGGTAGCGAGCGCCGGTGTCCTGCCATCAGACTTGGCTTTCATGGCGCCGACTCGCTCTGACAGTTCTGATTCTGATGTTTGAGCGACCTGCTTTCCGTCAAGAATGAGCGCCGACATGTCCGTTTTCCCCGTTAAAAAGGCGTGGATTCTTACAGAGTCTGTCTGACAGAGGAAGTGTTTTTCTGCGACATTGCCCAATATTGGCATTGTGGGTACACTGCGCGCCGCGCGAGGGTGAACCCCGCGTCTTCGGGGTGTAGCGCAGTCTGGTAGCGCGCCTGCTTTGGGAGCAGGATGTCGGGGGTTCGAATCCCTCCACCCCGACCACATCTCCTCAGTAAAGCCACAGAGGGGGTGGGAGAAACCTTCGGGTTTGCCTCTAGGCGATGCCAGAGCCTGATCTGATGGTGGCTGTAGCTCACCAGGTAGAGCACCGGATTGTGGCTCCGGAGGTAGCGGGTTCGAGACCCGTCAGCCACCCCAATATCTACGCCATTTTTTGCCTTTTATGGTAAAGCCATAAAAACCCCAGTAAGCAAATAGTAAGCAGGGCAGGGGTTGGCTTGTTTTTATTTCCCAAACACACCCATTCGCAGTTTGCGGGCAAACTGCAAACTTTCTGCTGGCGCATCCGGTCAAACGGTTGGCGTAACCCGTGAATCTATCTTTGCTCCCTCTCCCGATACTGGTGGCTCAAGGATGAATACCCGCCATGGATGGCGACTAATTAAATAAAGGAGCCAGGAAGATGAAAAATAATTTATTGGCAGCAGTGGCAGTAGGCGTGGCATTACTGATGACGGGCTGTGGTGTGATACCCAGATCGGAGCAAGAGGCCGCACGGGACGCAGCTCGGGTAGCGGAGTGTAAAAAAAGCGGTGGATATGAGCGTACAGCGGTGAATGGCGGGTTCATGGAATGCTTGTATTTCGACGCAGAAGAGAATGATGCAAAAACACTCGCCTGCATAACGGCTGGAGGCGTACCGAAGGTAAGGAGAAAGCTCGCCGATGTCGGTTGGCTCGAATTTTACAGGGGATGTGGCGCGAAGCCGGTAGTTACGCAGACAAACCCATGGGCCGAGATGGCCCGCAAGAACCAGGAGGCAATCCGTAGTTGGGATACTTCGATGCCTGAGATTCAGAACCCAAATAGTGGTGACCTGCGCTGTGAGACACGTCGAACTATCAACGGCAACTACGAGACACGCTGTAAACAACGATAACACCCGCTCCGGCGGGTTTTTTGTGTCTGCAAAAGCCCCTAACCCGCAACAGCGGGCTGGCGCATCCGGTCAAACGATTGGCTAAATCCGAAAAATATCAGATTGGAGACCATTCCTTGTTGGTTTTCTTGTCATCGCCTGACCCGCCGGTTTCGCCTGATGAGTCTGATTGCGCCTGAGGAGTCCGAAGGTTTTTGGCAAGCATCTTCTCTATAGATTCAATTCGATCTGCTACTAAAATGACACCACGTCCCAGTTCGACAACAGTAGATACCGTACCTCATGACCATATTTAACGCTGAGCCGCTTAGATTGTTTTCACGTGCAGTAACTGAAAAGCTACTTTGCCTGTGTATATTGCTCTCCTCATTAGCGCTCGCCGACCCAGCAGAAACACTGCAAAAGACAAAACCAGTGCCGTTAACTGGCAAGGAGATTCGACAGGCTTTTGCCAATGTTCGTGACGTTGCTCAAGTACAAGATGAAGCGAGAACAGGCGCAGTTAATACCTGGTGTGCAAATGGTCATTTCATTAGTCGTTGGCGCAATGACAAGGCTTCAGGTGTGGTGACAGGTACCTGGCGAGTAAAGGATGATTTACGTTGTATTACCATACAAACTGGCCTTGTTAGTCGCGCAGGGAAGGAGAGCTGCAATCCCATATTTCGAAGTGATAAAAAGTTTTATACCTACAATTCAGATGGCAGCGTTCATGGAATTCATGAACTCTTCGCCTTGTCTGATGCTTCCTGCGAGGTGGGTAATGACTAGTACCTAATGACTGGCGCCTCATTCCGCAGCCCAAGTCCTCAAACTCAACACCGTGAACCAGTACAGGCTCGGCCTTGAGATAACCCAACTCCGCTTTTTCTATCCGGACCTCAAGAATCTTCTCGGGCCAGCGGGTTAGGTAATGGGCAGCGTGTGAGGCTTCGTGAAGCCAGATCGTTGCCCCTTCAAATCTACTCCGGTCGCCAGAAAACGCACTTTCATCTTCGTTCATTTACAGCCCTAGCTCTGCTCTGTAAGCGTGGTCTTTGGGTAGCCCTTTCACCAAGGTGATCAATCTCTGACAAGCTCTATCCACTGGGGTCAGTAGCGGCGGCAAACCACCAAGGACCAGCCAGTAAATCAGCGTGGAGCTTTGCTAGGTGCTGCTTTCTTTTCTCGCTCATTTTTCTGACTCTGGTTTTGCTTCTGCGTTTGTTCGCGCACCCACTTAGGGGGTCGATTCCGCTGGCCCATCACTCACTCCCAAGTTGTAAGCCGGTAAACCGTTGCCAGAAAAGCGGGGACTAGCCCCGCGATTAGTTATGCAAAGGCCGCTTTAATGCCGCCTAATGCTTTTGCTTCATAGATGCCAATAAACGGCGTCAGTGCCACATCAGGCACAAAGCTGGGCGGGCAGATGGCACCTGTTTCATCTGACATCATTTTCGCCACACCCTCGCGGGCCTGCTCCAACACCAGTGCCACAGACGCATCCACCAGGGCGGTTAGTTCGCCTTCGGCTTTACGTGCCGCCTTCGGATCTAACCTGCGTTGGCTCATGCCCAATTCAGCAGCGGCCCGAATGTTGGCCCGCAGTGAATCCACCTTGGATTTGTATGCCGCGCGCATATCGATAGTGCGGGTCAATGCGTTATCAAACTGCTTTGCAATTTCATCGCTCATTGTTTCGCCTCCAGCCATGCCACTATTTGCGAATACATGGCCTGTTCAGAATCGCCCCACTGCGTGACGGGTCGCGCAAATAGCGAGGCAATTAGTTTTTGATGCACGATGCGGGCTTGATCCTGCGAGCGCTCAACCTTCAAACGCTTCACAGATGCTGCCCGCTTCGCTTCCATCCGCTTTTCTTCCTGGGCAGCCACCCCATCCCTTTTGCGCGCAATACGCTGAGCAGTGACTCGTCGAGGCGCTGCGGGCCATTTGTTTGCTATTCGCTTTTAGCGAGACCTTACCCGCTGCTTCTCGTTGGGCGGCGGTCATGCTACGAGATACGTAAGTTGAAAAAAAGAAGGGGGCGATCCATGCCCCCGAAGTCGTCGTCTCAGGCTTGGGTTGTTGGGCCGTCCTTGGCCGCCCGTGACGCGTGTGCCGTCCTAGCTGTGGATTAGTATTTCGCAATATGCAAAAATTGTCAATGCCCCCGAATCGATATCTCTTAAATTAATAAATATATGAATTAAAACAAAAAGTTTCAATTTAAACTCGGAATTTTTCAGGGCAGATGCCGCTTGCCGACTGATTTTTTTCCAGTAAAGTTGCAAATCGAGAATTTTAGGCCCAGCCATGGAGGTAATTTAGCGCGAGGTTGCTGGGAGGGTCGCGGTTGGCAAGTAAGGTGATGCGCACAATCGGGTTCGAGTGTCAGCTAGAGCGCGGCATAGTAACAGGCTGTCAGGTAGCCAAGGCCTATCATCACGCTTCACTTACGCGGCAGGAGGTTGTTAGGATGCAGCTGCGCGGCGCGCAGTGAGCGAAATGTCGGCCCCGTGCAGGCCCTTAGAAACTGACAAGAGAGTGGGCGAATCTATGTTTCGTGTTATCACCTGTAATGCCAACGGCATTCGTGCCGCCGCCCGCAAGGGGTTTTTCGACTGGTTACGTCAGCAAGCCGCCGATGTCGTCTGCATCCAGGAAATCAAAGCAAAAGAGATTCAGTTAACAGATGGGGTCTTTTACCCCGAAGGATATCACTGCTATTACAACGAAGCAGACCGGCCGGGCTATGCCGGCACGGCTATTTTCAGCAAAGAAAAGCCCCAGAGGGTGATTTCGAGGTTGGATTGGGACATTGTCGATACAGAGGGTCGTTATCTGCAGGTCGACTTCCCGGGTCTCAGCGTTGTGTCGCTCTACGTCCCTTCGGGGTCAGCTTCTGATGCGGCTCAGGCGCGCAAAGACGGTTTTATGGAGCCGTTTTATCAGCATCTCGCAGATTTGCGACGCAAACGCCGAGAGTACATTATTTGCGCTGACTGGAACACCTGCCACCAAAATATTGACCTTAAAAACTGGCGATCTAATCAAAAGAATTCGGGTTTTATGCCGCATGAGCGTGCGTGGCTCGATCGCATTTATGGCGAGCTAAAGTGGGTCGACATTTTTCGCGAAATTACCCAGGAGCCCGAGCTCTACACTTGGTGGTCAAATCGTGGGCAGGCCTGGGCCAACAATGTAGGTTGGCGTCTGGATTATATGTTGGTCACCCCCGGCTTAACGGGTCGTGGCTTGAGGCAGGCGATTTATCGCGATGAGCGCTTCTCCGATCATGCGCCGCTCACCATTGATTTCGATTTGTAGCCCCGTTTGAAGCTGGGGTTTTATTGCGCCGAGTGTGAGCGCCAATCAAAAATGGGTTATCGATCTGCCGAGCTATTGTTGTGAACCGAGACAACACTTAGAGTGTGGCCGCTTAAATGAGGAGATACTGACATGTTAATACCCGAGGCGTATGCGCAATCCGCCGCGCAACAACCGCAGGGCGGGGGTCTGTTCTTACCCTTGATGATGGTGGGTATTCTGGTTTTTATGTACTTCACTACCATCAGACCCCAACGCAAACGTCAGAAAGAGCACGCTAATATGGTCGGCGCGCTTAAGAAGGGCGATGAGGTGGCACTCTCCTCGGGCATGCTGGGTAAGATAAGTGGCCTCGATGATAATTATTTGGTGCTGTCAGTGGGAAATAATGTGGAGCTTAAGTTTCAGAAAATCCACGTTACCTCTGTGCTGCCCAAGGGCACATTGAAGTCTGTCGGTGTTGAATCTGCCTGAATACCCGCCGCGGCTAACGCTGGCGCGGACACCAACCCCTTTTCATTGCCTAACACGCGCTTCGGATCAGTGGGGCGGCGGCAAGCGGTTGTGGATTAAGCGTGACGATCTGACAGGCTCGGCGCTCACGGGCAATAAGGTGAGGAAGCTAGAGTTCTTTGCGGCGCACGCTTTAAACAACGGATTTCGCACCTTGGTGACCTGCGGCGGGCTGCAAAGCAATCACTGCCGCGCTACCGCTTTAGTAGCGGCTCAGCTGGGACTCCGCTGCCACTTGGTGCTACGAGCCGATGATTCGGATAGAGCCAACACGGGCAACTTTCTTCTTGACCAAATTGCAGGTGCGACCTACGAGGTGCTTCCCGCCGTCGGTTGGAATAGGGCGTTGCGATCAGCTTACGAACGACTTGAGCAGGCTTATCTCGATGCCGCCGAGCCAGCGCTCATGATCCCCACCGGTGGCAGCGACAGTCTGGGTATATGGGGCTATATCGCCGCGGCCGAGGAGTTGGGGCGAGATATCGCAACCCATAATATTGATCGCGCTGCGGTAGTGCTCGCCACAGGATCCGCGGGTACCCAAACGGGCCTCACCGCGGGCGCAGCCATGGGGGGCTTGCCCCTAGAAGTCATAGGTTACGCAGTGTGTGACGATGCTCAATGGTTCAACGCCAAGGTCAATGAGGACTGGCAGGCTGCCAGGCGTCGCTGGCCGCAGCTGCCTGCGGTCATGGTTGAGCCAGTCACGCGAGATCACAGTGCGGGACCGGCTTACGGAATTGCCCCTCAAGAGGTTTATCAGTTGATTGTTGATTTGGCGCGTCTCGAGGGTGTGGTGCTGGACCCGGTATATACGGGAAAAGCGTTTCTCGGCTTGTTACGGGACATCAGGGAGGGGTTCTTTGATGGTGTGAATGACATTATCTTTGTTCACACGGGAGGCATCTTTGGGTTGTTCGCTCACGAGCATTCGCTTATTCAGGCGGCGAGCTGATACATTGCCTAAGTCGTGATCTTTAAGCGGATGCAGGCGGAGAAACACTTGATCATGATCAAGGCATATCGAGGCTATCGAGGGGCGCCAACCCGGAGCAGCGTCCGGCATGTTACTGCCGTCAAATTCGTGATTGACGCCGACAGGGGGCGATAAATGCAGGCAATCATTACAGAAATCAACTCCTGGGCTTGGGGCGTACCGATGCAGGTTTTATTGCTCGGTACAGGTGTGTTTCTCACCGCTGGTCTTGGCTTTCTCACCTGGATTCGACTGGGGCTGGCCTTTCGCATGCTGGCCTCGGGCATGCGGGGCCGCGGTAATGGCGATATACCCCCGTTTCGGGCCTTGATGACCTCGCTCAGCGCCACCATTGGCACTGGGAATATTGCTGGAGTCGCTACGGCGATGACCCTCGGGGGGCCCGGTGCGCTCTTTTGGATGTGGCTGACCGCGCTCTTTGGTATGGCGATGAAATATGCCGAGGCTGTCTTGGCGGTGCGATTTAGAGAGCAGGATGATCAGGGCGGTTACAGTGGCGGGCCGATGTACTACATCAAGAATGGTCTGGGGCCACGCTTTGCGCTGCTGGGTGGCGCTTTCGCATTGTTTGGGAGTATGGCCGGGTTTGGCCTCGCTAACACCGTGCAGTCAAATTCGGTGGCGCAAGTGTTGTCTGATCAATTCCAGATACCCTGGGCGTTGACGGGGATATTGCTCATGCTATTGGTTGGCGCGGTTATTCTGGGAGGCATACAGCGTATTGCAGCGACCGCGAGCGCGGTGGTGCCCACTATGGCCGTGGCTTATGTCGCTATGAGTAGTGTGGTCATCATACTGCACTGGGAAATGATTCCCTCTGCGTTGTCTACCATAGTCACCACGGCATTTACCGGCGCATCCGCCGCCGGCGGGTTCGCGGGTGCCACTGTCTGGGCCGCAATTCGCTTTGGCGTCGCGCGCGGTATATTTTCCAACGAAGCAGGGTTGGGCAGCGCGCCGATCGCTCATGCGGCGGCGCAAACTGGCGAACCAGTCGAGCAGGGGTTGATTGCCATGCTGGGGACTTTTATCGACACAGTGGTGGTGTGCACGATGACGGGACTCGTCATTATGCTCACCGGCGTATTGGATTCGGGGGTCTCGGGCGCCAGTTTAACCGCCATGGCTTTTGGTTCGGCGATTCCGGGTGGTGAGCTAGTAGTCACCGTGGGTGTGGTTTTGTTCGCCACGACCACCATGATCGGATGGTCATTTTACGGAGAGCGCTGTGTCGTTTATCTGTTTGGCACTCGTGGGATTATGCCTTTTCGGATCTTATGGGTGTTGGCCATTCCCGTTGGAGCGGGCACAGAGTTGGGGCTTATCTGGTTAATTGCCGACACGCTCAACGCCTTTATGGCGATTCCTAACTTGGTTGCCTTGCTCCTGTTGTCGCCGGTCGTTTTTAAGTTGTCCCGGGACTATTTTGGGCGCGACGCCCCTGAACAGACGGCGACATAGCCGCTATGACTGAACCGGCACCTCGGCGTCTGGTCATCGCGATATCGTCCCGCGCGCTATTCGACCTTGATGACGCCCATCGCGTGTATGAGCAGCAAGGGCTGCAAGCTTACTCTGACTATCAAATCGAAAAAGAAGAGGATGTGCTGTCGCCTGGTCAGGCTTTTCCCATGGTTCAAAAACTGCTGGCACTGAACGACAAGTTACCTGGTGACTTGGGTATTGACGTCATATTGCTCTCTAGAAATAGCGCCGACACCGGTCTCAGAGTGTTCAACTCCATAGAGCATTATGGGTTAGGTATTTCCCGAGCTGCTTTCTGTGGTGGTGAGGCACCGTGGCGCTATATTAAAGCCTTTGGGTGCCAGCTCTTTTTGTCTGCGGAAGGCAGCGATGTTCGCGTCGCGCTTGATAACGGGGTTGCCGCAGCGACTTTGGTATCGAGCGTGTCAATTCAGTCAGAGGATCCTCAGCTGAGGTTTGCTTTTGACGGTGACGCAGTACTGTTCTCTGATGAGTCCGAACGGATTTTCAAGGCTCAGGGGCTCAGTGCCTTTTCTGCCAACGAGGATGCTGCGCGCAAGAACCCTATGATGGGAGGGCCATTTAAGAATTTTCTCGCATCACTACAGCAGTTACAGCAAGCTTTGCCGGCAGACAACCCGCCCATCAGAACAGCCTTGGTAACGGCGCGCTCCGCCCCCGCTCACGAGCGTGTTATTCGAACTTTGCGGGCGTGGGGAATCCGAATCGATGAGTCTATTTTTCTTGGTGGGCTGAGCAAAACGGAATTTCTGCGTGCTTACAGAGCCGATGTTTTTTTTGATGATCAGCAGAGTCATTGTGAGGCCGCGGGTGATCATGTGCCGACGGGACACGTTCCCCACGGCGTTGCCAACGCTGAATAAAATCGAATAAAAAATAAAAATTTTATTCCTCGGAGGTGGTGCGTTGCCGTAAAGCGGAGTAATGTCTGACGTAAGCGTGATCACAAGTGAGAGTTGGTTTACCCGTGAAGCTACAGCAACTCAGATACATTTGGGAGGTCGCTCATCATGACCTCAATGTTTCTGCGACCGCGCAGAGTTTATTCACCTCCCAGCCGGGAATTAGCAAGCAAATTCGATTACTTGAAGACGAGTTGGGTGTGGAGATCTTCGCTCGCAGCGGCAAGCACCTGACACACATAACACCGGCGGGTGAGGTAATTCTCGACTTGGCCGGTGAAATGTTACGAAAAGCCGACTCTATCAAGCGGGTTGCGCAAGAGTTTTCTGACGAGACCGCAGGCACACTCTCCATCGCGACGACGCACACTCAGGCACGTTACGTCTTGCCTAAGGTCATACAGAAATTTATGTCGCGATACCCTGACGTTTCGCTGGTAATGAAGCAGGGAACGCCGCCTCAAGTGGCGCAGATGGCGGCGGACGGAGAGGTGGATTTTGTTATTGCCACGGAAGCCCTTAATCAGTTTTCGAGTCTGGTTACTTTGCCCTGCTATCGTTGGAATCGCTGCGTTGTAGTGCCCAAGGAGCACCCGCTGGCGACACTGGAGCATTGCTCTCTCGAGGCTATCGCCGATCACCCGATCGTGACCTATACCACGGGCTTTACCGGACGTTCAAAGCTCGATGAGGCGTTTCAGGACAGAGGTTTGGTACCGAGGGTAGTCTTCACCGCGGTAGACTCCGATGTGATCAAGACCTATGTAAGACTCGGTTTGGGTATAGGCCTAATTGCGGGTATGGCCTATGACGAAAAGCTGGACGCAGACTTGGTGAAGATTGACGCATCACATCTTTTTGCAAGCTCTGTAACCAGCCTTGGGTTTCGTAAAGGAACGTTTCTGCGCGGATTTATGCATGATTTTATCCATGAGCTGGCACCGCATTTGGGTCGCGATTTAGTGCAAGAGGCGCTCTCTCGAGCAAAGCTTTCGGACCGGGTTGCGCTTTATGAGGGAATAGCGCTGCCAGAGCACTGATTGAGGTGTTCGATAGCCGCCATGATTGGCCCCACCTTGTCCAACGTTTCCTGGTACTCCGCCTCCCAGTGGGAGCCCACGGTGATACCGCCGCCACCCCAGCAATAGAGGGTGTTCCCTTCGGCTTCCAGCGTTCGGATAGCGATGCTGCTTTGCATCCACTCTGCGCCCGCCATCACAAAGATCGAGCCGCAATAGGCGCCCCTTGGGTGCGGTTCAAGTTCGCTAATAATCTCCACAGCGCGCTTTTTAGGCGCGCCGGTAATGGATCCTCCAGGTGAGGTGGCAATCAAGACTTGACCGGGGGTTAACTGGACTTTTAACACGCCCTCGATAGTGCTTATGAGGTGGTGCACGTTACCAAAGCTGTGCAGGCCGCACAGTTCGGTCACTTTAACGCTGCCTGCCTGACAGAACTGTCCCAGATCATTGCGTAGCAAATCGGTAATCATGACGTTTTCGGCGCGATCTTTCTCAGACCCGGCTAGCGACTGGGCGAGTTGACGATCTCTCTGGGCATCTCCATGGCGGGGCGCGGTGCCTTTGATGGGTTGGGTAACGATTTTTCCGTGATCGATGTGAATGAATCGCTCCGGAGAGAGCGAGAGTATGGCGCAATCATCGTGAGTTCTCATGAAGCTCGAGAATCCTCCCGCGAGTTTCTGCCTCGCAGTCCGGTACGCCTCCCAGCTGTCTCCGACAAAAGATGCCTCGAAGCGTTGCGCAAAATTAACCTGATAGCAGTCCCCCGCCAAAATGTATTCCTGAATACGTTCAACGGCCTGCCGGTAGTCCACTTTACTAATGCTGGGCCTAAAAGACTCGGTGAGCGCGAAAGTGGGCTTTGACGCCCTAGCATCCTGGTGAATTGCCGATTCGATTCGTCGACGCGTGTCGGCAGGGCAGTCGGGGTGGAACAGCAACTCGGTGGTGCCGCTTTGTGCGTGGGATACAAGCAGCCAGTGATAGAGACAAGCAAAAGCGCGAGAGGTCGGGTTCGGCGCTTTCGCCAAAACCGAAGCTGGCGTGTCGTAGTCAAGGCTACCAACAACGAGCCCGCCGTTGAAGATGCCCGCGGTGCCGAGGGCAGGAGCACTCGCATCCATCGTTGCCAGTGCGCCTTCGATATCGGTCATCCATCTGGCTAGATCGCTCGAATAACCCTTCGCGGCAAACGTATTCGTCGGCAGTGCCGTTATGAGTTCTAGCTCGCTATCACTGGCAGCGTCACCGCTGTCGAGGTAGGCGAACCCCGGCAAATGGGCAAGACGATCTGCCCACTCGATTAGCGAGCGGGTATAGGGAAGCTTTACAACGCGACCTTTCGGGCCCATAAATAACCCTATGAAAATTGAGGGTAAAATTGACAGCAATGGCCAAGGATAAGTAATGTCTCGCCCTGTGCACAGAGAGCGTGTACAGGTTTTCGAGCACAGCGACTAATAGGCTGTGTGGGCGATCCCAATCTGAGAGTTAATCCATGAAAAATGGCGCAAAAGAGGCCGCCGCTGCAGTGCCGGGCGTGACTCTGAATAATCCTTTTGTCACCGCGCCGGCAGCGGAAGATAGCGTGGGTCGATATGAGGCTACATTAAGCCGGGGTCTTGAGCTGCGTCAGCTCCCCTATGTTGCTGCGGGGACTGCGAGCCGCCAGCGGCAGCACCTCAAGGGACGTATGACCGTATGGGAGCGAATCCGATTTCTCGCCGACGACGAGCCCCATGTGCTGTATCAAAACTGGGGACCCAATCTCGATGGCGCGTCGCTCGTTACAGCAATAGCCACCATCGATGGCCGCGACGTGGCGGTCTATGGGCATGATTTCACTGTGCGCGCGGGCTCGATGGATGCCACCAACGGGGAAAAGCTAGCGCGCTTGTTTGAGTTAGCTGCCAAGCGGCGAATTCCACTGGTCGGGCTGAACGACTCGGCTGGCGCTTACATTCCGGCTGGGGTTGGCGGTCTGGACGGTTATGCGGATGCTTTCACGGCGCTAAGAAAGATCAGCGGTATTGTGCCCAGCATTATGTGCATGTTTGGGTTTAATGCCGGCGGAGGAAGCTACTTACCCAGACAGGGCAGCTTTCTGATTCAACCCAAAGATACGTTTTTCGGGCTTACAGGCCCGGGGGTTGTGAAGAGTGTGCTGGGCGAGAACATCACACCTGATGAACTTGGCGGCCCCATGGTACACAGTCAGACGGGCGTCACAGATTTTGTGGTGGAAGATGAAGTAGCGGCCTTGCGAAAGGCGAGGGAGTTATTGCGCTATTTGCCTGATGCAAACCAGTCGCTCGCCCCCTATCGCGAGACCTCGGACCCAGTGGATCGACAGACAGTCGACGTGGATATATTGCTAAAGAAAGCCTTCAACTCACCCACGGGTTTCAACACCCCCTTTGATATCAGCATCATGATCCAGCAACTGTGTGACCACGGAGATTTTCTCGAAACGCAGGCGGATCGAGCGCGTAATACCATCACCGCGTTTGGTCGCATGGGTGGTCACGTCGTGGGGTTCGTTGCGAATAATTCCGCCGTGTCGTCAGGACAGATTGACATCGATGCCGCCTATAAGAATGCGCGCTTTATCAGGTTCTGTAATCTCTACAACATTCCCGTGATCTTTCTTGAGGATACGACCGGATTCTTGCCCGGCAGAGAGCAAGAGCACCGCGGTATTGTGCAGGCAGGTCGGGCAATGCTGGACGCGATAGTAGACCTTCGCACGCCGCGATTTCTGGTGCTTGTTCGTAATGCATTTGGTGGCGCCTACGCCTCCTACAATAACTACTCCACTGGTGCTGATTTTGTTATCGCATTGCCAACCACTCGCGTAGCCGTGATGGGTCCCGCGGGTGTGGAGTATGTATATAAGGATGAGTTGAAAAAAATTCGCGCGGGTAGAGAGCAACGAATTGCGCAGGCGGTAGCTGATCTCGCCGCTGGGGGCCTAAGCGAGCAAGCGGCGCTAGGTGAAGCTTCATCGTCGGTCGACGCGGCTATCAAGGCGGAAGAGGCGTTATTGGCGCAACGTTATGAGCGAGAAATTATGAACCCCGAGGAGGCGCTGAGCCTAGGGTCTATTTCGGAGATTGTCATGCCCTCGGAGCTTCGCCGCGTACTCGGGCGCCAGCTCGCATTTTGTTTGCGACATTATGAACCTGGGCCGATGCAGTCGGTGCAGCGCGAATTCCACTGATCGTCGGTAGGGAGTACTCCTCGAGTGGGCACAGATCAATACCTTAATAACCCTCTGATTCACGCTGACAGGCGCGCTAAGTTGCGTTTGTCCGAATGGGCCGAACAGTTCCGATGTGGCCATCTGAAGCCACTGATCATCTGCCGTGGACCCATCAGAAAGGAAGCGATGGACGTCTTCACAGAGATGGGGATTAATGACTTCGGCATATTGCTCTCGGAGAAAGACTCCATCGTTTACCGCGGCGCGCTGGCACCAGAGTTGAGGTCGCTCACCGATCCCGACCGGGTTCATCGTGTCCCTGATTACAGCGGTGCTACCAAGGAGGAGCGTGAGCAACGCATTCAGGACATCATCGATATCGCGAACACATGGGGCTACAACGCGATATTCGCAGGCTACGGTTTTATGGCCGAGGACGAGCAAATGGTAGCAGCCATGGAATCGGCAGGCCTCAACTTTATTGGACCGTGCTCCAGAACCGTGAGGCAGGCGGGCCTGAAGGATGAGGCCAAGCGGACCGCATTGCGAGCGGGAGTCTCGGTGACGCCGGGTATCGACAATGGCACTACGCTGACGCTCCTGAAGAAA
>Ga0181557_1001954_pt1 | contig 22263 bp, 16 predicted proteins | sample 011ome_23_FD_148632 | JGI IMG/M metagenome (GOLD analysis project Ga0181557, IMG submission 148632) | Coastal salt marsh microbial communities from the Groves Creek Marsh, Skidaway Island, Georgia - 011506CT metaG (spades assembly) | ecosystem: Environmental > Aquatic > Marine > Intertidal zone...
CCGCCTTTGATCAGTCTGCCGGCGGTTTTGGCGGTGGCGGTTTCGGTGGCGGCGGCTTTTCCGATATTTTCGATCAGATGTTTTCTGAATTTTCTGGTGGTGCTGGCGGCGGCCGGCAACGCAATAGCGGCGGTAATGATTTGCGCTATGACATGACCGTGTCGCTTGAAGATGCGTTCAATGGTCTGCAGGAAGATATTTCAATCACCGTTCCGGCAAGTTGTGACAGCTGTTCAGGCAGTGGCGCGGCTGATGGCGCAAAGCCAAGCACATGCGGCACCTGTGGCGGTGCTGGCCGGGTGCGTGCGCAGCAAGGTTTTTTCGCTGTCGAGCGCACCTGTCATGCCTGTCAGGGTATGGGCCAGGTGATTTCAGACCCGTGCCGAAGCTGTGGTGGTGAAGGCCGCGTCCAACGCAACAAGACCTTGTCCGTATCGATCCCGGCTGGTGTTGATACCGGTACGCGAATCCGCCTGTCGGGTAAAGGTGAGGCTGGTGTGCGGGGCGGGCCGGCTGGCGATCTTTATATTTTTGTCACGGTCGCACCACATCCGATTTTTACCCGTGACGGCAATAATCTATATATGAAAATTCCGGTGCCGATGGCGGTGGCGACGCTTGGTGATAAAATCGAGGTGCCAACCATCGAAGGTAAATTGGCGCGCTTGTCAATTGAGGCAGGTACGCAGTCTGGCCGGCAGTTTCGCATGCGTGGTAAAGGCATGCCAGCCCTGCGGCGTGGCGCTGTCGGTGACCAGATTGTCGAAGTGCATGTGGAAACCCCAACCAATCTGTCAAAAAAGCAAAAAGAACTTTTGCAGGCTTTTTCCGAGGCGGGAACTTCAAGCCCGGAATCAGACAGCTTTATCGAACGGGTAAAACGTATCTGGGCCGACAGCTAGCCTTTCCGGCTTGTTATGATTGGGGCCTGTTTTGCTTGGTCATCTCTACCGCGCCAATTAACGCTTGCCGAAACCGCATCGCAGTTTATATGCTGGCGCAGTTGACCAGCAGGGCGAAAAAATATGACATCACAAACCATTAGAATCAGCCTTCCCGGTGCCGGTGGGCGCATGGGCGGCATGTTAGTCAGTGAAATTGCCAAGGCTGATGATTTAAGCCTGGTGGTCGCAACCGATCGTGCCGGCAGCCCGCATATTGGGCTTGATGCCGGTGTGCTGGCGGGTGTCGGCCCGACAGATGTGCTAGTGGGCAGCGATCCGGCCAGCCTGTTTTCTGACAGCGATGTGGTGATTGATTTTAGCGCACCAGAGGCCAGTTTGCAGCATGCCGTGCTGGCAGCCGAAACCGGTACCGCAATCGTCATTGGCACCACCGGACTAAGCGCAGAGCAGGAAGCGGTATTGCGGCAGGCGGCAACCCAGACGGCGATTGTCTATTGTGCCAATACATCAGTTGGTGTGACATTGCTGACACAGCTTGTTGAACAGGTGGCGGCGCAACTGACAAGCGGCTGGGATATCGAAATTTTAGAGACGCATCACCACCACAAGCTGGACGCCCCATCTGGTACCGCGCTGGCACTTGGCAAAGCCGCGGCGCGTGGCCGTCAGGTGGATCTGGATCAGGTTTCCGATATCGTGCGCAACGGCCAGACCGGTGCCAGAACCGAAGGTGACATTGGCTTTGCGGTTTTGCGTGGCGGTGACGTCGCTGGCGAACATTCGGTGATTTTTTATGGTGAGTCAGAACGTGTTGAAATCACTCACCGGGCCAATGACCGGGTGATTTTTGCACGCGGGGCGTTGCGCGCGGCCAGATTTGCAGCCACCGCCGCGCCGGGCTTTTATGATATGCATGATGTATTGAAAGGCTAGAACAGGACAATGCCAGCCAAGATGAAGCTTGCCGATATTGATCGCTGCTTTGAACGGCTGTCACAACGCCAACCTGACCCGCAGACCGAGCTTGATTTTACCGATGCGTATACCTTGCTGGTGGCGGTGGTGCTATCTGCACAGGCCACCGATGTTGGGGTGAACCGCGCGACCAAAGGCCTGTTCGCCGCCGCCAGCACACCAGCTGCCATGGTCGAACTTGGTGTTGACGGCATCAGCCAGCATATCCGCACAATTGGTTTGTTTAATACCAAGGCGAAAAATGTGCATAAATTGTCACAGATTCTGCTGGCGCAGCATGCGGGGATGGTGCCGGCGGACCGTGCCGCGCTAGAGGCATTGCCCGGGGTTGGGCGTAAAACCGCAAATGTCGTGCTGAATGAGGCCTTTGGCCAGCCAACCATTGCCGTTGATACACATATTTTCAGACTCGGTAACCGCACCAGAATGGCACCCGGTGCGACGCCGGATGCGGTCGAGACCGCATTGTTGCGGCGGGTGCCGGACAGATGGAAAAAAGGCGCGCATCATTGGATGATTTTGCATGGCCGTTATGTCTGCAAAGCCCGCAAACCGGATTGCGCTGCCTGTGTCATTCGTGATCTGTGTTTATTTAAGGATAAAACCGCCTAGGGGTGCCTAAGAGCGCCGGTGGTGACCGCCGGCCGAATTGTCTTAGTTTATGCGACCTGCGGTTTCGCTGATTTCATATAAATTCATCATGCAGGCAGCAGGGTCAATCACCCCGCCTAAAAGCCGGCTGCGCATATCGGTATGTCTGGCGACCAAGCTTCCGGCATCGTCATAAAAATAAATATCAACAACGCAATCTGCTAATTGATATTGCCAGATTTCTACAGCGCCCTCGTTTCGGCGCATTGTCGGCTCGCCAAGCGTGCTGGCCAGATGCGCGGTGGATTTATCGATAAATATGGCCGGATCAAGATCTTGTGGCTCAGGGTCTTGTGGTGGGTCTGGCGCATTTGCCGCGTCGGTGATTTCAGAAACTGACTGACCATCATCATCCGGTGATGTTTGTGTCTGCTTGTCTTCGGCCATTGTTGGCAGATTATTGCGCTCTATGGTCAGGCCTTGCCAGGTGACATTTGACGAATCGGTTGGCGTCGACACGGCGCCGCCAACCCCATTTGATACCGCGGGTCCGGGCAACTGCTGACAGCCGGATACACCGAAAACAGCAAGCAAAAGCAGAATATTCAGAGGATGAAAAATGCGATGCACGAGACCACAGAACCTTAGCAGAAAACGACTGTCTGATGTGTCTAAACGAATTTATCGTTGTTTGCATCTGTTGTTTTTGATGGCGCTTTGCCGCGTCGGGATTTCTGGCAATCATCAGGCGGTATGATGGTGCCTTGTTATTCTCTGCGCTTCGGCTTATGTTCAGCCGCGTTTTACCGGTACTGAGGGTGACCATGTCGCAAAAATCATTTGATATTCTGGCTGTTGGCAATGCGATCATCGATGTATTCAGCCAATGTGATGATGATTTTTTGCGTCAACATGCCATTGAAAAAGGCGGCATGACACTGATTGACGCCGCCACATCACAAACGCTTTTTGACGCCGTCACGGCGACGGCCCCCGCAGAATTGATATCCGGTGGTTCAGCTGCCAATACAGCTGTGGGATTGGCGGCCCTTGGTGGCAAGGCGGCTTTTGTTGGCCGGGTTCATGATGACGATCTTGGTGCGGCCTTTTGCCGGGATATCAGGGCGGCGGGGGTAACATTTGCCGCGACCCCGGCGGCTGACGGTGCGCCGACTGCCTCGTCAATTATTCTGGTGACACCGGATGCGGCACGCTCGATGAACACCTGTCTTGGCGCCAGTATTGAATTTCAGCCGGAAGATATAGGTCTGAGCGCGGCGGCGGATGCGGCGGTGATTTATCTGGAAGGCTATCTGTTTGATGCGCCGGCTGGCCCGGCTATTTTTGCCCAGGCGGCGCGGATGGCGGCACAGCATCAGGCGCGCATTGCCTTGTCTTTGTCAGACCCCTGGTGTGTTGACCGGCACCGGGCGCCGCTTCGGCAATTTTTAACAGATCATGTCGATATTTTGTTTGCGAATGAGGATGAAGCGATCAGCCTTGTCGAAAGCGACCATCCAACATCGGTGCAGACATTGGCCAGTCTTGTTGATGAAGTTGTGGTCACACGCGGCCCGCTTGGCGCGATCATCTGTCATGCAGGACAGCAGCTATCGGTCGATGCGATGCCACAAGGCCCGGTGGTCGATACCACAGGCGCTGGTGATTTATTCGCCGCCGGTTATCTTTTTGGGCGGACGCATGGCTATAATGCGCATCTGTCCGGGCAGATTGCCAGCCTGCTGGCTGGCGAGGTGATTTCGCATATCGGCGCGCGGCCACAAGCCGATTTGCAGGCGCTGATCGCGCCGGTAATCGGCAAATAAGCTACAAGCGGGCTGCCAATAAGCTGCACATAAACTGTCCGCTAGCGAATCGCATCATAGGCAGCAATCGCTGCCGCGTGCACAAGGTCATTGACTGACGCGCCCATCTGCACAATCTGAAACGGAAATTCACCGCCAAGCATCATCGGGCCAATCACCGAAACACTGCCAAGCTGGTCGACCAGTTTAAAGGCGATATTGGCCGAATGCAGACCCGGCATCACCAGAATATTGGCGGGCCCGGTTAGCCGGCAAAACGGGTAACGCGACTTCATCAATTCATAATCAAGCGCGATATCGCCGGTCATTTCACCGTCAAATTCAAAATCAACATGGCGTTGTTCAAGCGCCGCAACGGCTGCCCGTGCCATGGCGTTGGTTTTGGATTCAGGATTGCCGAAATTGGTGTAGGATAAAATGGCGACGCGAGGCACATGTCCCATTTGCCGGGCCTTGTCAGCCATCGCAATGGCGATATCGGCAAGCTGTTCGGCGTTCGGGCTTTCATGCACGGCGACATCGCCGATAAACACCGTCCGACCCCGCGAAATAATGATCGAGGTGGTCATGAACTGGCTGTCTTTGGCCGGGCCAATGACCCGTCTGATATGTTCCAGACTTGGTTGAAACGCGCGGGTAACGCCTGTCACCAATGTATCGGCATGCCCGCAACTGACCATGCAGGCGGCAAATACATTGCGGTCAAGATTGACCATGCGCTGGCAGTCACGATGCAGTTGGCCATTGCGTTGCAATTTGCCATAGAGAAAGTCGGTATATTCGGCATTATGTTCGGATATTTTCGCATTGGTAATGGGCAAATCTTCCGCGCCGTCAAGACCCAGCTTCAAGATTGTCTCTTTAATCCGGTGTTCCCGGCCAAGCAGGATCGGATGCCCATATCCGGCATTGCGAAATGCCAGCGCCGCGCGGATCACCCGCTCTTCTTCGCCTTCGGTGAACACCACGCGTTTTTTATTCGCGCTGACCCGATCCAGAATCACTTGCAAAGTCGATGCTGTTGGGTCAAGCCGCGCCGACAAATCGCGGCGATACGCATCAAGATCCTCGATTGGACGGCGTGCCACACCAGATTTCATCGCGGCTTCGGCGACGGCAGATGACACAGCCGAAATCAGCCGTGGGTCAAATGGCGCCGGGATGATATAATCCTTGCCATAGGCCATAACCTGACCGCCATAGGCATCAGCAACAGCGTCCGGCACATCTTCACGCGCCAGCATCGCCAATGCATGCGCCGCGGCGATTTTCATTTCATCATTGATTTTGCTGGCACGCACATCAAGCGCGCCACGGAAAATATAGGGAAAGCCCAGAACATTATTGACCTGATTTGGGAAATCCGACCGGCCAGTGGCGATAATGGCATCGCTGCGCACGGCCTTGACATCATCTGGCATAATTTCCGGGATCGGGTTGGCCATCGCAAAAATAATCGGCTGCGGGGCCATGCTTTTGACCATTTCCTGTGTCACCGCATCGGCAACCGACAAGCCAAGAAAAATATCCGCATCAACAAGCGCTTCTTCCAGACTACGCGCATCGGTTTCGGCGGCATGCGCGGATTTCCATTGGTTCATCGCATTTTCGCGGCCTTTATAGATCGGCCCGCTACGGTCGCATAAAATGACATTATTGGCTTTTACGCCCATCACTTTCAACAATTCAACACAGGCAATCGATGCCGCGCCAGCGCCGTTACAGACAATTTTGACGTCAGCAAGTTCGCGGCCGGTCAGATGCAACGCATTGATAATGCCGGCAGCGGTGATAATGGCGGTGCCATGCTGATCATCATGGAAAACCGGGATATCCATGCGTTCGCGCAGCTGCTGTTCGATAATAAAACATTCCGGCGCTTTGATATCTTCAAGATTAACCCCGCCAAAAGTTGGTGCCAGCAATGTCACGGTTTCGATAAATTTTTCCGTATCTGTGGTGTCCAGTTCCAGATCAATGCCATCGATATCAGCAAATTTTTTGAATAAAACAGCCTTGCCTTCCATCACTGGTTTGGCCGCCGCTGCGCCAATATCGCCAAGACCCAAAACAGCGGTGCCATTGGAAATAACAGCAATGACATTGCCTTTGGCGGTATAGTCATATGCGGCATCTGCATTGGCAGCGATCTCAAGACAAGGTGCGGCCACCCCCGGTGAATATGCTAATGACAAATCACGCTGGCTGGTGAGCGGCTTGGTCGCATTAATTTCAAATTTGCCGGGCCGTCCACTGGCATGAAATAAAAGCGCTTCGGCGTTCAGGGGATCATTTTTATCTATCATAGCGTGGTCTTTGTCCATTGCGTGGTGTTTTTCATAGCCTAGTTGATATGTACCGCATTGCTGTGGATAGCGGTTGAGAATAGCGGCAGGTAATGTGCCCGGATGCTTGTATCCGGCTGTGCCAGATGCATGCGTGTGTCCGACTGTGTTACATCTTGTCCTGCCGGATAAGATCGGGCAATGTCAGAGCATCATGGCCACAGTTTCTTCTACAACAAATCCGCCAAAAGTAAAAGCGCCGACCCCGATGATGGCGCAATATCTGTTCGTCAAAGAAAGCCAGCCCGATGCGCTGCTTTTCTATCGGATGGGCGATTTTTATGAAATGTTTTTTGACGATGCTGAAATTGCCGCATCGGCGCTTGGCATTGCGCTCACCAGACGCGGCAAAAATGATGGTGAGGATATCCCGATGTGCGGCGTGCCGGTGCATGCGCTTGATGGCTATCTGGCACGGTTAATCAAGATTGGTCATCGGGTAGCGATTTGTGAACAAATAGAGGACCCTGCCACGCAGAAGCAACGTGGTGGCAAGGGCCCGCTGAAACGTGAAGTGGTGCGCGTGGTCACCCCAGGCACATTGACCGAAGATGAATTGCTGCCGCCGCGTGCGCATAATTATCTGGCGGCCATTGGTCAGGCCGAGGGGCAAACTGCGCTGGCATGGGCCGATATGTCAACCGGTGATTTTGCCGTACAGCTATGCCCTGATGACGGGTTTGAAACAATGCTGGTGCGGCTTGACCCGGCCGAGCTGATTTTCCCACAAGGCCGTGATCTGCCAATCGATCAGCTGGCAACGCAGATGTGTCTGACACCACAGGCCCCCAGCTTGTTTGATTCCAAAGCCGCGCGGCAGACGCTCGAATCTTTTTACAAGGTGACCAGCCTTGACGGTATGGGTGATTTTAGCCGACCGATGATATCGGCAGCCGGTGCCTTGCTTGCCTATATCGAAACCACGCAGATTGGCAATATGCCGCGATTGCTGGCGCTGCGTCATATTACTGATAGTGGGTTGCTGGAAATTGACGCGGCGACGCGGCGTTCACTGGAACTGACACGCACCCTGACCGGGGAACGCCGCGGCAGCCTGCTGCATGCTGTTGATCGCACCTTGACCGCGGCTGGCGGCCGCTTGCTTGGCGAACGTCTGTCGGCACCATTGGCTGATGTTGCGGCGATTGAGGCGCGGCTTGATCTTGTTGATTGGTTCCGCAGCCATCAGCAATGCTGTGATGATGTGCGGGCGCAATTGCGGCTGCAGCCGGATATGCAACGTGCCTTGTCACGGCTTTCGATGGGGCATGGCGGGCCACGTGATCTGGCCGCACTTGCTGCCGGATTAAAGGGTGCCGCCGGTATCGTGGCGTTGGTGCGGACGGTGCTGGCATCCGGCTTTGCGACGGTCGGGCAGCCAGATGATCTGCCAGCCTGCCTCGATCAGATGCATGCGCCAACAGCGCTTGCCGACGCCTTACAGCCCGCATTGGGTGATGATCTGCCATTACTGGCGCGCGATGGCGGTTTTGTCCGTCAGGGCTATGATCTGGCGCTGGATGAATTGCGCGGGCTGCGTGATGAAAGCCGCCGGATGATTGCGGCGCTACAAAGCCGATATTGTGCCGAGACAGATATTGCCTCATTGAAAATCAAACATAATAATGTTTTGGGATATCATATTGATGTGCGTGCGGCGCATGCGCATAAATTGATGGAAAGCGCAACATTCATTCATCGCCAGACGACGGCGCAGGCGGTACGTTTCACCACCACTGAGCTTGCCGAAATGGAACGCGATATGGCCAGCGCGGCGGATCGTGCGCTGGCGCATGAGCTGGAGATTTTTGGCCGGCTTTGCGCGCTTGTGGCTGAGGCTGCCGATATGATTGCCGCCGCTGCCCAGGCGCTGGCGGCGATTGATGTTGCGACGGCCGCTGCGGATCTTGCATTGTCAGCCGATTATTGCCGGCCGGTGATGTCCGATGATTGCGCCTTTTCAATTACCAATGGGCGCCATCCGGTGATCGAATCGATGCTTGATGCCCAGACCCAGTTTATGCCGAATGACTGTGATCTGGCGGGGGGGCAGATCTGGTTGCTAACCGGGCCTAATATGGCCGGTAAATCAACATTTTTGCGGCAAAATGCGCATATCGCCATCATGGCGCAGGCGGGCTTATTTGTGCCAGCCGAACAGGCCCGTATTGGCATTATCGACCGCTTGTTCAGCCGCGTTGGCGCGGCAGATGATCTGGCCCGCGGGCGTTCGACCTTTATGGTTGAAATGGTCGAAACCGCCGCCATTTTGAACCGTGCAACCAGCCGGTCTTTGGTGATTCTGGATGAAATTGGCCGCGGCACAGCGACGTATGACGGCTTGGCGATTGCCTGGTCAACATTGGAACATTTGCATGATGTCAGCTTGTGTCGGGCATTGTTTGCCACGCATTATCACGAGCTGACACATCTGCAAACAGCGCTGGATCGTCTGCACTGCCATGCCATGCAGGTGCGTGAATGGCAGGGCAGCATTGTGTTTTTGCATAAGGTCATTGCCGGCGCGGCGGATCGGTCTTATGGGGTGCATGTGGCCAGGCTGGCCGGCTTGCCAGCCAATGTGCTGCATCGCGCCGAACAGATTTTACAACAGCTTGAAGCCGGCCAGCATGGCGCCGCCGATGCCGCAGAACTGGCCAAAAGCCTGCCGTTATTTGATCATTTACAGCCGCCGCAACCGGCTGGCCTGCCAGCCGCATTAGACGCCGAGCTTGCGGCTATTCAGCCGGATGATCTGACACCGCGCGACGCAATAGAGCTTCTCTATCGCTTAAAAGCGGCCTATGATGATGTCCATTAATCTAGAAAAATTAGTCTCACTTTAATGAATGACGCATAATGGGTGGCACATAATGGGTGACAAATTGTCAAAAACCCAACCGCTACAAATTGATTTGTCTGACAGCCCATTATGGCATCGCTGGCTGCAACCGCTATGGGCGGCCAGCCAGTTTTTGCCTGCGCCATTTGATGCGTCGCAGATTGCCAGCGATATGGCGGCGTATGATGCGGCTGATGCGTCAGGCTATCGGGCAGAATTACTGACTGTGCTGCGGCGCCATCTTACGGCTGCAAAACACACAATCGAACAGGATTTTTTGGCGACCCATGATGGCGCGGTTTATGTCGGCCAGCATGCCCGCTGTATCGATGCTTTGCTGCGCCTGTTGCACGATGAAGCGTGCAAAATTATCCCGCAAAGCGATGCCATTGCGGTGATCGCGGTGGGTGGTTACGGCCGTGGTGAAATGGCGCCGTTTTCCGATATTGATGTGATGTTTCTAATGCCTGCCAAAACCAGCAAAAAACATGAAGCGGCGATTGAGTTCATGCTCTATCTGCTGTGGGATTTGGGGCTGAAAATCGGCCATTCAACGCGCAGCATCACCGAAGCCATCAATGCCGGGCGTGACGATCAAACGGTGATGACAAGCTTTCTTGAAATGCGGCTTGTCTGCGGTGATGCGGCGCTATGGACAAAATTGTCAGATGCTCTGCGGCTTGAAATAGCCAAGAATAAACCGCTTGTTTTCGTTGAAGAAAAACTTGCCGAGCGTGATTTACGACATAAGCGGTTTGGCGATACGCGCTATGTGGTCGAACCAAATGTCAAAGATGGCAAGGGGGGGCTGCGGGATCTGCACAGCCTGTTCTGGATTGCCAAATATGCCTATCGGGCTGACAGCATTATGGATGTTCTGGCGCAAGGCGTGTTGCGCGATGCCGAAGCCCGTCGTTTTGCCTCAGCCCAGCGGTTCTTGTGGACGGTGCGGTGTCATTTGCATTTGCATGCTGGTCGCGCCGAAGAACGTTTGGATTTTGACGCGCAGATGGCGATTGCACCCCGCATGGGATTTGCTGATCGCACTGGTTTGCGGGCTGTTGAACGTTTTATGAAACGCTATTATCTGGCGATCCGGCATGTTGGCGATTTGACCCGTATTTTTTGTGCGGTGATGGAAACAGATTTTCGTAAACAATTGAGCTTTTGGCGGCCGGATTTTTTCCGCGCCAAAGATCTGGATCCCTTCACCATCGAAAGCGGCCGTGTCAGGCTGCTCGAAAATTTGCGGTTTCGGGATGATCCGCTGCGTATTTTTAAGCTGTTCACAATCGCCCAGACGCATAGCGCTGATGTGCATCCACATAGTTTACAGCGGGTCACACGGGCCTTGCCAACGGTTGGTGCAAAAATCCGTCAGGACCCGCAGGCAAACGCATTGTTTCTCGATATTTTAACAGCCAGCAACAATTCCGAACGGGTCTTGCGGCTGATGAATGAATGCGGTGTTTTGGGTAAATTTCTGCCTGATTTCGGGCGCATTGTGGCGATGATGCAATTTGACATGTATCACAGCTACACGGTTGACGAACATACGCTGAAAGCGATTGGTATTTTGCACGCCATCGAGGTCGGAGATTTACAACAGGCCGTACCGGTCGCCACCGAAGCTATGCCGGAAATTCAGTCTCGCCGGGCTTTATTTGTGGCGATGTTGCTGCATGACATCGCCAAGGGGCGTGGCGGCGATCATTCGATTTTAGGTGCCGAAATTGCCTTGCTTGTCTGTCCGCGTCTGGGGTTGACGCCGGAAGAAACCGAAACTGTCAGCTGGCTGGTGCGGCATCATTTATTGATGAGCAAAACCGCGTTCCGCTATGATTTGAATGATCCGAAAACCATTCAGGATTTCGCGGCGATTGTGCAGTCACCTGAACGGTTGAAATTATTGCTGGTACTGACAGTGGCAGATATTCGTGCGGTTGGGCCGAATATCTGGAATGGCTGGAAAGCCGCTTTGATGCGTGATCTTTATCATCGCTGTGACGCTGTTTTGCGCGGCGCCGATCCGGAAGCTATCGCATTTGGCAATGCGCATGAGGCGCAGAACAATGCCCGCACAAGGCTGCCGCAATGGAGCGATGCTGAATTTGCCGCGCATATCAGCCAATTTCCAAAGGTCTATTGGACCGGGTTTGATTGCGACAGCCATGTAAGGCATGCCGAATTATGCGCCAAATTCCGTCAGCAGGATATGCCGTTGCTGATTGATTTCCGGCCCGATACGGCAAAACGCATGACCGAATTGACGATTTTGACAGCCGATGATCCGGGGCTGTTTTCGCGGATTGCCGGTGCCGTTGCTGCCGTTGGTGCCAATATTGCCGGGGCGCGGATCACCACCTGTCATGATGGCACCGTGCTTGATGTGTTTTTCCTGCAGGACATGCATAACGCAGCGATTGATTCACCAGCCGAGCTGGAAAAGCTGAGGACTATTCTGGAAAGTGCGCTTCGCGGTGAGTTCCGGCTGGAAAAGGCACTTGCGGCGCGTTGGCAACAGACACCGCTGCGGGTGCGCCAATTACCGGTGCCATCACGGGTCATTTTATCCAATAAAATCAGCACTACCCATACTGTCATCGAGGTGAATGGGCGCGATTTCCCCGGGCTGTTGCATAAGATAACAGCGTGTCTGGCAGACCGTGGTCTGCAAATCCAGACGGCCAGCGTTTCGACCTATGGTGAACGGGTTGTCGATGTATTTTACGTCAAGGATATTTTCGGACTACAGATCCATAATGAAGGACGGCTACAGGATATTCGGCAAAAGCTGTTGCATATTTTTGACAGCACTGACGAGGCGGCTGCATGAAGGGTCTGTCACTGGGCCGGGCATTTCGGCAGATTGGCAGCCTCACCGCTGTAAGCCGCATTATGGGGTTTGTGCGGGACATTGCCTTTGCCGCATTTTTAGGGGCTGGCGGTGCTGCGGATGCGTTTTTGGTGGCGCTGAAACTGCCCAATATGTTCCGCCGGCTGAGCGCCGAAGGCGCGATGACCAACGCATTTTTACCAAATTATGCAGCCATTCGTGAAGAACATGGCCGGGCGGCGGCATTGCGACTGGCGGCAGAAGCCCAGATATTTTTGATTATTGGCTTGTGCCTTTTGGTGATTATCGCCGAAATATTTATGGCCGAATTGATTTTGTTATTAGCGCCCGGCTTTGCCGACACACCAGAGCGGCTGCGCGCGGCGATTGATCTGGCGCGCATCACCATGCCCTATCTGCCGCTGATTTCGATCGTTGCCCTCTGGGCGGCAATCGCCAATGCGCATGATCATTTCAAAGCCGGCGCCGCCGCCCCGATTATTGCCAATATCTGTTTCATCGCCGGGGCCTTGCTGATTCCGCTGATCGCCAGCCAGATGGGGATGATGCGGGCGGTGCCGGTTGCTGTCGCGCTGTTGGTTGCCGGGTTGGCGCAGCTGGGTTTTTTATATTGGACACTGGCCAGAATTGACGCGGTGCCGGCGCTTGTCTGGCCGCGCTTATCAGATGCTGGTCGTAAGATGTGGCGGAATTTTTTGCCGGCAGCGGCTGGCGCAGGTGGCATGCAGATCAATTTGCTGATTGATCTGATTCTGGCGTCGTTGCTGCCGGTTGGGGCGATTTCATGGCTGTATTATGCTGACCGGGTGGCGCAATTGCCGCTTGGCATTGTCGGCATCGCACTTGGTACGGCATTACTGCCACGTTTATCTGCGGCCGAGGCTGGCAGCCGGCCGGCCGAGGTGCGGGACAGTCTGGCCGAGGCCGTTGGCCTTGCCGGGTTTTTGGTGATCCCGGCGGTGGCTGGTCTGGTGCTGTGTGGTCTTTCGATTATGCAGGGCCTGTTTGTTTATGGCGCCTTTGATGAGAATGATGCGCAGATGGCGGCGCTCGCACTGACAGCCTATGGGTGCGGTCTGCCCGGCTTTGTCATGGTCAAGATTCTGCAAACAGCTTTTTATGCCGCCGGACAGCCGGGCATTGTGTTGAAAGTGTCATTGACCACAGTCGCCATCAATGTCGCCGGATCCTTGTTGTTGATGCCCATTTTGGGACATGTTGGTCTGGCGCTGGCCACGGCTATTTCAGGGATAGCGGCGGCAACAATCATGGTTGTTTTACTGGCTCGGCAAAACCGGGTGTCAGCTGCGTTCCTGCCGGGGCTTGGCAAAATCATTCTGGCGACGGCGGTCATGGGCGCGGCGGTGATGTCCCTGCAATATGGGCTGGATCATTTTCTGCATGTGCCGGCGGCCTTTGATCTTGTGATAATTGTTGGCGGCGGCGGCGCGGTCTATGCGCTGATGTGTTACAGCATCGGTGCTGTGCCGGCTGGTCTGATGCGCCGTGGGAAGGCGCGAAACACTTGACCGATACCGCCGCAAAAGAGATAACCCCCCATATAATCGACGATAAAACGGGCGCATGACATGTGCGGGTGGTCAGGAAAGTAGAGATCATGACTGAAATAAACAGTAACAAACCGACCAATCGGATTTTTTCAGGCATTCAGCCAACAGGTAATTTGCATCTTGGTAATTATTTGGGGGCGATCCGCAATTGGGTGACGTTGCAGGATAGTTTTGAATCTATTTATTGCGTCGTCGATCTGCATGCCATCACCATTCCGCAAGACCCGGAAGCGTTGCGCGCCAGCACCCGTGAAGTGGCCGCCAGCCTGATCGCTGCCGGCATTTCCACCGAACGTTCAATCCTGTTCAATCAGTCCTGCGTACCGCAGCATGCTGAGCTGGCATGGGTGTTTAATTGCACCGCACGCCTTGGTTGGCTGAACCGGATGACACAATTTAAGGAAAAGGCCGGCAAAAACCGGGAAAATGCGACAGTTGGCCTGTATGCCTACCCAAATTTAATGGCAGCGGATATTTTGGTATATCGGGCGACGCATGTGCCGGTTGGTGAGGATCAGAAACAGCATCTTGAACTGACCCGCGATATTGCCCAGGCGTTTAACTCATTTTACGAAAAAGATGTGTTTCCGCTACCCGAGCCGCAAATTTTCGGCAGCGCCACGCGGGTGATGAGCCTGCGCAACGGCACTGCCAAGATGAGCAAATCTGACCCGTCGGATTATTCACGGATTAATATGACCGATGATGCCGATATGATCGCGCAGAAAATTCGCAAAGCCAAAACCGATGCTGATGCCCTGCCATCCGAAGCGGCTGGCCTTGCCGACCGGCCTGAAGCTGAAAATCTGGTCGGTATTTATGCGGCATTGTCAGACAGTTCGGTGGCGGCGGTGTTAGCCGAATTTGGTGGGCGGGGATTTGCCGATTTTAAACCAGCTTTGGCCGATCTGGCCGTTGCGCAGCTGTCACCGATGGGGCAAAAAATGCGTGAATTGCTGGAAAATCCGGCTGATATTGACGCCATTCTGGCCGATGGGGCAGAACGTGCGGCGGCCATTGCCCGGCCATTGATGGCCGAGGTGCGTGATATTGTTGGCTTTTTAGGTGCCAGCACCGATCACTAGCCGGATGACTGGCCAGATCACTAGCCAGATGACGGGCAATATGCGATAAATAGAACGGGTGAGCCTTGCCATAGTTGGGCCATGATCCCATGTTTAGGTCACACCAGTGGGCGTTGCGTGAAGCACGGCAAGGCTGGTGCGTGCAATAATGGCGAGCAGGAGAAATTAGCGATGTTTATTCAAACTCAGGATACGCCGAATCCGGCGACTTTAAAATTTATCCCGGGTGTTCCTGTCATGACGCAAGGCACAGCTGATTTTGCCGATTCGGATGCGGCCAAACAATCGCCTCTGGCGCGTCGGCTATTTCAGATTGATGGTGTCACAGGGGTATTTTTAGGCGCAGATTTTGTCGCCGTGACAAAGGCTGAAGCGCTGGAATGGTTTGCGCTGAAACCTGCCATATTGGCCGGTATTATGGAACATTATGCGTCTGGTCTTCCGGTTATGGAAGCAGATGCGACGCTCGATGATCCACATAGTGGTGCGGCAGATAGCGAAACGGTTCAACAGATCAAACAGCTTCTCGACACGCGGGTGCGCCCGGCAGTGGCGATGGATGGTGGCGATATCGTATTTCAGGGGTTTGATGATGGCATTGTGACCTTGCAGATGCGTGGTGCGTGTCAGGGTTGCCCAAGCTCAACCGCGACATTGAAGATGGGCATTGAAAATATGCTGCGCCATTACATCCCGGAAGTACGTGAGGTACGCGCCGCGGAAATGTAAGACAGGTTTTGCGCCAAAACATCGATTGTTGTTAAAGGTTGATTACTGTCAATGTTGCTGCCACGCCAGATTGAAAACCGCCATATATTATGGTCAGCGTTGGCGATGCTGGCGCTTGGGCTGATTGTGCCGGGTGTTTTCGGGGTAAAACCACCGCAATGGTTTGCTGTGCCGCAACAGCAGGAACCGGGGCAAAATCTGGCCGCTGGCAGCGCCCCAACCAAGGCACAGATACCCGCCACAACAACCCCAGACGCAAAAATAACAGATGCAGGGGCCACTGCCGGCATCACGTCCGCCCGTCCCGATGCCGCGATGTCCGAACAATCATCTTTGTCGGCCAATCCGGCTATTGTCATGGTTCCGGCAGATTTTGCGAGACGCATTCCGGAGCGTCATCTTGCGCTGTCCGGTGCTGACCAAAAACAGTCTTTTATCAATCTGGTATTACCATTGATTGTCGCATCAAATGATGAATTGGTGCAGCGCCGCAATGCGGTGAAGGCGGCATTTGATGCGAAAAACCGCGCCATGCTGGAAAAATGGGCAGTGCTGTACCGGGTTGACCCGGAAAAGCTCGATGACGCCGAACTGGCGAAGCAGTTGTTGCGCCGGGTCGATACCATTCCGGTGGCACTGGCATTGGCGCAAGCGGCCATCGAATCAGGCTGGGGGACATCAAGATTTGCCCTGCAGGGCAATGCATTATTTGGCCAATGGGCCTGGACAGAATCAGCTGGTATACGACCCTTGGCCGCCAGTAATGAGCGCGCTGTGGTTCGCAGCTTTGGCAGCTTGTTGGAGTCGGTACGGGCCTATATGCATAATTTGAACACGCATCCGAACTATCAGCGTTTCCGCTTGGCGCGCCAACGGCTCTCGCCACAAAATAAAACCATCAAAGCCGGCACGCTGGCCACCTATCTCGACAGCTATGCAGAGATAGGCACGGCATATGTGGACAAATTACGCGCCGTTATGTCGTCAAATAATTTTGACCAATATGCCAGAGCCAGATTGCGCTAACAATCTCGCGCTAAATAGGCGGCGCTAAGTAATTGGCTATGGGATCAGGAACTGGCGACCAAACCAGCGCCAGCGACCATCCGCCCCGGGCATGGTACAATTAATGCGTGCGCGGCCTTGCGCAAACGGCCCGGGCAGACGTATTTCAGCGCGCGGCCCAAGGATATTCACCTCAAGCTTGCCATAGCGGCTGTTAAAACAGCGTAATTGCCGGTCATTGGCAATTTCCGGGGCCAGTGTGAAGCCATAATTTGGCGGGTTGGTGCTGTCATCCAAAACAACATCGTCCGGCACAATCTGATTGACCTTAAGCGGCAGCCCGTCAACCGCCAGCTGCAATCTTTCAAGCGTGCCATATTGTTCATTCATGGCAAAACGCGGCAATTCAAAAAACCCGTTATAGCTGTGAATAATTCCCGAATTTTGTCCAAATGCGGCAGTAAAACCGGCTTGCTTCACAACATCAATAATATCCAGATTATACTCGCCATACGGGTAGGCAAATAATGTCGGGCGCTGGCCGATCTCGGCGAGGAATCGTTCATTTGACGATGTTAGCTCGTCCTCAGCCTCGGCTGTGCTGATCAGATGCATATGCGGATGCGACGTGGTCTGGCTGCCGATCAGCACGCCTTCATCCTGTAAAATCCGGATCTGATCCCAGCTCATATAGTTTCGGTGTCCACGGTCAACAGGCTGTGTGGCAATGAATACAGTATAGGGGAAATTAAGCGCTTTCAGCCGGGGTCTGGCTTCGGTAAAAACCGACAGATAGGCATCATCAATGGTGATCGCGATGGTTTTATCAGGCAGCTCCAGCCCTTGCTGAAGATGCGCAACGATCTTATCAAGCGGCCAGATGTTATAATCGCCATTTGCCAGCACATCCAGATGCGCCTCAAATTGATCAAGCCGAATATTTGTGCTGGGGTATTTGTCCTCGCCAAAGCGATGATACATCAAGACAGTGGCATAATCAGCGGCAAACGCGCTGCCGCTGGCGAAACAACAAAAGGCCAACGCCAACAAAGCTGCCTTCTTTACATAGCGACGGCAAATAGAGGCTATCATGCCGCTCACCGGCTGTGGTAATCCAAGATGCAGAATGATCATGTTCAACTTCCAAAACTTCAAACATACATGATGATGCGGTCGTGTTTTGTGTAAAATCCGTTTAACTAAGGATGATTCAACCAACAACGGCCGATCATTAATGCCGACTTCAATGCAAAGAGACAAGATGAAAAAGTCACTATCTGCTGATCTTCCATCCACCAGTGCGACGATTCTGGCGTTAGAGGCAAGCGCCAGTCAGCTTTCGATTGCGCTGATGCGTGATGGTCATCTGCTGGCGACACGCCAGCATCTGGCCGCACATGGTCATGCTGTCGGTATTGTTCCCCTGACAATCGAAACGCTGCATGAAGCAGGTGAAACTTTTGACGCCATCACCCATGTCGCGGCAGGCTGTGGCCCCGGCTCGTTTACCGGCATTCGCGTGACGCTGGCGGCGGCAAAAGGCTTTTGTATGGCGCATCAGGCGGTTGGTGTCGGGATTTCCGGCTTGCAGGCGTTGGCGGGTGCTGCCAGTGATGCCGAGCCGCATGCCACAAGCGCCTGTCTGACAAGTGCTTGTCTGACACTGGCCGATACAAGGCGGGGGACGCTTTATGCGCAGATTTTTGATGGTGATGCGCAGCCACTCGGCGATATTTTTGAATCGTCTGTCGCCAATGTGCCGCGTCTGATCGATGGTGATTTATCGGCATCTGGCCTAACTATTTCTGGCCTGCGGATTGTTGGTGCGGAACGCGCGGCTGTTGCAGATGCGCTGAACACTGCCGGTGTCTCCACAACGCTACCGCCGGTCGAAGATATGCCGACAGCCAGCATGATCGCGCAATTGGCGGCAGCCCAGATCAAACGCAGCGAGATCACACCTCTTGAGCCGCTGTATCTTGCCGATCCGCGGCTTGGGCCACAGAAAAAATCCGGCTGATGACAACGCGCCCGTTAAACCCGGCACGCCCGTTGAACTTGGTACGCCCATTAAATTTAGATGATTGCCAGGCTGTTGCCGATTTGGAAACACAGCTTTTTGCCGGTCGTTTCACGGCCCAATCTTTACGCGATATGCTGAACAAACCGGCATTTTACGGCGCTGTTTTGCCAGCAGTTGGACAGGCAGCGGCGATCCACGCCTATTATTTGTCGACGATCTCCGCTGATTGTGCTGATATCATTGCGATTGGCACGCATCGCGACTGGCAGCGCCGCGGATTTGGCCGGATTATGTTAGAGCATTTGATCGGCGTCACCGAACGACAGCATGTTGAGAAAATTCTGCTGGAGGTTGCGGCTGACAATATGCCAGCCAGACAATTATATGATTCCTGCGGCTTTGTTGAAATTGGCTGTCGCAAAAATTATTATAAACGTGGTGAAACCCGCTGCGATGCGGTCATTATGGCGCGGCTGCGGGGCTCGGCTTTTTCTTGACCAAAGGCTTATGCACCGGCTACAAACAATTTAGTAAGTTAAAGCGCAAACATGTGATGCATCGCACTTGACCAAAAAACTCTTTATCAAAACCTATGGCTGTCAGATGAATGTCTATGATTCTGACCGCATGTCGGATGTTCTGGCACCGCTGGGATATGCCCCAACCGATATGCCCGAAGGCGCGGATATGGTGATTTTGAACACCTGTCACATCCGTGAGAAAGCCTCAGAAAAAGTATTTTCCGAACTTGGTAGATTGCGCCAGCTAAAAGAGCGTGCCCGCGACCAGCAAGGCCGGCAGATGACAATTGCTGTTGCCGGCTGTGTGGCGCAGGCGGAAGGCGCTGAAATTACCCGCCGTGCGCCCTGGGTTGATATCGTTGTTGGCCCGCAAACCTATCACCGGCTGCCGGAACTGGTCACCAAGATCGATCCGATGGCGCGAAACCGGGTGATCGATACAGAATTTCCCGAAGAAGTGAAATTTGACTTTTTGCCGGGTGAGCATGCGCCACGTGGCCCGGCAGCGTTTTTGAGCGTGCAGGAAGGCTGTGACAAATTTTGTGCTTTTTGCGTCGTGCCTTATACGCGTGGCGCGGAATTTTCCCGGCCAGCACAGACCATTATTGACGAAGCCCGCCGGTTGATTGCCAGCGGCACATGTGAGCTGACCTTGCTCGGGCAAAATGTGAACGCTTATCATGGCGAAGCCAAAGATGGCAGCGTCTGGTCACTTGGCCGGCTGATTCGCGAATTGGCCGAAATTGAGGGGCTTGAGCGGTTGCGCTACACCACCTCGCACCCGCTTGATATGGATGATGAGCTGATTTCGGCGCATGGTGAGGTGCCACAGTTAATGCCGTATCTGCATTTGCCGATCCAATCGGGCTCAAACCATGTTCTTGCCGCGATGAACCGGCGTCATACCAGCGATGTATATCTTGCGGTGATCGATAAATTACGCGCGGTGCGGCCGGATATTGCCATGTCTGGTGATTTTATTGTTGGGTTTCCCGGGGAAACCGACGGTGATTTTGCTGAGACCTTAAAACTTGTCAATCAGGTGGGTTATGCGTCGGCCTATTCGTTTAAATACAGCCCACGCCCGGGCACACCGGCAGCAACCATCGAACAACAGGTGCCGGAACATGTGAAAGCCGAGCGGCTGGAGAGTTTGCAGCAGCTTTTGAATGCCCAGCAATTTGCCTTCAATAAGGCAACCGAAGGCCAGATTGTTGATGTTCTGGTCGAGCGCAGTGGTGGGCGGGCTGGTCAGATGGCTGGCCGCAGCCCCTATATGCAGGCGGTCAATTTTGTCGGTGATCAATCGCAAATCGGACAGATTGTGCCATGCAAATTATCGGCGGCACGACAAAATAGCATGAGTGGTGAAATTATCGCGATCAAGGGGGCAGCGTGAACGCCGATAAAACGACGTCAATTCGCATGGATTTCGAAGATAATGATATTCTTGCCCTGCTTTCTGGTGAACATAACCACTATCTTGCCCATATCGAAAAATCACTGGATGTGTCGCTGGATTCATTTGGTAACAGCATCAAAATTTCAGGCCCGGTCAAATCGACAAAAACTGCACAGCGGGTGATCGAAGATTTATATAAAAAGATCCGCACCGGCGGTGCCGCCGATTTTGACAAAACGATGATTGATGACGCGCTTCGTTGGGTGATGACAGGCCAGACCCCGGCGGCCCCTGCCAGTGTTTTAGCAATCGACACCTGGAAAAAGAAAATTGTCGCCAAAACCAAAGGCCAGCAGGACTATCTGACATTGTTGCGCGCGAATGAGGTGGTGTTTGGACTGGGCCCGGCGGGCACCGGAAAAACCTATATGGCGGTGGCACGCGCCGTTGAAGCGCTGAAAAAACGCGAGGTTGAGCGTATCATTCTGTCACGTCCGGCCGTTGAAGCTGGCGAACGTCTGGGCTTTCTGCCCGGTGATATGAAGGAAAAGGTCGATCCGTATTTGCGGCCGTTATATGACGCGCTTTATGACATGATGCCGGCTGATAAGGTCGATCGTATGCTGGTCAGTGGTGAAATTGAAGTGGCGCCGCTTGCCTTTATGCGTGGCCGTACCCTAAGCAATGCGCATGTCATCATCGACGAGGCGCAAAATACCACGCCGGTGCAGATGAAAATGGTGCTGACCCGGCTTGGCCAGGATTCGCATATGGTCATCACCGGTGATCTGAGCCAGATTGATTTGCCGGATGCGCAGCCGTCTGGTCTGGCGGAGGCTGTGCGTATCCTTGATGACATCCGCGGTGTCGGTATTATTCACCTGTCTGGCGAGGATGTTGTACGGCACCCGGTGGTGGCGCGCATTTTGCAAGCGTATGAGGCTGGACAAAAACCGCAAAATGCGAGCAAATAGACAGATGCTTTCGATCTGAACATGACCCAAAGGACTGGTTTTAATCGTCATGGCACATGACACACATGCAACCGATACCGCACCGGAACCTGACAGTCCGGGGTGTGATGACATTTTTTACAGCGATTGGGTGAGTGCTGCCGGTGCGACAATCGAAGCCAGCATCAATACCAAAATATGGCCAGATCCGCTGGTTGCCGGGTTTCAGCAGGCAGCGCTGACAATGCTTGATGATATTCTGTCCGAATTTGCCAACACCAAGGTCAGTACCAAGGCTAGTGTGAGCCTATGGCTGTGCGATGATGCACAGATGCGACAATTGAACCAACAGCACCGGCAGATTGATAAACCAACAAATGTGTTGTCTTTTCCTGCCTATGACATGGCGGGTGACATGGCCGGGCCGCAGACTGACGGGGATGTACCAGCGCTGCTTGGCGATATTGTCATTGCTGCTGAAACGGTGATGCGCGAGGCAGATGACATGCAGATGCCGGTGGCTGATCATCTGATCCATTTATTTGTACATGGCATGCTGCATCTTTTTGGCCATGACCATATCGACGATGAGCTGGCCGAAACTATGGAAACATTGGAGGTTAAATTTTTGGC
>Ga0181557_1001963_pt1 | contig 22175 bp, 10 predicted proteins | sample 011ome_23_FD_148632 | JGI IMG/M metagenome (GOLD analysis project Ga0181557, IMG submission 148632) | Coastal salt marsh microbial communities from the Groves Creek Marsh, Skidaway Island, Georgia - 011506CT metaG (spades assembly) | ecosystem: Environmental > Aquatic > Marine > Intertidal zone...
ACATTCGCACACGCTGTCAAAGGACAAGCGTTCAAATTCAACAATCTGTCGTCGTAAAAACCTCCCGCACACGCTTTCTGGATCAATCTTCCTCACCGCTAAATCCTTCTCGTCAGCGGTAGAGCCAAAGTCGTCTAAACGCGCATCATCGCTCGTCACCACGAAACAATCTCTCGCGTCTCTCGCTAAACATCTCGGCAGGCGTTCAAATTTTGTCACCAGTTCGTCCACCGACTCGAGTAAATACTTCTCCTTCGTTTGCAACACGTGGAAGAAATCCTCGATTTGCTGCGTTTTATCGTATCTCGTTTCTTCTTCTTCTTCTTCTTCTTCGTAAACTTCATCATCTTCATCTTCATCGTCGTGATAATACTTAGGATTCGCTTTACTCGTGGTATGTACTCTCGACATTTCCATTCCGTCTTCGTATCTTTCGTTTTCTTCTTCTTCTTCCTCGAACATATTCTTCTTCTTCTTCTTCTTGGAATTGGAAGGGAAAACAAAAAAGCGATACACTCGCCTCCAAAACTCCTCCGAATCAGGTTCGCACAGCAACGACGATGACGAAGATGACGAAGAAGAAATTTTCCCTCTCTCGATGATCTCTTTCGTCACGAACCGCACGATCTTCTTCCTAAACTTCAAAGTTAAACTCTCGTACGCGTTTTCCGCGTCGAAATTTTTCCCCTCTCTTCCATCATCGCCACCGTTTTCTCTCCGAGAAGAAGAAGATGAAGTTCCAATCTCCGAGTTTGGTTGACACGCGACTTCGAGCAAAGAACACAAGTGCACGACGTACGGGGTTGGAACGCGCGTCTGGTCGAACTGTACCGTCGGAGTTGGTTTCATTCTTTATGATATTTGCGCGCGCTATGTGTAAACACACACACACAAAAGAAGAGTGAGGATGAGTTTTTCCTTTTTTTTTGAATTTTTGAGTGACTTGAGTTGTGCGTGTGAGTCACCCACGAGAGGTGAAATACAAGAAGAAATATCTACAAAAACTTTTGCGCTTTAGTTTTTCCGCACGAACACAAATTTACAACACGTACATACGAGAACAAAGAGAGAGAGAGAATGGTGCTGCCGAACGGCAGCAACCACTACCTCAACGACGACAGTTCTCGAACGCTGCAACCGGCAGATTTAGTGTGCAGGAGGAAGAAAGAGACGATCGGGAAGAATGTCACGAGTAAGAAGAAACAACAGCAACAACAACAACAACAACAACAACGACAACAGAGCAAAAAACAGACGACGAAAAGGAGGAGGAAAAGTGTCGCCACCGAAGATGATTCTGCCGTAGGGGATGAAGAAGAAAAAGAAAAAGAAACACCGGTGACAGACGAAGAGTTTCTCGATGCGTACCACATAGGAACGGTAGCGGAAACGTATCACGACTCGGATTCGGAGTTCTACGAGGAAGACCAAGTTTTAGAGGATAATTCGGAAGTTTTAGTCGCGTTTCAGGAGCAACCGTCGAGAGATGAGCGTTGGGTGAGATACAAGGAAGATGAGCTGTACGAGTACAGCGAGTCAGACTTAATCTGTTGTAAAGAGGAAGATTTAACGATATTAGATAGAAGGTATTTCAAAGTTGGTGATGATTGCGTGAAAGCTAAGAATACGTTGGGGATGTGCGGGAAAATTGTAGACGTGAACGTGAAGGCGACGCTGTTCTGTCCGGCGACGAAGGAGTACGCGCACGGAGTGGACTCAAAGGAGTGCCAGACGTTACGAAGAGTTTATCCTGAGGCCACGGTAGTTTATGGGAATTGGGTTGGAATTGTAGAAACGGTTTCAGATGTCATCAGAGTGGGATTGTTAAAGGATATCCGGGTAGAGGCTTCAAAGAAGAAGTGGAACGGGAAATGGCCTGGGGGGCCCTCTTGGCCGCTAGCCGCCGGAGACGCTTTCCTCAAGAGAGTAAAAGATCGAGAAGATGTTGCACATCACGTGTATCTGGACGAGGAGCTGCCAGATTTGCTAGTAGAAGTGAAGACAAGCGGACAATCGGACGAGTATACGAGTGAAGGGGAAGAACTCTCCGATGAAGTGGAACGGGATTTCTATTACACGAATACCCTCGGACTCAGACACTGCGACCCGGAAGAATCGGATCGGGTTGAGAGGTTCCATCTCACCTCGACGCAATGCGGTTGCTATCGCCCGGGCGATATCGTTGACGTTGAGCAACAAAAAATAATGCGCGCTGTAATGCAAATGTTGCAACGACACGAGTGGAACGAGCTCGGAATCAATTTGTCGGGGAGGATGCAAGAACAAGTGGAACGCACTCACTTTCTTGATTTTTGTAGAGAAAAAGGAGATGGTGACCGTGAAGACGCCTTTTTCTCGGCGTTTGCAATTGACAATGAATATTTGCAGAGATTAGAACCGACTAGAAAATACGATGCGAAGATGGCTGCTGTGTGCAAGAAACTCGTATCCAAAAACCACATCAGCATGGGACAGAGGGCAGTCGTAAAATCCATACACGACGGCATGGCGCAGGTGAACTGGAAGATGCAACACAGTTACCAAAAAGAAGGCATGATACGAAATGCTCGAACGTATAAAGACGATCCTTTGCGTCGAGTTGCTCCGAAGAAACTTCCTCCGAGTTTGAAAAGAGATTATGGCGAAGAGGATGAAGAAGCAGAAGAAGCAGAAGGAGAAGACGCTGCTCTAGATGGCAATCCTGAACATTTTTTGCCGCCGTGGTGTGAAGCTTCGTGCGAATTACAGGAAAAACCTCCGCGAACTTTGCCTGCATCGATGCTCACCGTCGTCGATAGATTCTGCGATCACTTTTTACAAGCCGGAGATCACGTCTTGTGCTGCAAAAATACTCTGAAAAAATATTTCCCGCACGCGCATATACGTGCGCTTCGCTTCGAGGAAAAGCGCGAGGAACTATGGGCAAACGAAGAGAAAAAGAATGTCCAGAATCAAAATTTCTATAAATCCTCGTTAGCTTCGAACGATGAGATATATTGCACCCGTGTCGTTTCTACGGAAACCACGTGCGAAGTTCTTTGGCAAGATGGGTCCCGGACGCTTGAAAAGGCCAAAGATTTATTGAAAATGGAACACTTAGAAGATCACGTGTATAGGTGCGGTGACTTCGTGGTAAAGACCACCGAATTTTACAAAGCTGTTGCCCCGAACAAAGTTTACGATCTCGAGAAAACGTGGGAGGACGAGTTGATGAGGAAGCGCGAACAGTACAGCGAGAAGGCAGTTCTCAATACTTTTGCAGTCGGTTACGTCGAAGTTATGAATAGCGAAGAGCGCACGGCAGATGTTGTCTGGATCGCCGATTTATTTGTATTGGAAGCTTCAGAGGACGATGCCAAGAGGTTTTTGCACACACAAGGTAAAAACAGACTTCCGGACATCCCCACTGAGCTCAGATGGCGCGAAGGCTGGGATGATTCTGATTTCTCGAGCGAAAGAAAGCCATCGGAAGTTTGCATCGATGATGGTGGGGCCGCATCTTTCGATAATCACTATAACAAATACTACGCCGATACCATGGACAAATTAATTGGTCGAGAAAAAAGAAGTTCGGGGAAAAATGAAGGCATTAAACGAGGCGTTGTAAGATTCAAGTCCAGAGAAACTGTTCCGGTATATGCGCTTCAGAAATACCCCTCGCTATTGTTCCAAGCGACTGGAAACGAAATAGTTCTTAGAAATATCGACGGAATAGAAGAGTTGTTCGAGGAGGATGAATTTGAAGATTTAAAAACTGTTCCTTACGACTTTAACAAAGAGGTTTCAGCTTCGAAGGAGCCTCAAGTTTTAGACGCTTTAGTAGAACAGTGGGGGTCGCACAGATTCGTGCACGATTTGAAGAATCGTGAAATTTTCAATCGCGATCTGGCGCCACCATATGCGCTGGAAGCGTGCGAACATATACTCGAATTAATTCACAACCCTGCAAAACGAGTTTGTAGACACCCCTTGTGTAGTGCCGTGAAGGATGTCTTTGTGCCTTTCTATGATCGCAAATTACAGGTTATACCTGGGAGCCCATGGTCCGTTCCTGAACACGAAGAAAACGTGTATTGGTTCAAAGGTTTATCAAAAGTTCCGAAGAGATTGAGTGGAACTTCCCCGGAATGGCAACATCCTCACGGAAAGAACGCGGCATTGTGGGGGTTCGCCGCCGCAGAAGCGTATAAGCTCAGACACACAAAACGCTCTGAACAGAAATTTGACGGGCGCACGTATGTCTCAAGTTATGTGCAAGACGTTTCATGGATTGGAGAGATTGTAGAATCAAGTGCTGGTCTGATGAAGATAGCGTGGGGTAACGGAACAAATTCCCACCAACCGCCTTTTAATATCGGATTATGCGAGCTTTTGGATGATTCAGACGATAGCGATTCAGAAAATAGCGATTCTTTTTTTTCAGATGATAGACCTGAAAGCCATTGGATAGAGGACATGGATAGCGAATGGGATACAGAAGAAAACACAGATATCGCCTCCGACTTTGATTCTGAGAACAGCAGTCATTCGAGCGAGTGGGAAACAGATCCTGAGCGAGAAAGATCCGAAAGCGATGATATGGAAGAAGAAGAGGAAGGAGAATCGGAAGAAGAAGATTCCTCGTATGACAATTTGGAGAATGATGGTGTAGATAGGGGCAACGTGGTGGTTCGCAACGATGAGGAAGATGGTGTATCTCGCGCACGGAATGGATCCGGTGGAGTAAATATCGAATGCGGCGCTGGTTCAATAGCTGTATTTGGTTCGCTTCTCGGTGGGCCTCTTGAGTCAATCCGTCAAATAGTTGAGGAGACAGTGACGAATGATGGTAATCTCTTCGGTCGAGACCGAGACAATGTCGATAACGATGGACCTATCGACGCAGATTCTATCTCTCGCCAGATAAAAAATGCGTTGCCGCCTGGTCTTTTCGAAGACCATGCTCGTGACACCGCATTTGAAGACATCATGGACAATTGCAAAAACCTGGGATTCAACGCCCAAACTGAGCTAAAAAAAGCTTTGACTAGGTATTCCGACGAAGAGCTCAAGTTGTTGATCATCTCCACTCACTTCTGGCGCCGTAATTACAATAAAGACGAAGAAGTATTGGGAGAGAATGCGGAGCCAAGTAACCTCGAGAAAGATTTTGTCTTTAAAGTGCAGTTGAACGCCGAATATGCGGCCAGTTCCCGGAGATCGAAGGATGTGGCGCATCCGCGCAACATTGCGAAAGCCTATCCAGATATATTTCTGGATGCTGGGAAAGTCCGAACAGAAGTGTTCGATGCGCTGCACGACTCTACTAAACGCTCAGATAGGGATGGGTTGAATGCTTTTCGCTCGTTGGATGGAACGAACGAACCTCGCAATAGCTCTAGAGTTGAGATGCCGTCATTATTAGATTCGCTGAATTTAGTCTGGAGACAAGAGAGGAGAAAGAAAGTGGAGGCGCTTGAAAATCATATGCAATCTCTTAGTACAAGAAAAATAATTACCAAAAATGAAGACCGTGCGATGATGGTCGATGAGAGTGATATCGATGAAGAGGACGAAGAAGAACTGTCCACAAGTTTCGATATCGTTGACCAAGGCTTTTCTGATTTTTTACTCACAGATTCGAGTTCTCAAGTGAATTTGCCGCGAAAAGTTCAGAAAGCTGTTCAAAAAGAATGGTCAATCCTTCAGAAAGGATTGCCTTCGAACGAAATTTGGGTACGATCTTCGGCAACGCAAGTGAACGTTTTGCGAGCGATGATTAAAGGTCCACCATTGACGCCGTATCACGATGGTCTATTTTGCTTTGACTTTTTGTTTGACGAGGACTATCCATCTGTTCCCCCAAAAGTCCATTATCATTCCTACGGATACCGCCTCAATCCAAATTTGTACGAGGAAGGGAAAGTCTGTCTGTCGTTGCTCAACACGTGGGACTCAGAGGAAAACTCTGAAAGATGGAGCAGTTCGTCGAGCGCGTTGCAGGTTTTAGTTTCGATTCAAGCCTTAGTGCTGAATGATAAGCCGTATTATAACGAAGCAGGCTATGAAAGACAACGTGGAACGGAAGAAGGGATTCGAAACTCAGCCATATATTCAGAGAATGCATATCTTCTCAGCTTGAAGACGATGATACAAACGCTCAAACGCCCGCCTTCAGGATTCGAAGCACTCGTCCAAGCCCACTTTAAGGGTCGTCGGGCCTCAATATTAAAGGGCATTGCGGCATATCTCGAAGGTGCACCCGTTGGTAGCTATTGTGATGACCCGAACGTCAAGCACACAAAGCACGACACGCACAACGTGAAACCGACAAAAGGATTCTTACTAAGTTTACAATCGTTACAAGAAACTGTGAAGACTGCTTTACGGACGCTTTGATTAAGAGCTACAATATCATAGTTATTTTGATTAAAAATACAACTTCAAGCTTTTACACACCTAGAATTTAGAAACCTAGCAACCTTAGAATTTAATATAATAATATTGCGTCCGCGCGGCTTTCTCTACACATTTCATAACAAATGCACCAATCTTGACTTCTGTTGGACCAAGTTCACCCGCGCCTCTCGCACATCTAGCCATCATGCGGCTCAAGTTTGGATTCTCGGCCAGCATTCGCATCGCCGATTCCTGAGTTTCCGTTACCGAAAGAATATGCGCAATCATAATGAGCGCATATCGTAAGACTCTCGCACTAATCCCAGAAGCTGGTGCGGCTTTGTACGTTGATGTTTTTCGTGTCTTTGTTTTCGTTTTCTGAATTGCCATTTCCCAAAGCGCCGTGTTTGCTGCTGCGGCTAAAACGTTTTCCTTACGAACAACTCTTGGCCACCCTTTCCAATCCAAGTGCGCAAACGCAGCTAAGACGCGCAAAGACATATCAACAAGTTCTCTCGATCTGGAACACGTGTAGTTCATGTAGCTTACATTTTGATCCTGCGTCATCGCGATATCCATGATATTGGTGGACGTCGAAGGGATTTCGTTCCTCAAAACAGATACTACATCGCTCAACACTGCATATTCATTCAAGGCATCTTGGAACGATTTACACGTAGATAGCGTCCTAATCAGAGAAAGGCACGCCATTCGCGTATCTTGAGGTGAATTAGCTTTTAAACAAGAGTTCATCCAGCACAAGGCCATTCCTTGCGTTTGCTTCGCCGCGGAAATCGCACCAGATTGTGGTGCTTTCTCTTCTCCTGTCTTACCATTTGTCGTCGGTACAGCCCTTCGCGACGGTACTGAAGTCATCACTAACTCACTCGAGGGTAATACGCGACTGCCAACAAGATCTCTCCCATTAGTAAATTCAGATGCCGCAAATGATGTCAACCATGTGAGAGCACCAAGAAGAGGCGCTGTTGCCTCCCATGCGCGTGCGCCAACACATCTACGCAAACAATCAACAATAATCGTCACGGCGTCAAACTTTTCATCCACAACAGCCGTGGCGCTTCGCAAAGGAGCACTCGAGGAGGCATCACCCTTTTTGGATTTTGAAGCACCTTTTACTGAAGCTGAGATGTAATCATCTGCGGGAACTTGCACTTTCGTGTGCACAAAAACTCTCCCTGTTGTCGAGAGCGGGTGCGGTACCAAGGAGCCGCCGGCAAAAGAACTGGTACACGCACTTGCTATGTCGAACTCTGAACCATTGATTCTTCTGCGCAGGACTTTTTTCTTCTCATTGCCTCTAGCATTCACCGTTGTCGCAGCTGGTGCCACCACTTTATCGGTGATCATCATATCTTCTTCCTCTTCCGAATCGTCCTCCTCGTCATCTTCGTTAGCTCCACCTCGCGTGGGTGGTTGCAAAGTCGACAGATTTCTGAGCAAGTTGCGCCGCCGAGCTTCAATCACTCTTCGACAGCACCTCCGATCGTTCTTCAGCAGAACTAGCAAAAGTCTCGCTGCAGAAGCCGCGAGTTCATCTCGAGCGTTATCATCCGCATACTCGTTCCTCTGTGGATTCAATTCTTTATCCCCGTCAAATGCAGCGACAGATTTCAACGCTTCAAGAAGTGTGATGAGAAAATTTGCGTTACTAAAGACCTCGTTGATACTATCATTTCTATATCCAGTGCTATTCGCGGTGCCATCTTGATATTCGTTGTCATCTTTTTCGTCAACTTCATCGTCCAGGAAAACAGAAGCGAGCGCTCTGCCAATAGCCACGCTGTGGTATTCCCATCCTTCCTCGATATTTCGCAGTCCGCTTCCAATTTTCTTGCTCTTATTATGTCTACTACTACTATTACTACTATTGTTCTTCCTTCTCAAAGACGCCAACGTGACGCCCTTTTCGACAGCTTTAGTATGAAAACCGAGAAAGACTAAAGCATCGCTTTTAGCAAACGAATCTAGGAAGAAAGCGAACTTCTTGGACGAGGTTCCTCCTTGTATGTCTGCCGTGTAATTAATATTGCCGCGATTGTGGTACAACGCTGAAGCTGCCATGCTAGCTTGATCAAACAAACCTTTCGGAGCTTTCGGTAACATCGGTTGCCAGTCGGAAACGTCTTTGAATGTCGTCGTCATTATTGTTGTTGTTGTTGGTGGTGGTAACGACTCTGTCCTTTTCGTCGTGTACATGTTCTTATTTTGTTGGTGCGCTTGTCTGTTTGTCGCAAAATTAGCAGCATTTGCGGCTGTGCTAAGTGAATGCTGCAGTTGATTGATGTTATCGTTGCTGTTGAATCTTTTAATCGCATCCGATACGCTCACACCAGCGCCACTTTCCACATTTTGTTTCCTTCGCTTCGCCTCGCTCTCTGGGCCAGTTTCATCCTCGTTTCTTTTCTTCTTTTGTAGCTTTTGCTCCTCGACTTCATTCTCTCTCTTTTTCACTTGCTCTTTCAAGGCGTAAATCTCATTCATCAACTCTTGCTTCTCTCTCCTCGACCGTCTTCTCGCGTTTTCTTGATTCTCCTGCGCCTCTTGCAACTCTTCCTCTTTAAATCCGAGCGAAGTTTTCAAATTTTCAATCTCTTTTCGCATCTTGCGGATTTCTTCAGCCGCAACGTGATGCGCAGCGCTCGTGTTCGCGTACGACGTCGCCATTGCCATCCCCGATTGTTGCTGTTGACCCTGCGCACTCACAATTCTTCCGCTTTGTCCTCCTCCCGTCGCTGCATCCTTCACCTCCCGTTGTAACTTGGCGATTTCCTTCTCGTATTGCTCCAGGCGCGAGCGGAGCAACGAGAGCATGCCGTCTTTATCTTTATCTCTCCGCTCGAGATCGCGTACGCGAGATTGTAAGAAATGAGCGTCCGCTTCTTCCAAATTTGCGTTGTTGTTCTTTTGTTGTTGCGAGATGCTGCCCATCTGTCGCTGCTGCTGCAACTGCTGTTGAGACTGCGCGTTGCCATTCACATAATTATTATTCACGGTTGTTTGCTGCGTCGTCATCGTCGCGTTCCCGCCGCTCGTTCCGGTACCACCTTCGCCTCGTTGCCTGCTCGCTTCCGCTTGCTCGATGATGGAGTCAAAGTTACTGTTCGCATCGAGAGAGCGAGAAAGAATGAAAGAGAAAGAAAGAGCGCGTGAGTGAGCGCGACGAACACAAAAGAAGAGAGAGAGAGAAAGAGAGGCACAGATGCCCAGAAAGAAAGAAAGAATGCTCGCGCACGCGTTTCCCCCTCTTTGAAAGCAACGCTCAGAGAAATACGCTTCGACAAAAAAACACCGAACGAAAAAAAACACCAAACGAACCTGGCGTCCACGTTCGCCCACAAGTCTTCCTCCTCGTCGTCCTCGTCTTGGCCGAAGCCAAACTCCGCGTTTCCTCCTCCCATCATGTATGTGTTTGCGTTTTTTGCCTCTTTTTTTTTTGAAAATTTCCACTTCTCTTTTTTTTGCTGCGTTTGTGCTCCATTTTTTTTTCGTAAATTCGCACGGAGATGCTCCTATCGTCGTCGTCGTCTCTTCGTCGTTCGAGCAGCGGGACTACTACTCGCGGCAACTTTCGTTTTTCGCAACAAAAAGATTACACCGCTCGCGCGCTGCGCGATTTCACTCGTTCAAGTCGTCGTCGTTTTGAAAGAAGGACTTCTGCAGAAGCGACCTTCTCCTCCTCGTCCACCTTCTCGGGAAGAAGAACAGTCACCCAAAAGGGGAGGAGGAGGAGGGGGTTCGTTACGGGTACGCGTCGTGATGTTGCGTTCAGTTTTTATGACGACAACGATAATAACGATGTGATTGAGTCTTTCGATGCGACGAAAACCTCCGCGTGGTTACACAACGACGATTTATCGCCGGTTTTGAGAACCGAGCGCACGTTTTCGACGCTCGATACGGCCTCGTTGTGGGTCGGTTTAGTCGTGTGTGTTCCAGCGTGGCAGTTGGTTTCGAGTTTGATGGGAATAGGTGATTTGAGCGCTTTTCTGGCGCTCGCGTTGGTGTTTGTGGCGAATTTATTAGTCGTGTGGCCGATTGTTTTACAAGCGACGGCTGGTGTAAAATATGGAATTCCTTTCGTCGTGCACGCGCGGTCATCTTTCGGCGTTCGTGGCGCGAACGTAGCTGGATTGAGTCGCGGGCTCATAGCGAGCGCGTGGTTTGGGATTCAGACTGTGGTCGGCGCGAATTGTTTGCGAAGCTTAGCGATAGATTTTGGGGTAGCGTCAAGCTTGGTGCCATATTTAGGAGCAATATGTTACGGTATATTCTGGCTCGCGCAAGCGTACGTGGTATGGAATGACGTGGAGAGCATAAAGGCGATCGAGAAGCTTGCGGCGCCGATTTTGTTGTTTTTGACGCTCCTCTTGTTCACGTTCACGTGCGCATCTTCCGGAGGAATTGTGCACTCGACTGTCTCTGCGTTTGCATCAAATAGTGGTGGTTCTGGTTCCATTATTACGAACAGTGTCGGTAGTTTCTCGTGGAAAACGTTTTTCCAAGCCGCGACGGCTTCGGCTTCGTTTTGGGCGACGATGATATGTAACGTCAGCGATTTCTCGAGGTTTTCAAAATCGCAAAAGAGTTTCGAGAAAGCGTCGTTTGCTATGCCTTTAGCGATGGCTGTTTTTGCATTCGCTTCGATCGTGGTGACATCTTCGGCAGCACAGATATTGAACACGAGTTCAAATTTGATCACTGATCCGATGGTGGTGACATCGTTATTGTCAGCGCATTTTAAGTGGGGTAGAATTGCAAGCGTTTTGGCCGCGACGGGCATACTGACAGCAACGCTGAGCACTAACATTGCGGCCAATATTTTAGCACCGGCGAACGCCATTCAAAATTTAGCCCCCTCGAAACTGTCATTTAGAACTTCTGCCATTATATCGATGATTCTAGGCACCTTATGTCTCCCTTGGAAACTTACGAGCGACTCGAAATCGTACATATTCATTTGGTTGACGGGATACGGCGCGTTCCTGGCTCCGATTCTTGGAGTTATGCTTTGCGATTATTTCCTCATAAGAAACCAAAAAATAGTCGTAGAAGACTTGTACTCCGCGGACAAGGAAGGATCTTATTATTATACGAAAGGCATTAACTATAAAGCGATGCTCGCGTTCGCAGTTGGCGTCCTCGCAAACTTGCCTGGATTTTTACACGCCGTAGGTATCGTGCCCTCTTCGATGCTGCCAGCGTGTTTAGCGTTGGCGTACGATTGCGCCTGGTTTGTCGGCGTCTTCTTCGGTGGTTGCACGCATTTCGTGCTCCATAGATTCTTCTAGTTGCTGTAGATGTTTTGTAATATATAAGATGCGCCATTTGGTCGCGAGGATGGCGTCATGAACGTACTCTCAAAACACTGTTTTTCTCCCGTCTCTCTGGTTGCACAACTACCACACTCTTTTGGTTGACAACAACAACAACAACAACAACAACGATAAAAGAACAACGCAATAAATAAATGTCCACCACAACCTCCTCCTCTTCCTCCTCCTATGTCTTCGCTTACGATGCCTTAATTTCCAACGAACACCGCGAAATCGAACGCGTCGTGCATTTCTACCCCGAAAATACTCCGGAACGAATCCAATGCGAAACGAGCGCTTTTTTATGCGGATTGGACGCGTTCATGTCGACGTTTACGAACGACGAGGAGAAAGAAGAAGAAGAAGAAGACGATAATTCCAAAGCACCACCAGCATTCGTCGGCGCGAAAACGAGAGGGAAATTTTACGCTGCGCTGGAAGTTGTCAGTTCGTCAAAGTCATCCATTTGGTGCGCGGTCGTTGTAGATTCGAAAACTTCGAGACTGTTGTCGAGGCATTTTTCGCTCGAGGACGAACATCCGCCGGCGTTGCAAGGAAACGAGTGTTTACGATTTTTGCGAGAAACGATGAGCAGAGAAGTGAAAGAGAAGTTATTAAAGAGCGATATTGCGTATGGAAAGAGTGAAGAAGAAACAAGAAAATGGAAAGAAGAGTTGAAGCGGCTAATCGATCGATTGGGAAAGAAGTTGAAGGACGAAGAATCGTCAAAGTCGTCCGCGATGGGCGGCGCCGTCACGACGACAAGTGTGAAAGAAGAAGAGGACATAGCGTACGTATTGGAAGAAAGAAAAAATAAAAACGACACTTTTCTGCCGGTGCAAACGAGCGCGTCGAAATCTTGGGACGCGTTGAGGTTGGCTTCAAAAAGAGAAGCGTTGAGGCTAATAGATGAGGTGGAAGCGACGTTGGAAGAAGAAGAAGAATCTAAACGTTCTGCAACAACAACAACAACAACAATGGAAAAAGCAACGCGACCTGGTTGCGGTCACGATGCATGGCTTTGGTCGCGAGTTAACGCAGACCGTACCAAACGCCTTTTCTTTGTCACCGAAAGAGAAGTCGTTAAAACGCTGTTGCAAGCGAAAGAACAAGTGACCGATCTAGATGCGTAGAGTAGCATGTGAAGATGTAATTATTAGTAGATTGTATACTTTTGTTGTTATTAAATATAGGTTATCGTTTTGTTAGAATAGTACAAATGTTTGGTGCTTGTTCCTGAAAAGATTTACGCATTCACATCGACGACGCGATCGTATTCGCTTTGCGGCACAAACTTACCGGAGGCAGTGTTGGCGGTTTGCTGCGTTTGCTGCATTTGCTGCGTTTGCTGCATTTGCTGCGTTTGCTGCATTTGCTGCGCCGCAACCGCCGGTTGTCCCGGTTGTCTCGTCGCTGTCAACGGAGTAGCCGCTGCACTAGCTTTCGGGCGGCACGTGTGCGCCGGACCGTGAGCAACATCCGCGCACGTAAACTTGTGTTGGAACGCAAAGGCATCTCTGAACATGTCTTGATGTGTGCCTTCGTGCATGTCCCAGTTGGAAATGTCGTGCGCGAACCCGTTCTCACCGGTGAATTCAAACATTCTGTCAAAGTTTGTGCACTTTGGCAAAGACCATTTGGAAATATCTTGGTTAAATCTCAAAGCCATCATGAACATTTCATCCACAGACTTCGCGGATTTCATGTTCCAGTTGGTGATGTCACCGTTGAATCTGTCAGTATGCTTGAACATACCAGAGAAGGATTCAACTTTGGATACGTCCCATTTGGACAAATCGCCGTTGAAAGCGTTCGCTCTGTTGAACATGCGAATCATCGACGTGACGCTGGAAACGTCCCATTTGGACAAGTCGCCGTTGAACGAAGAGTGTCTGTCGCCTTCAACAGATTTAGGCGGGTCCATGAACAATTGGTCCATGTTCGTCACGCGAGAGACGTCCCACGTGGACATCGGGCCAAAGGCTTGGCCGTGACAATCGCCTCGCACGGGTTCTGCGAGCAAACAATCCGTGACTTCATCCATGATGTTCGCATCAGTTAACACGCCAACTTCATCCAGTCCAACGGACGGCTCAGTGAAAACCTTCTCAACGGTAGCGATCGGTTGTTTGATCGCGTTGGTGACCGAGTTAATCAAGTTAGAGGCGGCTGGTTTTTTACTAGTAGAGGTTTCGGCGGGAACTCTGCCGTTGACGATGTCGTCCATCACTTTCGTGGAGGTGCACGAGTGGAAGTCGAGCAAACCAGACGGTCTGAAACCGCACTCCCACGAGGCTTGGAACGCAGTCGCGCCAGCGAACATGTGGTTATCCGTCTTCTTCGCCGCGTATCTCCACGCGGAAATGTCTTGGTTGAAAGACGCTGCGCCGCTGAACATTCTGTCAAAGTACTTGACAGATCGAGTATCCCACTGACTCAAATCGCCGTTGAATCTTTCTTGATCCGCAAACGCTTCCGTCATATCGGTAACTTGAGAAACGTCCCACATGGACATCACGCCAAATTCAGATTGCTTAGCAAACTTGTGGCAGTTGCCCTCCACCGGGTCTTCGTCCAAGCACGCTTTTACGGCTAACTTGAACGTGTCGTCGTCCGGTTTAGGCACTTCGCACGTCCCCGGGTGCCTTTGCGCCGGGTTGCCGCACTGCGGCAAGTCCGAGCGACAGGCTCCGAAGACGAAGACGTTGTTCCCCATCGGGTTCGCGACGCCCTTTCTCGGGTAGTATTCAGTGTCTTCCAACTCGTGCTTGGTGTTGCACGAAGCCATGGTAGAGATGAATTGCACCGGGTACTCGATTCTCGCTTGAACAACTTCCTCTTCGATTGGGTTTTCAGAAGAAACTTCGATGTCCTTGTGGTGCTTTTTGGCGTTTTTGATCATCGCGACTTCTCTTTCGTATTCCTCAACCTTCTTTTGCTGCGCGGCGGACAATTTCGCGGTGGTCTTGATCGCCTTGCCAACTTGCGGCACAGCCACATTCTCGGCGGAAGAAAGAAGCGCACGTCTGGATTTAATGTTATGTCCAGCGGTGGTTTCTTCTTTGGATTGGTTCGCAATCTCCTCTTCCGCGTGGAACAACGAGGAGGACCACCATCCCCAATCGAAGAATGCGCCAACGTTTTTCTTCTCCTTGGCGAGCATCTTCGCCTTCTCCAGCTCTTCCTTCTCTTGTCTCAGAAACTCTTTTCGCTCCAACTTCGCTTCCTCTCGTTCTGCTTCTTCGTTGCGTCTGGCTTCCTCCTCGGCGGCGAGACGTTCTTTCTCCGCGTCCGCCTCTCTCGCTTCTTGGACTTCCTTCTCCAACAAGTCAATCTTTTCTTGTTGCAAACGAACCATCTTCTCCGCAGCGGTTTCTTTCTTGGGCGAGGAAGATTTCTTCGCTTCTTTTGCCTCTTCAGCATCTACTTCTTCGTCTTCTCCAATTCGAGCAGACTTCTTGGACGCCTTTTTAGTCGATTGGGATGACTCTTTGCTCGCCAACTTCGCCTTGGTTTCGAAGAACTCTCTTTGCGACGGGGTCATCTTCGTCCCGTCTTCAAACTTGCCTTCCTTCACCTTCATCTCCTTCGCCTTCTCTTGCTTCTTCGAGATTGGCTGCTCGTACACCTCTTCTTCGATGATTTCGATGTCGTTGTACCCGCCTTTCGGTTGGACGCCGATATCGGACACAAAGTTCTCCGGGTTGGCTTTTTCGTACAAAAAGAAACCGTAGCGAGCGTCGTGCGCGAGTTCGTGCGGGACCGCAAACACCCCGCACATTTCTTCCGGCATTTCGATCGCGTTCTCGTACGAAAAGTTCGGAGACATGTTCGCGGTGATGAATTTCGCGCCCACTTTGCCTGTTAATATTTTTTATTTAATCGCGTTCGTAGCGACAGAGAAGAGAGAAGAGAGTCAGTAAAACGTAACAACGTTAATGTGTGGGTGAAGAGAAAAAAATGTCGAAAAAGAGAGAAAATTTTTCTCTCCCGAGACGTGGGAAAAACACAAAAACTCGATCCCCGCCTCAAGCGCGGCTGCGCGTTGAGACGATACGACGACAAACACAGAGAGAAACGACGATCAAAAGCGCACCTCTCCACGATTTCGGCTCGAACGGAAGCAAAGACAAAACGTCCTGCGGCGTGCACCCGACGGACAAACGAATCGTCGGTCTGTCTTGTCCCAATTTATATTGCGCCGGTGATGTGGAGGAGGCCGCGGATTTCGTCGCGACCATGCCACCGGTGGCGACTAAACCGCCGACGAGCATAACATTCCTGGCGCTGAATAACGACGCGCTCTTTTGCTTCTTCTTCTCGATGATTACTTCTTCGTTGAGAAGAGACCGCGTCTCGTTGTCGTTTTTGACGAACGTGTTCATTCTTCTTCCGTCGTTGTTATTGTGTGTATCAAACAACGCAAGAGCGCGAAAGAATCTGATGAGAGAAAAAAGGTCCGACGAGCACAAAAACAGAGAGAGAGGAAAACAAAAGAGACACAAACCCTAAATATTTTGAACACAAACCCTAAATATTTTGAACACTAAAAAAATCGTAGTGTCTTTGTGATCCATGCGCGCCTTGCCACACAACAGATCGCACGCACACAGACAGACGCGCACAAAAAAAGCGAGACAAGATGAATGAAGAAAGCGATCGTGATGGCCGGATTATCGATCGCTGCTTCGACGAACGGCGCATCCGCGGAGAAAACAACAACGCCCGGCGGACACCTGATGAGAAAGAATGTCGTCGCGAAGGGGAAAATGACGCGCCCCACTTCCAGTTCTTCTTCTTCTTCTTCTTCTTCTGGCGGGCTTTCGTCCGCTGTCGCCTCGCTGTCGTTCGGTGGTGGGAATAAACATCACGGAGAACACTCGGATGCTGCCGCCGCGATGGGTTCGCTGAATGCGAACGGTGCGATGACGACTGAGAAAGCTCCGTTGATGTCGTCCTCTGGTGAGGATGTTGGCGTTTTAAAAAACGCAGAAGGGGGCGTTGAGAGTGGTAGTTCGGTAAACGCGCAAAGCGGCGAAGAGAAGCAGCAGCAGCAGCAGCAGCAGCTGCCACAACAACAGCCACTACAACAAGAAGCGGTCGTGCACCACAAGAAAAACTTTGTGGAATTCATGAAAGCGCACAACAAGAACTATTGTCCAGAAAATGAACCGACGCAGATCGAGAAACCGTGCCCGGAATCTATCAAGCGCGAGAAGATCTTCGAGGCGAATTTGTTGAAAATGAACCAACACAACGCGAAAAGCGGGAAGGCGTTCGGGATGCGAGTGACGGAATTCGCGGATTTGACGCAAGAAGAGTTCATCGCGAAGCATTTGACCTATAAGAGTTGGAAGAAAGAACAGATGGAGATTGCCGCGAACAGAGCGGGAAGACAACCGGACGATCCAAAGGTGGAAATTCCAGCTGAAATTGAGAAGTCGTTCGAGAAGTCGTTTGGAAAGTTGGAAAAAGCAGCCGAGGATGAAAGCGATGTTTCTTCGAAAGAAAACGAGAAGAAAAGTGCAAGTAATGATAGCAATCAGCTGCAAACTCAAAACGCGAGCCGCGATGACGCGGTGAAGCAAAACAGCGATAACAACAATAAAAATGCGAATAACCAACACATCAACGAGGCAAAAGAAGGACGTGACGAAAGTTCAGCCAGCTCCTCCTCGGAGAATGAGAAGTCGTACGATGAAGTCATCGGTGATATGTTCGCGAAAATCAGAAATGACGACGACGAATACTCACTGAGTGACGACAGCGAGCTATCTTCTTCCACCTCACTTGAGAACGATCGCCCCTCCTTACTCGGCGTTGATAACTACCCGGAAGAATTTTCTTGGACCAATCCACCTGAAGGATGGCCGAGAGACTTGGTTGGCGAAGTGCACGATCAACGAGACACGTGCGCATCGTGCTGGGCGTTCGTTTCCGCCGATTCTATTGCGGCTCGTGCTGCGGTCATGACCAAAGACGACATCGTCATTTTATCTGTCAAACAGCTGATGAACTGCGACTCGAGAGATCACGGGTGTAACACAGGGAACATGTACACGGCGTACATGTACGTGGACGAGAGCGGCGGGATTGCCTCGAAAGCAAAATACGATGCTGTTCTGGCCGATTCCGGCCTCCCGTCTACCGAGGAAGACCAAGACGAAATGAAGTGCATGGAAAACGTCGAGAAAAAATGGACCACGCCAGGGATGTGCGACATTGCGCAAACTGAGGGTAACGATGCGTTGATGAAAGCCATCTACGAAAAAGGTCCAATTGCGATTGGTATCAATGCCAACAACTTACAAATGTATGACGAGGGCGTGATTAAGTTTGAGGATTGCGGCCCGGCGGGGAGAGGCATCTCGTCCATCAATCACGCCGCCTTGGTCGTCGGTTGGGGTATCGATCGTAAGTACGGGGACACGCCGTACTGGTTGGTGAAGAACTCGTACGGGACATCTTTCGGCGAGAACGGATATTTCAAGTTAGAGAGAGGACCTAAAGGCCCGGTAACGTTGGGCGAAAACCAATACGATGAGAACGGGTTCTCCACTTGTGGCTTGCTCTTTGAATCCGTTTACCCGGTGGTAAAACATGCTGACGACGACGGAGGTGAGGAACTTGGTAGTGACGAGACGTGCACGGCTGGTTCGTATTACAAGAGAGAATACAGACGCGACCCGAGTAAGAACCCGGGCGCGGCGTCGACCTCCTCCGCGGCGTTGTCTTCCCAACTGGGTGAAGCCATCGCCAACGGGAAGAGCACCATCACGGAATTAGATATGATTAGAATGTGGGATGAGCAAATGCGAGATAATTCTTCATCCGAAAAAGACTTTTCGGGAGTTGCTCCTTTGGCTGGTGCCATGGCAGCGACGTTAGCGGTAGTCGCTGGCATCGCGAGAAAGGCTAGAAAATTGTCTGCGGTGAACGAGTTTGTCAACAAAAACGCGAGCGAAGATTCGCCGCTGTTGATGAACCAAGCCGTCGTTTCGACCCAATAATGATAGCGTATTGATTTAATATGATGAGTGTGGGCGCGATTGTGTTAATGTATTGTGTACGGGTGTGTTTTTAGAAATTTGAAAAGAAAAGAAAGAAAGAAAGAAAGAGTTAATGAGACGATGAAAGATGTGTGTTATGAGAATTAACTATACGAAAATCTAAAAAAAAACTCACTTCTTCATGACCTGCTTACGCGGCGGCGCTTGGTAAAATAACTCTTGATTAACGCGATTCAACCTATCGTTGTACGGTTTCTTCTCCTTATTCTCTCTTCTCCGTTCGGTACCACCGGCGAGGGAAGGGTTGGCTAAATCCTCTGCCGATAAGCCTTTCTCTGCTCGCGAGGACGACGCAATGGCATTTTCGATGCGTTCGGTTGTGGGTAGCGTTCGCACAAACTTCTGTACCTGCCGAATACACTCGCGAGGGTTATCGTAGAACACATCGTCGTGACCGGCTGTTTGTGACCAATACGCGTACGTTTTAAACCGCTCTTTCTCTTCTCTCGATTGCAACTTGTCGAAAATTAACCTGCCGTGCGAATGGTGGATCTCGAAATCTTTCATGCCGTGCATTACTAAAGCCGGGCACTTGACGTTCACCGCTAAACCTTGATTATCGTACACCTCGCACTTTTCAAAACATCTCACCGGGCTCATTATTCCGTGTTTTTCTTTTGCCTCGCCTATTAAAACTCTCGTGCCGCTTGCCAAAGCGCACTCTAAAATCAAACCTCCGACCTCTTTTTCCGTGGCTACAATCGTGGACGGCCCAGACCCGATCGATTGCCCCCATAAAATGATGTCGTCTAAACCAAACTGATCCCTGTCATAATCTCCGGTTTGTCCACCGACTAAGCCTCTCGCTTTCGTCGCCCAATCCACAACTCTCCGTAAATCGTCCGCGCACGACTCCGCCGTCGGCTGGTCGTACAGCTCACCCGATTTCCCGTACCCTCTGTAATCGTACGTCAAAATCGACACGTCTAACTGATCTCCAATCTCCGCCAACATCTCAAACCCACCCCCACAATCCATCGCATTCCCGTGCGAATGAATTATCAGTCTCGCTCGCTTCGCGTCTCTCGGCGCCGGTCGAAAGAAGACGCATATGTTCGAAGACCGCGAAGGTTTCACGCCTTCGTCGCCGCTACTCTTCCTCTCCTTCTCCTTCTTCTTCTTCGTATCATCATCATTCATGCGGCTTCGAAAGGGAATCTCGTAACACTGAAACGATGCGAACGCTTTACTCGCTACCCTCGCATCCGCGTTCTTATGTCCGTGCATCGGATGAAATTGACTGACGGTCGGATACCGCGTCCCTCGGTTGGTCGTTTTCAATTCGTAATGCGCTGGTTTCGGTGGATGAAACGCAAACCGACTCGCTAATTTTGACGCGTTGCACCCGACGTAACAGTACGCGATTGATAAGATGCACAGAGAGGCGCATTCGGAAGGATACTTAGTTTCGTAACTCTTCTTCTCCGCGCCGTTCACGTCGTCGGAATCGTCTTCAGAGTCGCTCATAACTGCTCGCTATTACTATACCGGTACTACTAAGTTTACAATAAAAGAAGATATATCGCGAGAGAAAGCTTTTAAACACCCCCTCTCTCGTGTGGTATCGCACGCGCACGCGCACGCACGCGCAAACGCACACACACACACACACACGCGCGAACAAAAATACGCGCGCGCGTATTTCTCGTGCTCAACGACCCGAGCGCATTCATTACAAAAAAATATTTAGGGTGTTATAATAAAACCCTAAACATAGCTTTTCAGCCTTCTCTCGCGAAAAATCGAAACTCTTCAACATCGTCAGAGGGAGAGAGAGAGAAGTCCGCCGCGTACTCATCATCATCATCATCATCATCATCATCCCGAAAGAAGAAGAATAAGAAGAATAATAATGAGTGCCTTAACGACGACGACGACGACGACGACGACGACAGAAAACCGAGGCGGATCGGCGGAGAACAGGACGACTTTCTACACGCACATGTTTGCCGGTGCATTCGCTGGGACCATGGAACACACGGTGATGTTCCCGGTGGATACCGTAAAGACTCGAATGCAACTGGCCGTCGCCACGAGTGGAGGCAGTTCTTTTGGTGGTTCTGCCACCGCCGCCGCCGCCGCTGCTACTACTAGCAGCAGCGTGATGATTAAACACACGATACCGAACGCGATAAAATCGATACTGAAAACAGACGGCGTGAGAGGATTGTATCGAGGCGTCGTCGCCGGCGGGTTAGGGGCCGGGCCGGCGCACGCGGTGTATTTCGCAACGTACGAATACGGGAAGAAGATGTTTCGATTTGACAACAACAACACCAGCAAGACGAATACGAATAGTTATAACGGCAGCAACAGTTCTTCCTCGGCGTTTTACGGAGAGTTTATGGCAGACGCGAGCGCCGGGGCGCTGGCGACGATCGTAGGAGACGCGGTGCAAACGCCGTTAGATACGGTGAAACAGAGGATGCAAATGCAACTAGGCGGGAACTGTCCGAGCGAGGTGAAAGTGCTGAGCGGCGAAGGCGCCGGCGGTGGCACCGTCAAGAGTAGTTTAGGAAACACTAAGAACCCGACGAGTGGTATTCCTGCCACTGCTACCGCGTCGACGAGAAAGTTTAAAAACGCGTTCGACGCGTTGAGAACAATCGTGAGGAACGAAGGTGCGCACGTTTTATACCGATCGTACCCGACGACGTTGATTATGAACGTACCGTTTACGGCTATTCACGTCGGTTTATACGAAAGCGCGAAGAGAGCTTTGAAGATTGAAGAGGAAGACGAGGGTTTCCGAACGCAATTTCTAGCCGGTGGTTTCGCCGGGGGCATCGCTGGGTTCTTGACTACGCCAATGGATGTCGTAAAGACTCGAATGCAAACGCACTGCGAGGCAGTCCTGGGATGCGAAGTGAGTAAAACTGTGGAAACGGCGACGGCGAACCAAACGTGTGCAGTTCGAGGCGATCCAAAGTTGTGCGTTTCGACGGCGACGGTTCAACAGCCGCCGCAATCTTCATCCGCGCAATCTCGAAGCGTCTACGCGTCTGCTAACGCTTTCAAAGTCGCCAGACACGTGCTCGAACGCGAAGGCGCGCACGCTTTATTCTCTGGCGCCACCGCTCGCGTCCTCTTCCACGTTCCAGCTGCCGCTATTTGTTGGACTACGTACGAGTTCATGAAGAGGAATTTAGGCATTGAGGTTGACCCGGAGCACATGCATTGAAAAGAGGGAAAGTTAGAGAGAGAGAGAGAGAGAGTAAGAGTTACGTAGAGCGAAAGCCTTTTAGTCGAGAGAGAGTGAGAGAGAGAGAATAACTATGTTTACTTCCGCGTGTTTTTTGTAGTGCGAAGAGAGAGAGCTCTTCTTCAGTTCATACATAACACCTACTCGTACAGGTCGCACTGTTTTTTTTTTTGAAAAAGTTCCTCCGCCCCC
>Ga0181557_1002016_pt1 | contig 21813 bp, 32 predicted proteins | sample 011ome_23_FD_148632 | JGI IMG/M metagenome (GOLD analysis project Ga0181557, IMG submission 148632) | Coastal salt marsh microbial communities from the Groves Creek Marsh, Skidaway Island, Georgia - 011506CT metaG (spades assembly) | ecosystem: Environmental > Aquatic > Marine > Intertidal zone...
GTTGTTATTTGGGCGTAGGTTGTCCCTCCATTGGCGATTGTGATGTTTCCTGTAGGAGCGGAGCCTCCAGTTATGTAAGCTCTGTATACACGCAAAAAAGTCTGTGTAGTGGTGTAGGTTCCAGAGCCGTTCAGCGTGAAAGCCTCAGAAACTTCTAAATAATTAGCATCCAGCCCAAAAATTATTCCTGTAACGCCTGAATCAGACGCTCCACTGGCACTCGTAGCAGTCATAGCAACAGCTGAAGCAGGATATGCGTAGATTCCACCTGCATCCCAGACAGTTTCATTGACATTAATGATGTTCGGATTGTATCCGTATTTGAAAAGTGAACTGTGATATGGTATTTGGCTTCTGGAAATTTGGAGCTCGAATGGCTCTGTAGTCCCAACCCTACTGATTGAAGATACTTGAGCCATTCGAATCCTCCTTAATACTCTTTAGCCACCCTCAGAACAACTTGATACGCATCACCTGCAGCAGCTGAGCCTGTTGTGGTAAATTTTACATCACCAGTTGGGCTTGTGCCGTATGAAGAAGTTGATGGCAAGCCACCAAACTTTTCAAAGTTGTGATAACCCTGTTGGCTTTCAGCTAAGTGCATGACAATAACATCAGTGCTAGCATCAGCCAACACTTCTACTGTCAATCCTTCAATGATCCACCAACACTCAAGTATTCTGACGCCTGTGCATGTGTCGCCATTTGAACTCTTAGCGAGAGACGACACATCAATCTTGGTGACTGCACTTTCATTACCTGTATCAACATACTGATATTGAAAAGCGAACACAGCCTCACGAGGGTTGTCGGCTATCGTAGTTGTTGTTACGATATCAGCCATCAGTTACCCTCCTGATTATGAGAGGTTGTTATTCTGCAAATACAGAACAGTTACAGTTGCGGCACCTGCGGTTGCTGCAGTTCCTGTCTGATTGTAAGTGACTGTGACATCAACATCAGTTGTGCCAATATCAATCAAGTTGCCAATCTGAGAAACATCAGAGGTCGCAAGAACCCGAGCTTGAGAGCCAACGGCCAATGCATCTGCATACTGGTCAGCAGTTGAGCCATCACCAATATCAAAAGTATTAGTTGTGCCTGCATCAAATGCAGTCGTCACATCTACAGTGATTTGGAAAATTTGGCTGTTTGCAGGAACAGTTGCGACTACAGTTGTAGTGCCATCAGCTCCGAAAACTACATTTGCACTTTGTGCCATTAAAACAAAGCCAACATTTGCCTTGTCTGTTCCGACTGTGGTGCCAGTCGTTTCTTTGATTGTTCCAGCCTTAATAGGTCCAGAGAAAGTTGTTGTAGCCATTTTTATCTCCTGTCGTGGCTAGTGTCTGCCGAGGCAGTCAGGATTAAGGTTGAGGGGAGGGCTTCTGCCCTCCCCCACATTCATTATGCTCCTTCGGAACCGAAGATGCCACGCCAATCGGTGAAGCCGAACGAATAACGCTCACGCACCTTATAGCGAACATTGCCAGTTTCAAAGTCACCTTCCATGCCTTTTTTAAGAGGCGAACGCTGGAAGTGCTTCAGGCCATCAGGAACATCCGTCATAATGAAGAATGAATCTGAATCTGACAGACGACGCATCACATGGTAACCCTGAGGCAGATAACCACCTGCTCGGATTGCGTTGATGTCGTTGTCAGCAGTGCCTGTGCGTAGCTGAGACTCAAGCAGACGCTCTGCAACAAAACTATATGCAGTCGGGATGACTAGCATTGTGCCTTGTGCAGCGATACGAAGACCACGATCGTCTTTCATGTCTGCAATTTGAATCAGCATTTGTTCCAGAGAAGTTTCTGAAAGGTCTGCTGCGGTTGCCAAAGTGTTTGACTGGTTACCAGAACGAGTCGGGTGATCAGTTGCACACAGTGTTTTACCATCACCACCAGTTACGCCTGAACCGCTGAAAGCATTGTTCAGAACATTAGCTGCTTTGATTTCCTTTGTGGAAGCCATTGAGCGAGCCAATGCTTTTGTGTAACGAGCAGCGATTGAGCCATAGAGACCATCTTCTTCGGCTTCTTCTGTGATGCTGAATGCCAAAGCAATTGTCTCATGCTGATAGCGAGCAGTCCATTGCTGGCTTGCTGCGTCATAAGAGATTGCTGCACCTTCCGCTTTCACAGGAGCATTGCCAAAGCCTTCCAAAAGAACATCTTCTTCAAATGCCTTCTGAGAGGTGTTGGTGTCAAAGACTGCCTGCCACTCTGGTGGATATTGATCATACTCGAGGCCAAAAAGGGTGTTTAGTCCTGGCTCGAGCATTTTTGCAAATTGTGCTCTATTCATTGCCATTGTTTATACCCTCCTATATGCCAGCTGTTGCTTTCAGGACATGCTCGTTGATGAGCACTTCCATAACAGCGTTAGTCCCAAATGCATTCTCAGGTGCGTCATACAACGCAATGATTTTGCACTGGGCAGTTCCTGCTGCCATAGTTCCTGAAATTTCAAAGCCAGATTGGCCTGTTGTGGTTGAACCTGCCCCAGCAACAATATCGGCACAGTTACCGATGTTTGTCTGAGCAGGACTGCCAGCTGATTGAGCCTTGAACACAATATACGGATCATCGTAAACATATGCGATAATATCCGTAGCGGTTGTGCCTGAAGGCCAATATTCGCTGTAAACGTAAGAGCCATCACTTGCAGTGTATGAACATCCTGCGAACACACCAATGATATTTACCTCTGTAGCACCTGCAGGCTGAAGCGTGCCATCCGCTGCGAGGATGACGGCATCGCCGTTAAAGATGTTCTCTGCGAGACCAGAGGTAATGGTGTATTTGTTAGCACGAGGTGCATAACCGCTCATGTGGCGAACTGGGATAAACCCAAAGGCTGCATCTGCATTTGCCATTTTCGCTACTCCTTATATAGCAGTTAATCGTCAGCCATGACCGAGATGTCTCGACCAGAGCTACTAGTTGATTTCCTATCCTGGTGAATAGGAATGCCCCCTGTCCTTGCCATCGCATCAAGTTCTCCTGGAATTGATTCGTTCTGCTCTTCAGCCCGACCACGATAGTAGTCTTTCATGGCTTTGAACTTCTCTTCAGGCATCTCACAAAGGATCATGCCTTCAACTCCTATTGAACCTGCCCACTGTCCGTGATTGATAGTTGGGAATCTCTGATCTTTCACTGAATCAGCAGGGCGAGGATTCCAGCCTGCACGCATACGCTTGTATACATTGTCTGGAGTCTCTCTACCCTGAATCGAGGTAGCAATCCATCGTTGAACCATCCCAGGACGGGGATCGGGTGCGTCCAACAATGATGGTGGTTTCCATGCAGTATCGGGACGAGCATCCCCTGCACGGAGTTCGGAACGAGATTCTTGTGCACGCACATTTCTATTATTAGCCATGGTTAGCTCCTCTGCTGTTTGATCTCATTAGCATAACGCTTCAGAGATTTTTCATCATTAATACCGAGTTCTCTAGCCATTCGTAACTGATCCTGTGTCATGCGAACCCTGTTTCCTTTGTAAGTTCCCGAACCGCCTGCAGTTGGGGCGACTGGTGCTCTGCTTTTTGCTCGAGGCTTACTTTGCTCGCCTCCTGAGTTTAACTCGGGAAAGACATTAAGTAAACGATTATTAAGCAGTTCGTAATAATCATCACTATTTTTGTCATGACCTTCAAGGTCCAACTGCACATCAATTGCCCGTGCAGCCGCAGTTTCCCGCTCAAATCCAGGAGAATTAAACCAGCGATTTTTCTGCCACCAGTCCATTGCTTTTGGTGGTGCAGGTTGCTGGGCAACTTGCTGAGCACGACCGACTGTTGGTGAAATAGACTGTGCAGCAGCTTGTTGTTTTTGCATCTCAGCGATACGGATAGCAGCACGCATATCAGCAAGTTGCTCGGTGAAATTCAGCTGTGCTTGAGTGTCACCTTCTTCAACTGCCTTTGTTAGTGCTTGCTTTGTTTGCTCGTAACGCTGATGAAATTCGTTCTCAGCCCTATGAGTGTTGCCTTGCTCAAGACGCTCAAGCCTTGCTTGGAGTTGTGCGACTTGTTCTTGAGCCTGACGAGTTTGAACCTCAGCATCTCTGCGTTGGTCTACAAGTTTTTTGATTCGGTTTTGGACTTTGGCTCCGTATTCAGAGTCTTCACTATCGGACTCTTTTTCTTTTGCCGCAACCTCTTCTTGAGGCTCTTCAGCCTCGTCTTCGGCGATTTCGATTTCAAGATCGTCATCTTTTTGACCTTTGGTCTTTTCAATCTCTTTTTCGATCTCTGCCAATACTTCTTCTTGTGACATGGTAGCGTCCTCCATGGTTATTTCGCTTAGTCTACATAAGATGTCAGTGTTGCACCTTCTGGGATGATTGAGGTGATCTCATCATCATTCAGCAGAAGCATCTTTACACCATTTACTGTTAATTTCTGGCCAGCATATTTGCCATATGTGACCCGATCACCGATTTCAGGCCAATCGCCTTTCCATCTTTGACCAGTATCACGATCGCGATATGCGAGTTCCCCTTGTGCCAGAATAGTTCCGTGGGCTGTCAGGTATTCTTCGTTTTCCACGCTTTGAGACGGAAGGTAAATACCACCTTTTGTTTTCTTCTTAGCCTGATTTGGCTGAACAAGAACTTTCCATCCCATTGGTTTGGGGAATTGATGCGACCCTAAAGTCGCCTTTGTTTCCTCATCAGTGATGAGATCTTTTGCATGTGGATGAGACATGGTTATGCATCCTCTTCATTATCAAGTTTTTTCATCATTTCACTGATGATGTCATGGGCTCTGTCGAGACCCTCAGCAACACCAGCGTTCTTTTTATATGCCTCGTGGTCTTGCATACGACCAAGAACCATATTCTCAGCTATCGCTGACCTCTCCTCTTTCAGAGTCTTTTGGATCTTTTTCAGCAGATCTATCACTGTCATTTTTCAACTCCGACTTGCCAGACATCGAAACGCCTGATACAAAGATTTCAACGACTTCACCTTCATCAGCCTTTTCATTAGGCATATGAAGACTTCTTTTTGGTCTTCTTTTTAGAAGCCATCTTTTTAGAAGCCATTTTCTTTATTGGCTTCTTTTTTGGTTTTCCGTATGTCATGGTTTTTCCTCCTTTTGAGACTAGTGACGAAAAATTAGACCTATTCATTTCTTTTTACTCTTTTTTGATCCTTTAATCAAATCTGAATCTGCTTTTCTGGCTCCACCTTTGCCAGTTGCGAATGATCTGACACGACCAATAGCCCAAGATGTTGGGGTTTGGCCAGGACGAGAACCTGATGAATAGTAGGCACCCATGCCTCTTTTAGCGACTTTGCGGAGTTTTGCTTTTGAAAAGCCTGAAGACTTGCTGTATTTATCAATGGCTGACTCTAGGCTGCCACCACTCTTTTTACTTGCTGATTTTTTTGCGTCTTTTTTCGCTGGCTTTTTTGTAACTCTTGGTGACATTTTTTGACCTCCTTTTGGCTATCCGCTCCATCTCTGCTTTGGTCAACTTGCCTTCGCGATATTTTTTGGCAGTGCTTTTGATTTCTGCTTCTTGGGCTTTTGGATTCTTGGCACCACGAACATACTTTGTGTTCACGCCACCTTTTGTTTTTGGTTGCTTAGGGAACTTGCGCATCTTCTTGCCCTCCTAACTGAGAAAGAACTCCAGGAGCCGCAACTCCACCAATGCTGAGGAACTTTATCAACTCGCCGAGAGTTCCTATTGGTTGCTTGCCTCCACCTTCTGGGAAGCTGATTTCTTCAGAAAGCATTTGTGTGCTCGGTTTCATCTGGCTAAGTCTTGGTGAATTTGATGGTCCAATGAAACGAACTAGCTGATATGGCTCACCTTCAGCGTTCAATGCTCTTGAGCGGTGACGACCTTCATGGGCAGTGATCTGGGCTGAATTGGCTGGGAAGTCATCATACCCTAAATAAGGGACATCTGAATAACGGATGCCAGCCTGACGCAAATCACGCAGGTCTGCAACCTTTTGATCAACCATGTCACGGATATATGGGTCGCCCATCGGGATTTCAGCTGCAGCCCGACGGAAAGTATCGGGATTCATCAAGCCTACATCTGCGGAACCTTCTTTGGCCTCTTGCAGTGCATAATACAAGGCTCTGTCATCGTAAATGTCAAACATCTGCGGAGCTAGCCTGTCAAGGTTGACAAGTTTTTCGCCTGTTTCATATGCAACATTCTCTGGGGTGGTCGGGAAGCGAACTGCATCTCCTGGCTTGCCAGAAAGTTTGTTGGCCAAAGACTCAACCCAACGCACTGCGTCGTCTGTAAGTTCGCCGAGTATTTTTGATGCCGCACCCATTATTCTTCACCAATTTTAATTTCTTTTGGTTTAGTTTCTGATATCGCTTCCAAAAAACCACCATCTTTATAGCTGAAAAGATCTTCCATGATATCTTCAGAACCTTCAAAAAGATCCATGAATTGGCCTTTTATTTCTTCGTCAGAAGAGTCAGGGAATTTGTATTTCATTTCAGAAATCATATCCAAAATTTCATCTTCATTTGCTTCAGATATGAATTCTGGTGCATCTAATTCATCAATGAACAATAAATCGTCTTCTCTTCCCTCTATTTTTGCTAAATATTTAGCCTCATCAATTCCTTTTTTGAAAGCATTCAAAGAGCTGAAATCAAAGTTTTTAGGGATTGTGAGCCTTGCTGCTTTGGCGACAGGTGCAACATCATCAATCTTGCCCAAAGGCAGCTTACTCAACGCACCAGCGACTGGCGTAGCAACAACACCTTGAACGAATGTCCTGCGAGGGACTTTTGGACCAGCTGAAGCGATCAATGGCTCTACATTTGGAACAATGTCTGAGGAAGTTTTTTGCCCCAAGTTTTTCAGAAATGCTGCGGCTGGCTTTGTGATTGCTTTCGTCAATGGGAAAGCCTCAACAGCACTCAGACCCAAACCAATGGTTGGTGCGATATAATCAGTTGCTGTTTGTGCTTTGTCAAAATCTCTTGCTGCTTCTTGTCCACCAAAGACCAAGCCAGCAGGAGTGAAGTCCATTAACCCAATGCCCATTGGGTTTCTTGCGTCTGGGCTTGTTGATCCTGTTACACCTTCAGCGATATCTCTCGCACCGAACTTTGAAAGACCGCCATATTGACTTAAAAAGTTCGCGATTGCTTGACGAGTTTTCTCCCGCATTGTTGGCTCGTATGGCACCAACTGGCCTTGCTCAGCTATGTAATCAGCTGCAGCCTGAGTCGGGATATTTAATCTGCCATCTGGTCGGAATGCCTCAGCCATTAAACTTGGCCTCCTGACAACTCCCTAGCGAGAACCTGCAATGTTTCTTGAAAGCCTTTGTCAAGTTCTTTGGCAGCCATTGCGAACTTGCGTGGGCTGACCTCTGTTGACTTGATTCCTCTACGCTCAAGAAAACTCTTGGCTGCTCGGATTTCTGCATTGGCTACTTTTTTGATTGCTGCTCTTGCCATTATACTACCACGCTTTGCATGACCAATAGCGTGCCTTTGTTTTTGGTCCTGGGTTATCACAATTGTGCCGAGAGCGGAAGTTGCTTCTGCGTCCTGGCTGGTTCTTTTTGATCCGCATATTCGGATCGCCAAAAGTCACACGCTTGACTCTATCGCCATCTTTGACATAAACGACTGATTTCTTTTTGCCGTATGATGGCTCGCCTTTGCCGATTCGGCGAGGCTTGTTAAGAGTGACTGTGCGTCCTTTGTATTTTGCCATCAGTAAATCCTCACGCTGTTGCCATCAACATATTTAGGTAAGCAATAGGCTGTGACTCTGTCCCTTGGATCCATGCGGTCAGAATATTGATAGTTTCCGTATCGTTTTGTAATGTTCCGAGCATACCAATTGCAATCATTAAGATCGCGAAAATACATGTCATTGCTAACAAGTCTACGCTCATCTCCGACCCCTAAATACACCATCAACAAAAACACATGAATCAATCAAACTTTGCTCCTCGCTTTTTTCTTTGCGTCTGGAGAAAGATCTTTGAAGTGATAAACACGCTTTGAATCTTTGCTCATTGTTTTGCCTGTCATGATGATACCGCCACGATGCTTATGGATATCGCCACGATACTTCGTGCCGTCTTTCATATAGTGCAATCCTTTGGCCATCAGGCTTTCCTCTTCTTCTTTTTGTAGCCAGAAGCATAGATGGCTCGTCCTTGACGCTCGGCTGCTGCCTTCGTTTTATAGACTTTGCCAGATGATCCCCATCTGTAGCCACCTTTTACTTTTCTGACTGGCATTACTGACCCATAATCTTTGGGCCACCATGGCCAAGCATTTCGTCCATGATTGAACGCATGTCGCCACCTTTGACTTTGATGACTTTGACTTTCATGCCGTCTTCTGACATTTCTTCTTCGTCATAGTCTTCTTCGTCTTCTGATTCTGCACCAACACCATATTCCATTTGATGACAAAGCATCAAAAAGTTTACCAGTTGATCATCGCTTAAATCAAGACCCTCTGTGTCACGAGCAAAGCCCATCTTTTCCATGAACAGTTCTTCAGCCTGTTCAATATTTTCTACATTCACTTCAGCCATGTTAGTCTCCTTTTATGAACAAGCCTGTTACAAAAAATTGGATTGTCCGCATGTAATATTTGAATGCCAATCCCCAGCCTTTTTTAACGCCACGGCCATAGGCGACAAAATCTTTGAATTCTTGGTAGTGCTCACGAGCCTTGCCTTGATCAATGCAACGCTGACCTGCTGCTCTGTAGCCTCTGCGGAATGCTTCGCCATACCACTTGCCGTGATATGTTTTTTGACACCACAACTCGGCTTTGGCTTTTTCCATCAATGTGAAGCCACCAGTCATGACGCCATGGGTCGCAATGACACAACCGCCACCGCCAGAGCTGCCACCATCATCGTCTTTTGATGAAGAGGTGCCATCTTTGTCGTTGTAGGATGCTGCGGAGGTTGCTGGGCCAGAAGTCCCACCGAACTCACCACCACCCGAAACAGTCTCTGCATAACCGCCTGATGCTGCACTTTCAGAACTTGACATCCCGCTGTCGCTTGACCCTGCATCGCTGACGATGTTGCCTGAACTAGCAACTTGATAAGAGCCTGCAGGATTCGGGTTGGCTGCAGCATTGTTCATCCCTGAAACGATCGCATCAACAATATCATTATTTGTCATTGAAGAAGAAGTTGTTGAGGCAGGTGGTGCACCATAAACACCGCCAGAGGTCACAGGGACGCTTTCGCCTGTCGCTTGATTGATTGATGTGACAGCATTTCCCTGACTGTCTGTGACGACTGAACCGCCATAAAAAGCATTTTCACCTGCTGCTGCTTGGGCTGAATAATAATTTTGCAGCTGTTGGTTGGCTGTTGCCTTGTTTTCTTCAATCTCTTGGAAGGCTTGTGCTCCTGGAGAGTTAGGGTCAGCGAAAGCCTGAACTTCACTCGCAGTTATTACACCATCAAGATTCAAGTCTGCTTGAGGTGGCATCATGTCTGTGTTGCCTGAAACAACAGTCCCGAATCCGAACAATCCAGGACTCAGGCCAATGGGTGTGCTGGTTCCAGGAAGATCACCAGGAGCATAAAAACTGTATCCAGGAGTTTCTGCTTGAGTTTCGCCATAAATGTTTTCAAGATTGTTGAGTGAAGCCTGACCAACAACACCGATCAATCCACCACCACCAGTGTTGAATGGCGTTCCCCAAGATGTCTCAACTTGAGTTGGGTTGGCGATTGTTGAAAGTATTCCTAATCCAGGAACTCCAAAATTAGCGACTGTGTCAAGAGCTGTATTGACAACTGCATTCGGGACATTGACATTGCCAACAAAAGGGACATCAATGTTTGCGTCGCCTATATAATCTTGAACCATGCCTGTGATTGGGCCATATGTGGTTTGATTCACCGCAGGATTTTGAACTGCAGTTTGTGCTATTTTTGCTGCGTCTTGAAAAATTGAAGAAGATCCGCTGTCGCCTGTCACTGGTCTTTGAACAGGAACTGTTGAGCCTGTGTCATCGCTCGTATCATCGTCTAAAGAAAAGATTTGATTGAATGGTGCGAGGGTTGCGTATTGATAACCACCCTTGCCGTAAATCGGAGCCATTTGGCCACCTAGCGACGATCTGTAATTTTTTTCTGCTTGAGAGCCATATCCAAGAGCTGCACCTATGTTGCCTTGATCATCAGTTTCGTCAAGACTCATCAAGACTTGTGTTGGGGTTACTCCTGGAATGGCCATTATCTTTGTGCTCCCATCGGTGGTCCTGCTTGTGGCATCATTGGTGCTGGGCGTTGCATCGGCTGATTGCCTTGTGGCATTGATTGCATGACAGCCTCAAGAGCACCCATATCAGCATCACTCATCGCACCGCCACCTGTCCGCTCACGGATTTGACGAACTTTTTCTTGAAGATAACGCATCATGCCTTCTTGAGAGTTGAGGTCTGGAGCTGCACCGCCCATCATCATTGCCTCTTGATCACTCATCGCTCCTGGAGGTGGAGGTGGCATCGCTCCCGCCATCATCATCGCTTCTTGATCACTCATCGCACCACCCATCGGAGGAGCCATGTTTGGCTGAATGCCACTGAATGCTCCAGGATCAACTGGCCTCATTGCTGCGAGTTGGTTGGCTCCAAGAGCCAGAGCCATTTCAGTGTCAGACATTGCCATCATTAGCCTCCATTTGCATTTTCATAATATTCTTTTCACGCTCAAGTTGCAGATCTGCTTCAAGTTTTGCGACCTTCGCCTCAAGATCAGCCTGAACTTTCATTTGTGCGATCTGTAGGTCTTGTTGGGCTTTGGCTTGGTCAATCTGGATGTCAGACTGGGCTTTGGCTTGGTCTGCTTGGATCTCTGCTTGTGTCCTTTCCATGAGAGATTTTGCTTCAAGTTCTGCCAACTGCTGAGCATATTGTAGCGGATTCTGTTGGCCTTGGCCTTGCTGCATTGCCTGCAGTGCACGGATTGGTGCCATCTGAGGTGCTTGCTGAACGACCTGTGCAGCTCTCTGAGAAATGAGCATATCCATCTGAGGATCAATGTCCTCAAACTTGAACTTCGGATCACGCAGATTCGGCAAGTTCGGCAACGGCACGCCAATGCTTGATTCCATACGCTGACGATACAACAACGCAATGTGCTCTGCGACATGCGCAATCAAGATTGGTTGCATCGCTTTGGCTGCTGGGTTGCCTGCGAGAGAAGGATCTTGCATAAACTGAAGATGAACTGCAATGTGGGCTTCGTGATCTTGTTCTGGGAATGCTTTAATTGGCTTGCCATACATCACTGACATGTTCTCATCAATCGGGTCAGTGCGTGGTGCCTCATCAGGCTTCTTCAAAACTTCGTCAATGTTGGGGATGCGGATCGCCTCATACATACGCTTGTAGGCTTCATACAAGTCATGTAGTTGGGGAGCTGAACGAGCCATTTCAAGGATGGCCTGTGCTTGGGCGATCCGCTGTGCTGTGCTGAAAATGTTTGGATCTGACACAGGGATGATGTCAATCCGATCATTGAAGTCAGCCGCATAGATTGTTTGTGTTGTGCCAGAAACAGCGAACTGGAAAGACTCTGGAAGATTTTCTGCATTGACCTGAGAAAGAAGTTTGAACTCTTGACCCTGAGAATAATGCAGACGCTTGTGGATTGCGGAAAAGGCTTTGCTGCCCTGTTCAATCAGAGCCACTGTTGAACCGACTGGTGCATTCGGGTTGACATCACCGACATTCATGTCAGATGTGCTTGCGAACCTTTGGCCAGACTCAACAATAAAGCCCATCAACTGGAACAGAGTGCTGCTTGGCTCTTTGAATGGGAGTGGCATGACTGCTTTGTTGACATCATCAACAGTTGCGTCTAGGTCAACGAACTCTCCAGGATTGACATCAATCTCGCCACCGCTGACTCTGCCTTTCAGTTTGAAGCCACCTTGCATGTTGGCGAATGCAGCTGAGTCAAGCAATGCTCTCAATGAGCCTGTGGCTGCTTTGCCTAGACCACCAATCATGTGGTAAAGACCAAAGCCATAAAAACCAACACCAGGAAGAAACTTGTAACTTATAAACCAATCCCTACGCTTTTTTCTTTCGTCATCTTCACGCCAGTTGCGTCTGACTGCAACGATCTTTTCAGAATCATAATCAATCGTAATGACATAAGGCAACATGACTAAGTTTTCGGTGTCTTCGTCTTCAATGCCGTCCAGACCTTCAAAAGCCTCATAGACATGCATCTCAAGCAGAGTCATTACTGCGTCTTGTTCGTCATCTCCATATGGGTTGACACCTTCAATGTCCTCAGCTGTTGAGCCTGAGGGATCAATGCCATCGCCATCATACTTAGTCGGTAAATACCAACCTGCCTCAACATATCTGTTGTAATCATTTTTCGGGATGCGGATGACTTGGGTGTAGCGTGGGGAGGTGAAAAGATCTGTGCTTTCTGGTGCAACAACAAAGTCCTCAGCCTTCACAAACTTTGAACATTGCCGTTCAAGATTGGCGTCCCACCAGACCTTTTTGAAAGTTTGACCGACCAACGGAAGTTGAAACAACATCTGATCAAGGTCAGGAAAATACTCAGGCATCTCCTGAGTGATTTGATAATTCATGAAGTCTTTGACACGACGAGCCTGTTCTTCAGTTGCTTCGTCTGGCTCGCCAACAATGGTCGTTTTGACTGGACCACCTGCGGGATACAACTCTGCGATCGCTCTTGCATTGAATTGGGTTGCTGCTTCAGCGATGAGCGGATGAACAACTGTGCTCAAGCCACGTGTGGCTCGCTCCTCTTCAGACTCCTCAAGCCCACCATCTGGGTCAAGAGTCTTGAGTCCATTTTTGTATCGCTCTTCCCACTCGGAGCGAGCAGATCTGTCAGAGTCAAAATATTTAATTAGGGTTGATGCTTTGCGATCAAGTTCTCTTTCTTCAATTACCTCAGCTAAGTTTGCATCAAATGCTGTGCTGATCTCATCAACAAAATCAAGAGAAGGGTCGCCAATGAGAACTTCATCCTCTCCAAATGATTCAACCTGCAGGTCGTCTGCAGGTGCTGATTCCGCAAATGGGATTGCGTTGGGTTGAAATGGGATTGGTTCTCTAGCCATATAATGTCACCCTCTTTTTCGGTAGGTCATCCTCGTCTTCGTAATCTTCAGAATGAGTAACAAACCAACCTTTTCTCAATCTGAGCCATGCCTGTGTGCAAGTATCAACTATATCGTCATTATCCCCTGCTGGAAAGGCTGCACAAATGTCTATTAAATTTTTAGCCCATTTTTTGTCAGATGGAAAGTAAATTCTGCCATCTTCTAAAAGAGCAGAACTTGCATGGGCTCTTGCTTCCTTGTCTCTGTCAGGCATATACTCAATTACAGGTATTCCTGCAATTCTTAAATCTTGTAGCAAACTTTGGCCAGAAGCCTTCTTCTCAATCAAAACTGCATCTGGTTCGTAATCATAATATGCCTCTTGAGCAATGCGACGCAACTCTGGGTAAGTGACTCTGTCATACCACATATCAATGACAATCGCATTCATTTGGCCATTCTTGCGGAACACTCCCCATGTTGTGCGAGCGGAATAAGATGTTTTCTCTTTTGTTGAGAATGCAGTATCCCATGACTGAATTACATATTCAATCTCGGGCAGATCATTACTTTCCCATGGAACCCACCATTCAGCTCGCAAGATTCCCCCACCTTTCGGCATTGGGCGTTGCTGCAGTTGTCCCGCTGCGGCATATGAACCCAGTGACCGCTCAAGTTTGGATAGAGTTGTCTCGTCGATTCTTTCTGGCCAAAGGAGCTCGCCTTCTTTTGTGCGTGGGTCTGTGAAGTTGAGCCTTGATTGTGTTGGTGTTGGATGCCCGATTTCATATCGAGCAGGTAAGCATAAATGATCCCAATCATCGTATTCATTCGCCAATATGTGTCCTGTTAAATCATTTTCATGCACTCGCTGCATGATTATAACGAAAGCACCTGTCTTTGGGTCATTGAGTCGGGATTGCATGGCTTGATCCCACCACTCAAGAACACCCTCACGAACTGCGGAGGATTCAGCCTCACGAACATTGTGCGGATCGTCAATGACAATAATGTCGCCACCTTCACCAGTCAAAGCACCATCAACCGATGTCGCAATCCTGTGGCCAGTCTTGTCGTTCTCAAATCTTTGCTTTTGGTTCTGGTCGCCTGTCAAAGCGAATGTTTCGCCGAAATGTGCTTTATACCATGGACTGTCAATCAGGCGTCTGCATTTTACCGAATCTCTTACGGAAAGTGATGATGCGTATGACGCAAACAAAAACCGCTTCTGCGGCTGGATGGTCCAAGTCCAAGCAGGCAATGCAACAGCAACCGAAATAGACTTCATGTGTCTCGGTGGTATGTTGATGATCAATCTCCGAATGTCACCTTCAACAACTGCCTGCAAATGTTCACTGATAGCGTCAATATGCCAGTTGTCATGAAACTCTCGTCCTGGTTCAATTGTTGGCCAAGAGCTCTTGGTAAACTCCTTCAGTGATCTCCTCATCTTCTCCGCTCTCACTTCCGTCAATGACAGCGTGTTCAAGAACTCTTTCAATGGTGCTGAGGTCATTATCACTTAATCTGGAAATATCCAGAACCTTTCTCTCTTCAATTTGTGCTTTCACTTCTACTGCCTTTAGGTCTGGGACGCACTTGCCCAGAAGTGTCTTAGCAGCCATAACACGCAGTTCGGGATCTGCTGCAATTTTGCCAGCCTCAGTGGCCAATCCCTCTGCGTCCTTTGCATAAACAGGGAATATCTCTTTGCCCTGCATCACTGACGCAAGAAAACCAACAGGATCTGCTTGTCCCATGATCCAATTGATTGTTGCGTGGTGATTCCATTTGTATGGTTTTTGCCGAGCCTTTTTCTGGTGTTTCATTGGCTCAACTGATTTGAAACGACCATCCCATTTGTCTGGCTGGATGGGTGGGCCATCCTTGATTGGACGCTTTACGATCGTCTCAGGCTCCACAGGCTTCCGTGGACGACCAAGTTTTTTCTTCTCTTCTGACATGTTTTCAGCCTTTCAACCTTAGTTTCTGTGGTCAGCAGTTAAACTAACTGTCATGATTATTACTTATTTTTGCCAAAAAGAAAAGCCCAGCGTTGTGCTGGGCTAGTTAGGGAGGAGAAATATGAATAAAATCCTTGCTTCTTCTCTTTACGATCGCTCTCTTTGGCCATAAAGTCAAGTTTTATGTTTGGTTGAATTTGATCAGGTCTTGACCATACAAAACCACAACAACTCCTGCTTCTTGACAATTTGTTATAGCACGATGGACAAATGTTCATTAATCCAACCCCAACATCTGGCTCGGATAAACGCATGAGCTGGTTTCAGTCCAATAACTTTCATCCCAAGACTGGCAATTGAGCATGAAGTTGATCAGCGTAAAAGCCATCAACCAAGAAAATGCAACCAAAAAGACCGCACTCAATAAAAACTTAATCATTTTGTCCACCCTCCAATAACTGAATGAGCCAACATGTAGGCGAGGCGACCATTGGCCTCAAAACCCTCCACAACAGTATCAAAGCCAGTCTGCTCTGCAGCCTTTTTGGCTTCACCCAAATCCCTGAACACTTTGTCCTCGATGGACGCATGCGGGATGTTAACGAAACGCAACTTGTAAACCATAATATTTCCTTTCTCAAGAGTTGGAGGGGAGGTTGCCCTCCCCCAATGTTACCTTAAAAGTTGTAGTCGTAAAACTTTCTTGGCTGAGTTGACAGAACATGTTTGCCCATGGCTGACTTCCAACCTTTTTTACCGAGGCGAACTTTCATCACCTGACCCTCTGGGCAAGATCTGTATTTGTAAGTCTGCTTGTTTTGGTTAACGCAATGACCTGAAAAGCCACCAGGAATGATATCAGGCTTAAAATCCTCATCCAACTCAGCAATCATCGCTCTGACTTCAATGGTCTTTGGCGAAACAACACGGATGATCTCAAATGGATAAACATCCGACCAACCATGCATGTTGCAATAGCTGTAATGGATCGGCTCAACCTCATAAGCATATTTTTCATTGTAAGTTGCACCACAACGCCCAACAGGCAACCCATCAATGATGGCTTGGGCTTCTTCAGATGTTTCAAAAGTTTGAACAACATGGGAATCAGTAATGAGACGATCACCACGAAAATCGCTGAAGTAACGAGGCTCACAATCAGCCTTGCGTCCGTCTTCACGAGAGATGATAGTTTCAAAAACTTTGATAGCGTAACGAATAAACATGATTTTTTTCCTTTCTCAGTGTCGTAGGTCATTTCCTACTCTGTTATTATCGGTGATTTTGACAAAAAAGGCAACAAATAAATTGATTTTTATTATCAGTCAAAACAAGGACTTACAAATTTTTAAGAAGAAAGTTCCCAAACACTGGGTTGCGTTTCCCCATGTTTTTGAGTCTGGGAACGCCCAATTTCATTTTTCAATACAAAGACTTACGACCAACCGAAACCAACGAAACCACAAATCTCAAAATTTTACACAACACAACAACAACCCAAAATATTCCCTTATAAGAAAGAGGCCAAGGACGGGTCCAAAAACAGACGATGTTGAAAAGACTGGGATCTTTGGTTTCGCAATTGTTTTTATTGAGGAAGAGTGGTTTCTTTGAAAAATTCTTCTTTTCTTTTGTTTTCGGTTCAGGCATAGTAACCTCGTGACTTGAGCGTGGACATCGTTCAGGACTGTTGGTGGCCTCAGTGCCATGATTAGTGACGCTACCTTGAGAAGCCTCAGTCACACCATTGAGAAAGGATGCTATCATCGTGAATTGTATAAAGTGCAAGAAAAAGACATCAGTGCTTGACTCCCGCATGGACAAAGAGTCAAAAGGCACTCGTCGTAAACGCATTTGCGATTCATGTGGGCACACTTTCAGAACTCTTGAGACAGCGATACTTGAAGGTGCAACCCCACCTAAGAAAAAGGTAACAGCACCAAAAAAGCAACCGACCAGAAGGCAGAAAAAGATTCAAATGAATAAAAGGTTGCAAAAGTTTCGCCGTGAAGAGATCGCTCATCGCATTGATAATATGACGGATGATGAACTTGAAGAGGCAATTTTTTCAGGTGAAGATCTGAGGGAACTTGGCCTAGACTGAGAAAGGAAAAAGGATGCCTAAAGTTTATGTTGTGAATCGACCTGTGAAGAATAAGTTTGGTTGGGTGCCTGATTTGAGTGATGCCAGTAGGTATGGTGCACTTGAAGTTATTTTTGAGCCCAATGACAAACCCCAGTTTCTTCCTGGACCAAGCGTCCAGAAGGCTCGTCGAATCATGAAGGACTTCTCGTCAGAGGATTATCTCCTCTGGCCTGGAGGTGGTGACCCGATTGCTGTGATGATATCATGTATGATCGCTAGCGAAAAGGCCAACACAGTGCGTGTTCTCCGTTGGGAACGCAATATGGAAGAGGGTGAAAGGGATCGCCGTAAAGGTTGGTATATGCCTGTAGCCCTAGAACTGAGAAAGGAAAGCGTATGACAGATATAGATCTGCTTGAGGACGTGGCACCAGCGTCCAATGAACTTGGTGCAATCGCTGACATGGCTCAAAGGATGCATGATCTCGAAGATGAGATCAATCGTCTGGACGAGGCACTGAAGGCAAAGAAGCAGGATCTCAAGATGTTGGCAGAACAGGACTTGCCTGACTTAATGCAAGAACTGAACATCAAGAACTTTACCCTGAGCAATGGTGCAAAGGTTGAAGTGAAAGATGTTATCCAAGCCTCCGTCCCATCCCAAGGTGCGATTGATCGTGTCAAGGATGAAGACGAGCGAGAGGCTATGCGGATACTCCAACAGCAGTGCTTTGAATGGTTAAGAGCCAATGGACTTGGCGACCTAATAAAAAGCAATGTTGAGGTTCAGTTTGGTCGTAATGAAGATGACGCATGCAACGCATTCACTGAAGAGTTGCGTGACCGAAAAATTTATTACAAGCGTGCAGTTGGGGTGCATCCGCAATCCCTCAATGCGACTCTTAAAGAGCGGTTGAGTGAAGGCAAAGATGTCCCTGTTGATTTGTTCCGTGTTTACATGGGACGCAGAGCCAACATAAGGAGATAGAATGATGGCAAATGAAGTAGCAACTAAAAAAGAGTCCAATGTCGTAGCCTTTGATGAAAGCATCTTGCTTCAAGACGCAGGTGCAGGCCAAGAAGGCATGAACAAAGAGGACTTGATGATTCCTCGCCTAAGCATTTTGCAACAAATGTCACCACAAGTGAACAAGCGTGATGGTGCATATGTTCAAGGTGCAGAGCCAGGATTCATTCTTGACAATGTAGCCAACATAGCGACTGATGGCGAGAAAGGCATCACAGTGGTGCCAATCAGCTACAGACGTGCTCACATTGAGTGGAAGCCTGATAGAGGTGGCTTGGTCGCTGACCATGGACCTGACTCGGCTTGTCTTGAAAATTGCACTCGTGGAAGTCGTGGTGAATACCTGACAGACGAAGGCAACGAGATTGTCCCAACAGGTGAGTATTTTGTTTTCATAGTTGACGAAAACGGCTACACACCTGCACTGCTTTCAATGGCAAAGTCACAATTGAAAAAGGCTCGCCAGTGGAACTCAATGATGAACAGGCTAATGGTTCAAGTCGGGGATCAAAAAATTAACCCTGCCATGTTCTGGACTGCCTATGATCTGACGACAGTTCCTGAAGAAAATGACCAAGGATCTTGGTTTGGTTGGTCGATCAAAATGAAGTATGACGCCAAGTCTGGTGGCATTTTGAAGAACCACCCCATGGGCAAAGATATTTATCTTGCTGCTCGTGAGTTCAAATCTCAGGTCGCATCAGGTGAAGTGAAAGTTTCTCCTGAGTCACAAGATGATGATGTAATGTAATCATTGCTCATCTAGGGGGAGGGGCAACTCTCCCCCGACGACTCAGAAAGGAACTGAAATGGATTCTGCAATAACCAAAAGATTTATGCGTCTGTTCCGTGGCTATGAAAAAGCCCATGGCGAATATCGTGTGCAGAAAAAAGAAGCAGACGGCAAAATGTCTGGTCGTGCAGTCACAGTGGCCGAACCAGCAACAACCGAACATTTTGAAGCCCACCTCAAAGGTGGCGACTACATTCTTGGAATCATAATGTTGCGTGAAAACAACTCATGCAATTTTGGAGTTATTGATATTGACATCCGAGGCGAGGTAAAACTTAACGAGTCGCTTGAATCGTTGGAAAAGAAAATTGAAGATACGCCTCTTGTTTTGTGCCGCTCTAAGTCTGGTGGTGCTCATCTTTATTTGTTTTGTGAACCTGCGATTGCCGCTATTGATATGGTGGCTAAACTTAACGAGTTCGCTGCAACATTAGGTTATGGTGGGGCTGAAATTTTCCCCAAGCAAATTTCTCGTGCCAATGAGCGTGACAGAGGCAACTGGATCAATCTCTGTTATTGGGATGGCGACGACTCTGAACGCCACGCAATCCACAAAGGCAAAAAACTTAACCTCAAGCAATTTTTAGATCTTGCTGAGAAAAAGCAAACCAACTACGAGTCTCTTGAAAACTTCACTCCAGAACTTATCAATATGTTTGAGGATGGACCACCCTGCCTCCAACACATCATGACAATGGGCTTTCCAGAAGGTGGCCGAAACATTTCTTTGTTCAATGTGGGTGTTTATTACCGTAAGAAGAATCCAGACGACTGGCAAGAAGATTTGATGCGATTCAACTATGAGCATCTGCCTGAGCCACTCCCCAGTGGTGAGGTCAATGGCCTAATCAAGTCTGTTTCAAAAAAGGATTACGCCTACACCTGCAAGCAAGCACCAATCTGCAACTATTGTGAAAAGTCCAAATGCATGAAGCGTGAATATGGCGTGGGTGGGGTTGGTGGTGGCCAAGCCATAGAGATTGATGCCATAACAAAATACGAAACTGAAAACCGATCATCAGTGCGTTGGTATATTGAAATACAAGGCGAGCGTATTGAGGTGACCACTCAGCAACTTCTTGATCAGCGTCAGCTGCAAAAACTTTGTGTTGAGAAGTTGAACAAATGCCCAAGCACAATGCCAGCCCAACGCTGGGAGCAACGTATCAATGAACTGTTGGGGTCTGTTGAAGTTGTTGTTGACCCAGATGATGCATCTCCGCAGGGTCAGTTTGAAAAGATGCTTGACTCATTCCTGACTGGTAAAGTGCAGGCTCGTCATCGTGATGAGATCATGAACGCCAAACCATGGCACGACTCTGATGAGGGCAAAGTCTATTTTCGCTCCGAAGACCTTTTTATATATCTGGACGCCAGACGCTTCCGCTATCCCTCCCAACACCAAGTTTGGTCATGGCTAAGAAATCTCGGTGGTGACAGAAAAACCTTTCGGATTAAGTCAAAACCAGTTAAAGTATGGTCAGTCCCAGCACCTGAATTCTATGATGATGAAGATGACTTGGACATCCCAACAACTGTGACGGAGGAGTTTTAATGACTTCACCCCACGATGATTTCAAGCAGAGGCAAAAAGTCAACTGCCATGAAAGAGTCAAAAAAATGACTGAGGCAAAGGCCAATGACATGGTTGACAGAACACTCGGGATCTTGCGTAACTGTGCAGTGCCAAAAGACTATTTCAAAGATGTTGAAAAAATGATTGAGCATTTTGAATATTTAAGAAACGGGAACACAGTTTATGTCGAAAGAGAATGAATACGAAAGACACTACGAAAGATTCATAGAGTGCGACTTTTGTGGCAAGATGACTCGTGGTCGCATTTGGCGTAATGAGCCGACAAAGGTAAAGTGTGGTTCATGCCACCACGTGCTAACTGAGAAAGGAACTGAACATGAGACGAGTGCAAATAATACTTGGACCACCAGGAACAGGCAAGACAACAACCCTACTGAGGATCGTTGAAGATGCACTGAGCAGAGGCATCGCTCCTGAGCGGATAGCCTATTTGGCCTTCACTCGCAAAGCAGCATACGAGGCTCAAGAAAGAGCCATGGCACAGTTTGGTTTTGATGAAGGCAGATTCCCCTACTTCAGAACACTTCACTCTTTAGCCTTCAAAGAACTTGGCCTCCAAAGAGACGAGGTAATGACCAATGCACACTATCGCAAGTTGGGCAAGGCTTTGGGTGTTGAGTTCAAAGGCATTTATGATGAGAACCTTGGCATTCATGTTGGGGATGGGCTTGGTGACAAGTGCTCAAGAATTGAATCATTGGCAAGAGTTGGCCTCAGAGACTTGGAGTCTCAATATCAACTTACACAAATCAATGATCTGACTCTTCACGCAGTCAAGCAATATGACACTGCCCTCAGGACTTACAAGCATGACAATGGGCTTTTGGACTTCACAGACATGCTTGAAAAATTCTCAGCACCACTCCCAGTAGACATTTGCATCATTGACGAGGCTCAAGACCTCAGTTCGCTTCAATACAAAATGGCTATCATGGCCTCCCAAAATGCTGAGGAAGTCTACATTGCTGGCGATGACGACCAAGCCATCTTTGGTTGGGCTGGGGCTGATGTCAATAAGTTTTTAACCCTTAAAGGTGACCGAATGGTTCTGCCTCAGAGTTACCGCATCCCTCGCTCAGTGCACAGATTGGCTGCAGAAGTTGTTGGCCGTATAAAACACCGCTATGTCAAGCCATGGCGACCAAAGAGCGAAGAAGGCTCTGTTGATTATGTTGCGGATGAACAGCAGATTGATTTCTCAGGCGAGGGAACTTGGATGTGCTTGTCACGCAGTAAATATTTGATGAAC
>Ga0181557_1002020_pt1 | contig 21794 bp, 18 predicted proteins | sample 011ome_23_FD_148632 | JGI IMG/M metagenome (GOLD analysis project Ga0181557, IMG submission 148632) | Coastal salt marsh microbial communities from the Groves Creek Marsh, Skidaway Island, Georgia - 011506CT metaG (spades assembly) | ecosystem: Environmental > Aquatic > Marine > Intertidal zone...
GATCGCTTGCTTCTCTTCGGTACTTGCGTCTTTCAGGCTTTCGTAGAGGGCTTTTTTGGCCTCATGCAATTCTTCCCGCTTTTCTTTTAAATCAGCAACCTTTGCTTTGAGTTCATCGGAAAGTTCGATCTCGGGTCTTTTAGGGCGTTCTGGACGGTTTTCTTTAATTTGTTCACGAATCGCTTCGTGGGCCGATTTGATTTCTGCAAATTTTTCCCTGTTGGCTTCCTTAAAAGCCTCTGCAGTTTCCTTAATCTCAGCCTTGGTTGCATCGTCCCCAAGTTCTGCAATGTTTTCCTTAAGCTTCGCATGCAGGGCCTGCTGCTTCTCCTTCAACTCACCGAGTTGGGTTTTAACTTCGTCCGAAAGCTCGGCCCGGTCTGGTCTTTTTACCTCTTTAAAATCTCCCTTTTCTTTAAGCCCTTCCCGAATTTCTTTGATTTTGGCGGCTGCCTCCTTCCGGTTGATTTTGCCTTCTTTGAGTGCTCCCCGGATTTCTCGAACGGCATCATTGCTTATTCGGTCCACTGGTTTGTCCAATTCACTTCCCCCGTCTGGTTTAACTTCAGGCCTTTCCACTTCTGGTCTTTCCTTGAGGCGTTCTCGTGGACCAGGTTGTCCAAAACTTAGACTGATTGATAAGATACTACCCAGAAGGATTGCGATCGTGGTGTTTTTCATAATTTGATTAGGTTGAGGATTAAATACTTTGCCCTCTGTATCTTCAGGATTTGTGCCAATGTTTATAAATTACATAAGTATATATAAAAGATAAGCTTAAGGAAACTTGGGTTCCTTGGCGGTAGGGACTAAACCGTGGGTTTTGGGAAATATTTCCCGGCTGTTAGGCAGTCTACTGGGGAATATTTCCCAAGGGTATGGAATTTTATTTTTTCAGACGGTATCGAAGATAATCTCTGGGAACCCCCAAGAGGCGGGAAGCCTCGGATACATTGCCCCCGGTTTGTTCAATGGCGAGATGGATCAGGCGTAAGATTTCTTTTTCCAGGTCGAAACCCTCCTTGGGGAATTGAAAGGATTCGTTTAACCAATCCGAGGAACGATCTGGAAATTGGGCTTGCCCAAGGGAAGTGAGTTGCAGGGGTGTGCCTGGCTCATGCAAGACAAGTGCCCGTTCAAGCTCGTGCAATAATTCTCGGTTGTTGCCGGGCCAGGAATGGCCTTGCAGGTATTGAATACTTATTGGGTCAAGGGACGGTTTTTCCATGCGGTATTTTTGAGCCAGTAGGTTCAAAAAATGATCCGCCAGTTTGGGCAGGTCCTTCGATCGTGAGGCCAGGGGAGGGATAGAGATGCGCAGAAGGTCAAGCCGGTGAAAGAGGTCTTCCCGAAAGCTTCCCTCCTGCACCATTTCCCTGAGATCCCGGTTGGCTGCCGCAATGAAGCGCACATCGATTCCGATATCCTTGTTTCCACCGACCCTGCGGATGGTGCCATTTTCAATCGCCAGTAAAAGCTTAGCCTGGGCAGCCAGAGAAAGACTGGCCACCTCATCGAGAAAAAGGGTTCCCTGATCTGCAGCTTCAAAGAGGCCCATGCGGGAACCTTTAGCATCAGTAAATGCACCCTTTTCATGTCCAAACATCTCTGACTCAATTAAATTTTCTGCGATCGCTGAGCAATTTAATGCAATGAAAGGAGCTTCCGCACGAGGCCCGTTTGCATGAATCCACCGGGCGTAGGTAGACTTTCCAGAACCCGTTGCCCCATCCACCAGCAGGGGAGGGAGGTTCTTTTGCAACCTTTTATCTGCGGAAAGAATCTTTTGCAATTGAAGCAAATCCTTGGAGAATTCTCCCTCAAAAAACAATTGCTCACTCTTTCCTTTGGATTCGCTCTTGAAGTGCTCCACCACCCGCTGGCTCTTCAAGCGCGAACGGGCCTGGTGAAAAACCAGGGGGAGTTCTTCCAGGTCAAAAGGTTTGGAAATATAGTCCGCTGCACCGAGCCGTATCGATTCAATCGCCGACTGGATTCCTCCCTCACCGGTCATTAACACGCATTGGGTATTGTCATGCACCTTGCCATTTCTCAAGAGATCAAGGCTTTGCCCATCAGGCAGGTTGAGATCAAATAGGGCATAGTCAAAGGGTATGGCGCCAAGCATTTTTTCAGCGTCTGCACAGCTTGCCACCCGGCTCACTTCCATGCCAAGGGTGGTTAAATAGGCCTCAATCCGTTTTCCTAAAATCAAGTCATCCTCCAGTAACAGGACTTCCTTCGCTTTGAGCAATTGGGCCGATTCCATAATCAATAGGAAATGAACCCTTATTCTTTTGTGAGTCGATCAGAAAAAACTTTTCGCCTGCTTTCTATAGGGGCATGGTAGGGGGAGTGAGCAAGCTTCCTTTCCTGACAACTCTTTCTTTTTATGCAGTCTTTGGCCTGGGTGCCAGGGTTACTCCGCTGAGCTCTGAGCCTGACTGGTCTCAATTGGACCAATATCAGGAAACCCTGACCGCCGAAGAATTTTCATTTTCGTTGCAGCAGGTCTATTGTCCGCGGGAAGAATGGTGGTCCTCCTGGATCAAGCTCCAAGAAGACCGGGCCAAGATTCGAAAAACTGGGGGCACGGACCAGTGGTACGAACTTCGTTTCCGTACGGATGGTCAAAAGAAAACCCATGCCCCGGATCTCGTGGGAAAACCTCCCCACCAATGGGTGGTTGCCATTGACCCCGGGCATATCGGGGGCGACTGGGCCAAAATGGAAAGAAGAGAATTTTCCATTGGGCAGGAGCGACCTGTGCGTGAGGGCGAGCTCACCCTGGCAGTGGCCAAAGAACTTTTGCCCCGTTTACAATCCTTGGGGGTTCATCCGGTTCTGATTCGGGATGGGTTGCAACCGGTCACTCCAAGAAGACCAGGCGATTTTCGCGACTTGGCTCAGCCGTGGGTGGACGGAATACTGGGGAGCGATTCCAATGCCACCAGCGAAGAAAAATCTACCCTCCTACAGGACCGGCAGGAGTTGCTCTTTTACCGGGTCGATGAGATCCAGGAACGGGCCCGTCTTGTTAACCAATCGATCCAACCCGATCTGGTTATCTGTTTACATTTCAATGCCGCACCCTGGCCTGATCCTGAAAAACAACAACTGGTGGAACGGGATGACCACCACATGCTGGTCAATGGATGCTACATGGGCGGGGAACTGGCTTATGATGACCAGCGATTTGAATTGATCTGGCGGATGGTGAACCGTTGGTCCGAAACCGAACAACGGTTGGCGGAATCCCTGTCCCTGTCATTTTCGGAGCAAACCGGCTTGCCCCCTTTTAGCTACAAGGGACCGAATGCACTGAAAATAGGTGAAGTGCCTGGGGTATGGGCTCGAAATTTACTGGCCAACCGGCGATACCGTTGCCCGGTTGTTTTTCTCGAGCCTTATGTGGCAAACTCCCAAACTACCTATCCCCGTATCCAAAAGTGGTTGGCTCAAGGGGCGGGGCAGGATGATTGCATTATCACCGAATACACGGATGCGGTGATGCTTGGGTTGGGAAATTTTATTAAGAACCAATCCTCACAAAAGGACTAGTTCGACACGGCATCCTTTATCATTTTTACGAGGGGCTCTTCAAAAGCTTTTACCGCTTTTGTTTGGCCTACCATTTTAAGAAAGATGGATCCCTGCCTGCCTTCTACAATTGCTCCCAGCAAGGAGTATCCGGGTTTCGGTGTCTTCGGGCCAAAAGGGGAACCGCTTAAAAAGGTCCCGGTGGTTTTTACATAGGTTACCTTGATCTCCTTTACAATTTCCTCTTTCACATCCTGATCGATGATATCCTTGAATTGTTTAATCCATCGGTCCACATTGGCACGCACACCCCCTCCACCACTTGGGCCAAAATAAAAGAAGACCAGCTCCGCAGTCTTTCCATCCTCTGCAGTCAACTTAAACTGGGCCTTACGCATCGAAGAGGAAGGCTCGCTTTGTTCCCAATCCGCGGGTGCGATGAAACGGTGTCCGGCAATTTCAACCACATTTCCCAGCAGCAGGATTGGGCAAAGAAAAGAAAAGAGGGCGAGGATGCGGGCAGTTTTCATATTACAATTTAGTTGGGAACGGGCTGGGCTCGGGAAAGGGAGGTGCGAAATTATTGGGGTTTACGAAAAACCATAAAGTGTTGCTGGGGGAGGGTTTCAGATGTTTCCACCCACTCCAGGCCGGTCGCAGAGATTTCCTTGATCGCTTGCTTTTGGGACATTTTGTGCAATTTTTTGATCGGGATACCAGGGTCTTCCATACGGTACTCAATGAGAACCAATTTTCCTCCCGGTTTGAGGGTTTGGTAAATAGACCTGCCCATTTCCAGGGGATGGGAAAATTCATGGTACGCATCAACAATGAGCACGCAGTCCGCTACATTTTTTTCGAGCTTTAATTCGGTAACTGTGCTCATTACGGTCTCAATGTTTTCTGCTTTGGACTTCCTCATTTTAGCCCGGATAATCGCGAGCATTTCTGGGGAAATATCCACCGCATACACTTTACCCTTCGGCACGAGGGGAGCTATGCGGAAAGTGAAGTATCCGGAGCCAGCTCCCAAATCTACCACCTTGTCAGTGGGTCGGAGGGCCAGTTTTTCAACCAATAAGTCCGTCCTTTCCTGCTGCACCCGTTCAGGTCGTTCCAACCAACTGGCTCCAAGGTGCCCCATAACCTTGGATATTTCCCGACCCATGTAAAACTTACCAATGCCATCCCTCGATGCTTCACCTAGGGTGTAAGCAGGGTCGGGCATGCTTTTTGGTTTTTCAGCTTGTACAAACAGAGAGGCCCAAAGTGTGCTAACGCAAAAAAAGAAAAGATTTAGGGAGGGTGGATTCATAAACATGTTCTAATTTATTGGTGTAGCCCTATTCAAATGCAAATCAATATTGAACCCCGGAGCGTGGTTGGGTAGGGTGGTCTCTTATTTATGAAAGTCATTCGAGCTAAGAGTGCGGGATTTTGCTGGGGAGTGGAACGGGCCATACAGATTGCCCGCGAGGAAGCCCAGGGCGGGCAAAGGCGGGTCTACACGGATGGGCCCCTGATTCACAACAAGCAAATGATGGATGCCCTTGGCAAGGAGGATGTTCAGGAAGTGGGTGACTACCAAAGTAGCCAGGATCTCGATCTGGAGCAAAGTGCAGAAAAAGAATCGGTGGTGGTGGTTCGTGCCCATGGGATTTCCCCCCAGAGGCGAAAATATTTAAAGGGGTTGGGTTTACCTTTCCGCGATGGCACCTGTCCCGATGTGGGCATCATAGCCGGGAAGGTAAAAAGCCATGCCGAGCGGGGGTATGATGTGGTAATTTTTGGCGACCCCAAGCACCCAGAAGTGATTGGGCTGTTGGGCTATGCTCAAGGACGCGGGCATGTGGTGCAAAATTTGGAGGATCTTGAAAACCTTCCCTCTTTTACCGGTTCCGTGGCCATGGTTTCCCAATCGACCATGTTTACTCACGAATTTAAAAAGCTGACTGCTCAACTTTCCCAAACTTACCCCGGTCTCCTTGTTTTTGATACCATATGTGGAGCGACCAAGGAAAGACAGTCCGACCTGGTGGAACTGGTCAATGAAGGTGCAGAAGCCATCGTGGTCATTGGGGGAAAACACTCGGCCAACACTCGAAAGCTTGCCAAGCTGGCTGCTTCCCACAACCGCCCCACCTTTCATGTGGAAACCATTGAGGACCTGGAACCGTCCAAGCTTAAGCCCTTTGCCACTGTGGGGGTAACCGCTGGGGCATCCACTCCCGAATTTATCATTCGCTCGGTCTGTGAGCACTTGGAGTCTCTCTGAGCCCATCCCCATATTTTTTATGAAAGATTTTGTACCCAATGTTTTAGCACAACGCTATGCTTCCTCATCGATGACCCATCTATGGTCCGCATCGGGTAAGGTCGTACTGGAACGGGAGTTTTGGATTGCGGTGATGCGTGCTCAGCAAGAGCTGGGTGTGGAAATTGATGATGCCTCCATCGAAGCGTCCGAAAAAGTGAAAATGCAGGTGGACCTCGATGCCATCCGCAAGCGTGAGGAGGTGACCAAGCACGATGTCAAGGCCCGGCTTGAGGAGTTCGCTGATCTCTCCGGTCACCAGCATGCCCACAAAGGAATGACCAGCCGGGATTTAACCGAGAATGTGGAACAACTGCAAATTCACCGCAGCCTTAGCATTATCTTGGAGAAAGCGATTGCATCCATTCTCGCCCTGGCGAAGCGGGCGGAGCAATACAAAGACCTTTGCCTGACCGCCCGTTCCCACAATGTTCCTGCCCAGCTCACCACTTTGGGCAAACGACTGGCCAATTGGGGGGAAGAATTATCGAAGACAGTGGAAGACCTTTCCCGTCTCTGTGCCCTTTACCCTTACCGGGGGTTAAAAGGGGCGGTGGGCACCCGTCTCGATCAGGTTACTTTGCTTGGCAGCGATGAAAAAGCAGCCGATCTGGACCGAAAGGTGATGGACCACCTGGGGGCCACAGCCAACTGGGAAAATGTAGGCCAGGTCTACCCGCGCAGCCTAGACTTTGAGGTCGTTTCCCTGCTTGTGCGGCTGGCAGCCGCTCCGGCGAATTTTGCCACCACCTTACGAATTATGGCGGGCCATGAGCTCTTGGGGGAAGGGTTTGCCAAAGGGCAAACCGGTTCCTCTGCGATGCCGCACAAAATGAACAGCCGTAGTTGCGAGCGCATCAATGGTTTTCATTCCATTCTCAATGGATATTTGGTGATGGTTTCCAACCTTGCCGGTGACCAGTGGAATGAAGGGGATGTTTCCTGTTCAGTCGTTCGTAGGGTTGCCCTTCCGGATGCCTTCTTTGCCCTGGATGGTCTGCTGGACACCTTTCTTACAGTGCTCAACCAAATGGAGGTTTTCCCAGCAGTTATCGATGCGGAAAGAAAGAGATATTTACCTTTCCTTCTTACCACCACCATAATGATGGAAGCGGTCAAAGCAGGAGCTGGGCGGGAAGACGCTCACTCTGCGATCAAGGAACATGCGGTGGCCACCGTGCGGGACCTCAGGGATGGAAAGATCAAGGAAAACAACCTGGTTTCCCGTTTGGCCAACGATGCCCGTGTGGGGCTGGGAGAAAAAGCTCTGCAAAAACTGATCGATGCAGGGGAGGGGAGAATTGGTGCGGCCAGGCAACAGGTGGAACACTTTGTCAGCCGGGCCAACAAGTGGGGGGATAAATATCCTGAAGCTAAGGGCTATTCTCCGCCTTCCATTTTGTAAACCGTTCATCTTTGCAGAGTTTGCACCCTTAACTGGATCGATTTTGCGATTGCCAACAGGGGGGGGCAGGGTGCATTTCTTTTAGCTTACTTTAATTTTTATAAGTCATGGCTGAAGAACTAATTGGAAATTGCTTGGTCGCCCAATCGGGCGGGCCTACTGCCGTCATTAACGCCAGTGTAGCCGGGGTCATCTCGGAAGCGCTCAACCAAGAGTGTATTGAAGAAATCTACGGAGGTATGAATGGAGTGTTAGGTATTCTGAAGGAAGACCTGATTGATCTTGCCGAAGAGTCCCAGCAAAACATTCGTGGTCTGCGCTACACCCCCGCATCTGCTTTAGGTACCTGCCGCTTTAAATTGAAGCGTGACCAGGAGTACGAGCGCATCCTTGAAGTTTTTGAAGCCCACAATATTCGCTACTTCTTTTACTGCGGAGGGAATGATTCCCAGGATACTGCCGATAAAATTTCCAAACTTGCCCAGAGCAAAGGCTACACCTTGCGTGTAATTGGTGTGCCCAAGACGATTGATAACGACTTGGTCACCACCGACCACTGCCCAGGCTATGGCAGTGTGGTAAAATACTTATGTTCGGTGGTTAAGGAATCGGCACTCGATCACGAAGCCATGGGGCAGCACGATTTGGTATCCATTATCGAAGTGATGGGAAGAAATGCCGGATGGATTGCCGCAGGTACCACCCTGGCGAAGAGCAAGGAAAACCCCAATGATGCTCCCCACCTTATTTACCTTCCAGAACTTCCCTTCTCCCAGGACAAATTTGTTGAGGATGTGCAAAATGTTCTCAAGAAAAACCGCTACTGCATGGTGGTGGTCGGTGAGGGACTGGTGGATAAGGACGGAAATTATGTGGCCAACTCCGCTTCCGGGCAGGATGCCTTTGGTCATCAGCAACTGGGTGGTGTCGGAGATTACCTAGCCAACTTGATTGAGCAAAACCTCGCAGTCAAAGCCCGTTCCTGCAAATTGGGCATTGGGCAGCGTGCCGCCGCACACTGCTCTTCCCAGACCGATAACGATGAAGCATTTATGGCCGGTCAGGCTGCGGTCAAAGCGGCCATGGAAGGTGAAACCGACAAAATGGTTATTTTGGTCCGTGGAGAAGGGGAAGCATATTCCTGCGAAACCGGACTGGCTCCCTTGTCTGAAATCGCCAATGGGGTGAAGGAAATTCCCTCGGATTGGATTTCAGAAGATGGTGTGAGCATGACAGCTAAATTTATCAAATATGCTCAGCCTCTGATTATGGGAGAAGTGGAAGTACCATTTGACAATGGGGTTCCCGCCTATGTCCGCCTGTCCAAAAGAAGGGTGCGTAAGGTTCTCGATCCATTCACCTTTGAATGATTGATCCGGGCATTGCCCATCAGGCAAACCTTTAACCAAAGCCCTCCGGTCGACCGGGGGGCTTTTTTATTGGAGGGCCGAACGAAGAGCTCCGATAATCTCTTCCACTGGTTCCAGCCCCACCGACAGCCTGAGTAAATTTTCTGGAATCCCCGCTTGCTCCAACTGGTCCTTTCCTTCCCTGGTTTGCATCATTGGGTAATGAGCGAGGTATACATAAGGGCAGCAATTAGAAAATTCGGTGCCAAAGCTCGGGCTCTTGAGCATTTCCAACCGGTCATAAAAGGTGGCAAAGTCCCCCTTCAATTCAAAGCTAAGGTTGCACCCTGGGCAGCCACTGCCCGCCCATTTTTGGTAGTTCTCTTTGTACCCTTCCTGGTAGGCCCAGTGCACTTTTTTGATTCCTGGGTGTGCTTCTAAGAATGCGGCAACCTCAACGGCATGTTCATTGGCACGCTCAATAAAATTGTTGTAGTATGGAATCTGCTCGGCCATGCGGGTGAGATCCCGCGGATAAGGGGGGCAGATTCGGGTATATGTTTGGTCAAACAGAGACTGCCCCAATGCGGAGCATTTGGGAAAGGCGAGGCTTCCCATCATCACATCCCCCTCCCAACCGGCATATTTGGTCAGGCTGTTGACCACCACATCTGCAAGCTTGGTAATTTTGGCATTTTTAGGAGAAACCATGGTTGGATCGATGATGAGCAGGGCACCTGCCTGGTTGCAGAGGGTACGGGCTGTTTCCATATCTCCTGCCTGCAAAAGGGGGTTGGTGGGAAATTCAGTGACAATGCCCGCAATTTGCTCCCCATACTTTTCGAACAAAGAGACTAGCTGGTCGGTTTGATTCACCTGGTTTACTTCCAGAACCATTCCCTGCTCGTTCCCATACAGGTTCATCACCTCTATGGTATCAAGGTAGAGCCAGCCCCACCGGATCCAAACAGACTTGTTCTTTTCCCTGGCCCATTCGGTGGCTGAATGAAAGAGGGCATGAAAGGCATTGGCTCCCGAGGAAGCGAGCAGAACATTTTCCGGTCCCACCTCGGGACCATGTGCCTGGGCGATCGTTTCCTTAATCAGGATGTCTGGATGTTTTTGCTCGGATAACACCTCGTGGTTTTCGAGTAATCCATGTTCCCACAGGTAGTCCTCTGCCTGTCTTGATGATATCCCGCAACCCGTATGCTGAAAGTGAGAAGCCACCTTGGCATTCTTCTCACAACCCTTGGGCAGGGTAAGTAGGGTCCACGAGTCTTCCGATGTGATTTCTGAGCCAACGAGCTGGTAGCGCTGTACCACTTCATCGCAGTCCTGCACTCGCGAAAACAAATAGCCTGAAAGGCAGTCCGCCTGGTCTCCGAGCAGATGGTCCAACATTTGCTGGATCATGCGGTGCCGGACAAACCTGGGGTATCCGGTGGGCATGGCGGCGAGGGTATGCGGATGTTTTTCCTCATACCCAATCACATCTTCCAACTTGGGCAGGCTTACACAGACCGCATGGGTTTGGGCAGGTACTGGCTGCCCCAAAGAGAAGCGACCGAGGCCCGATGTTTTCACGGGACGACTTCGTTTTCTATAATTTGATCAAAAGTCTGGCGTTTCCGGATCAGCGCGAGACGCCCGTCTTCTTTGCGCAACACTTCTGCTGCTTCTGGAAAGGAGTTGTAGTTCTTCGCCGACATCGATGAGCAGTAGGCTCCGGCACCCTCAATAACGCAAAAATCACCAATCTCTCCCCGGGGAAGTTCCCGAGGAAAAAGGGCTTCCGGATCACCGGGAGCCGGGGTAAGCAGGTCTCCGGACTCACAGCAATGCCCCACCACAACCTGAGCCACCACCTCGCGGAATTTTTGCTGACCAGGTTCACACACCAGATGGATGGGGTGCTGGGCACCATAAAGGCTGGGACGCAGGATTTCGGTCATTCCGGAATCGAGCTTGAGAAAGCGGTATCCATCCGCTCCCGTGGAGGTGATATCCTGAATTCGGGTGACCAGGCTGCAGGCATGGGCGAGCAAAAAAGTGCCCGGTTCGATTTCCAGTTTTAATTCTCTCCCCGTTTCCCTGGCAAAGGCGACAAATAATTCCTTCACCGGTGTGCCCACCTCCTGTAGGTCAGTGGCTTGTTCATCCGGCATCCGGGCAACCTTGTATCCGCCCCCAAGATTGATGGTGTCTACCGAAGGGAAGGAACGGGCAATGTCCAGGGTCATGGAAGCGACAGTTTTCCATACCTCTGGGTCGGAGCCTGAACCGATGTGTGTATGAATACGCTCCACCGTAAGGCTGTATTCCTGGCAAAGCTTGATCGCTTCTTCGAGGTCATCTTTCCAAATACCAAAACTGCTGGCAGGTCCACCGACATTGGTACGGTTGTTTCCACCCGAACCCTTGCCCGGGTTAAAACGCAAACCCACCCGGCGGCTCTTCCCCCATTTCCCAAATTTGTGAATCTGGTTGAGGGAGCAAAGGTTGACCCGTATTCCGTCCTGGGCCCAGTAAATAAAATCATCGGAGAGTTCCTGCGTGCTCAGCGAGATCGATTCCGTGCCAAACCCGGATTTGACTGCCCGTTCCACCTCATAGACCGAGCTGGCATCGATGCCCAATCCTTCCTCATTAAATATGCGAAGGATTGCGGCCGTCGGGGCCGATTTCATCGCGTACCTTGGGAAGAGCCCGAAAGCATTGGGGAAATCGAGCACCGCCCGTGCATTTTCGCGGAGGGTAGCCTCATCGTAGACAAAGCTGGGCGTGCCAAACTCCATCTGAATTTCGTCCAAATCTTCGTAGGTTAAAAATCGCATAGAATCACTCATTCAAGCGTCTAGGAATAATCCTTAAGACTGAGGGAAGCAAGCTTTCGGACAACTCTGGAGTTAAACTCTTTTATTTGCCAAGGACGAGGAAGGTCAGGTTTTGCCCATTGGCAGTGATTTCTTTCCGGCTTATTTCCCTCGGGAAAAAATTTTTCCAGTCTGGAAAGTACACATCCCCCTCATAGTCTGCATCGATTTGAGTGAGGTACAACTCCTTGGCCAGGGGCATGGCTTCCTCATAAATTCCTTTCCCTCCACACACCCATGTGTTGGGGGAGAGTGTGGCAGCCAGGGCCAGCCCATTGGTAAGATTATCTGCCCTGTGGGCATGGGGGAATTGTTTGCTTGGGTCGCGGCTGAGCACCACCACTTCCCGGGTCCTGGCATATTCAGTAAAATCCTCATAACACCTTCTTCCCATGAGCAAAGCACCGTTCTTCGTGGTTTCGAGAAAATATTTCCAGTCCTCTTCAATCTGCCAGGGAAGGGTGCCCCCGGCTCCCATTATCCGGTTCCGGGCACAGGCTGCAATCATACGAATCATAATGGAAAAGAAATGTTTTTTGCTTTTTGGATCGTATTCAGTTGCATGGAAGGGAGCGGATAAGTTACTTCCTTCCATGCAAGCGGTCAGTGGAAACAATGCAAACGAATATCGACGAGTTTGGCGGGCGAATTTTTCTGCCCGATAGCTGGCAACGCCAGGCATTAAACGAACTTCGTGGAGGGAAGGATGTGGTTTTACATGCCCCCACCGGAGCGGGAAAAACCTTTGTCTTTGAACAATGGATTGAGGGTGGCTTCAAAGGACATGCAGTCTACACCGTGCCCACCCGTGCCCTCGCCAACGACAAATTCCGGGAGTGGCGGGAGCGCGGTTGGGAGGTCGGCCTGGTCACCGGCGATATCCGTCACCAGCCCGATGCCCCTGTAGTGGTCGCCACCTTGGAAACCCAGCGTGGGGTGATGGGTGGACGGTTTCCCCCCGATCTTTTTGTGGTGGATGAGTACCAGTTATTGGGAGACTCCCAAAGGGGGCCCGGTTATGAGGTCACGCTCGCACAGGCCAGCCAGGCCACCTCTTTGCTGCTAATGAGTGGAAGTGTTGCCAACCCTCATGAGGTTGCGGAGTGGTTGGTCAGTCATGGCCGTCAGGTTGCGGTGATTGAGGAAACACGTCGCCCCGTACCGCTGGAGGAAATTTTGGGTGAGTCCCTGCTCAAGCACTCCTCCCATGGCGAAAAAATTCGGGGCCATTGGCCAAGGCTGGTCGATGGTGCCCTCCGTGCGGGGCTTGGGCCCATGCTCATTTTTGCTCCCCGGCGCAAAGCGGCGGAGGAGCTTGCCCGCCAGTTGGCTCACGAATTGCCCGAACCAGAAATGCTCGAGCTTACCAAGGAGCAAAAACAGTTGGCGGGAAAAGAACTTTCCTCCCTGCTTCGCCGACGGGTGGCTTATCACCACAGTGGGTTGGACTACCTTAAGCGGGCGGGAGTGGTCGAACCTTTGGCCAAAGCTGGACAGTTGCAGGTGGTGGTCGCCACCACCGGATTGGGTGCGGGGGTCAACTTTTCGATGCGGTCTGTGCTCGTGACCGACCGGGAATACCGTATCGACGATCAATTGCTGCAGGTTCGCCCCGATGAGCTTTTGCAAATGTTTGGCCGTGCGGGCAGGCGCGGAAAGGATAGCCGGGGCTATGTGGTGGTGGCATCGAAGCAGACCCGTTTGTCCGATGCCCGCCCTTTGCGTCTTCACCGTTCCTCCACTCTCGACTGGCCTGCCATACTCAAAGTGATGCAACAGGCAATAGAGCAGGGAATGGATCATACGGAAGCGGCCCGTCATCTGACTGACCGGTTGTTTTCGGAAGAACAGGTGAGGTTGGGCTTTCGCCAGTCTCTGGGCAGCCTCAAGGAACTGGCCCATGCTCTGGCGGCGCAGCCCCAGGAACCGGTCAACGAACGCAACGAGGTTATTGAAATGCTCAACCATTCCGGTCTCTGGGAGAGAAGGGGCGGGCAGACCAAAGCTCCGCTTGGACGGGCAGTGGTCTTGAAAGAAGCGGAATGGGTGCCGGCTCTTTCCTTGTCCGATACCCTGAGCAAAGTGAAGGTGGGCAACCCGTGCCGTTTTGGAACGCGCAAATCTCCCAGCTACGGGAAGGAAATCCCCATCGCTGTTTATGTGGAGGAGTCGATGGGGGAAAAAGTTTTGCTGATTAAATCCTTTCGCAAGCTTTTGCGCCAGGCTGTGGAAACAGAACGGCCCAAGGCAAAGAGAAAATATTCGCGCAAGACCTGGAGGCGTCTCGGATTGGAAGATCAGTTTCGTCCCTTTTTTTCCGCTCTTTCACAAGGTGGAGAACTGGTGGAATTTGTGGATCGTGGAAAAGTACTCAGTGCCCGGCTAAGCTACGAAAATGCGCAGGCTCTTGGATGGAGGGACTCCCGGGGGCATTTCCTGCTCAACCCCCGCCTGCGTAAAACCTCCCGGACTTTTGAATCTCCCTTTACCGAAAGTGCCCACAACCATGGGGACGACCTGAGCACGGCCAGTCCGCTGGAGGCATGGTATCTGCTTGGGCTCGTGGATGATTCCGCCCGCCCCACCGACCGCGGGCGTATCTTCAGTCAGTTTTCCCGGGGAGAGGGCCTCGCAATTGCTGTGGGCCTGGAAGATAGCAGTTACCCGGTGGAAGAGATGATTTATGACTTGGCCAACCTGCGGGCGGGCCACCGCTTCCGTACCTGGGCAAAATCGGAATCCCGCCTCTCTGCCCTCTGTCGGCAAGCTTTTGGCTTTCGGGATTGTCCGGGATATTTGCGCACCGGATTGCCCCTGGAGTATGGGGAGGGTGGGGTGGATTTTATCCGCGAACGTGCCTTGGTGCAAAGCCTCACTCATGGGGAAGGAGAAGACCTCGCCACGGGCGATGTGGAGAGATTAGTGATCGAATGGAAGAGCCTGCTCGATTTGGTTGTCCACGCTCCCAGCCTTGGCATTGGGCGCTGGCAGGAGTTGCAAGTGATGGCCAAAAAACTGGGGGGTGGCCAGGCCCAGGCCAGCGAGCTTCCAGTTTTGCCAGAGCTTCCTGTCCGGCAGCGCCGCCGGTTTGAAGGGCCTCTGCGCCGGAGCTAGGAAAGGGCCTGAAGGGCGTCCTCAGTCTCCTGTTTTTTCTGTTGGTTTTCTGCCAGCTGCTTACGGGCACCCTCCACGACCTGCTGGGGTGCTTTTTCGGTAAAGGCGGCATTGCCAAGTTTGTTTTCAATGGAGGCAATGATTTTGCTCAGAGATTCAAGCTCCTTGTTCAGTCTGGCTTTTTCTGCATCGACATCAATGCCACTGGCCAGATCCATGTAGACGGATCCATATGCGGTGACCAGGGTGGGCATTCCGGCAGGTGCTTCTATCACCCGGTTTAATGCCGCTGCACCCACCGAGCTGAGAACTGAAGATTTATGACGGGCCAAGACCTCTGCCTTTTCATCATCGGCAAGGAAGAAAAATTCCACGCGGTTGTTGCTGGCAAGGTTGCGGTCTGCTTTGAGGGCACGCATTGAAGTGACGAGTTCGCGGATGGCGAGCATTTCCTTGAGTGCACGGTCGTTCAGTTCGATCCCCCTTGCCTGCATCTGAGTGGCTAATTCCTCCCCGGTTCCGGGGTTGATCCATTGGATGGATTTTCCTCCGGAAAACCCGAGCACACTCCAAAGTTCTTCGGTAATAAAAGGGGCGACCGGGTGGAGCAGGAGGAGGATCTGGCGCAGGCAGATATCCTGCACCGCGAGGCAGGTTTCCTTGCCTTCCCCTCCGCGCATTCTTGGCTTGGAATTTTCCACATACCAGTCGCACAGGTCGGTCCAAAAAAAGCGATAGATGGATTGCAGGGCGGAATTAAATTCGTACTCCCTGTACAAACGGTCCACTTCATCGAGCGTCTGGATGAGGCGCTGCAGGATGGCCTGGTCATCCTGGTTGAGCTGGTTTGGATCAATCCGTTGTAAAATATCTTCGATGGAAGCTTGTGCCCCTGCTTCATCCGCCATCAGGCGGAAGCGGGAAACATTCCATAGCTTGTTACAAAAATTTCTTCCCTGTTCGATTCGTTCCTCCGAAAATCGGATGTCCTGGCCCTTAGGGGCAATGCTCATGATTCCATGGCGCAACCCATCTGCTCCATACTTTTCGATCAGGTCAAGCGGGTCGGGAGAGTTGCCCAGGGATTTTGACATTTTCCGCCCCTTGCCGTCACGGATAATTCCGGTGAAATAGACATCTCGGAACGGTATGCGCTTACGGATTTCCTCATCGGAAAGCACCGTCTTTGGATCGAGCGGATCTCCCTTAAATTCGAGCCCAGCCATAATCATGCGTGCAACCCAGAAAAAGATAATATCGGGCCCGGTTACCAGGGCAGAAGTGGGGTAGAAATAGTCCAACCCCTGTTTTTTCATCGAGTCTTCATTGGGCCAGCCCATAGTGGCGATGGGCCAAAGCCAGGAAGATGCCCAGGTGTCGAGCACATCGTCGTCCTGTTCCCAGTTTTGCGGATCTTCCGGACCATCCACAGATACATGCCAGTTTTGTGGATCCTTACGGTCTTTCCCCTTGCGGTACCACACCGGAATGCGGTGCCCCCACCATAACTGCCGGCTGATGCACCAGTCCTGAATGTTTTCCAGCCAGTGAAGGTAAGTTTTGCTCCATCGTTGGGGAAAGTAGCGGATCAACCCTTCAGCCACGGCCCGTTTGGCTTCCTCCACCCGGGGGTAGCGCAAAAACCACTGTTCGGAAAGACGGGGCTCGATCGGTACATCTGCCCGTTCTGAAAATCCGACATTATTGGCATGGTCCTCCTCTTCGATCAGGTCACCCTGTTCCCGAAGTTTTTCCACAGTTGCTTTGCGTGCTTCAAAACGGTCCATTCCCGAAAAATCGGGCCCGGCCAATTCATTGAGGGTACCGTCCTCATGAAAAACATCAATGATCTCGAGATCATGCCGCTGGCCGATTTCAAAGTCGAGCGGGTCATGGGCCGGGGTAATTTTGAGCATCCCGGTACCAAAGTCTTTTTCCACTGCCTCATCGGCAACGATGGGGATTTCCGCTGGCTGTAAGGGCCGGCGTACTTTTCTGCCTTTTAGGCTGGGCCAGCGTTCATCGTCCGGGTGGATGGCAAGGGCGACATCCCCCATAATCGTTTCCGGACGGGTGGTGGATACCTCAAGGTACTGCCCGGGGGAGTCCACCAGTTCATACCTTATTTTATAAAGTTTGCCGTTTTGCGGCTTCATGATCACTTCCTCATCGGAAAGGGCAGTCCGGCTGACCGGGCACCAGTTGACCATTCGTTTTCCGCGGTAGACATAGCCGTTATTAAACAGGCGGACAAAAGCTTCGAGCACCGCTTGGGAATATTCCGGGTCAAGGGTATGAACGGTGCGTTTCCAGTCGCAGGAGCATCCCAGTTTACGAAGTTGCTTGAGGATGATTCCGCCGTGTTTGTCCCGCCACTCTTTGGCATGTTCAAGAAAGCCCTCACGCCCGAGGTCGTATTTGTTTTTCCCTTCCTTTCTCAGTTGTTGTTCCACCTTGGTCTGGGTGGCAATTCCTGCGTGGTCGGTGCCTGGGAGCCAGAGAACGGAGTGCCCTTGCTGGCGTGCCCGCCGGGCAAGAATATCCTGAATGGTATTGTTGAGCACATGGCCCATGGTTAGCACCCCGGTTACATTGGGCGGGGGAATGACGATGGAGTAGGCGGGTTTTTCCGCGTCTGGGTGGCCCTCAAAGGCACCCTCTTGTTCCCAAGAATGATAGAGGCGGTCTTCCACCTCTTTTGGTTGGTATGCTTTTTCCATTGGCTCGATCGAAAGCGTCTAAGCCTATCGCAAACCCCTCGATTGGCGAGTAAAAGAGCGCGTCCGCCCATCCTGAAACAGGCGAACCCCGGGTTTGCGCAGGAATGGGGTCAGGAGGATACCGGCAGCAAAACCGCCCAGGTGAGCAGCAATTGCCACCCCACCGGCTTGTTTCATCGATTCAGGCAGGGCAATAACCTGTTCAAACACCCACAGCCCAAGCACCAGATAAGCGGGAAGATATAAGGTGCCAACAAACAAAAAGAACCAGTAAAAGATCCGAATGTTTGCCCGGGGGTAGAGAAGCAGGTACCCCGCAATCACTCCCGATATTGCTCCGGACGCACCCACCATGGGGATTTCCGACAAGGGGTTGATCAGCGACTGGGCAAAGGCGGCAAAAAAACCGCACAACAGGTAGAAAAGCATATAACGCACCTTCCCGAGAGCATCTTCGAGGTTGTCCCCATAGAGGTAAAGAAAAAGCATGTTTCCAAAAAGGTGCATCAATCCGCCATGGCTGAACATGGAAGTCACCACCGATCCCCATTCCCAAGCGATCACATTGAGGTCGTTTTGCGAAAATTGCCCATAAAAAGCCGCCGGGATAAAACCAAAGTTGGCAAAGTACGCTTCCTGACCACTTGGGCTCAGGGGGAGTTGCCAGGCAAAAAAGACCCAGATGTTTGCCGCAATGATCACCCAATTGACCAAAGGGAAGGAACGGGTAGGGTTGTCGTCTCGGTAGGGAAAGAAAATCATACTTTTGTACGCATCCTATGAATATCCTTCCCAATGATCAATCCCGTGCTTGTGTTGATCAATCGATCAGGCTAACAAAGATGGGCAATGACCGGGGATCATCAAAGGTTGGGCGTATTTCGGAGCGACTCCGGGATCACCCTGTCTTTTGGTCAGGCCACTTATTTCATCTCTGCGGATGAGCCTTTTCACAACATTGCCGTAAAGGCCCTGGATATGAATGACTATGTTCCCTTTTACCTGGAAATAGCCAAGAGGGAAGGGGTAGGGCCGGAATTTCGCAATGCCTTGGAACGTATGATTGAGGATGCCCGACCGTCTGATTAATCGGACGGTTTCCGGCTGAGCCGGGGAGGAGGAGAAAAGACCGAGTCCTCTTCGGTGGGGACATAGCGTGCACCTGGTCCATAGGCTCTCGACTGCACCGCATGCACCACCCATTCCTCCCCCTCATCCTCATAAAGAATACGAAGCTTAAATTTTTTACCTGCTGGCCCTTCAAATACCAGAGCACTCATATCCTTTCCCTTGTAAGCTCCCCGGTCATAAGAGCCACGGAGAGGTTTTTGCCAGTACCCTTGCAGGGTGATGGCGCCTTCTTGGTCCACCTCAATGCTCACATTTTTGGTACCAATCTTTCCAGAGTAAGTTCCTTCGTCCGGGGCTCCACATCCGGAAAATAATAAAAGTATCGGTACCCAAACAAACGCCCTGCCCGAGTGCTCAGACATCGATCACATCATCCGCATCTTTGCGAAAAGAGGATGGCCCGCCAGAGAAGTGGGCAAACCCAGCAGTTTTGCCCACCCTTTTGGTAAAAGACTGGGTAAGTGCCTTGCACAATGCTTTGCGGATGGGGGGTACAAGCAGGGAAAACCCGAATAGATCGGTAATGATCCCCGGGGTAAGCAGGACAATTCCCCCCACCACGATCAAGGCTCCTTCCACGAGCTCCTGTGTGGGCGGATTTCCCGAGGCCATTTCCCTTTGTATTTTAGAGAGGACCGATAAGCCCTGTTGCCTCGCGAGGGTGGCTCCAAGCACACCGGTAAAAACAATCAGCCCAATCGTGGGCATCGCACCAATTCGGGAACCGAGCATGATCAAAAGATAGAGCTCGACCATGGGGAGAAAAACAAAAAGCAAAAGCATCCGACCAAACATAGACACCAATCAATCACATCCTGCCTCAATCCACAAGACCTACCGGATATTTTCTTCCATCGAGCCAGGGCTCGGAAAGTTCGTGACGGATGGGGCCAATTTCGCTAAGATATCTCTCTTTTAACCGCTACACACCTATGCACAAATTAGTACTCCTTCGTCATGGCGAGAGCCAGTGGAATCAGGAAAACCGCTTTACCGGTTGGCACGATGTCGACCTCACCGAAAAAGGGGAGGGCGAAGCCCGCGAATCCGGCCGACTGCTCAAGGAAGCAGGTTTCCAGTTTGATGTCGCTTACACATCTGTACTCAAACGGGCCATCCGTACCCTTTGGTTTGCCTTAACCGAACTGGACCAGGTGTGGATACCGGTGCACCGCGAATGGAGGCTCAATGAGCGTCACTATGGTGGGCTTCAGGGCCTCAATAAGGCGGAGACTGCAGAGAAGCATGGTGATGAACAGGTGCTCGTCTGGAGGCGCAGTTACGACATCCCTCCTCCCGCGATGTCCAAGGACGACGACGGCTACGCCGGTAAAGACCGGCGCTATGCCAACTTGGACGAGTCTGATCTCCCATTGACTGAATGCCTCAAAGATACCGTCGACCGTTTTCTTCCTCTGTGGACCGGTACCATTGCTCCCCAAATCAAGCAGGGCAAAAGCGTATTAATTGCAGCCCATGGCAATTCCCTCCGTGCTCTGATCAAATACCTCGACGGTGTATCGGAAGAGGAAATTATTGGCATGAATGTGCCCACTGGTATGCCCTTGGTTTACGAATTGGATGCTGACCTCAAGCCTATCAGCCGGCAATACCTTGGCGACCCCGAGGCAGTGGCCAAAGCGATGGATGCGGTGGCCAACCAGGGGAAAGCAAAATAAACCAACCGGTTTGCATCCCATCGGTAAATCGGCAAAATTAATCTTTATGGATACGCAATCCGACCAACCCCAAAAGCTCAAACGCGAGTACGACCCTAATTTCAAAATTACCCCGGAGTACCGCAAGTCACTTCCTGATGTTCAAAACTCGGGATGCTCCGATATGCAGGGTGCGAATGTGCCCATTTTGCAGGTAGGCATCTCCGGGTTTCGTTTGCCTTTGCGCTATGTCGGCCCCGACGGGGAGGATCTCGTGCTCGAATCTCTTGTTACCGGAACTGTAAGCTTGGACGCGGACAAAAAGGGGATCAATATGTCCCGCATCATCCGTATCTTTTACGAGTACGAAAAAGAGGTCTTTTCTCCCGAAACTCTCGATCATGTGCTTCGTCAGTACAAAGAACAGCTCGATTCCCGCGAAGCCCGTATCAAAGTCGATTTTTCTTACCCCATGGTTCAGGAAAGCCTGCGCAGTGGGCTGGAAGGGTACCAATATTACAACTGCAGTTTTGAAGGGCTTATTGACCGGGCCGACCGGGTGCGCAAAATCATCAACTTTGATTTCGTATACTCCTCCGCCTGCCCCTGCGCTTCGGAACTTTCTGAGCATGCCCGACAGACCCGCGACCTGCTTGCCATTCCCCATTCCCAGCGTAGCCTTGCCCGGGTGAGTGTGGAAGTGCACCCAGACCGCGAGCTTTCCATGCTCGAACTGCGCGATATGTGCATCCACGGCCTCGGTACAGAAACTCAGGTAATGGTAAAGAGGGAGGACGAGCAGGCTTTTGCCGAGCTCAACGGTGCCAAGGTTAAGTTTGTCGAGGATGCCGCCCGGTTGCTTTACGAGCAATTAATCGAGGAATCCCGCATTATTGATTTTCGGATTGTTTGTTCCCACTTCGAATCGTTGCACTCCCACGATGCAGTGGCGGTTCTTTGCCGCGGGGTTGATGGTGGGTTTCGTGCGGAATACGAGGATTTTACCAACCTCGTGGTTTAATCGGAATCTTTTTGGTTTCCGGGGCCACTACTTTGATCATCCGGAACATTGAGCACCCCATCCATCCGCATTGAAACCTGCCGGGATCAATCGGTCCTTGATCGAATCGGGGAACAATACGATTCCCTCCTTCGACGGGCTGACTGGGTAAACCCTTACTTCACTCCCTCCTGGATGACTACCTGGTGGGATCGCCAAAAAAAAGACCGGGCACCCTTGTTCCTTCTTGCCACCACAGAGCAGGGAGAACTTCTTGGCTACTGGCCCATGGTGGAACGCCCGGGATTGCTTGGTTCCAAAGGCTTGTGGCCTTTCATCTATGACGAGGCGAATTATCATTTTCCCACCTGTGAAAACCGGGCGGCTCCACTGCTCGTAGATGCGCTCCATCAATGCATCGGTTCTTTTCTCTTTGTCTGGTTGCCCCAGGTTCCCCAAAATTTTTGGGAGGCTTACATAAACCCACATTTCCCGGAATCAAAAAACCTAAGGATCATCCGCGAGGAGCGCTCCTCCTCTTTGATCAAACCAGTTGATGGATTGAGTTTTGATGGGTATTGGGAGGAGAAAATGGGTGTAAAATCCCGCAAATCATTTGCGTATGATCAGCGCTCCCTTGCCTCCCAGGGAGAAGTGGTTTTTGAAAATTTATCCACTGCAGAGGAG
>Ga0181557_1002033_pt1 | contig 21647 bp, 18 predicted proteins | sample 011ome_23_FD_148632 | JGI IMG/M metagenome (GOLD analysis project Ga0181557, IMG submission 148632) | Coastal salt marsh microbial communities from the Groves Creek Marsh, Skidaway Island, Georgia - 011506CT metaG (spades assembly) | ecosystem: Environmental > Aquatic > Marine > Intertidal zone...
TTCTTGGGGATGTCGAGGGTGGCATGACAGCCTGCTTGATCGACGTATGCGAGGACGAGCCTTCGCAAATCTTGTATGTGCACATCGGCCCGGATGGCAAGCTCTGGTCCATGGACGGCAAGGATCTTGGGCTCGAGTGTCCGCAGTTTCTGCGCAAGTTTCTGCACGAGTGCATCGCCGTTGGCAACCCCATGATTACTTTCTGGGAGGACAGCGACGGCCTGCAGAACAAGGTGCATCTCGAGATCTGGGAGGCGATTAAGGAGAAGGCGGAGGAAGAAGACAAGGAGCTGGACGACGACATCTTCGCGACAGAGCTCCACGACCTGGTTGACAGTGTCGGGCAGAAGTTCAAGCATCAGGACGAATGCGAGAAGACGTGTGCACAGCTCTTCGACGTCAACATCCAAGTGTACCGGAGGAACTAGACAACGGCGTAGCATGCGCGCTTGCATGCGATAGGGTATGGAAGCACAACACATGCTGCCGTAACGCATGGCTTGCTGTACGGTAAGCGCCGTTGGAATGCAATAAAGACCTGTAATCAAGACCCGTAATCAAGACCCGTAATCAAGAAAACAAAAGGTCGGAGCATAATCGATATGGCAGACTTATGTACACGGCAGAGAGACAAAGCCACGAGAGAAAAACAAGCATAATTAAAAGAGGGAATAGGAATGCCTTTTTAACAACAGAAGATTACGACGTTTTTAAGAAGCAGGTGTCTGCAGCTTGCCATGCATGTTTAAACACATTGACAAAACCAGAAGATTCACAAGAGTGTAAGTCACTTGAAAACGAGTATAATATAGTCATGATCAAGACAATGGAGGAAATTCGGAAGGTATAATACGTGTCAATTGCGTGGACAAAGCTCGGGGGTGTATATGCCCGCCTGGAGAAATAAGAATAAAAAGAAAACCCATGCACATGCATGAGGAGACAAATGCACTGGTACGGCACCGCGTATAAAAGGGCGCAATGGATGCAGATAATATGCGCACGTGTGTTTTACCAGGCCTGGACAAGACAGACGCCTTGACGTTTGACAGCACGTGTGTGGACGGGGACATGTGTGTGCTGACAATGGAAAGCGTGGTCTTGGCGGACACGAGGGCAGCGGCGCAGATGTACGTGAAGCAGGAGCAGCTGCCGGGGGACAAAAAGGAGGAATTGCTGACGGAGGCACGGGCGCTGCCGCAGCTCAAGCCGATACGCATCAAGGCGTGCTCGCACGTGTTTTCGGCAATGGAGCTGCTGGTGCTGGTGAGCACGAGGGGCTTCAGGTGCCCGGTGTGCCGGCACGGGTCAGGCAGGGAGGTGCAGCTGGGGCACACAATGGGGCACTTTCGAGATTTTCCGCGTGAGGTATGGCGGTTTCTGTGCGAGCTTGCGAGCGTGACACGGGCGAGGCTCTGGCTGGAGGCCGAGCGCGAGGCCGAGCGTGAAATGGCCGAGTTGCGGGTGCTCGAGCTCAACGTCGTGCAGCAGCTTCCTGCACACACGCTTGCACAGCTCTGCTCCTTTGAGCTCACAGTGGCTGCGTATGTCACAAACATGACGACCGGGCGCAACGCGCCCAACATTCCGAAGATGGTGTACCGCATACCGATGCGTCTTGTGGACAGCGCGCGCTCGTCGTCAGACACCGTGCTTGAAGCCGAAGCGGGACGGTCCCGCATGCTGTCGAGGTTTCTGAGCAAGGCGAGGTGGTACACGGCGCGGGTTGACCTGCAAATCGACGGCGTGGACGACGAGGAGATTCCGTTGGTCGTCGGGGGCCCAACGTCCTGCGTGCACCATCGCATGCATGCCGGGCGCCCGACGAGTCACGTCGATGAGTTTAGCGGCCATACGCAGCACGGGACCCTGTGCATCACACACCAACCGTGCCTGTACTCGGGCGAGCACATGGTGTCGCGCGTGTGCTACAGCATCGACAAGGACAGCTTCCGCACGCTCGTCGCGAGCGTGCTGACACAGACGTTTAGCATGGGCGTGCCATGACGCGGGCGAGATAAAAATAAAAAAACTGCAATGTGCTGGTGAGCAAGTGTGTACCAACGCATGCTGCGAGTATATATGCACTCAGCATCCGTGCGCAGCGGCCGTCGACCGGGCGTACAAGACCGTTTGTATTTCTGCTCTGTGGCACACGCCCACTATATTTGCAACATGTCCTGACGTGATCGGCAGTGCGCAATTTTCTTGCTTTGGTGTCGTGTTTCTCTCTCAAGTAGCTCAGTGGGCGCGAGCTAGGATGGGATCTTGCCTTGTTTCCGTGTGTATGAATGCCGCCCACGTGTACATATAAACGATCTACTACGCGCATGGACTAGATGATTAGCAGGTGTGCATAAGGTGTCTATTTTAGCGTTTAATTGCTAGGTCATGATGTCGACACTAACATGACATATTTGAAAAGCGCCGGCTTTTGGCGTGTAATTGCTAGGTTGTGTGTTTAGTCTAGTCCTGTCGCGTGTATTTTCAGTGACCACCATGATGAAACTAATTCGCGCGTGTGCAGGAGCGTGCTCAGCGACGACGCCGTCAGGTACGTATGGACGTGCACGACCGCGTGCTGCAGTCGGATCACACCGGCGCGTCTGGACCTAGACGGCTTGGGACAATCTGGTGGGGGCTGTGTGCGAGTGCCCGTGCACTGCATGCGTGTAGTTGGTGGCAAGAATGTCGTTTTTCCAAGCGAGAAACTCAGACGAGGGCTGGAGGGCGGAGCCCGCCGCCGTCGAGGACGAGACGTCGGCCGCGGCAAGTATGTCGCTCGACGTGCTCATCTGCGCAAGCGTGTGCTGGTACGTCTGCACGTCCTCGGACATTTTTTCAAAGGTCCCGAGCAACGACTCTGCCGTCGTGTCCTCGCCGTACATGCTCTGGTGCTGCAGCTGATCGTGCCGCGTAATGGTTTCCTGCATCACGCGCTGCATACGCTGCATAAGCACCTTTTGTTCCACGCCTTCGCTCGTGCGCGTGAGAATGTTCACGGCCTTGGACATGGTGCCCTGCTCGATTGCGAGTTCCTTGCACTGCTGGAAGAGCATGTGCTGTTCAAAGATAAGCTGCGGGTTGTCCGCAATCTGGCGCATGCGCGCTTCGCTTTCGGCTATGCGCATCTTGTTTTCCTCGAGCTGCAGTCCGGCCTGGTAGATGTCGACGCCGAGCTGCGCAAGGCTCTGCAAGCGCTTGACCTCTGGGTCGCTGGAGGACGTGGACGTAAAGTTTGAGGACAGCCACGACGAGAGCAGCGCGGCGCACGAGGCGTCCGTGTTGAGGAACGCGTTCATGTCCCGTCGTCGACATACGCCACAATATATGTACTTGCAGGGCGTTGACAGGCGACCACGGCGTCGGCATGTGTCTCCGAGCGATTAATAAAAACGTGCCTTTCTGCATGCGGTGTCGTGTCAAAAACCCAGCGATTGGCCCGCGCAGCGGCTTGGTGTAACACAGTGCCAGCACAAGCCAAAACGCACACACTATGTGCAAGCACGCGCATTATGCACGCATCGGCGTTTTAGGCCCGTAATCACGCCGAGTGCTGAATGTGCACGAGCGGGGTGTGGAGGCACCAAGCGGCGGCGGGTCGTCGGCTTGCAGTGCACCAATGTATATACATGCAGTCAAAACACGCATAATGCTCAGTATTCTGTATTACAAATCCAGAACGAGTTATAGTGCGAGGTGCTCTGAGCAAGTTGTGCCGCGCGACACTGTGCGGCCCACGCCGGTGCGTCTGCAGCATCCGCATGCAGCGTTTAAAGCCGCGCGCTGCGTCGCCAGCGCCACTGTGCGCGATCGCAAACAGACTGTGGTCGACGCAGCAGCAGCGCTCGGGGCCCCGCGCTCGCCGTATGCAGACGCGGAGGCCGGCGTGGAGCTGCAAGAGTACGCACATTTACCTGCCAGTAGCACGAGCACAGTCGTGAGCACCAGCGCTGCAGGCAGCTGTTTTGAGCTGCCGGCGCCTGCGGACACCGTGTTGCCGCGCTCGGCTTCCGCAAGACCGAGGCTGCAGAAACTCGATGCCGCACCAACGCAGAACGCTGTCCTGCAGAGCCCGCGCGGGCGCGCGTCCACGCCACACGCAAGTGCAGGAGAGTCCATACCGGTTGCGTATGTGCACGGCGGCGCGCGCTGGCGGCGCTTTGCAAGCACGCTTTGCGCGGGCAGTGCGCCGCTGGATGTTGCCGACCTGCTACGGCGCGGCAGCGGTGTGTACTGCTACGAGCTGCCCGAGCTCCGCGTGTGCGAGGTCACGGCCGAGGACGGCGGCTCGTTGTTGTGCAACGAGTACGTGCTCGTGAAAATCGGAAAAACTGAGGTCAGCGCGGGAGGCTATCTCAAGCGCCTCAACGCCGAGCTTGCCGACGTGCGCAAGTGGCGTCACGCGCTCGACACCCCGCTGCAGGAGCGCGTCGTGTTTTTGCTCGCGGGCGAGGGGGCGTGCGGCTTCGAGCGGAGCGTCATTGCACACGTCGGCAGCAACGTCGGCCGTGCCTCAGTCGATCGCGAGCGCAGCGCGGCGACGCTCGAGCACATGCTCCGCGCAGAGCCGAGCCAGACGATGGACGCGTTTTTGTTCAAAAAGCGGTGCAATTTAAAGGTGCGCAACGGGTGGCGTGTGTGGCTGTCGCGGCACGGGCAGCCGCCGCGCACGGGGCCCACGGAATTCGCGGTCGTGCACCGCGATCTCGTGCGCGCACTGCGCGCCAAGGTTCAATTCCGGGACCTCGACTCCGTGAAAGGCCTGGCGCGCGCGCACGCGGGCCCGCGCCTGCGCAGCGTGACGGTGGACTTTGCCGACGCGGCCGCCTCGCTCGGGCCGCTGTGCCTCAATCTCACACGCTAATGCACGCATGGGTGCAGCTGCGTCTTTCACTCTGATTTCAACCCACGGCTTGCAGCGTCGCCCCGCCGTCGACTGTGATGATCTTGATGCCGTCGGAGACTGTCCCCGGGCGGCCCTGTCGGTTGAGGAGGCAGCAGCTGCACGTGGCGCACGCGAGAGCTACAGCGTCGCCCCGCCGTCGACTGTGATGATCTGCCCGACGACAAACGCGGCCTGGTCGGACGCGAGGAAGCTGATGACGTCGGCGATTTCCTCGGGACGGCCCTGCCGGTTCAGGAGGCTTTGCGCGCCGAAGCGCTTGGTGCCCTCTTCGACGCTCAGGCCCAGCAGCTGCATGTGGTGCACACTGGCCGCGGTCAGGATCGAGCCAGGCGCGACGCCGTTGACGCGGACGCCAAACTGCGCGAGGTCCTTGGCCGCACAGCGCGTGAGGTGTGCGACTGCGGCCTTGGACGCGTTGTAGCAGACGTTCTCGCCTTCTGCGCAAAAGCTGCCAGTGCTGCAGAGCGTGACTACCGCGCCCGAGCACAGGCGCATGTGCGGGGTGCACGCCTCGATCATCTTGGCGTACGACAGCACGTTTACATCAAACGTCTCGCGCCACTCGGAACACGGCACGTTGCGGTCGGTTTGTGTGTTTGAGCCAAAGCCGGGCAGGCCGAGCTTGCCGAACGCAAACTTGGCATGGTTGAGCACCAACACATCGATGTGGAAATCTCGGCTGTTGAGAACGCCGGCAATGCCACCACTCACCAACTGCGCAATGCCGGTAATGTCGGCAAAGTCGTGCTGCAACGTGTGGTACTCGCGACCTGCGTGTGAATGCGTGCCGTCGGTGTGCGACTTGTCAATCGAGATCACGGTTGCCCCCTCATGCAGAAATTTGCACACGGTCGCCAGCCCGATGCCCGCGTGCCCGCCCGTGACGACGACGATCTTTTTGTTCTGGCTCGCAGCCTCACTCATGACTCGAGCATTCACACACAATGGATGAGTCAATATATATTGCGTGCGGCAACGTGTAGCGAGACACGTGGGCAGGCGAGGTGGTACAAAGGCCAGATGAATATTTTCCGTACTAACATGCATTTGGGCCTTTGTACCACCTCGCCAGATGACGTCTCAGCAACGCCTGCCCGCGCCGAAACGCAGGCAGAAGTCGACCTCGTAGTTCCAGCGTGCAAGACACATGACGAGGTTCTTGTCACCATGCGCATGCTCAAGTCGACAGCGCACAGCAGAAAGTTTGTCCCGTTTTGTGCCAACGCGGAAGCCACGCAAACACACGCGCGCAAGGTAGGGCACGCAAACTCAGACTATGCGTTACTTCAGAGACTCGCGCACAAGATGCAGTCGCTACTGCCTTCAAACCCCAGGACAGTGTCTTTTCGGCAAGCACACCGGCATGCACAGTCACACCGCATTCAGCGTCAAAACACGGTCTGACGCCGGCAACCGCGGCACGCGGCCATGCGTGCGGTTTCCTCGCGCGCGCGCAGCGTGCGCGCGCATGCGCGCACGCTGCGCCAAAACTCCGTGCAGCGCAGCACGATCCGCTGCCACCGCAACACGCCGGCCGCAGCACGCCACGCCGCGCTGATTCCGCGCTCGTACACCGAGCCTACGCACACGCAATCCGGCAAGTTGCGCGCGCACGATCCGCCGGCCTCCACTGGATGCGACCGCCACGGCATTTCCACACGCCCCGAGCGCTGCTGGAAAGCTGCGTATATAAAGAGAGACGCACTGCGCGAGAGATGCCACAACCGTTGCCCGCGCAGAAGCGCAACGTTTTCGAGGCCGTCAACCATGTGCTGTTCCCTGTATACTTTTACGTGCGGCTCGTGCTAAACTTTGCAGGCATTGTGCTACTGCTGTTGTTGCACTCCGGCACCGTGTTTGCGCACGACCGCTGGCGCCTTGTAGCGGGACTCGTGTTTGGCTTTGTCTCTGCCGCCATCGTCGTCCTGTCCGCGTTCCTCATGTGGCCCTTTACGCACAAGCGCGACGCGCACGCGCTCTTGGTGTGGCTTGTGTCGCTGGAGTTCTTGGCCCCGTGCGTGATCATCGGCGCCGGCATGCTGGAAGCCGGCCTGCACACGCGCGCCGAAAACTTTCTCTTCTGGGGCACCGTGGTGCTGCCGGACGCCATTTTTGTGCTGCTGCCGCGGTCCGTGGCCGGAGTCATCACGTTCTACACAAGCTCCTGGTCGAGCACTGCGTGCTGACGTCTTGCCGTCGACACGCGCAGCCACGGCGTGCACGCCGCTGTTTGCGTGCCGGCGTTTTGAGCCAGCGTCATACCTCGCGTGCATGTAAAGTCGTGATATATATTGCGCAACGCGGATTCGCAGGTGTATGGTCCCGCTTTCTGTGCTACGCGATGTCAATTTCGTGCTGTTTTACTCGTGTCTGCAGTACCTGATTGCGTTGGCTGCAGACGCGGTGCTGCCGGCGACGCACGCGACAGCCGGCTTGATGTTCCTGCGCGTGCAGATGGTGTGGCTGGCCGTGCTGTACCTGGTCATCTTTGCGACGGGCGTCGCTGTCGGGTTTGATTCCGGGTTTGTGCTGGGAGACATGCCCACGGACATCAAGGTCTCCGAAACCGTCCTGCCACCGACAAGCGCGGCAAGCACCAAGCCTCAGCAGAACACACCGCCCTTTCCAGGATTGGGCGCGCTGGAACAACCACAGGCGCCGCCTCCCACGAAGGAGACGTCGAACACCACACACACGGCCCAAAACAGCCTCGTCGCCCTCTTGCTTTTGAACGTGTCGATCCTGGCTGGGCACTGCCTGCTTTGCGTGTTCAGCGTGCTCGTGTGTGCCAGCGCGCGCGGCGACGTTGCGTGTGCCGAGCTGTGGGGCGGCGAGTACGCGGTTGTGTGTGTCGTTGTGCTGGCCGTTATGCAGGCGCAGTTGGTGCTCTCGAGCACGCTTACCGCCGTGCGCTTCTCTGAGTCACAGGGCGTGTTTGCAAGCATGTACTACTCGATCACTCTTTACTCGCTCAGCGTGTTTGCCGTGGCCGCGCTCGATGCAACCTACCGCGGCTTCGTCCCAACCACAGACGACTGCGGCGCCGGCGATGCAGAAACCTCAGTGTTCTGCCGCCTGCTCGCGCAGCAGCACTGGATCACGCCGGCACAGACAAACATGCTCATCTATGGCATCGCGATTCCGGTGTCGCTGGACCTGGTTCTGAACATTCTCTACGCCGCTTTGGGCGCCGCGGAACGCGGCCGATGGCGCCTCACGCTGGTCGTGTTTGCCGCGGGCTTCTCGGCGTCTGCGCTGTGGGCGGTCGGCGGCTGGTACTTTGCCGTCACAGCCGCGCCGCCGCTGCTCGTCGCCGCGTGTCTCATCGTGTGGACTCTGCGCACGCCGTCCGACGAGGCCTGGCGCAAAAAGAACGCATGACGCGCGCGCGTGTCTCACCGTGTGGACTCTGCGCACGCCGTCCGCCGAGGCGAACGAAAAACGTGCGATGCAGGCAGTGCCACCACACGAACCCCCACACTCACGTTTACCGTAATCGGTGACCCATTTATTGTTTTCAGGTACACATAAAGCACAGACCTACATGTGAGTACTCGCAAGAGTCTGCGCGGCTAGTCGGCACCAAGCTGCCAGCGAGCGGGCCGACGCGCAAGTCGCCAGGCGTGCATTCCGGCACTCAGTCGACAACCACGCGCCGCATTACGGCTTTCGCCGGCAGTGAGCTTTATCTTTTAAATCTACCCAAAAACCCACCTTTTTTCTTGGACGGATCCTTGGTGACGTCTGCCCTCACCGTCGCCAACGTGTCCTGCAACATCGCAGCATTGTCCTGCTCTTTCTTCAACGTTTCCCGTAGAATCTTCAAGTCGTCCTCTCTTTCTTGCAGTTTTGTCTTGGTCTTTTCCAGTTCCTCCTTGCACGATATAAAATCGCCCTGAGCTTGTGTTATGGCCTCTCGCAGTGCCTCGTGGTCCCCTGCTTTCTTGCGCAGCTCCTCATGGTCGTGCTTCGGAATAGCAACCTTTCGCAAGTCCTCTACCTCCTGCCTGAGCAGAGACTCCTTTTGCATGGCTGCCGCCAGGGCCTTTTGCATGTCATCATAATCCTCGACCTTCTTGCGCAGGTTTACAATCTCTTCCTTCGCAGCATCCAGGTCTTCGCCGAGCTTATTTTGCATCAACTCAAGTTCACTTCTCTCGCGTGTCTTCTCCTTCTGCATTTTCAGTTCCATATCCAGTTCCATGTCCTTGTACTCGCGCACCTTGGCTTCAAGCATTGCAATCCTGTTGTTTGCGGCATCAAGTTTGTACTCGAGATTCGGTGCTGCGTTGTGGTCATGTGCTGTTTCAATTGTCGCGAGGGCCTTCTGTAGCATTGGGTCTCGGGTCGTACGCGCATCGGGTTCTTGCGCGTAAAAAGCATCCAGCTCTGCTGCGAGGTCGTTGCGCCCTGTGCTCTTGGCTGCCAGGTTGCTCTTGAGGCGCTCAATCGTGCCTTTTTGCTCCACACATTCAGCCTTGGCATCTGCCAGATCGCGGCTGAGGCGCTCAAGCGTGTCCTGTTCCTTTGCAACCTCGGCGCTGCGCTTTGCAACCTCAGCGCTGCGCTTCGCAACCTCGGCGCTGCGCTTCGCAACCTCGGCGCTGCGCTTTGCAACCTCGTCGTCCCCGGGCATGTTGCTCTCGTCGAATGCCACTGCCCCGAGATTGCGCTTCGGCGCGTACGTCGTGCGTGGTGTTCGTGCGTCTTGCGGCAGCAAATCCTGCTGCTTTACAAACTCGTTTTTGGGGGGGGTCATCAGGTTATTTAGTTGTATAATACTTACATTGTTACTGCTTGGTGTGTTGTTGATGTTGTGCCGCGCCAGCGTTTGGTTTACGAAACCCTGTTTATCAGGCATGCACGCGCGGTCGGATGTGAGATTGGATGTAAAATCCGGATTCATGCTTCGTTTGTTTCCGCATCGCCTGCACGTCGCAGCAGAAAACGTGCGCCTCTGAGACTTGCACTGGTCCTCGTCTCCGGAGTCAGATGCACTTGAGGACACACTTGCCGAATCATCCTCGTCGCTTGATTCGTCGCGAGCAAACATGTTGTCTGTATCCTGCGTATTTGGTTTTTGCTTGTGCACAATGACATGAGTTGCTGTACTCATGCACAGTGGTCTTCCGTCCAAATCCCGCACTACGAAAAAATGAGACATTTCTCGTTTTCCGCACTCTCGTTTTATATACTTTCGCATTCATAAACACCGCGTCACTCAAAACGACCACGCTCAGATGCCGTGCGGCTACGTAGCCCAAGCACACGCACACACCGCTCGGTCTGCGTCAGCACGAGTAAAACACCCGGCGCACGCACGCCCGCTGCGCGAGCAGGCGCTGGCACTGCGCGCACGGCAGGCTGAGCGCAGGGCGCCCGTCGACCACGCGCACGACGTACAGCTCGAGTTTCCCGGCGGACGCGCCGCGACTGCCCAGCTGCCACAGCGCAGCGGCCTCCGCGTGCACCGAGCAGCGCGCATGCCACCCGCGCACGTACTTGTTGTGTCCACGCGCAACGATGCTGCGGTTGCGCACGAGCACCGCGCCGTGCTGGTGGCGGCAGCTCGAGCGCCGCGCCTCCGCGGCGGCGGCGGCCATGTACTCGGCGCGCGCGCCGCGCATGCCTGGCACTGCTCCGTCGCCGCGTCTTTAAAGCTCGCCCCGCCCTGGCTGAGGTACTCGGGCATGCTCGCCACTGCTCCGTCGCCGCGCGTTTCAAGCTCACGGATCGCGGCGCACCGGGAGCAGGAACCACGACTGGTCGTAGGACTTTAGGTACATGTCCCACAGCACTCGATTCCAGTCCTTGCTCAGGAAGGACAGCTTGCCAGTTTTGTGCGAGGTGTACCAGTGCTTGACCTGTTGGCGAAACCTGGCGTCTTCCACCGCATGCAGTCCATGCGTCGTCTCCACCGCGCGCTGTGCAAACTTTTCGTACCGTGGCAGCTCTTTCAGTTGCGTGTGCACCACCGACAGCTTGGTGCGCGGTGTCTTGTACTCGTCGCAGTGGCACTTGACATACACCTGCCAATGTGGGTATTGCTCGTACGGCGGCACGACCACGCACATGCTGTTGTTGCTCGGGTGCTTGTGCACCTTGCCGTGCACAAATAGATTTGTCGCGCAGATTTTGGGGTGCACTATGTAAAGGTACTTGACATCCTCCTCCTTGATGTACCCCTCGTTGATCTGTCGGGACACCGCACCCGGGCGGTCCTTGAGCGGTTCAAACTTGACCTTAGACTCGCCCGGGACCAAGATGTCGCTGCGCACGCACGCCGGGATCGCCTCGGACGCGTCCCCGCTGCCCTCCCGCCGCGCGCGCTTGTGCTCGCGGGGGCTGTCTGGCGCGGCGCGCACGCGCTCGTCCCGGCGCAGTGGCGCGTGCTCCGGCACCATCACACACCCTTCGGTAACCTGCACGTTCCCGAGCAGAAACGGCGCAAACGCCGCCTGGTCGCTGTCGTCAAACGTGGCGCTCAGGTCGTCGTCCTCACCCGTCGGTGTGCCACTGATGCGCACAAAACGCTCCCCGCCTTGCTTGCTACACAAGGACAACCGAAAGTTGCGCCAGGATGTGTACACGCTCCCGTCGAGGATGTGCACACGCTGCTCCTCGCCCTTCTTGTCCCTTTTCGTCCACCACCACTCTGCGGTGTTGAGCTCGCACGCCGTAAAGTCGCGCCAAAACTGCTGCATTGCGCCACAGTGGTTGCTTGGAAAGATGAGGTTGCCGATCACCACGTGGTACGAGTGCTTGTGCACGCCGGGCTCGCTCGTCGCACAGCTGCTTGTGTTCACGTACAGCTCCGCGCACAGGCCGTGCTTGTCGCGGCACCAGCCGCGCAGCCGCTTACAGAACTCGCGCATGCGCGTGTGCCCTGCGTCTGCAGCGCCCTCCCACTCCACGTCGGCGTACGCACGGCACCGCTTGTGTTTCTGAATCTGCTCGAACAGAAAGCGCTTGTTCACGGGCAGCTGCAGCAACGCCGCGTGCAGCGTTGCGGCATCGGGGTACACGCCAAACGAGTAGCCGCCGCCCTTTTTCTTGTGCCACGCCACCGTCACGATGCTGTCGCGTCCCTCGACTGCGCACCTTTGCACGTGCTCGTGCATGTGCTTCTGCAGCCCAAACCACTTTCCGCCACCAGGCTCCCCGTGCCGCGGCTGGTACGCCGGCACCGGCTGCATGCCGCCGACACAGCCGCCCGCGAGATATATCCACCCCCGTGGGCTCTCTCCTTTGTCTGTCACGCTCGTCGGTTCTTACGCCGTATTTATTCTTGAATCTAAATCCGTTTTTTTTGACACACAGAGAGCATCCGTCGACAACATGCACGTTTCACTACGGCGACCCGTCTCCGGGCGCGGCGGCAGCTAACCGTGCGCATGCGCACCGTCGCGATGCAGTGACCCTGTCACCGTCAAGCTCGTCGGCAATGCCTGTCCGTGACCACCTGTCCCCAGGCGACGTACACAGCTAGGTGCGTGCGTCCACACTTTCGCGCCCTGGCGTGCTGAATACATACTCGAACACCCCGTCGTCGTGACGCAAGTCCTCGATGCCTGTCCATAGCAACCTGTCCGCATGCAGGGGCAGCCGCGTGCACACGGTGCGTTTGTTGTCGTCCACTAGCACCCTGCAAGTGCGCCCATGCGCATTTTTCATGCCGCGATTTAGCGCCATGGCCCACCCCACGCCAATCTCGTTGCGCGTCACGTCAAGGCAGCGCAACGTCGTGGACTTGCGCAACCCAACTGCTAACGCTTCCGCGCCAGAGTCCTGCACTCCGTTGCCAGACACCACCAGCGTCTCCAGGCATGCCGTCCTGCCGAGCCGCGAGGCCACTTTGCTGGCACCCACGTCGCGCATTTGGTTGTTTGACAGGTCCAGGTGTCGTAAGCTTTTGCTACATACCATCAGCTCGCCCACCCTGTCTGCGCTTCTATGCCCCAGGAAGTTGACCGCCAGGTCCAAACGCTCGAGCGCGGGGACACCTTTGAGGACTTTGCACACCTCTGCACCGTTGGCGTCAGTGAGGCCATTCGCGCTGAGATCCAGGTCCTCGAGCAACGGGCACAAGCGCAGTAATTGTCCCAGCTTCTCACTCGCCACCGCATACAATGAGTTCTGGGCCAGCGACAATACACGCAAGTTCCCCAGCCCCGGAAGCACGGGCAGCAAGCTGTCGCATCCCTGCGTGCCCGGCGCCGCGCCGGTCAGGTCGACGTGCTTGAGCGTCTGGTGCGTGTTTGCGGCGGCCAGCACGCGGGCAAGTGCCCTTCCTGTCCAACACGTCGAGCGCAGCTTCAAATGCTCGAGCGCGCCACAGGCCTGCAGCACTTGGCACAGTGCCACGTCATCGATGCTCTTTGTGTAGTGCGGCATGACGTCCACGCGCACGATGTTTGCAAACTTATTCACAACATGCCCGCGCCGCTGCCATGCAAGCAGCACGCCGCGCGTCGGACAAATGGTGATGTGAACCCTCGGCCGTGTGTTTGCGACCGCTTGACAAGCTCCGCGTGAAACTAGGCGCAAGAGCTGGCACACCTCGGGCGTAATGTACTTGCTCCCCCAATGCGACAGCACGACTTGAAAAAATTCCTCCTCCAAGTTACACAGCGCAGATCCCATACTGCCGCACAGCCGCGATTTGGATTTGGATGCCTTGCGCGAGTTGGATGCCTGGCGCGAGTTGGATGCCTGGCGCGATTTGGATGTTCCGCGGGGGTGCAGGTTTTTACGCTCGCGATTAAAATTCGACGAAAATAGAACGTTGGGTCTTGCTCCACGAGCCCGCCTGCTCGTGCAGACCGCGGTCTTGCGGTGCTTGCGGTGCCCGGCGTCGGCGTTGGCACGATGCGACGAAATTCGACGAAAATAGAACGTTGGGTCTTGCTCCACGAGCACGCCTGCTCGTGCAGACCGCGGTCTTGCGGTGCTTGCGGTGCCCGGCGTCGGCGTTGGTACGATGCGACGAAATTCGACGAAAATAGAACAGCGATTCATTAAGCCAAACACTTTTCGACACTCAATACAGAAGCAGGCATGACCGATGCCCACGACCCGATGGTCGTTGGTGCGGGCAGGGGGCTAGCACTAGAACGTGTCGTGCACACGTCCGAGTCCGAGCAGGACACGCAGTTTTTGTACAACCTGTTCGAGTTCAACAACATGTACGGCTTTAGAACGCGTCAACCGTTCGTGGACAAGCAGGAGCTCAGTTTGAGAGCTTTGTACATGGCCGTCCAAGAATGCCAGGTGTGCTTGTGCTTGTGTGCGCGTGGACTGCTGTGCAGTGCACTGAATGGGTGTTTGTGTGCAGGGCTTCGACAGCGTGGAGACGGACAAGAGATGGATGCATATTGCGTCTGCACTTGGCTTCGACGACGCACACCGCTGGGTGCAGTTTCCGATCAAGTGAGAAATGATGTTGAGAAGCATGCGTGCGTGTCGCAAGATCTGATTGGTGAGATGTGCAGATCGAATTACGTCAAGTTGCTATACGCGTACGAGGTATACAGAACGACCGGAAAGAAGATGACGGTGGAGGAGCGCGCACAGTTTACGTGCAGCAAGCTCAGTTTGTCCGTCGTCAGCATGCGCGACAGAAAAATAGTAGAGAATATGCGGCAGCGGGAGGCACGCAACGGGATGGCGGCTGCAACGGCACAATGGCATCGGACAGCAGGCAGTGGGCTGGAAGGGCGCATGCTTCCGACCCTTGCAGACGCAGACGCCATGCGGTTGGCCGCTGAAATTTTCGGCCCGACAGTGCATTTGCAAACAACTGCCACTACCTACTCAAGGCAGGAACGCACAGCGGGCGTGACGACGACAGAGGGAGAAGCAGGAGAGGATGACAAAAATGTGCGCGCAAGCAGCGCCAAGGCCCCGCTTCCGGTCGCTGCCAGCACTGGCGGTGGCGTTTGCACGTCGTCCGCGTTGAGCTCCTCAGCTAGGAGTTTTGGATACAGCAGCGCCAAGGCCCCGCTTCCGGTCGCTGCCAGCACCGGCGGTGGCTTGTGCACGCCGTCCGCGTCGAGCTCCGCAGCTAGGAGTTTTGGATACAGCAGCGCCAAGGCCCCGCTTCCGGTCGCTGCCAGCACCCAAGGAAGTTCCTGCACGTTGGAGGTTTTTGGCACGGGAGCTGCGAGAGTGGAAGCACCGCGCACTGCTCTCATAAGCGCGAGCTTGGGAACAGCTCGGGTGGTGACTTCAGCACCAGCTTCTGCCGCAGTAAGCAGCGCCAAGGTGGCCGACGTGCAAACTTCATTTACAGGCATCAAATTGACGACGTCGCGTGTTGTTACGTCTGCACCCGCTTTGCCACCTCAAGCGAACGAGACGGCAAGTCCTGTGCAAGGATCGAAGTTCATAGTCAAGTTCCGCTTGAGTGAGCTTCCAGACTATCGAGGATTGAAGAAAAAGCTGAAACTCCAGCATAAGGAACGGACTTCCCTGCCACCCAACGGCGCTTCCTTCAGCGATGTCTTGGTCAATACGCTCGCACTGCAGGCTACGTTGTCGCAACCATTTGCTGAGAACACACAAGCACTACTGCCCATCAAACGTGAGGAAGTGGAGGATGACAAGCAGGCATTTTAGAGCACGTTGCTATGCATGGCAGTTGCCAAACACCTAGCTACTTGATTTTTGAAAAATAAACCTACTATCTGATTGCATGCTTATGTGCAATCGTATAAACTTTGCAACTTTGAAACGTACTTTATTAAAGACTTGGCAAACAGCTGTTTCTATCTACATGCGCAGAAACGCTAGTAAGTCCGTTCGCAAGACGGCGGGTGGCTTACCGCCCTTGACAACCTGCTGCCTCCATTTGCAAAGCAAGCCGCACACATCTTTGTGCCTACCCTGAAACAAGCTACCACCTTCCGCAACACTTTTTGAAGCCATCTTCTGGTGCTCAACGCTGCAAAACCGTGCCACGCGGCAGCACCCGCATGTAAGCATCTGCGCGTCGTCGCCACGCGTTTGGCAGCACCCATTGCAATGGTTTCGCCCTTGTTCTACACAGCGTGAGAGATAGTCGTGCAGGTACTGCAGCGCGGCGTCCTCTGTGCCCACATCCAATGCCAGGCGTGCAAGGTACAAGCACGCTGGTGTGTAACCGAACTGCAGAGCAGTCTGCAGCCACTTCTCCGCCTGTTTCACGGCGTCGTCGTCGCACATCGTTGTGCACTTAGGATCTTGCGCTTTGGCGCGCACCTCAAGTGTAAGTGCTATCCCGATGCCCAGCGCGGCCTCTCCCTGCTCCGCTTCCACCTGCATTTCTTTGGCCATCTCATAATTTTGCCTAAAGTACAAGATCGCCTGCTCATGGTATCCAGTATTCAAGCAGCATTTTGCAATGTTCTGGCATGCGGACGCAATAACCGGCCGGTTGCCTATCTCCTCCGATATTGCCTTTGACAACTCATGCAACTTGCGCGCCAGCGCGTATTGCCCCGTCCTCTGGTAGGTGAGCCCGAGGTTGTCGCACGTCGCTGCCACCTGATCGCGGTCCCCCAGCTTCTCCACCATCGCCCTGCCCTGCTGCAGGAGCTTGCGCGCACGCTCATACTCGCCTGTGTTCAGGTAGCAGTTCCCGATGTTACAGCACGCCCTCGCCACCCCCGCGAGGTCCCCCGCCGCCTCAGCCTGTGCCATGTGCTGCTCGTGCAGCTGGCGCGCCTGCCCATAATTCCCCATGTGGTAGTAGCTGAGCCCAAGGTTTCCGCACGCTGTTGCCACCCCCATCTTGTCTCCCAGCGCCTCGCAGGTCGCCCTGCACTTCTCGTGCAGCTCGAGCGCCCGCCCGTGTTTCCCTAAGCAGAAGTAAGTGTTCCCCAGGTTGCAACACGCCCTTGCCACCAACTTGCTATCCCCGAGCTGTTCGCATGTCTTCATGCATTTCTCATGCATCTCGAGCGCGAGTGCATAGTCTCCAGTGTGGTGGTAACAGCGTCCAAGATTTGTGCACGCCACCGTAACCCCCTCCAAGTCCCCTTCCCCCGCGCAGATCGACTTGTGCTGCTCGTACACCTCGCACGCCGATGCGTAGTCCCCCGTGCTCTCAAACCCCTCCCCAAGGATGTTGTGCATCCTCTCGGCCAAGCCTGGTTCGGTAGCACGCAGAGCCTGCGCCACCGACATCGTCTCGCTCTTCAGAGCGACCACGCCAAGCCAGTCGCCCCTGTCTTCCAGCTCAAACAACTTTTTGACCAAGCCCCCTTGCGATGCTGTGAGGCGAATGTACGAGCGCGCAGCGTCTGCCTCTGCAGCAACCACCCTCGCAGCGCGCTGCAGCTTCTCCGCCGCCCCCCCCTGCGACTGCCTCGCGTCGCACTTGTGCTTGTGCCCGGCCTTCCACGCTGCAACCTGGTCGCGGGAGAGCGCAGTCAAAAATTGTGCGTGTCAGTCACTGCGCTGCAGCGAGCGCTTGTATTGCTTAAAGGTCTATCACCTGGCACTCCTTGCAGCAGTATGCTTCGCTCTTGCACTTGGAACACCGCAGCAGCGGACATGTGAGCGTCTTCCCACACCCCGCGCGTGCACATATCACTACGGGCATTCCGAGTGCCGATTTCTCGAATCAGGGCTTTCGATGCGTGGCAGTGGTAGCCCTTTTCAAGTAGTCATCTGGGTGTGGGGTATTTGTAGGCACTCGGGCCGCGCTTCCGCTTTTAGCAATTTTTTGATCTGCGGGCGAATCCGCGGGTGAATCCGCGGGTAGATCTGTGGCGCACGTGTTTAGAGAAGACACACGATGCTCAAGTTGGATACCAGTGTCATGTTGCATGCTAGTGTCAAACGTGGGGGTGGGGCTCGAACCCGCCGCGCACCGACTGCGCGTGAGAGTGCAGAACCCTTTGTAAGCACAAGCGCTCATGTGCTGCAGCACACGTCGTAGCGAGCGTTTGCACCGTGGTTGTCTTAGATAGCAGTGCACACGTGGCAGACTGCTTAATTGGTCAGAACGGAGGCGAGTCGCACAGCGAGACGCCATGCCCCAGCCTGACACGGGCACGGCCTCTGATTTGCTCGCAGTCATTGTTGGCGTGCACAAGCTGCCGGCGGCGGTCTCGCGCCTCGCGCACCACGCGCTGTTCAGCGCGGGACGCGTGCTTGGTGCGGACATTGTGCTCGGGGACGTTGAAAAGCACTCCCACGCCACCGAGCCCAAGCTCGCGCAACGCACGCTGTGCATGGTACACCACAGATGCACGCCAAGCACGCGTAAACAATGCCACCAAGCCCGAGCTCGCGCAACGCACGCTGTGCGTGGTACACCACAAAAGCACATGAAATGCGTAAAATCTGAGATAGACACGCGTGGGTGTGAGTGCACCATTTGCGCATGACAAGCGCGCGTGCCAGGCGATTGCCCTCATCGACTCCGCGGACGTGAGCATGCGCGTGGTCGAAGACTTGCTGGAGGCCCTCGCCACCGTACGCGTGCCGCAGCGGGACGCGTTCAGAGCGCTGGACTTGGCCTGGGGCTTTGTCGCGCAGCCTCAAAACTTTAAGACCCCGCCTCTGCACCGCGCCTATACACAGAAACTCGCGGTGTGCGGTATGGGGCTGCTCGCGAACGACACCGCGAGCGCGCAGACGGTGCAGTTTTTGAAAAAGTTGGCGGCGTGTAAGTACGCACAGGTGTGCTTGGTCGCCAACGGACTCTTGAGCAAGCTCCTGCTTGATATGCGACGCGCGGTACAGCGAAGCGACCTGGCACGTTTTGCCCTCATGCAGGACGTGCTGCAGACAGCGACTGAGGCCACCGGGCTCTGCAGAAACATGCACATGTTGGAGGCCAACGCCGTGGCAACAAACCTCAAGACGCTGCTGGCTGCCACGGAGAACGCACCAAGCAAGTACCAGGAGATCGCCGTTTCCATCGCACTCGCACTTTTTGCGAGCGTTGGGGACGTCTTGTGCGAATGCCTACACGCGCAGGGCGCCTTGCCCCGCGTGCTCGACATTGTCGCTGCGTTTGCAGTCGCAGCTACCCCTGGACAGGCCAGGAAAGTCATCACCCTCGTCGCAGGAGGTGACGGGTACGTCGCGCAATCCTTGTTCTATTCGCAAACCTTTCGCCGGTTTGTGCAAACAAAGTACGCCACCTACTGCGCGTCGCAGGCGTAGAGAGGCTCAATCTGCTACGGTGGCCCGCGCTTTTCGCAGCACATGTTTGTAGTCACAACACAGACAATTTTTATAACAAAGCAAAGGTCCCGAGCTTCTATCGCGTGCACCCGACTCCTCCCGTCAACCGCGCAGGCGCTTGCCAACGCTGCTCCGCGCAACTCGCGTGCAGCGTGTACGGCGGGCGTGTCTAGTCCGCCCCGCGCACCTTGATGCGGTACTCATCTAGCAGCGGCTGGCGCAAAATCACCCTGTGCCATAGCGCACACACGTTGTCCTTGCACTCTTCTGCCGAGAGCAGCGGTGAACACAAGTACCCGTGCTGCTTGTAAAACGCGGACATCGCCGCCACGTTCGCGTCGGAGCGATCGCGCAGGTCGAAAATCATCGGCGTCTCGAGCATTTGCTTTGCCTTGGGCATGGCGTCGGTCGGCGGGGTTTCGGGTGCGATCCCGGTGACGTGTGCGGGCTTTCTCGGATACTCATTTTCGCCTTTTAGGCACCACAGGCAAAGACGTTAAAAAGTGTGCATCTAAAGCGCAATTCAAAATAATCTATTTTGGCGCCTTTGGTGTTTTCCGAGATAAATGCTGGCGCGGTCCGCGCGCACGAAATCCACGCGCGTGGACATGTTTCTTCTTTCGTGCCGCGTGTGCCACGAGGCGGACGGCAAAATCGCGCACACTGGCTGCGCGTGTAGGCACGATCTGGCGTTTGCGCACGTCAGCTGCCAGGCGCGGGCGTGCGTCGGGGAGGCGAGTCCGCACCTCGGCGGGCAGTGGTCGCTGACGTGCAAGTTTTGCAAGCAGCGCTTCACGGGCGAAATGCGCCGCGGGCTGGTCGACCTGCGCTGGGCGCAGGTCTGCGCGCGTGCCAACGCGGACCCCGAGCGCATGGAGGTGCAAACCGAGCTTGTCAAGTGCCTGTGCGAAGAAGGCGAGCACGCGCAAGCAGAGCGTGTGTGCCGCTGCTTGCTCAAGGCGCAGGCTGCCCAGTTGGGCACGCGCCACATGAGCACGATGTCAACCATGAACAATCTCGCAATTTGCTTTGCGATGCAGCGCAAGCACGCGCACGCCGTGTTGGTGCTGCAGCGTCTGCTGCGTGTGATCAAGTCCAGCGACGACGCGAACCCACGCGCTTTGCTGATGGTGCAAAAGAATCTGGCGTCGTGCATGAGCTTGAACGGCCAGCCGGGTGAGGCTGAGCACATACAGCGGCGCGTGTTGGACGCCGAAGCGCGCCTGCTGGGGCCCAAGCACATGGAGACGCTGAAGACCGCAAGTGACTTGACAACGAGCTTTCTGCTGCAGCATAAGAACGACGAAGCGGCAGAGCTTGCGCAGAAGACTGTGGACGCGCGCGTGGAGATGCTCGGCGCCGAGCACGCCATGACGGCCATTAGCACTGCAAAGCTGGCAGCGGCCAAGCGCAAGCTCGGCCGCCTCCTCGAAGCGGAACACCTGCTGGTGGAGGTGCTCAAGGTGCGCAGGCGCGTGCTGCCCCCGGGCCACCGCGCCATTGTGCACGCGGGGCTGCAGCTGGCGAGGTGCATGAAGCAGCAGAAACGACACGCCGCGGCGCGCGAGGTTCTGCAGAGCATCGCCGGTGTAGCGAAGCGCGCACATCGGGTCAAGTTTGTTGCCACAGCGCGCCGGTCCGAGAGCGCTGCTTGAGCACAACGCACCAAGATCAACCGGAGTCGGAAATCAAAACAGAGCTTGGTAGAGAAAGGGTTGCAATCAAAGCGTGAATAAAAGCACAGCTCGAACAAAGCACGTGCACAAGTGCCCGCCGCCGCATGAGCGCGCGCAAATTCCGCGCAGCCCCTGCGCTGCGGTATGTGCACGACCCTGCACTTCTTGACAACGCAGCACTCGTGCAGTTTTGCTGTGAGATGAACCTTGCAAACTGGGAGTTTGTGCCCGAAAGCATGCGGTCGGACAGAATCTTTGACGCCATGCTTGCGTCGCCGTGGAACGCAGCGCACGTTGCGCCTGAGCCAATCCCCCCGTTGGTGCTACAGCTGGGCGCCCCGCAGGACCGCGACAACGACCCCCGCGTGCTCGCGGCTGTGCGGCACTCGGGGTACAACCTGTGCTTTGCCAGCGCGCGCGCGCGTGCGAGCCCCACCATCGTGGCGTGGGCCGCAGCTGCGGCAGACGTAAGAGCCATTACCGACGCGGATGCGCGGACGATCCACCAGCTGCACGAGCACATCTTGCACAGGCAGCTCCCCGCGCACAGCACGCCGCGCGCCTGGGAGCAGCAATGCGTCCAAGACGCGCGGCGCTGGCAGCTCGACTGCCAGCACGCGAGCGCACGTGGCGAGACAACTGGGTGTGCAAGCATCGGCTTTGTGCACAAACACAAAGTTGGCGTGTTTTTTGGCATTCCGACCGCAGTCCGCGGGATGCTGTGGCCGGGGTACAACACCAGCAGCGCTTCGGTGTAAATTCGACGCATCCGGGGCACCAGCACCACGAGACGGCGCGGGTAAAAATTCGACGGATTTAGAACACTATTATAAATGGAATTTCGACATGCTACCATCACCACGCATGGACAGGAACAAACGCCC
>Ga0181557_1002043_pt1 | contig 21565 bp, 19 predicted proteins | sample 011ome_23_FD_148632 | JGI IMG/M metagenome (GOLD analysis project Ga0181557, IMG submission 148632) | Coastal salt marsh microbial communities from the Groves Creek Marsh, Skidaway Island, Georgia - 011506CT metaG (spades assembly) | ecosystem: Environmental > Aquatic > Marine > Intertidal zone...
GCCGTCCCGGTATTCCAGACACTCCCGTGCAAGCTCCAGCAGTTGAATCATTGGTCTTGGGTTGCCGCTCTGATATTTCTCAGCCATCAGTATCGTCCTCTCTAGCAATGTTTGATTAATGCTAGTAAGGGCGTAATCGTCTTGAGTGATGGTAGTGGGAGTACCCTACTGGGTATCTATCGGTAGGGTCTCTTATTGGGGGGTGGGGGGTGGTAGTGGGGGGTGGTCTCACTAGCAACAGAAGACCACTAGCAACAGAAGACCACTAGCAACAGAAGACCACTAGCAACAGAAGACCACTAGCAACAGAAGACCACTAGCAACAGAAGTACCTTAAGTACCCTTCAGGCTCTCCATCGGATATCACTGAGTACACCGGAGGGGAGACAGCAGTACTCTGGATCAATGGGTAACCTGAAGGGAACTTAAGGTACTCTTGGGTACTATGGGGGGAGCTAGGTACTCTATAGGTACTATGGGGTGAACCGGGGGGGAGGGGTATCCCTTCCTCTTAGTACGTCCGCTAATTAACCCACGTTAATTGGCTTGGGGTACTCTTACGGTTCACTCTGGGTCTCAGGGCTGAATCCATGAAGTCCTCAAGCTCCAGCCTGCGGGCCTCTTCCAGTGCATCATCGATACCCAGTTGTTCATCTCTAGCCATCTGTTCAACCCAGTAGCCCACAGCCATAGCCAGTGCATCCAGCCTGTCATCATGTCTGAGTGCCCCTCGCTCCATGGTTACCCTGGTCATCTGGTAGACCATCTGCTTACTCAATCGGACAGCTTGGTCGTATCTCTGGGCAGTCTGGTAGTCCTCTTCGATAACCTTGGGATCGATCACCAGTTTATGTCGAGCCATCACAGGCTCAATGGTGTCAATGATCCTCTTCTCTTTCTGCTGGGAGTGTCGAACCTCCTCGATGAGGCACTTGTGCGTCCTTGCCATCACTGGGGTCAGGAGCTTGGTGTACATCCCGTCACCGAAGTTACTCTCGACAATCACATGGTTCACCATGTGGTCCTTGGCGATCCCTGAGAGAACCTCAAGGGTCTTGTCGTCATACCCGCCTGTCAGGCCGCCACACGCAGTAACAAACAGATACCCGTTGAGCATCTTGACCACTGCATACCCTGTTTCATCCTGTCCTCGCCCAGAGGGGTCAATGGACATTACAGAGCCTGTGTATTCAGCGAAGTTGTCCTTATCGATGTGCATGGGGGCATACATGTAGTCCCCGTTCATCGCAGTATTGGGCAGCGAGTTCATCCGCCTGTCTTCGTCAGGACCCCATGCGATCTTCATGGGAGCCATGGTCTTGTCACAGGCCATGAATATGAGGTCTCGCACCTTCAGCGGGTATCTCTCGACATCACTAAGCTGGGTATTGAGCATGAACTGGAGGGCAAACCCTGCTTTACCGTAGGATGCCTTCCGTTCTAGAAGGTCTTCCATACCAAACCGTCTGGGGTCTGTAGGGTCTCCAGCGTCACCATTGAGGTCCTTGATGAACTGGGCAAGGGTATTACCGTACTGTTCAGATTCTTTAGCTGATGGCATGAGAGCAGGCCACACCTTCAGTTCATACCCGCGATCTGCGAGTGACTGATACACACTGTCTTCTGTCTGAGGTGTCCCCAGGTAGATAATGCGCCCGCCAGGGCTTAACACAGCGTCAAACTCTTTGACCTGCTCACTCAGTTTGTCTCGCATCTGCTGTGTAGCACTGTTGTTGGGGACCTCAACGTCATCAGCGACAATGAGGTTACCGCGAGACCCTGTTAGCTGCCCTGTGATCCCCACTGATTTAACAGAGGGAGCGTGTGCAGCCTTGGCAGGCCCGACATCGAAGGCTATCTTGGATGACCGCTGGTTCTCTCTGGGCATCAGGTGCTGTAGATAGGGCACCTCAGAGATCAGCCTGAGTGTAAACGTGGAGAAGGCATCTGCCCGCTCCTTGGATGCTGATACCACCAGTATTTTGGTGTCTGGGTCTCTGAAGAGTTGCCAGAGTACGAACGCTGAGGTGATCCACGATTTACCGACACCTCTGAACGCCTGAACGCAGGATCGCTTGGGTCCATGCTGGAGATACTCAGCGATATCGTACTGAACAGGGGTTGGGTCTGGTAAATTGAGGTGTTTCCAGATCAGGTACAGAAATTTCCTAAAGTCGTCTGCTACGATGGCTTCAGGCGTCCGCTGAGGGGTCTTCTCAGGGGTCTCTGGTATGCCTACACCAGAATGACCCCTGTTGCTCTGTATGGGCTTCTTAGGGGCCTTACGGGGCATTTAGGTTTTTCTCCCATAAAACTCTGTGTGAATGTTGTTGTTGTGGCTGTCGAACAAGTACCAACAGCAGTTGTCTTTGCCTGTGTGCGGGCTATCGGGGAACCACTTAACTCTGCCTATCGACACTACCTTGCAGCATGTCTCCATCAGCGCACTGGACTGCTTCGTGTGCATCCAATCGGCGTCAAAGAGTAGCCAGGTGGGTCCTAAATTGGACAGGGTTTCTATGATTGGGTGGAGTAGGCGGCGATCCCAGGGCGGGTTAGTGATGAACATATCACCGACAAGTGACTTGGTATCTAGCGCGTCCTGACCGTTGGATATGTCTGCACTTGCAGTACATCGGTGCCCCGCAAGGTCCAAGTGACGTATCAGGTCTCCGGCACCAGCACAGGGTTCGTCATACCTGGTTTCTGGAGGTAGGTGTCTTAGAAGCGGTTCAACTGCTTTTTGTGGGGTTGGGTAGAAATCTCGTTCGATCCTTTTGAAGTCGGATCGTTTTCCCATAGATTTCCTATGTGGTGATATTCAGGGCTGCTGTGTCAGTCTTTCTCTTTGCAGGGGCACTTGCAGACATCTCCTCGCTCTCTTTGGGGATATCTACGGCAGTCTTTTCGACGCCTTTAGGTCCGTATGCAAACGCCTTGGGTTCTGTTGACGGCTTGTCTACTGGAGGGGCAGCGGCTGCGCTTGATCCCATACACATGCTTAGATTTCCTGTGATTGGTGGTCTTGGATTGAATCAAGAACACTTTGTTTCTGTTGTGACGTATAGTTACGCCATTCTTTGATCTGGTCCTGTGATCTGCCGCACCCAACGCATTCCATGTGGGTGACCTTGTTGATCAGGTAGCAGTCTTTGGTACAGGGCGACTTAATGTCGGCTATGGAGAGGGTCGTCATCAAAGTCCGGCAGTGAGTCGATAAGGTTTGCCAATGGGCTGTCTTTAGTTGCCTGCGCTTCGATGCCGTTGTCTTTAAGGAACTTGACAGCAACACTAAGTTCTTGGCTGGTTGCTTCACCGCTCTGTACTCTCTTCAAGAGGTCTTCTGCAATTTCCTGATGCAGTCGTTCCATTAAATGTCCGACCATTTATTTAGTATCCTTCCAGTTCTTAATTCCTTTTTCGGCTCCCCTGGATACGATGTACCCCCCGATTCCTATTTGAAGTAGTGACCACATGTCCGGTGGGATATCGAGTGAAACTGCCGGTAGGCCAAATGTCTGTAGCCAAGGCACTGCTATGTAGTTGTTCACTACGATGACGACAAACGACATCATGGTCACTGGTCGCCAGTTGCGCTGTAACCAGCTTTCGCCTTTTGCTTCCGCGACGACTACTGATGCAGCAGCCTTTTCGATCTCTGAACTGTGCTGAAGCATCTGCGCCTGTAGCTCTGCCTTCACTTTGTCTTTCTCGACGGTGTCGGGCAGCACCCGGTCGAGTACGTTGCCGACAACGGGTAACAGGCTGCTGATTAGTCCAATCATTCTGCTTTCCTTATGTCGCTGACAGGCACATGTTTTCCATTATGAATGTGTAGTTGGTGGTCCATTTCTTTCCGTAGCTGTTCACAATCTCGTAAGAGTGTCGCCATCGTCATGTGGTCTCGACGGAGGTTCTCCGGCGACGACATCTGGGCCAATATGTTGATCCGCTGCTCCTGCTTTTCGGTTCTTGTGTCGAGTGAATCGATGCGTCGATCCATGCCGCGAAGGCGCTTTTCCATGTCGGCTACAGCTTCTAAGATGACCTTGATTTGCATTTTGCCGACAGCAGCAGCCCCGGCGACACTAAATAAAATGCCGCCCAAGGTTATAATCAATCGGAGATCAATTGCTCCTTCCATACCGCACCTTCTGTCCCGCAGGACTTGGCTCAACGAACGTCCAGCTTTCCCCCATCATTATGATGCAGAGAGCGCCGTTTAGTTCTGGCGGTGACAATGTGAGCATCCAGTAGCCTTCTGACGATACAGACAGTTTGACCAGACCTCCCTCCCTGATACCTACGCCTTTGACGTGTTCGATTGGCTCGAAGACCTTTGCTTGTTCAGCGCCAAGGCAGTTGTATTCGTTCGAGCTAACGGGAGGCACAAAAAAGGCCGTCAGAATGACAGCCAGCAGGAAAACGAGAAATGGTCGAGCCGTCACAGTAGCGCGGCCTCAAGGATAGCGTTGCGCCACTCATCACCGTTGTCGGGCATTGCGTCTGAGTCAACGCCGCGATCCAAATTGACCCGCCCCATGCGGCCACACCAATCACCAAACTGCTCTTCTGTTTCGATGCCGGTCATGTCAGCCCCATTGTCAGAAAACCATTGAATCCGGTTACGCGCTATGATCACGCTGGGCCACTCTCGACCAACCAGATCGGCTAGATAATTAAGCGGCGCACACTCGTCGCAACAGCCGCCTCGCCAGACGTATTCGGCTGGGTCAGCTTCAGATCGCCACTGTCCATAGCTGCCCTGTTCTGCACACCACAGATCGAAATCGCGGCCTGTCTGGCCGTTACTGACGTAGTGATCGTAGCCACGCTGATATGCACATCTGAGGCAGTAAACGTCTGTGCAGCTATCGACATCGCACGTCGTGATCAGCGACCGCAGACCTGTCGGCAGAGCCTCTAGCTGCTCAAAACGGCCCGACATTTGTGCGGCGATTGTGTCGTAATTCGCATCCGCTGCGACCGGCTCAGTGATACTGAGTGACGGCAGATAGACCGCCGCGCCTGTGTCGTATACTTGGTCGATCAAAATCGGGTGACGGTCTGTCGCGGTGTTCTCGACGCTGATACCGATTGCTATTGCACCCGCCTCATGCGCGGCGATCTGCGTGACGTAGTTTTCATAACGAGCCGTCGCAAATGCGTAGGTGATGTCCTTTGCAAATCCTGCGCGAACCGGGCGCATATCGTCGGTGCTGCTGATCGTTGGCAGGGCAACATACGACCGCTCAAACGTCCGCACGTTTGTTTCGAGCCAATCGCAGACCGCGTCGAACTCTGCCCGTTCATTTGGAGCGCCGTCATAGCCCTCACGGAAATGCAGCGCCGCGATTTCGTGGTCGGTTGTCGAGAGAAACTGATGCAACGAATAGGCGCTGTTCACACCGCCGGATGCTGGTATCAAAATTTTCATCAGGCTGCGCTCCCTGCGACTGTTCCACTATTATTCAACGTCACGGTCCTGCTGTTCTTTCTCAACGCAAACCCTGCCGCTCCTCCAGCGCCACCGGCACCGGGGGATTGGATTGGGCAACTATTCGTTCCTCCGCCATATGAGCCTGACCCGCCTTGCGACCCGGCTTGGCCGAAGCCCCCGGCAGCGCCACTCGAGCCATAGGAGCCATAGACGGGTGTCGCAAACTGGCACTGGTATTTACTATCGTAGGAGCTGCCTCGTATCCCGCGCTGTCCGCCGCCGCCGCCGCCGCCACCGCCTCCGCGCAGCGACCCGCCGGATAATACGCTTACTATATATGTGCCGCTGCCGCCGGTCAGCGTTTCAAAGAACAGCGCGTCCCCTCCAGCAGAACCCGGCACTGCCACAAGGCCACCGTTTGCCCCGGTGTACCCATCGACAGAACCTGAGATGTTGATAGTCAGATCGCTGTCGGCGTTGAGCGCACCTGTCCGCAGCGCGTGGGTGCTGCTGCCGGAGATCGTAACGCCCGAAGCGATGTTGACAATGATCGGTGTGCTGTCGGTCGATGCGTTGTACCCCGCCGCCGTCGCCAACGTCAGGATGTTCTGTTCGCTGGCGCTCGACGTGATGTCGAGAACGATGGCCGCAGTCGCGCTGTAGAAATTAGCTAAAGTAATTGCCCCGCTCGCCGGGACGCTTGCGTTGTTCGTGCCGACGAGGCTACCGCCAGCGTAAAATTCCGACATAGAGTTAGGCGTGGTGTCCCCAAACTCTGTCGCCAAATCGGATAACGATATCGCGCCGCTCGCTTGCAGGGCCATCAGCGGCGCTCCTTCAATTCATCGATCTCAGCCTTCAACGCTTTGACGCTTTCGATCAGCAAGCCGACCAGGTTCTGGTATTTGACACCTTTGGCACCGCCCTCGGCGCTTGTGAGTTCTGGCAGTACCTCTGCTAGTTCTTCGTAGATCACGCCCTGCGACTTCTCGCCGGAATCCTTCCACGTCCAGCTTACGCCGCGCAGCTTGCCGACCAGTTCGAGCGGGTCAGAGATGGTCACGATGTTGTCTTTCGCCGCTGCGGATGAGTACGCCGTCACGTCTGCCGTGGCGTAGATCGCCCCCGAAACGTGCAGCTTGTACGAAGGGCTGACGCCAATACCGACGTTGTTGCTGGCGTCGATTTGGATTGCGTCTCCGTCAGCGCGGATCGCAGTTTCGTTAGTCAGCGCCATTATTCACTCCATCCTGCGGGCTGTTTCGTGACCGTCGGCGGCACCCGCTGCTTGTCTATCTGGCTGTCGAGTGCGCTCTGGACCGCAGCTTCGTCCGTGTTGATGTCCGCCAGCACCCAGCCTTTGACCTGCTCGCGGGTCACATTGTTAAAGGCCACGAAGCCATCCCCCGGCGCGTCGAGAGAAACTGACCCGTAGGCGGATGTCGTCAGCGGTTCTGCGTCATCAGAAACAGCGGTGACGCGCCAGTGGACCGTCTGGATTGCATCAGCGTGTCCGTCGATCTCGGCGGCGGCTACTTCGAGAGGATCGAACGTCCATGTGTATGTGTTAGGCATTATTTAGACTCCAGTTCTTTGACTTTTGCGGACAGCGTTTTGACCGCTTCGATCAGAAGGGCAACGGTGTTTTGATAGGCAACGCCGACGTGGCCTTCCTTTTCGCTGGTCAATTCGGGGATGACTTCCTTGACCTCCTCATAGATGAGGCCCACGGCTTTCTTGCCGCTTTCCTTCCACTTGAAGGATACGCCGCGAAGCTGCTCGACCAGATCGAGCGCGTCGGGGATCGTGGTGATTTCGTCTTTGGCGACGGCGCTGGAGTAAGCCGTGACGTTGCCAGTGGCGTAGATGTCGCCGGAGACGTGCAGCTTGTAGCTGGGGGACACGCCGATCCCGACATTCCCGCTGCTGGTGATACGCATACGTTCTGAACCAACCGTACCAAAAGTAAGATGTCCTGCTTGGACGTTACCCGAACCACCGCTGTTAGATGTGAGTAGTGGCTTAATGAACGCCATTTCTTCGTCTGTATCTGAACGACCTGCTGCAAAAAATGCGATCTTATTTCCTGCATTGGTAGCATTAACTGTAGAAATAATATTAAGAGTGCCAGACCCTGTTGCTGCACTTAAATCAAGGATGCCACTTGGTGCCGAAGTCCCCAGCCCTAGCCGACCATCGCTGGTGATCCGCATCTTTTCGCTACCGTTAGTAGCAAAAGCCCAACGACCACTCGCCCCTTGAACACCAGCGATATATGTGTTGAGTGCTGTGGTTCCAGCCTCGATAACACCACCAGAAGCCATTTGAATAGAACCATTAACGGTCAAATGTCTTGTCGGCGTTTGTGTGTTGATGCCAACAAGGCCGGTGCCGGTGACGCGAATACGGTTTGTGTTCGCTGTCCTTAGATCGATATAACCAGCATCGAAAGCGGTAAGAACAAGTGGGCCTGTGCCTCTGTGGGTTAATTCTGAAGATGTATTGGGTCCAGTATTACCTCGAATAAGGCGTAATCCATAATCCGTATATGTAGCATCGCCAATAAGGTCAACATACGAAAAACCGTTTCCGGTCCTTCCATAACCAACTTCAAAATTTCGTGTTTCTGTGCTAGAGGCATAAAGGGCTGCTACACCATCTACCTCTAAATCATATGTTGGCGATGTTCTACCAATACCGACATTACTGCCACTGATAGTCATCGCGCTGGTGCCGCCGGTCGTGAACCCGATCTTGTCAGAGGCGGGGCGGAACAGGCCGGTGTTCGTGTCGGCGCTGAACGAAATCGACGGCGCTGCTGCCGTTCCATCTGACGCACCGGACAGCGATCCAGCGGGGCCGGTGTCGCCCTGTACGCCCTGTATGCCCTGTGGGCCGGTCGCGCCTGTGTCGCCGCGAGGCACTGTGAAATCGAATGTGGCGGCTGACGATGATCCTGAGTTTGTGACCGCCGCGCTAGACCCAGCGGCTCCTGTCGTCGTAGACCCCACTGCGATTGTAGCAGCGGTGCCGACATTTCCTTGGATGCCCTGTATACCCTGTATGCCCTGTGCGCCCGTGTCGCCACGCGGAATGGTGAAGTCAAGGGTGTGACCGGTCGCCGTGACCGACGCGCTCGACCCAGCCGCACCCGTCGTTACCGTGCCGATTTCAGGATCGACGCCGGTAGGCAGCGTGGACATGTGCATGACCTCGATGTTGCCGGTGCCGGTGGGCGGGGCAGACGAGAAGGTCAGCGTGGTGCCGGAGGTCGAGTAAGTGTCCTTCTGTTGGTAGACGCCGCTGATGTAGACCATCGTATTGTTTTCGGTCGCGGGGGACTGCGACATCGTGAACGCGGTTTGCGAGCCGGTGCCGTTGAAGCGGTCAACGGTCTGCGTACCAGCGTTACTAGCAGCGGATGCTGCACTGGCTGCTGCGGCAGTCGCGCTGGCCGCACTTGCTGTTGCACTGCTGGCAGCGTTGGTTGCCTGAGTAGACGCCCCAGTTATCGCCGCGATGTTGGTGGCGTTCGTGTTAATCGACGCAATGTTGGTAGCGGTGGTGTTCACGTTAGTGATTGAACCGGCCACAGTGTCCATTGCCGTGACGTTTGCGCTGGTGCCAAGTGTGTTCATGTCGGACACAACGTCTGCCGTTGCCAGCACGTTCATGTCCGCAACAAAGTCGGCGGAAGCAACGGTGTTTAGGTCAGAGACAAAATCTGCTGAAGCGACTGTATTCATGTCGGCAACGAAATCAGCGGTGCCAATGATCGCCATGTCGGCTACTGCATCAGCGGTGCCGAGGCGTCCTATTTCTGTAAGTTTGCCTGAGACAGCCGTGAGGTTCGTTTTGTCGCTAGGGGATAGCCAGGTGGTCTCAAGGTAGTTCTTAGTGACAGCGTCCTGAGCATCCACAGGGTCAGCCATTGACCTGATTTTCTTACTGTCGGCACCCCAGTGGCCCGTCGCATCCAGGTTAATTTTACCTGCCGCGTCATCCGCCGTTTCCTGTGCGGAATAGAGTAGCTGATTGATCTCAGTGTTTAGATCGGTTGCCTTTAGCGTGGAGCTATTGCTGAAGACAACTGACGGCGTGGTAATCGGCGTATTACGCTCCACCTTAATCGCGACACCGCTCGCGACTGCTGAGTTATCTGATGTTTTCTTGATCTGGACAGTGGTGCCACCAGTTTGGATCGTTGCCGTATATAGGCTCCCACCAGCAGCGGTGGAAACTCCATCAACATAGAAAACTAGGTGACTTTCATTGATGTAACTGAAGGGAATGTTAAAAACTAATGTGCTTCCATCCCCTGTGTAAGTGATGTCAGCAAAAGCCATCTATTGTCGTCCTTTAATCATTTGTTCCAGATTGAAATTCTTTCGCGACCTGAGTAGGTCTCTGCGATCCTCAAGGTCGTCCTTGATTGCGTTTGTGAACGCCTTTGAGCCGGAAGGAGCATTATTGCGCCTGCCTTCGATCCTAAGTTGTGCCTTTGCGGCGTCTCTGTAGTATTGGAATATCCGGCCAATCGTCATGGCCCTTGGGGTGTCTGGGTTATCCCTGTCGCCTGGTGGCAGATGCTGTAGTCGAGGGATCACTTGCTCTAGCCGCTGCCTGAGTGTCAGCCCGCCTAGCTTTATAGTCCCCGTCATCTCTACATATTTATCGTAGACAGACTGACCTTTTGCGTACTCGACTCGTGAGAAATCGGTCAGAGTGCCAATGCGACGATCTTGTGGCGGACTAAAGTTCTTACCCGTGAGATACGCAAGATCAGCGAGTTCTTTTAGGACTATGTCGTTGGGGTCTGAGGTGCTGGCAGTAAACGGGTTCCACTTGTCCTGCCCCCGGTAAACCATCTCACCCAACTGGTTCCGCTTGGGGTCAGAGAACTCATCGATGCCAACAGCGGCAAAGCGGTTTTTCAGTCCATCCATAATTTCGCGGGTCTCGCGGAATACAGGATCACCGTCTAGTTGCCCGATAGCTGCCGGGGTATACGACGACAATGTAGAGCTTAGAAACCGCGCCATGTTTTTATCCGGTGCGGTAATTGCGCCCATCATGTCCGACAGTCCGCGTAGATAAGTTTTATTGACGGAGTTCTCTGCAACTGACTGAAAAAGACCAAGAGCGACATCAATTAAAAGGTCTTCTTCGCCCTTTTTGCCTTCTAGTTCGGCCTCATTCCACACCTCGACCATGTCAGCGGCCACGCCTAAGAAGTTTGAAAATGGGTCATATCGCTGGTAGCTGACGTAGCTTTTTGACCCATCGTCGTTAGTGATAACGAATGAGTAGGGCCTCCATCCTGTCGCCATCCATGCCGCTCTGGTTTTCGGGTTGCTTGGCCCTGATCCGGTAATCATCCCGAAAGTCGCCAAGAAACCTGCGGCAGTAATTACTGCCCAGCCCGTAGCCTGTTTACCCCTTGCCTGCGCTCTAACGGAGGGATCAAGACTATTCAGGTCAGCCTGCATTTTCTTGCTACGCTTATTGAGTATAGGTGTCCTCCGACCGGCAGCAAATAACAGGTTGGTAGGGGTTTTTACAAATGGAAGGACAAATCTGACCCCTGGATATCGCACTGCTAATTGCTGAATTTGTGCAGCAAAACCTTCAAGCTCAGTAGTGAACGTGGCTTCTCTAGCTGTGTCCAGTGCTGCTTTGGAGATATTTACCTGATCTGCATTCTCGGCAATGAAATCATCCAGCGCCTTACCATCCAATCCCTTGGCGATACCTTCTTCCTGAAGCGCCATTCTAAATGCGCCTTCATCAAGCGCCGCCGCAGCGCCTTCAGGGTCAAACGCACGTTTCTCCGCGTTTGATATCCATTTTGTCAGTGCATCTCCATTTAGTCCTTTTTCTCTGCCGGCAACCCAGAGGTCAGCCTTTAGCTTGCCTCTGTATGTCGCCTGCTTAAAGAATTCATCGGAGAACAGGAGTAGGCGCGATGGCAGGGTAGCTAACAAGTTACCAGCGCCGCGAATGCTTCGCCCATCCTTGCCCACTAAAGACATCTTCTGCCCACCGAAAGGATTATTGTCTATTTCAAGTTTCCCTCCGACAGCATCCAAGATTGATTGGTCTTGCCTCGCAGCAAACGCCGCCATCCTTATAGACTCCAAAGCTGAACCGTAGGTGTAACCGAGTTGTTTCACACCCCTGATCATCTCTGCGCGGTTACCCGACAAGGCCCCACCAACAGTCTGTTCCATCATGAGAATGTGCGCGTTCATAAAGTTGGACACGCCATTGATGATTTGAGTGTTAGGTCCCGACAGCATCATGTTGATGCGGAACGTGTTCAGCTTGTCCCACTTGGAACCAATATCCCTTGCGCTTGGTGCGCCCTTACCAAGCAGTGCTGCTGCTTCCACATCAGCAAAATATGCGGTTAGCGCAGAACGAGTGCTTCCCTGTCTATTCCGCAGAGCATCATCAAGCGCCCCACCACGTTTGTGGATCATTTTCATGGCGTTGAGTGTGCGGCCCATGGCCGTCCTCTGACCCTGGAATGATGCTTCTAGGTTAGCGTACAGTCCTGTCAGGTGATCCATGTCCAATTCAAATAATTCTGGGGAATCCCAACCTAACTCTTTAAGGCCGTTTGCGTCTATTTTCCCTTCGTTGTATTTCTTCCAGATAGGAGCAACAGATGTCACCTCCGCGCCTAGTGCATCTACAAACCTTCTTTTGGCTTGCAGGGAAGCAGTTAGGGCGTTCCATCTTGGGAGACCAGATGCATCTTTGGGGATGTCGTCAAACTCTCGGCGTAGCTTATCCCAATCGCCCTTAAATAACTTACTGAGGTGACTGATGTGCCCGTTCATTTGTTTTTCAACAGTTGACCACCGCTGAACCTCCCCGCCTTTAATAGCGAGAAATTCTTTTTGTAGCGTACTGTCGTCTTTACCAACGGTAGCTATGATGTCTTGAATGTCTTCAGGGTCTGTAACGTATCGTAAATTCCTAGCGAGGTTGCCGGGGAGCGGTAGATCACCCGCCTCCATCCTTTTCGCGGTGCCGGTCAGGATGCGATCCACGACTTCTCTGAACACAGGAAAGTGACGGCTCTTTGGATCACTTATGGTGTCATGGTAGGGAGAATACTGATCTGCTTCCCTTGCGGCGTCACGGCTCCGCGCTGCGGCTTCTTCAGGGGTCAGGGGGAATAGCTCTGCTTGATCTGCGTCCTGCTTAACTACAGGGGGTAACGTGTTTACGCCCTCCTCAGCTTCTCTGGCTGACACTTCATCCAGCTTGCCTTCGACACCCTTCTGGATGTCTTCAGCGCCTTCTGCCCCAAGCTCCTTGGCTTTCTGATTGTCTCCTCGTTTTAGGTAACCAGCGGCCCTAACGACCTTAATGATACCTTCGACCGCCAGCCCTAAGCCAGCGCCTTCAATAGAGTTACGCAGTCTGTTCTGGAGATCAGTGTCATCTGGGTTAGTCATAAGTTGGCGGGTAGCCCAAGTGTCTACACCGGCATCCTGTAGGAAGTCCGAGAGGTTTCCCTCTTTACCCTCGAAGCTGGCAAAGTCAGCGACAGCACCGCGTGTCAACCCTGATATAGCCGCTTGTTTACCTGCGGATAGCCCTGAGAACAGCTTACCTGCCTTAAAGAACTTACCTACACCGACGAAGCCTGCGGCGAACTGCGCCACCCCTTCGACTGCCTTGCCTGTGAAAGTATCTGGGCGTTCAGCGCCAAAAGCGTCTGCTATCTTGTACTGTTTGCCAGCCTCTTGAAGCGCCCGCATTTCGTCACCGCTTAGGTACTTGATGTCGAACTCACCATTCTCATCGTAGAACGTGAGGTCGCCAGTGTACCTGCTGATCAGATCGCCGGTCGCATCGGCAGACCTGAGTACACCAGAGTAAATAGCGCCGGGTATCTCTTCGACGTTGTCCCAGAACCCACCGCCGTCATCTGTTTCTTCAGGTGCGCTAGTGGTGCCTTGGCGTTGCCCTAAGTATTGGGCTGCACTGCCTGCGCCGTGAATACTCTCAAATACACTTCTGTTTTCAGATGGATTTTCTTTAAGAAACTCAATAGCCTCTGCTGTTGGACCTGCCATCAGTCTTCAGACTCTTCAACTTCAGCGATGTAGCCCATCACCTGTCTGGATATTTCCTCAAACAAGTCATCTGTTCCTGTGATCCCAGCCATGGTCTGCGGTAGTTCAAAGAAATCTCTCAGAACCGCTTTGATTCTCTCAGGGTCAGTTGCAGATCGCTCTGTTCCGGGTATTGGTGTTTCCGTTACTTCTCTGGTCCGTCGATTGAAACTCCTTTGAGTTTCCTGAGTGTCACGCAGATCAAGTATTTCATCCGCCACCGCCCTTATTTGTGCCTCATCCAAAGTAATACCAGTTACCCTCTGTCGGCTTTGCGCGGCATCTGATGTACTGCTTAACGATGAACGTGCTGTGTTGGCTTCGGTGATGATCTGCTCTGGTCGAATAGTACGGTCAAATGCTCTTATCTTTCGGCGATCCCGCGCTTCGGCGGCTGCTTTCATCGGTGCGTCACCAACTAGGCGGCTGTAATCACCGACAACAGGCCGTGCATCAGGGTCTGGAGTTGCGGTCGGCGCTGGTGTCGCGGCTGGTGTCCGGGTTGGTGGCTGCGGTGGCTGGGTAGGTTCGGGGACCGCTTTAGCACGAACAAGCATCTCATACACTGCACTTCGCGGCACACCATTTTTCAGTGTAGGCTGAAACCAAGGACTAGTGCGATCTGGCGTACCATCGGGCAATAGTCTCATTTCATTACCCACAATCAGTTCACCATTAGCGTTTCTAGCATTAGGCCCAAGTGAAGCCAGCCTCAGCGGTTCGTCTTCTTCCATGACCTGCTGTAACGCCGCAGCCCTGATGGCCTGAGTAAGTTTCGCCACGCTGCTAGTGTCGTTGATGTCATATTGAATTCCGTCAAACTTACCTTTGTTTTCTTGCACTTGTAGTGTAAGTTCATTCATTCGATCTTTGACTACCAAGCCCGTACCGGAGGGGTTGCCAAAGGCATTTTCGCCAAACACTTTTGGTACAGCTTTGTTAACAGCGATAGCAGATGTGAAACTCTTTTCACCTTTATAAACTGAGACTGCCATACTAACGGCACGGTCTAAATCTTGTGGCTGTCCAACATTTTGAACCGCACGCGCTGCCGCCATATTTGGATCAGTTATGCCACTGTCTTTTAGGCGTTCAATTTCCCTCTGTATATTTATGTAGGCTTCAATCCGCTTCGGCCCCGACCTCTCTTCACGCGCATCGCTTTTTGTCTTCATATCCTGCCACGCTTCTATACGCCGCATTAAATCTGAATCACTGTGTTGGCCTGAACCAGCGATGTTCTTGGCTCTCCATTCTCGTATAACGATGGCTGGGTCATCGGTGACCCCGACCTTAGACAGTGTGTTCCCAAAATCTATAGAAGCCTGATCTTTGGCATAAGCAAGTCTCTGTTTCTTACGATTCCAGCTTTTGAAACCCTCATCAGATATATTTGTTGCAGCTTTCTTTATGTTCTCACGTTCAATCGGTGTTAATCCAAAAGATGCGCCGTTAGCATTAGGGATCATTAGCTGCCCTGTATCAGCCAGTCTGATCAACTCACTGAGGATATCTGGATCATTCTGCGCCTCTGCTGATGCCATCAGATTCTTTAACAGAGTTTCCTTCATTACAGCGCCGCCGACTCCGGGCATCTTTTGAGTATGCAAGAACGCTTCTTGTACTTTTTGTGTACTATTTAAGCGTGTGTCCCTGAGAGTTGTGTCTATAAGTTTCCCTGTGACGTTAACCATCGCGTCAGTTTTTATCTTGCGGCTTTTAGCGGCACCCTCTGCATAAGCCTGCGGCAGAAACTGGTTCAGTTGCTTATTGAAGCCGCCAATGAAGAACTGATTGTCTCCAAGTGAGCCAACCTTCTGCCCAACTTTCTCTTGGAAAAACTTTAGATAATCTGGCGGCTGTGGGACGCCATTGGCATCGAATGTCGGGTCCAGTGCATCAAATTCTTCTTTTAACGCTGTAGTGAAGTTGATTGCGTTCACTTCTCCAGCTTTAGCGTCATAGGCCATTTGAAACTGATAGGACTGCGAGGGGTGTACATCTGCACCCATTTTCGACAGGCGGGGGTCTTTAGCCATGGCTGCCATGGCTGCTTTAGTCCCTAGCGTTTGTTGTTCCTTGTTCCACTTCTCTTCACGGGCATCATTCTCGCGCTTGGCTACATTAAGTGACTTTTCCAGTGCCCTCAGTCCATCAGACTTTTCACCTGGCTGAACGACGACGCCAGTTTTGCTCTGGTAAAAAGTGTCTACAGGGGACAGTAGGTTGCGCTGAATTCGGGTTGCGGGTGCGTCTACTTTTTGTCTAGCCATTTATGATGTCCCAAACACTTTCTTGTACCCGCCCTGTCCTTCGACGTAGGTATTACCTGCACTGGCAATACTGAGCGCGGCACCTACAGGTGAAGGACCTGACTTGTATGCGTCTGGCCTGTTGTCCTCTATGCGCTGCGCTTCTTGAGCTTTGATCCCCAGTACATTTGATTCTAACTGGCTCAAATTCTGTGACATCTCAGATTGGCTTGCCATTGTGTTCCTGTAGTTGATCCCTGCAATATCCCAATACGCTTCATCTACTGAAATGCCTTCAACGCCATTCGATCCCGCCATTGTCAATGAGGTCGCCTCTGCTTCCCGACCTTCCAAAGCCTTGGAAAAGCCATCAGCAATAATTCTTTCATTCTCAATTCGAGCTTGATCCTGTGTCTGGTCAATCTGATCATTTGCAGACTGACGTGCCCTAAGATCACTTGCTGCCTTAGCTGCGTTTTCCGCAGCGGTCTGTGCGTTCTGCTCATCTGTGGCTGCGCTCTCTGCCATATAGCCAGCGGCGGTCGAGGCGATAGTCAGCGCAAGCCCTATGGTTGCCGGTTCACACATGGGCTAACCTCCCAAATTCGTAAAAGGGACGATTTTCATAGCCATAATTGACCTTTCGGATGAACTTAAAATCTAGCCATTGCAGCCACCTGTGGTGGGCTGTGTTCCTGACATCTGCATAGTTCCAGAGGAGAGGATGTGCGGCGTGAAGCTCGTCACGCAGAGCCTTGGATCGCCGCAGGAACTCTCTGCGATGTTGTACGATGCCATCTGTACCAACCATCCAGATTGAGGCCCCTGTATCGGCGGGGACTGTGCCCCAGATTACAAATGGTATGTTGTCAAACAGGCCGACTTTCACAATATCGGATGCTGACAACCCGTCCTGAAGAACCTTCCAGTTCGATTTACCGGACGCTGCAAACAGTTCGGCGGTATCCTCATCGCGCAGGTTGTCTGCGAGATATCTGATATCACCTATGTCGGCGTCCTCAATGCTATATTCGATTGGCTTTCTGCTGGTACATGCCTTCCCAATCTGTTGAGGAAAAGGCAGAGTTAAAGGGCGTGTCATTCTTGACGACTATTTTTACCTGATCGTTTTTGGAGAATATTGGGAACCTGAATTCGCCAGTGGCATAGCTCACTGCATCTAGGACGTTACTGGATGAACCAAGAATGCGACCGCTAAACACATATGACCTAGTGTCTCGATTTGTGGGCGTCACCTCGACAGTGAACTGGGCTGTGTTTATGTACAAAAGTGAGAAGTATCTGAGTTGAAGACGCCCATCCTGGATAGGTGTTTCTGAGCCACGATCACCTGATCTGACATACTGGTGCGAGTACTCATACTCAAACGTATAGGGCACCCCGACACTAAACGTGCTTGAGGAGAGGTCGCCCGACACCAATATGGATGAAGATGTCTGGCTAGTTATCGTGGGGATTGTGCCGTCAGACTGTACGACCTGCCATGTGGCAGCTTCTGTGTACGGGGGAGTGACGGTAGTCAAATCTGTTGCTGCATCGTATGAAACTGTGCAGGCTGTATTCACTGATTTTCTGTCTAACAGGATATCATCAGGTGCCCCGTCAAGGCCCTCGCCATCCTCCACCACCATCTTATCAATGTGTACGCCTGAGTTGCTCTTGTAGACGATATAGAGGTCTTGTTCTAAGAACTCGGCGGACAGGATTGTGTACCCGGCAGGGAAAGTCCATTCGCCCCACGCGGACTGTAGTTTTTCATCTCCGCTGTAGTACCACTTGTACATGAACAGCTTGTTTCTGTTGCCAGAGCTAAGGACAGCCATGAGGTCCTCAGTGGTACTGCTAGACATCTTAACGATGTTCGCTGGCACATAGCGAGGCACCTGGATCGTGATCTCCGCTGAGTCTTTATTGTCCGTCTGGTCAGTAACAAACAGTTCCCTGATACCAGCAAATGAACTGCCATCAACAGCGAAGAAGACGTTAGGGCCGACTGCCGTGGGCCTAGCAGAAATTGAAGCGTCGAACGTGGTTGCTACGCGGATGCCGACAGTTGCTGGGGTCAGTGTGTCGCCACTCTCGACTTCAAACTGTACCTTATCTGAAAACAGCAATAGAGTTTTTGCGTAAGGAATAGCAGCATATAGCGTAGACACACTATTCGTTGTCGAGGCGACATCAATCCGCTCACTGTCCAGTAGCTGAACAGTCGTTGTCCTGTAGAAATTCTCGAACTCTTGGTTCTCGGAAAAGGTTACATTCTCACCGGACAGAAAGCCCATTCGACCTTTATGCAAGAAGATGTCGTTGATCTTGCCCCCAACAAACGATGGGTCCTGGTTGGTTTGGCTATCCCCAGCAATGCGATCTGCCCACACATCCACCCCAAAAGTGAAGGTGCCGTCTGTATTCCTTACGAGTGTGTGCGGCATTGTGCTGGCAGTAAGCTCACGGCCTTCGTTGTAGCCTACAGTTTCTGTCCAGACATTGTCGCTGTACCGCACCCAGTAATCATCGCCAGCTTCCTCAACATCACCTTTGATGCGTACAAGCCGCCCATCAACGTCCTGCGGAGGTAGATCACTGAATTCCTGAAGGTCCTCTTTAAACACCCGCATGGATCGCCCGCCATGGCCGTCTGTGATCTCAACTTTATCAGTGGTGGCAAGGCCAGACATGCAGACAGTGCTATTCTCAGTGGTCGCTGAGATACCAGCGGCAACGAGAGCATTTTTTAATCCTGTGGCAATCACATCAGTGCCCTCAAGGGCAGTCGCAGCGGAGACGTTGGTGTTGGTAGTGTATGTGGCCTTGAGTACGTTATTGACGTAGATCGCGTAGGTCTTGTTTGCGATGGCTTGGAAAACGTAGATCGAACACTGAGTCTCAGGGTTGGTTCTGGACTCAGTGGTTGCCGCAGCAGCGACAGTTTTCTCTTTATTTACCACCCATGTCTGATCAGCGACTGACAGAAATCTCAGCGACGTATTGGGTGTTGCAGACGCGAGGTAGGTTTTGCCGTTAGGGAAAGTGACTGTCTTCTTGACGCCATCGAGGTCATAGACCTCAAGGTCACCGTTCACACAAACGATCATGTATTTCTCAGTGGCGTCCCGCTGCACCAGATGAATTGCAGCGTCATCAGGTACAGTCAGGCTGGTCGCGAGTGTCGCAATGTATGAGGTATTGGGCCGCTTCTGTAAGCCGGTGACCACACTTGGGAATGCATTCTTCATTGCTTGGCAGCTTGTGCGAAGCCTGATTGGCGCTGGCTGCTGGCTGACACCGTTGGTCATGTTCGGCAGAGATGATGATACAAGTGGCACTTAGTACACTCCGCGATCAAATCCGAAACGAGTGGTTATGCTGCGCGGCGTGGCACTGTCTGTAATCATATTGTGATCCCCAGACCACGCTTCGTCATTCCTCATAGCGGCGAGGGCACGGGCTTCGTCCTGCGCGATGAACTCAGACATAATACTAGAGCCGAGGTGACGCTCTTGAAACACGCGGCTGGCGCGGAGCGTAATGTATCTGCGGGCAGTCTCAGGGATATCTGTGAAGTCTAGTAGGACAACCACGTCCACTGTGATCGTGTCGGCGTCAGGTGTGTATGTGTGGTTTATGCGGTCGTACATAAACCCGCCGCGCATCACTAAATCTAGGTCGCTGTGGGTAGAGGATGTTGCTGTATTTACCGCATCGATCCTCGCGGTGTTTGCGGGGACAGCAAATTTATTATTTGAGTCTTTGACAATCGGATACCCGATTTCGGTGTTGAAATACCAGCCCTGCGACTGCACTTCACGGCTTACTGATCTAAGAATTGTCTGAGCTATCGTGGCATCGACTACGTTGTCATCTTCAAGAGTATTAACAGGGCTTTCCCCAATGTGAGACATCATCACATTGACTGCCTCAAGCTCTGTGGTAGGCGTAAGAATTGCCATTGGTTATCCCTGTATTAGAAAATTGAAAAAAAGGGACACCAAGGATTTCTCCGAGGTGTCCCTTAATTTTAGCGCGAGTTACGAGGTGGCGTTTTTAATCGCGACCATGCACTCAGGGCGAAGCGTACCATGCCCCACCGCCATCTTACTCACCATCAACGTGCCCTGACGGCGGATGTCATATTCCGCTTCTGAGGCCATCGATAGAAGCTCGACCGTGCCGAGTGCGCTTTTCTGCATTACAAGCGCAAGGTAAGCAGACGCATTAACGCCATACTTGTTAGCAGCAGTGTCAACAGTTCCACCGGACGTGTGATTGACGGCGAGGTTGTTGGTCATAACGACCTGCATCCCCGCGACATTGATCACAGTGCCATCAGAGTAGACGCCATTGGTTCCGCCGAAATCGCGGTTAACAATTTTGTCGTTCTGAACGATCCCGTAGTACGCGGCAGGGCTAATGAAGGCGTAACGATCTTCCTTCGGCACGTTCTTCTCATCCAGCTTCTGAGCGGCTGTATAAAGCTGGCCGACAAAAGTGGACACGTTGGCAGCGGTTGCCATGTTAAGCACACCAGTCTGAACAATCTGCTCAGACGTGCCCTGATCCGAAATTGCAGTCGGGGGCGTAGCACAGTCTTTGATAGCCATAGACAGCAGGTTGCGGTCATAGGTCTGTGCAAGGGCCTGACCAAGCTGCGTGGAGTACTCGGAACGCACGTCGTAGTGGTTCTTTGCCTCATCGATGTTAGCGATGAAAGCACTTGAGATCAGGTGATCATCAATCGTGATCACCTTCTCATTGTGCTTGATTGCGGTGCCATTAATTTCAGCACCTGGCGTGTGATAAGCGGCCACCGTTTTACCGATTGCCGGGAATTGCGCCGATTTACCGGAGGAGATGTTACGAGTGCGAACACGCTCTTTCATAACTGTGTTAGCGTTGAACGAGGCCATAACCTCGCCAGAAAACACTTTCAGAAATAGCGCGTCATAGCCTGTTCCCGTTGCTTCAACGAGACCAAGGCGAGAGGCTGTAGCATTTGCCATAGCTTTAGTCCTTTTTAAGATTAAACAAGAGTTGCTTCTTCAACGGCTTCACGGGAACAGGATTATCCCTCGTAAGGGGTCCAGTAGAATGAAGGTATGAAGACATGGGCCGTCACCCAAGCGCCCTCCTAAAGAGGAGCGGTGCTATTTCATCGAACGGTTTTTACTCTTGGAGATGATCGAAAGGTTGCTGCTGGAGTTGTTCTGGGTGTTCCGGTCTTTGTGGTGGACATCCTTGCCGGCCACAGCAGACGCACCTTTCTTTTTGATCATCAGTGAGCGGGCTTTGTTACGTCCTGCTCTGCGTTTCTTCTGCGCTGGCTTACCGTGGTATTCGCGGTATTCCTTCGCATAATTACGCATCAATTATCCTCTACGAGATTCCAGGATGTTACTGTTGCCAAGGCGCTTCTCGACATCCGCACGGAAGGCAGGATCGTTCTTGTACGCTGGTGAATTCATGTCGGTCATTAGTTCGGCCATAGACCTGTAGGTTCCACCAACATTACCAGACACACCGCCTTGAACTTGGCGTGAGGGTTCTGCACCCTCTGATGCTGTATAACGCGCCTTCAGCCCATTGACGGCGAGTTCCACTGAAGCCATCTGGCCTGAGTTTACAGCGGTGTTATAGGCGTCGATCTCAGCCTCACTGAGGTTTTCGCCTGCCCACGCGACCATGCCGGAGTAGGATTCCTGTCCACCAACGATCTCGTAGAC
>Ga0181557_1002044_pt1 | contig 21540 bp, 20 predicted proteins | sample 011ome_23_FD_148632 | JGI IMG/M metagenome (GOLD analysis project Ga0181557, IMG submission 148632) | Coastal salt marsh microbial communities from the Groves Creek Marsh, Skidaway Island, Georgia - 011506CT metaG (spades assembly) | ecosystem: Environmental > Aquatic > Marine > Intertidal zone...
GCCAGATTGTCGCACGATACTTTAAGCAGGAGTTACCTAATTACCGAGTATTTGACGAGGCGCGATACTTTAAGGCTGGCGAGCAATCGGTCGTATTTTCTGTTGCTGGCGTTTCTGTCGGACTAAATATTTGTGAGGACGTTTGGGGTGAGGGTGGTCGCGAAGCGTCGACAGAGTCGAAAGTGATTGAACATCCGGCGAGAGCGGTGTGTAGTGTCAAGGAAAGTGGGGCGGATTTATTAGTAGTAATGAATGCCTCTCCCTTTCATTCCGGAAAAGATTTGATAAGAAGGAAGGTTGTTCAAACTCAGGCACGCCTACATACGCTACCAATAGTCTTTTGTAATCTTATTGGTGGTCAAGATGAGCTTGTCTTTGATGGTGGATCATTTTCGTGTGATCGCAACGGTGAGATCTCGGCTCAGGCGGTTTTTTTCAACGAAAGTTTGATGACGATTACCTTTGATCAAGAGCAAATATCGTCGGAATTTAAAGAGCGACTGCTAGATAGTGAGCGAGCAACCTATGAAGCACTTGTATTGGGAGTTAGGGATTACGTGGAGAAAAATAGTTTTCCAGGTGTTTTGATTGGACTATCTGGAGGTATTGATTCTGCACTTACTTTGGCGGTGGCGGTTGACGCGCTTGGCGCTAAGAGAGTCAAGGCGGTTATGATGCCCTCCCAGTTCACGGCCAGTATGAGTCGGGAGGACGCGAGCGCTATGGCGAGCGGTTTAGGAGTGGACTATTCAGAGATTGAGATTAAACCTATGTTTGATAGTTTCATGAAGGGCTTATCTGGAGAGTTTTTGGGTAAAGCGTTTGACACTACCGAAGAGAACCTTCAGTCAAGGATTCGCGGGACACTCCTGATGAGTTTATCCAATAAATTTGGTTCTTTAGTATTAACCACAGGAAATAAAAGTGAAATGAGCACGGGCTACGCCACTTTATACGGCGATATGGCCGGTGGATTTGCCGTGCTGAAGGACTTAACCAAACAGGCGGTCTATCGCCTATCGGTCTATCGGAACACGATATCAGCCTGTATTCCTGAACGAATCATTGAGCGTCCCCCAACTGCAGAATTGCGGGCGGATCAGCTTGATGAGGATTCATTGCCTTCCTATGAAATTTTGGATGCAATTGTTGAACATTATGTTGAGTATGATCGTGGTGTGGACGAGATTGTAGCGTTGGGATATCTGCCTGAGGACGTTAAAAAAATTGTTTGGCTTATCCACGTGAATGAGCATAAAAGACGGCAGTCTCCGCCGGGAGTTCGCGTAACGGCTCGTGGTTTCGGAAAAGATTGGCGATATCCAATTACAAGCAAGTATCGTGGCTTGATTGATCAGTAAAGATCGTGCCATGATACTGATAACGTGGGCATGTATATCGAATACTTTGAGGTGTGTAGATAAAATTTTGGGCGGTTTTTGATCTAGTCCGATTACATAGGGGAATTAAGCCATGAAAAAAATAGAAGCTGTGATAAAGCCATTTAAGCTCGACGAAGTGCGTGAGGGATTATCAGAAATTGGAATTACAGGTCTCACGGTTACTGAGGTCAAGGGGTTTGGTCGCCAAAAAGGTCACACAGAGTTATATCGAGGAGCTGAATACGTTGTTGATTTTTTACCAAAAGTAAAGGTAGAGGTCGTTGTCGTCGATAGTCTTGTTGATCAAGCCGTGGAATCTTTGGTGTCTAACGCTAAAACGGGCAAGATTGGTGACGGTAAAATTTTTGTGAGCTCTGTGGAACAAGTCATTCGGATTCGTACTGGCGAGACAAATGAGGATGCGGTCTAACTAGTAGACGCGCGGCACTTTATTTTTTTGCACTCAGTAACAGCACTGTTGCGCCACTGCCCCCATCTTTTGGGGCTGCCTCGCAATAGGCTAGGATATCGGCGCGAAGCTGTAGCCAGCGAAATAACTTTTTCTTGAGCACAGGCTCGCCGTTGCTGGATCGGTGTCCTTTACCATGGATGACGCGGACGCAACGGAAGCCTCTTTTTTTAGCGTTTGCAAGAAATTCCGCAACTAAGACGCGAGCAGTATCTGACGTGGATCCATGTAAGTCTAGTTCGTCTTGAACAACCCAATAATTTCTTCTAAGCTTTCGAAGTACTTGGTGCTGCACCCCGGACCTCAAGTACGCGGGTTCCTCCGACAGAAACTCTGCGCCTTCCTCTTCGATGTCTTGATGCAATAATTCTTTTAAGACGTCGGCTTCATCTCGTATTGATTGTGTTGGAATAGGTGCGGGCGCTTCTTTCGAGGCAACGATTTTCCCATCCTCTTTGAGGACTGTTATGTCTTTTAATGAGTCCTCAAGAAGATCTTCGAATCGCTCTTTAGGTTTTGGGTCATGGTTGTTGGGCATGCGTCACAGTTTGTTCGATGTGATTATTCGGTACTGGCTAAAAAACGTTCAGCATCTAATGCCGCCATACAGCCAGTGCCAGCACTGGTTACTGCTTGTCGATACACATGGTCCTGCACATCCCCAGCAGCAAAGACGCCAGGAACACTCGTTTGTGTCGCATTTCCATTAAGCCCACTCTGCGTCGTTATGTAGCCGCCGACCATATTCAGTTGGGTTTTAAAGATGTCAGTGTTGGGTGAGTGACCGATCGCTATAAAGACTCCAGCGACTGAGAGTGTCGACTCTTCGCTATTTTTAGCGTTCTTAATTCTTGCTCCAGTCACCCCGGATGCATCACCGACTATTTCCTCGAGTGTGTGGTCCCAAATGATATTGATATTCCCATTTTTTTCTTTCTCTAGAAGCCTATCAATGAGTATTGCTTCTGCTTTGAGTTGATCGCGTCGATGAACCAATGTGACTGTTTTCGCAATATTTGATAGATAAAGTGCTTCCTCGACTGCGGTATTGCCGCCACCGATTACTGCAACATCTTGACCTTTATAAAAAAATCCGTCGCATGTTGCACAAGCCGAAACGCCTTTTCCTGCAAAAGTCTCTTCCGATGGAATACCCAAATATTTGGCTGATGCTCCCGTGGCAATAATCAATGCGTCGCAAGTGTACTCAGCCTGGTCTCCCAACAGCGTAAATGGCCGTTTATCGAGTTTCACAGTATGCACGTGGTCAAAAATGAGTTCAGCGCCAAATCGCTCGGCGTGTTTTTGAAATCGATCCATGAGTTCTGGACCTTGAACACCATCGGCATCTGCTGGCCAATTATCGACATCTGTGGTGGTCATTAACTGTCCGCCTTGTGCGATTCCTGTAATGACCACAGGCGTTAAATTGGCTCTGGAGGCATAGACCGCAGCTGTGTATCCCGCTGGCCCTGAGCCTAAAATTATGAGTTTGTTGTGCTTTTTTTCCATATCCGATTCCTAGATGCTAGTAGTACGCTGTAAGTTCCAAGATTCATAACGCTTTTCACGCTTTAATGATGACCTAAAAATGCAAATGTTTAGTATCCAAGCGATTTGTCTCAGTTACAATAGTGTTTCAGCTAAAATTGACGACTCAGTATTTTACAGACCTTCCGACTAACGGTACGACGGATTTGATAATTGGCTACACGAAAAAAAACTAAAAAATCGGAAATAGTCAACCAAGATTCTTCCACTAAAAGCGTTTTGCCGCCAAAAGTCGTTGTGTTGCTGCGAGAGGTTGGGTTGCTCCTATCGTCAGGTGTTCTAGCCTATTTAACTCTTGTTTTGGGTACTTATGACCCGTTAGATCCTGCATGGTCACGTCAAAGTGCCTTGGAGGATGCGAGCAATGCGGGAGGAGTTGTCGGCGCACATATTTCTGATGTGCTCCTCTATTTATTCGGAATATCAGCCTGGTGGATCGTTTTGGCTGGCACGCTCTTGGTAGTGCGTGCTTATCGACATACGGCGAGAAGAATTACTGAAAATCCCAAGGTTGTGTTACTTGTGACGACAGGCTTAGCGCTCCTGGTATTCTCGAGCGCTGCTTTCGAAGGCCTGCGTCTATATTCGGCTCATTTTGAGTTACCAGGCAAGCCAGGAGGTATTGTTGGTGGTGAGATTGCGCTCATCAGCAGCAGTGCATTTGGATTTATTGGCAGCACCTTAATGTTCTTGATATTGATGGCCGTTGGTATCTCGCTGGTAAGCGGGATATCCTGGATAACGATTTCAGAAAAAGTGGGTTATTGGTTGGAATGGACGGCGTTACGGATTTGGCAAGGGTGGGAATCTTGGCGCGATAGGAAGGCTGGGGAGATCGCCTTAGAAGCCAGAATGGATCGACTTGATGAAGTTCGCGAGAAGTTTACTTCTCCCGATCCGAAACCGTTGAGGATTGATAAACCGATACAGCATGTCGCACAATCAGAGCGAGCGCAGAAAGAAAAGCAAAAACCTTTATTCGAAGATTTACCTGATTCCGAATTACCATCTATCAATCTACTAGATACCCCACCATCAGACGTTGAAGTGATTTCGTCGGACACGCTTGAGTATACGTCCCGATTAATCGAAAAAAAGTTATTAGACTTCAATATTGAAGTTAGGGTGGTTGCAGCGCAACCTGGTCCTGTCATCACGCGGTACGAAATAGAACCAGCGGTGGGTGTGAAGGGTAGTCAAATCATCAACTTAACCAGGGACTTGGCAAGGTCTTTATCAGTTGTCAGTATCAGGGTGGTCGAAACTATTCCCGGTAAGACTACAATGGGTTTAGAAATTCCTAATACTAAGCGACAGGTTGTTTATCTATCCGAGGTGCTTGCATCCCAGACTTACGCCGATGTGCCATCGCCGCTGGCTATCGCGTTAGGTAAAGATATCTCTGGCGTGCCAGTTTGTGCAGATCTTGCGAAAATGCCGCATTTGCTCGTAGCGGGAACCACAGGCTCTGGTAAATCTGTAGCGATTAATGCGATGATTTTGTCGTTACTCTACAAGTCGACGCCAAATGAAGTACGCATGATTTTAGTGGATCCTAAGATGCTTGAGCTATCTGTATATGAGGGAATTCCTCATTTGCTCGCACCTGTTGTTACTGAGATGCCTAAAGCTGCCCACGCATTAAATTGGTGTGTTGGAGAAATGGATCGACGATATCGACTCATGTCCGCACTCGGCGTTCGTAATTTGTCTGGGTTCAATACCAAAATTCGACAAGCTGCGAAAACGAATAAAAAAATTGATAATCCCTTTAGTTTGAATCCGGAGGAGCCGGAGCCGCTACAGGAGTTGCCACTAATTGTGGTCGTCATTGATGAGTTGGCCGATCTCATTATGGTTGTAGGTAAAAAAATTGAAGAATTAATTGCACGCCTTGCCCAAAAGGCAAGGGCTGCAGGAATCCACTTAATTTTGGCGACTCAGCGACCTTCCGTTGATGTGATTACCGGATTAATTAAAGCGAACATTCCGACTCGGATCGCCTTCCAGGTATCCAGTCGAGTCGATTCAAGGACAATCTTAGATCAAATGGGTGCCGAACAATTGTTGGGCCAAGGGGATATGCTTTATTTGCCTCCAGGCAGCGGTTACCCCCAACGGGTTCATGGCGCCTTTGTGGACGATCAAGAGGTTCATCGTGTTGTAGATACACTGAAAAGCCGAGGTGAGCCGCAGTATATTGACAGCATTCTGGAGGCTCCTGTGTCCTCTGAGGATTCGGGTGACGGAATTGGAGGGGGCGATGCAGAAAGTGATCCGCTGTACGATCAAGCGGTAGAGATTGTTTTAAAAAACAAGCGTGCCTCCATCTCTTTGGTGCAAAGACATTTACGGATCGGTTATAACCGGGCGGCTAGGCTGGTTGAGCAAATGGAATCAGCCGGCTTAGTATCCAGTATGTCATCCTCGGGCAGCCGTGAGATTTTAGCGCCTAACAATGATAGTTGATTGATGCGGATTAATTGTTTTCGATTGATAACGCTCATCGCGATGGCGATGCCGCTTCAGGTGCTAGGTGGGGCTATTGAGGAGCTTCAGAATTTTGTCAACCAATCGGTATCTGGCCAGGCTACTTTTGTTCAGCGAGTGTTCGATAGCACGGGAGCGCTTGTACAAGAATCTTCTGGAGAACTGAGGTTTTCTCGACCAGGAAAATTTAAATGGCATTACTTTGAGCCATACGAGCAGCTGCTTGTGGGCGATGGCGATTTCCTTTGGGTTTATGATCTGGATTTAATGCAGGTTACGAGGGTGTCGTTAGATCAAGCGCTTGGTTCGAGTCCAGCGGCGCTTCTATACGGGTCAGAGGATATCGATAGTTATTTTGGGCTCGAAGCTCTGAGCTCAGACGGGAAACTTGTGAGAGTGCGTGTTATTCCCTATGAGGAGAGTGGGTTATTTGAGCGAATTGAGATCGGACTAACAGCATCTGTAGTAAGGAATATGACGCTTTATGACTATTTTGGTCAGAAAACTGTGATCGAATTTGGTCGATTCTCAATTCCGTCAACATTTAACGATGACGAGTTTACGTTCATAGTTCCTGACGATGTAGATTTGGTAACCCAGTGACCTGTAGGTCAATTATTTCGCTGTACTTGATATGAGCTGAGTTCATTAAATTTATATGAGCACACCTTTAGCCGATCAATTAAGACCACAAAGCTTAGCTGAATTTGTCGGTCAGCCACGCTTAATCGGAGACGGCAAGCCCTTGACGTTAGCCACCCGGTCGGGAAATTTGCAGTCGATGATTTTATGGGGCCCACCCGGTGTTGGTAAGACGACGCTAGCGAGAATATTAGCGCAATCAAGTGCCGCGAATTTAGTCGAGTTATCTGCGGTTCTTTCAGGCGTGAAAGAGATTCGGGACGTGGTCGCGATAGCGAAAAAAAACAGAGAGGATTTCGATCAGCAAACTTTAGTTTTCGTTGACGAAGTGCATCGGTTTAATAAGACGCAACAAGATGCATTTTTACCTCACGTGGAGAGTGGCTTATTAATATTTATCGGGGCAACTACCGAAAATCCGTCGTTTGAAGTGAATAATGCGCTCTTATCAAGGGCGACAGTTTATGTACTCGAGTCGTTAACTGAGGATGATCTACTGATAGTGCTTGAGCGTGGTTTTAAGCATCTGGATGTCTCGATAGATATCGATAAGATTGCCAAGACTATTATCGTTGGTCACGCGGATGGCGATGCTCGAAAGCTCTTAAATATGCTCGAGATTATTGTCGTCGCGGCAAAGGATGCATCGAGAAACATCATTGATGAGGATTTTGTTGTTAGTGTGCTTCCTCGGGTATTTCGTCTGTTTGATAAACAGGGTGATGTCTTTTATGACAATATTTCGGCGCTTCACAAGTCAGTTCGAGGATCTGATCCAGATGCCAGTCTGTATTGGTTGACGCGCATGATGGATGGGGGTGTTGATCCAATGTATGTTGGGCGACGCATGATTCGGATGGCTGTTGAGGATATTGGGTTAGCCGACCCGCGGGCTCTGACGGTCGCATTGGATGCGATTTCCGCTTATGAGCGGCTTGGATCTCCTGAGGGTGACTTGGCGCTTGGACAATGCGTTCTGTACCTCGCGTGCGCGCCCAAAAGCAATGCCTCATACACAGCATATAATAATGCTTTGGCTTTTACGCAAAAACGTGGTTCAAGCGCTGTGCCGGCACATTTAAAAAACGCGCCTACAAAATTGATGAAGGACTTGGGGCATTCGGATGGATATCGCTATCCGCATAATGAACAAGACGGGTATGCCGCGAATGTTCAGTATTTTCCGGATAACGTTGGACCAGAACAGTTTTATAAGCCAGTTGATCGTGGCTTGGAAATTAAAATTAAAGAAAAGCTTGATAGATTGAGGCAATTGGATGCTAATCAAATTAGTAGTCGCAAACGCAAAAATTAATAGTTATCGATATTTTTAAGGAATAGTGAATACATGCTTGACGTACAGATTTTAAGAAATGATATTCAAACCGTCACAGATAAGTTAATTGAGCGACGCAATTTTACGCTGGACGTAAATTCTTTCGTGACATTGGAGTCAGAACGCAAAACGGTTCAATCGGACACCGAGTCGCTGCAAGCACAGCGTAATTCGATCTCGAAAGAAATTGGCCATGCAAAAAAAAGTGGTGATGAAGCGAAAGCCTCTGAATTGATGAGTCAGGTGAGCGAGTTCGCAGACCGCTTAAAGTCCAATGAAGAGAAGCTGGGAAGTATTCAGAAAAAAATTCATGCGTTATTATCCGAAATTCCGAATGTACCCAATGATTCTGTGCCCATTGGAAAAGCGGAAGAAGATAATGTTGAAGTTAAAAAGGTCGGTATACCCCGTAACTACGATTTTGATCCTCAAGACCATGTTGATCTTGGAGAAAAACTAGGTGCATTGGATTTTGAACGCGCAACTAAAATAACCGGCTCTCGATTCTCGGTAATGATGGGTGCTGTCGCACGGCTCCATCGAGCACTTGCGCAGTATATGCTCGATACGCATACGAGCCGACACGGCTATACCGAGGTCTATACGCCTTACTTAGTCAATGCTGAATCTTTATTTGGAACAGGACAATTACCTAAGTTTGAGGAAGATTTGTTTTCAGTTCCCTTAACGGATGAACAAAATTTTTATCTCATTCCCACGGCTGAGGTTCCTGTCACTAATATACATCGCGGTGAAATCTTGTCGATGGAACAATTGCCGACTAAGTTTGTGTGTCATACGCCATGCTTTCGATCCGAGGCCGGTTCATATGGTAGGGATACTCGAGGGATGATTCGCCAACATCAATTTGACAAAGTCGAGCTGGTTCAATTTGCGCATCCGGATCACTCTTATGATCAACTCGAAGAGTTGACCGGTCACGCCGAGTCCATTCTCATTGATCTTGAGATTCCGTTTCGAACTGTTACGTTATGCACAGGTGATATGGGATTTTCATCTGCCAAGACCTACGACATTGAGGTTTGGTTACCAGGTCAGAATGCGTATCGAGAGATTTCTTCGTGCAGTAACTTTGAGGCCTTTCAGGCGCGACGTATGCAGACCCGTTTTAGAGTCGGAAAGGGTAAGACAGATTTTGTTCATACTTTGAATGGTTCTGGGTTGGCCGTTGGAAGGTCGTTAATTGCTGTGCTGGAGAATTACCAGAAGCAAGACGGGTCGATCGAAATTCCTACTGTCCTCAAGCCTTATATGGGTGGGACTGAGATTATCGAACCGAGCTAGTTGATGATTGCTGCTTTAATCTTATCGTTTTGTGGTCCATTCGATGATTGAACAATCGACTCTGCCTTCTGGAATCGAGGCGACTCCGGAGAGGGAGCAAATTGCGAGTTCGGTAAAAAAAATATGTGATCGATTCGACGACGATTTCTGGTCAAAGAAAGATCAAAATAAAACGTTTCCTTTTGAATTTCATGCCGCTATGGCTGAATCTGGTTGGCTGGGCATCACAATGCCGACTGAGTATGGAGGTGCTGGGCTCGGCGTTACTGAGGCGGCACTAATGATGCATACGGTGGGTCGCTCAGCGGGCGTATTTGCAGCGTGTTCCAGTGTCCACATCAATCTGTTCGGTCCGCATGCGATTATTAAATACGGCTCACCGGAACAAAAGTCGCGCTGGATACCTCGATTGATTGCTGGAGAGGATAAAGTGGCGTTTGGGGTCACTGAGCCCGATGCTGGTCTTGATACGACAAGTATAAAAACACGGGCGATTCGGCGGGGTGCCGAATATGAAATTAGTGGTTCAAAAGTTTGGATGTCGACCGCACAACATGCGAATAAGATGTTACTCGTTACGCGTACAACACCGATTGATGAGTGTGCTAAATCCACGGATGGCATGACGCTTTTTTATGTTGACCTTGATCGAACTCATGTCGAAGTTAACGAAATTGAAAAAATGGGGCGTGGTGCCGTGGATTCCAATGCGGTGTTTATTGATGGACTAGTCGTTTCCGAGGCTGATCGAATTGGTGCAGAGGGCGAAGGATTTAGGATGCTTCTGGATACGTTAAATCCTGAGCGCATACTCATTGCAGCCGAGGCGATAGGGATAGGCCAGAGAGCGTTAGCTAAGGCCGTGTCATACGCTGGTGAGCGTAAAGTTTTTGATCGATTTATCGGACAAAATCAGAGTATTCAACACCCTCTAGCAGAGAGTTGGATGGCCCTAGAGGCTGCGAACCTTATGGTGTGGCAGGCAGCTAAACTGTACGACAAACAAAAACCTTGTGGTGCGGAAGCAAACGCAGCGAAGTTTTTAGCGGGCGATGCGGCTTATGAAGCTTGCGATCGTGCGGTCCGTACCCATGGCGGCTTCGGTTACGCTAGGGAATACCACGTGGAGCGCTATCTGCGAGAAATTATGATTGCTCGCATTGCGCCGGTTAGCCGTGAGTTAATAATGTGTTATATCGCAGAGAAAGTTCTAGGTTTGCCTCGGTCATATTGATTCCTATTCCTGCTGCGGATTTTTCAAACTGGTAATATCCACGGTCCCGGAGAGGTGGCAGAGTGGTTGAATGTGGCGGTCTCGAAAACCGTTGTACGTGCAAACGTACCGAGGGTTCGAATCCCTCTCTCTCCGCCAGTATTATATTTATTGGCATCCACGGTTATAAATATTCCGTACATAAGGCATTTACACGTTATGGGCGCTTCAATTCTCGTTGGTTATATCCTGCTATATGCGGAGTCAATTATCCACTCCACGGAGGGTTATAGCTTGGAAAACGTCCAATTTGATATGGTAAATGGCGGCAAACCAACCCTTTATTCAACGCGTGAAGAATGCCACGCGGCACTTAAAGAGTTAGTGTTTAAAAAATCAAGCCAGCCTACCTATATCGTTGAACAGCAGAAGAACGGAGACCTAATCGCTCAATCAAAGCGAATCCAAAATAACGCCACTTTCAGAGGAAAGGTAACTTGTTTTGAAATTTGGGATGCTGTGGGGACAAGAAAGGACTGACTCACTGCTGGTGAGTTTACACGCTACTCCAATTAGATCAATTAGAGATGTTCAAGAACGTATTTCTAGATCTCGAAGGTCGGAGGACTAGAATTTAGTCTGACGAAATTTAATATTTTACATTGTGTGTGTTTTGCTTCAAAAGAAGTTATATCTTTGATATAACAATGCTTGCAAAAAATATGAATATGTCGAAGGTGGTAGTTAAAAGCACTTGTTTCAGGTATATGCAACCGCTCCATTTATCTTCTAAAGATTACTCTGTGACATTTCCAATAAAAAATGCATAGGAAGATTTCCTGTTATGTGTTGTTACTATTTTGTTGCATGAAAGCACGAATTACTTGCACTTTGCTTGTAGCGCTGCTCCTGAGTTTCTCTGCAAAATGCGAGCAATTAGATAATCAGGATGTAGATGTCTCATCCGGATCAACGCTATCAAATGCATCCCTTGCTGTTCGTCAACTAACTGGCGGTCCTTTTAATATTAATAATGCAGGCACGATCGAGTCAACAAACGGAAGCACGATTAGGATCGATGTTGATACTGCTATTAATAACTCGGGATTGATTGACGCTGATCTAACCACAGGAGGTCAGACGATTCAGTTTTTTGAGAACAGTGGTAGTAATTCCCTGGATAACAGTGGAACTATTCGAGCTGAGTCAACAAGCACTTTCGCGCCCGCTATTAAAGTTCAATCATCAACAGTCACATCGATCGTAAACACTGCCACTGGAACAATTCAATCTTCCGGGGCCACCACAGTCTCCGAGGGAATACGGGTGGATGGTGTGGGATCTTTAGTCAATTTAATTACCAACGCGGGGACCATAACAGCGACAGGCTCGTCAACAGCTCGCGGTATTTCTGTTCTTGGAGATTCCAACAGTATCAATCAGATCAATAACTCGGGCACTATTACGGCGACAGGCGGTAACGGTGTGACTAACGGAATAGTGTTTTTCGGAGGAGGGACATCAGTTATTAACAGTGGGACTATCCAGGGTACCGCCACTAGCGCGTCCGCCAATGGTATTCGTTTTGCGAGGGATCTGACCACGCTTACCAATTCGGGAACAATCACAGGTAGTACGCATGGTGTGTCAATCGCGGGCACTCTCACTAACCTGGTCAACACGGGTACTATTTCAGGAACGAGTGGTTTTGGTATCTCAAATCAAGGAACAATCGTTAATTTCACTAATTCTCAGACTAACCTCACTTATAACGACAACATTCCATCAAATTATTTCATCTTAATAAATAGTACTGCCAACTACGGAAAAGTAACCTTCACCTCTCCAGAGGGGACAATGAATTTCGCGATTGCGGATGACTCTTCGATTGAGGGTGGAACTTACACTGCTGTGCTTACTGGACTTGAAGCGAGGCATCTTTCCAAATCATCTGGAGTGCAAAGGGTTGGATCAAACGATTTTGGATATAAACTTCACAATTCCACCGGTTCACAGTGGGATTTAGAAATCAGACCTTTATCAGAGGATACCAATTGCACAGTAAATTCTGATGGTACAAATTGCGATAAACGCAATTGCGTCGCATCATTGGTTGAGAAAGGACTTAATGCTGTTGCTGGTGGTAATTTCGCTCATATGAATACCTATGACTGCGACACCTTCGGGAGCTCGGGTCGTTGTTTTTCTCTAGGTGGTCGGCATACCTCAATAAATGACCCCGGATCTGATGTCACCGGATTAGTCATGGTCTATGGAAAGAAAATTTCTGATCATATTCGCTGGGGCTCCTTCATTCATTCGAATATTTCCTACAATACCCCTGCCAATTTTTTGTTAAGTAATAAGACACCCCTTATTGGTTTCTATGCTGTATGGAACGAAAATGCTGACCAGACTGGACTCCAACTTAAGATTGGAAATTCATATCAGGCAATCAATGCAACTATTCTTAGGGAGCAATTAGGTCTATCCGAAGCGGCTCGAGGAGAAACCGTTATAACTGCTAAGGATCTCATCGTAGAGTTACGAAACAACATTAAGGTGTCCGAGAGTGTCACGTTCACCCCATATGGCGCGAGTCGTTTTTCGGATAAGTACCAGAGTGGATATACGGAAACCGGCGCTCAATTGCCGCTAACTTTTAATGAAGTTTTTGAAAACTCATGGGTAGCGATAGGTGGAATTAAATTCAAGAAAAAGACTGATGCTGGGAGCAGTGTTTATGGCACGATTGGCATAGAACGAGATATTTCTCATAATGTCTCTACGCTATCTCCATCGGGTATATCTGGAATTACGACGGTAGATCTAACTAAGAACCACAACGCAACAAGAGCTGTTTTAGCCGTTGGTTACGATTTAAAGGTTACACCGAACGCAATTTTAAGATTGAAATTCCAGTATCAAGAACTACCCTATCAGGATATGACTGAGTCAAATACCTACGTTAGTTATAACTTTTTATTTTAAGGCTAAATATTTTTTTGCTCTGGCCTTTAGGTGTCTTTAGCCACCCATCAATGGTTTGCCCACATCACAAGTAACGCGTGCAAGTTTAGCTTTACTAAAAGGTAACAGTATGTTACATCTGAATCGTGGGGGAGAACCTAGCGAAAAATTGCTTGGCCTACGAGGTTGAGCGTGATTACGTCACGAGCGCGATCACGTCATAAGTACGACAACGTCACAAACGTCATAAGCACGATTACGTCAGATAAGTAGAGATTTATGGGCCTAGTTGGCTGAGCGTCACTAGTGTCTAGTCGCATGCATAGAAGTACAAATAACAATTATTAATTCTAAGCGAGGAACAATACTATGACTGAAAAGCAAAGACCCTTTGGTGTGTCTATGACTGAACGGGAGATGGAAGAATGTTTGCCTGCTGATGAAGCAGCGTTTCGTTCGCCTGTCCCTACGCAAATCGTCTCCAACGGCGAATATAACCCATTGCCGCAAACGGCAAAGCAAAAGCAAGTAGAGTCGCTAATTAAGGAAACCGCAGATAAACAAGCTAAGCTTCACAATACCTCACGTCGCAAGTTTTTGGCATCGAGTTCGGGTATGGCGGCTGCTTTCTTGGCTATGAACCAGATTCATGGCAATCTATTTGATGTGAATGCGGCCGAACTCAATCCGGACGCTGCAGGCGATCGCCGTGCCACTTACAAGGGTCAATTTATTTTTGATGACCAAACCCACTTTATCCGTGACGATTTCAAAGAGGAGGGTCTACTGGGGCTGACGAAATGGGCTGAGGGTGCCGGTGTCAACCCAAATATCAATAGCGTTCCAACCAATTTGTCCCGATACAAAATGGATAATTATCTAAAAGAGATTTTCCTTGACAGTGACACCACGATCGCGTTGTTGTCTGGTGCGCCATTCGACGACCCTAACTGGTGGCTTCTGTCCAACGATGCGATCCAAAATGCTTGTCGAGCGGTGAACAAAATGGCAGGCAGTGTGCGTATGTTGGGTCACTCAGTTATCACGCCTAAGTACCCCAATTGGATGGATGAAGTTGACCGCGCCATCGAGGAGTTAAAGCCCGTGTCTTGGAAGTCCTACACCATCGGCGATCCCTTTGGCCCCTCGAAGTACGCTTGGCGTCTTGACGATGAAAAGCTCATGTATCCGTTCTATGAGAAAGCCATCAAGTCTGGTATTAATACAATTTGTATCCATAAAGGCCTAATGCCTTTGGATTACGAAAAAGCGTTTGCCGGTACATGGGAAAGCGCTACTGTTAATGACCTGGGGCAGGCCGCCAAAGATTGGCCAGGGATGAACTTCGTCATCTATCACTCTGCGCTGCGTCCTTGGTTAGCCGAAAAGCCGGATGTTGAAATGGCCCAGTTTGAAAAAGACGGCTATATACAATGGTCTACCGACTTGGCACGTATTCCAGAGAAATATGGTGTCAATAATGTATACGCAGAACTTGGCTCAGTTTTTGCCAGTACAGCGGTCACAAACCCACGCTTCTGTGCAGCATTCCTTGGCCAGTTGGTCAACGAAATGGGGCCTGAACGTGTAGTTTGGGGTACTGACTCGGTATGGTATGGCTCTCCGCAGTGGCAAATCGAGGCCATGCGTCGTATCGAAATACCAGAGGATATGATGAAAAAGCAGGGTTGGAAGATCCCACTCGGTGACGGCCAAGGGTCTGTGAAAAACAAAATCTTTGGCGAAAATTCAGCCAAGCTCTACAATTTGGATGCACAAAAAATCGCGGCGGATGCAAAGGCATTTGACAACGATAAGATTGCCCAAATGAAGGCTGAGTACCTTGCCATGGGTGGTGATCGAAGCAATGCAGCCTATGGCTATATTGCCAAAGAGGGACGTGATAACGTTAAAAGCTGATCTCTTTTTGTAGACTAATCGAAGCAGGCTGTGCGCACGTGCGGCCTGCTTGGTTTTTTAATTTCATATGAGAAAGGACTCCCGTGAAAAAAACAATTTGGATGTTCTGTGCTTTCTTTGGAATACTACTGAGTAGTGGGCATGGACTCGCCTCTGATGAGACTAAAACCCGCGTGGGAACCTGTGCAGATGCCCGCAGCCAACAAGAGTATTTTTGTGACATGACAAATGCTGCGAACGACTCTATGGTGGCTCTAGGTACTGCTTGCCGCAACGCTAAAATTAATGTCAAAGAAGCTTGTGAGGGTGTTGTTTTGCCAGACGCGACATACGAATCCTGCGCCATGGAGCAAAAGTGCTGAGTCTCTCGTTGTCGTAGTTTTTTTCTACAACCCAACCAAGTCTGACTCGTTTGTAAGGCTTGGCTGGGTCTTTATTGAAAGTCTTTATGTACCCTCTCTTCCACTGTCGTCGGTGGGTGTTAAGCGTCATAGCCTTTGGGGTATTGATATTGCTTGGGGTAGCCTCCTTGCTTTCAGATGCTCAGGCCCAAATCTCCCGATCTAAGCCTAAACCCATGGCTCCTCAAGATGCTTATCTTCAGCCCGTAGCCGGTTTGAGTCACAGCCAACTTAGGCTTTTTCGAGAGGGAGAAAAAGAATTCAAAGTACCCTGGGTGGTTTTTCCGCTGCTTGGTGGTCACTGGGGCTTGGGTCCCACTTTCATCGCAGATGCATGTTCAACCTGCCATATAAACGGTGGACGAGGTATAACCATTGACGACACCATTATCGTTCAGCAATTACTCCGCTTATCAGTACCTGGAGTAGGTCCCCAGGGCGGTCCCAATCCGCATCCTAATTACGGCGATCAGATACAGGTTTTTGGGGTCAATGTCGGGCTAAAAGAAAACCTCAAACCCGGTGAAGCTGAGGTTTATGTCGATTGGCAGGCCTTGCAAGTAGAGTTGGCTGACGGTGAGATGGTTTCCATGCGTAAACCCATTATCCGGATCGAGAACCCCAACTTTGGTCCCATTGACGATACTGTGATGACTTCATTGCGGAACACCCAGGCTGTTTTTGGTATGGGTTTTCTGGAGGCGGTGCCTGAAGCTACTTTGATGCGAGTGGCTGAGGATCAAAAGAAACAAGGGCTCAATGGTCGACTCAACCGTGTGTATGACGACACCCTAAAAAAATCAGTAGTTGGCCGGTTTGGATGGAAAGCGAATCAGCCCTCTATTCGCCAGCAAATTGCGGTAGCTTTCATAGGAGATATCGGTGTGAACTCGTCCTTGTATCCGGATGAAAATTGTCCAAAAGTTCAAACCATTTGTAGGGCAATGGCTCCTGGAAATCAGCCAGAGCTCTTGGATTACAACTTGGAACAGATGACTTTTTGGCATGCCGCTTTGGCACCACCCCCTGCTCGCAACGCAGAAGCTGAGGAGGTGGTTTTAGGTGAGCGATTGTTTGAGCAAGCTAAATGCTCGGGCTGTCACCTGCCTGAGTTGACCACGGGCGACTATCCTTTATTACCTCAAATTGAACACCAAACATTCCATGCCTACACTGACTTGCTCCTGCATGACATGGGTGAAGACTTGGCAGACGGACGACCTGACTTTTTAGCAGGTCCACGCGACTGGCGTACTCCACCTCTTTGGGGTATAGGCTTGTCCGCCCAAGTCAACGGCAGTACTAATTTTTTGCACGATGGGCGGGCACGCAATATCCAAGAGGCTATTTTGTGGCACGGTGGGGAAGCCCAGGCGTCTCGCGATTTGTTTGCCGATATGTCAAAGAATGAAAGGAATGCGCTGATCGCATTTGTAAATTCATTATGAAAAAAATAGGCTTGGTTATTTTTTGTTGGGTAGGTATGTTCTCATTTGCTCAGGCTGAATGGGTGCTTTATGGAGACAATGGAAAAGCAGCTTTTTACTATGACCCCAGTTCGGTACTGTTGAAAAATAATCGGGTCAGTGTTTGGGAAATGGTGGACTACAGCTTCCCGTTAAGGGGAGTTCTGTCCAACAAATCTCATAAAGAATACGATTGCGTGAAACTTACTTTCAGAAATTTGGCAGGTGAATTTTTTTCTCAAAAAATGTTGCAAGGCGAGGTAGTCAGTAAAAGCCAAGAGCCTGAAGAAGATTGGCGATCGGCGGTTAAAGGTACCCGTAACTATGAACTGATGACCATGCTTTGCTCAAAATCGATTTAATCACCGGTACCTATGAATCTTTATCTGCCCTCGATAGTCTTGAGTAATTGTCCTGATATATGTCTGTCTGCCGCAATGATGGACTAAAAGCAAAAAGATGACTTCGCCGTCTTTACTGTTTATATTGGGGTAGGCTTTAGTCATGTTTGGTTTTGCTTTTATACTCCGATTCATGTTTTTTTAAGGAAAAAATGAGATCAATAGTTATCTTGACATTATTTAGTTCAGTTTTAGTGACGGCTCAAGCCCAAGATAAAGATGTTCGAGGTGGTACTTGTGAACAAACAAAAATGCAATATGACCACTACTGCAGCAAAAAAGGGGACCCCACTAAAGACGATATTTATTCGACGGCGAATATTGCTTGCAACAACGCCAAACGAAATATGGCAGCCGCTTGCGATGGAAGCAGCGAGAAAGATATGCCATACGGATTTGATCAGAATGGAACGCCTGTTACAGATCCAATTTAGAAGAAAAGTAATTTGTCGTAACTTTTTGCGAGCATAGACTTCCTTTAAATAATGGGTTCTGCCGATTTTCGGTGGCGTTGCTTACTGCTTTTGATCGAATGCTCTTCGTCTGGGCTTGAGTCTGATCGAACTCTTGAGTCCAAGTAATACCTTCTTAATTCTTCTGAATCACCACTATCTTTCGTCTCTCCCAAGTTATCCACGGACAACGTGATCTTGCGTAAACCTTCTTCCGGGGTGTCTAGCTCTCCTGGAAAATAACTTCTACTCTTTCTGTTTATATAAAATAAAAAGGCGAGAACCTCAGAACAGTCTATGCCTCTGGAGTGGGCAAGACGATCGCTACTAGAACGAGATTTAGCCTGCCTGAGGTTCCCTAGGAAGAAGAAGGGAGCGGTTAGATTAACTGCGTGATGTGGTTGTAGGATGGCAGGGGTGTGACAATTGAGTGGTTTTTAGGATGAGTTTTTTAAGCGATAGAAAAGCGTTTATTATTTGGGTGGGCAGAGGAAGAAGCGATTAATTCACATTTGAATAGATGAGGGGTTGAGAGGATTATGAAAAAAGTACTTACTATTATTACTATCGTTCTTGGTTTGTCGTTTTCTATTGCTGGAAATGCGAAGAAACTGTCACCGTCTGAATCTCGTAACGTGTTACTAAATGGTCAAACGATCGCTTCAGGTTATGACGACGGGTTGCGCGTTGCTTTAAGATGGAAAGGTCAAATCGTTTATTGTGTAGTAGAAGATGAAGAAGAATACAAATGCTGGGTTGAGGACTAAATTGCTCGTGCATACCTAGCGATGTTGTACCTAAGTGGTACACAAAGAGCAATGATTGAAGAGTTTTGGTGAGCTCGTTTTCCGGGGCATTTTCCTGGAGTTCAACAATACGATCCCAAGAAAAATTTTCGGAGTTGACTAGGCGTTATGAATTTTGAATGTTTTGAAGTTTCAATAAGCAAAAATATCGCTCATGTAGTGATGAAGCGTCCCGAAAAGCGTAACAACATGAACACGGCTTTCTGGAACGAATTGCCGTTACTCATTAAAGATATTGACGCGAACGTACGCGCTCGGGTTATCGTCATTTCATCAACTGGCCCGCATTTCTGTGGCGGATTAGATGTTGACATGTTTCTCTCCGGCGGCGTTAAGGATGAGAGTAACAATTCAATTCGTCGACGACAAGCCGCTGCTAAATTCATGAACATGCTAGACATAATGCAAACAAGTTTTTCAACGCTTGAGCAGTGTCGTCTTCCAGTTCTAGTCGCAATTCAGGGCGGATGCATTGGGGGTGGTGTTGACATGGTTACTGCGTGTGATATGCGCTATGTGACTCAAGACGCATTCTTCACAATATTTGAAACAAAAATTGGTATGACCGCTGATGTCGGCACATTTCCGCGTATTGTGAAACTCGTACCAGAGGGTTTAGTACGAGAAATGGCTTATACGGGACGCAAGGTTAGTGCTGAGGAGGCATTCGAAATGGGCCTCGTCAACCGAGTTTATGAAACGCAAGACGCTATGCTATCGGATGTCATGAGCATCGCAGAGGAGATAGCAAAAAACGCGCCACTAGCCGTGTATGGCTGCAAGAGAGCAATTACTTACGCCCGGGACCACACGACTCAAGACGGCCTCGAATGGATTAATTTGTGGAACGCTTCCATGCTACAAAATGACGAGATTTCCGAAGCGATGTTAGCGCATAAAGAAAAACGAGCAGGTGTATTTGCTGATCTTCCAGTCCTTAAAAGTAAGATTGGTGATGGTTCATAAGTATTCTGCGCTATTGTCAAATGGATCTTAATAGTGAGCGTAAATAAAATATTTTTGTAACCACGAAATGTTGATTGAAATAGGAAATTCTATGGTAACGGAGATGCGCGTTAATGATGATTTTAGCAAACGTGTGGTTGTTCGTCCGGACGAATATCAGTGGATCGCTTCACCAATGCCTGGGGTAGAGCGGATGATGTTAGATCGTATCGGTAATGAAATAGCGCGAGCTACAACAATCGTTCGCTATGCACCTAACAGTGAGTTTTCACTTCATACCCATGGTGGCGGAGAGGAATATTTTGTTTTGGATGGGGTGTTCTCTGACGAAAACGATGACTATCCTGCAGGCACTTATGTACGTAATCCAATTGGTTCGTCCCATTCGCCTAGCATCGGATCGCAGGGCGCTACAATTTTTGTCAAGCTTCATCAATTCGCTATTGATGATTCGGAGCAAAAAGTGATTGATTCGTCCCATGGCGACTGGTTTCCCGGCAGTGTTTTTGGTCTAGCTGTTATGGTACTTCATACCTATGGGAACGAACACACGGCACTCGTCAAATGGTCACCAAACACGCAATTCAATGCGCATGGCCACCCAGGTGGAGAGGAAATTTTAGTGCTCGAGGGTACGCTGTATGACGAATATGGTGCGTATCCAAGAGGATCATGGTTACGATCACCAAAGTTTAGTCAACACAAACCATTTACGCAAGAAGATGGTGCCACCATATACGTTAAGACTGGACATCTCTAGCTTTAATACTTTGGAAATATTCTATTAATGGATAGTGTAAAGCCACAAATAAAATTTTTTATATTTCTGCTGTTGTGGGTTTTTACATTATGTAATGCTGAGGAACTAACGCTCAAAGATTCCGAGCGGATCGTCGCTGAGGGTTTGATAAATCCGTTCGCAGTGAACCCAGAAAAACCAATGGAACCCTTTAAATTTATAGTTCGTCACAATGGCATTTTTTATACTTGCGTCGATTTAATGGCTATCACCTGCGTTACTACTAAGCAGGAAAAAAATTTAAAAGAAATCAATAACACCTCGGGTAGTTAATTATTTCTTGTTAAAGAGAAAACGCACCAAACTTTTTTTAAAATTACCATGTTTTCCTATAATCTAAGTCTTTGTCTAGATGATTGATATGAAAAGGCTGATACCTTTAATGCTCTTACCCTGGATAGGTTATGCAATAGGTGGAGAGATTACCAAACAATATTGGTTCGACGGCGAAGTAGAGCGGATGGGTAACGAGACGCGGTTCTCGACGCTCATGGTCACTTATCAACAGACAACAGATCCAAACAAGAGCGTTAACTGTACCGTTTTTGACAAGAATGGTAAGACTATTGCTGGCGCTTCGAAGCGCTCAAGTGCTTATATTGCTCATTTAAGTTTTAAATTAAAAGACAAATACCGGTATCAACAAGTAGAAGTGACGTGTGACTAATCCACTGGCTTTGAGTAGCGCTAAAAAGTTTGACGGTAAAGTCATTTTTATGCACATCTTGATCGAGCGTCACTATTTTTGATAATTCAAAGTACAACTAGATCAGTCATTGATGGATCTAAAGGTTTTGCTGTAAGTGCGATGGGCGGAAAAATACGATCGGTGGCGTCAGAGAGTATCAAATGCCATTAGTTCCCGCACGATGTCTGATGCAGACACGGCTTTGCAATTCGATGCATTTTGGCCCGCCCAAAGAGGGGAAAAGTCACCGTTTCCAGATGCTTCAGCACACGCGCGTAGCGGC
>Ga0181557_1002064_pt1 | contig 21400 bp, 20 predicted proteins | sample 011ome_23_FD_148632 | JGI IMG/M metagenome (GOLD analysis project Ga0181557, IMG submission 148632) | Coastal salt marsh microbial communities from the Groves Creek Marsh, Skidaway Island, Georgia - 011506CT metaG (spades assembly) | ecosystem: Environmental > Aquatic > Marine > Intertidal zone...
ATCCAGGGTGGATAATTCCTCGTCGCGCCAGTTAATCGCGCCATAAAAATTGATGTTTTCCGAGGCAGAAAATGGCCGCCAGCCGTCTTCTTCAAAACGTGAAAGATTGACGTAATAGCCCAGCGACCCGTCATTCCCCCCATTTTCAATACTGCCAACAGTTCTGTTCCAGGAGCCGGTGTAGAGCTCACCCTGGGTGCCGGAAAAGTTAAATCCGTCTTTCATATTAAGCACCAGCGCACCGCCCAGGGTATTCAGTCCAAACAGTGGATCTGCTCCACTGATCAGATCAATGCTGTTAACTGCTGATTCCGGCAACAGATCCCAGTTCACTGCATCGCCCAATGGTTCATTGATGCGCGCACTGTTCTGGTAGACCGCTATGCCTTGCGGTAAGCCCAGCAAGGGTGATGCAGTAAAGCCACGAAACAACAGATCAGGTTGCAGTGGGTTGTTCTGCGCTGAATTGATGTTAACGCCAGGAGTTTTATTATTGAGAAAATCGGTCAGGTCCAGACTCTGGGCATTTTGCAGATCTCTGCTGCCGATAGTCCGCACGGCAAAGGGAATTTTATTAACCGGCACTCCCAGTCCCGAACCTGGTGTTGTGCCTACCACGATAATTTCTTCTATGGCGGCGCTGTTAGCACTACTGGCAGCAATCCTGGCAGATTCCTGGGCAATTACACCGCTTACTGGTAAGAACGGGGAAAGGCCAAGGCAAATAAGAGAAAGCACTGGCGCTGCTTTCGGACCAACCATGTTAAAAGGAAGGCAGGAAAATCGCATTAATGCTCCTGATCACAAAAAGAAATGAGGGAATAAATCTGGCACGAAGCATATCATTTTCTGTTTTTCATGTCTCAGCACAGCCTTGGGCAAGCTGCCTTAAAAAATGAAAAAAGAGGTACTTAAAAAATAACCTGAATTCGACTAAAGCGAGCTCTACAACAACGAAATAACTGGCACATTAAATTTGTATGATGCCATTACTGATGGCCAGTTTTACCAGCTCCGTGGTACTGCTTACCCCCAGCTTTTCCTTGATCTGGGTCTGGTAATTGGCCACGGTTTTCACACTCAGGGAAAGATCGGAGGCAATATCATTAGCATTCAGTCCTTCAGCGAACAGACAGAAAATCTGGAATTCACGATGGGACAGACCGGACAAGGCTGAGCCTTTACCCAGCTTGTGCTGCACATTCATTTTTTCCTTCAAGGCGGGCTCTATATATTTTTCGCCAGAAGCAATCTTATGTACCGCCTGAATCAGCACATTGGGGGCATTATTTTTGGTGATATAACCCGAGGCACCGGCATCCATGGCATGCTCAACAAATGACACATTGTCATGCATGGTAAATACCAGAATATTGATTTCAGGATTTTTCGCCTTGATGCGACGAATCGCTTCCAGACCTCCCATGCCGGGCATGGATAGATCCATCACCATTATGTCCGGATTCAGTTCCCTGGCCTGCTGATTGGCTTCTTCCCCGCTTTCCAGTTCAGCTATGACTTCCAGTGTCGGGTCATTCTCGAGCAATATCCTGTAACCCGTTCTTACCACTGCATGATCATCAACCAATATTATCCTTAATTTTTTATCTGTCACCTAACCTCCTCCTGAAGTAATCAACCCTGGGAAATTCTATTTGAATTGAAACACCTTTACCGGGGCTACTGGTTATTTCAAGCTCGCCACGCAATAGCGTAACCCGATCCCTGATACCGGTAAGCCCCATATTACGTGTCATTGTTTTCATGTCGAAGCCTTTACCGTCATCGACAATCAACAGGGAAATAATTTCTTCCCCACTAATGGTAATACTGACATTTTCGGCTTTGGCATATTTGGATATATTGGTCATGGCTTCCTGAACGATGCGATAAATATTGATCTGCAGCTCTTCATCAAGATTCATAAAATTGCCTTCAAAGCGAAAGCGGCAGAAAGTATCTTCGTGATGCAAATTCCAGTCATCGACCATCTGGTTCAGCGCCTGGGTCAGTCCCAATTCATCCAGTATCGCTGGACGCAGACTCACCATCAGATCACTTACACTGCTATATGCGGCATCCGCAACCTGTTCGATATATTTTACGCTTTCAGCCACCAGTGGATCGGTGATCCTGGTCCTGTCTTCGATGGAAACTGCAATGGCTTTAATGGCGCTGATGGACTGGCCCAGACTGTCATGGAGCTCCTGAGCCAAATGTCGTCTTTCTTCTTCCTGAACCGTGATTGATTTTCGCACCAGGCGTTCGTTCTCAGACTTACTGGCACCCAGCCGGCTTGTTAAATGATTGAGGTGATCACCAATCCTGCGAAACTCTGGCAAGCTGAACAAGGAAAGACGGCGACTGAAATCTCCGGCTTCAACTTTCTCCAACACCTCATTGATGACTTCTACAGGTTTCATCCAGCGTGCTGTAAAGAAAACCAGAGCAACCAGAAGAAGAACCAGATACAGAAATGTCGCGATAATACGTGCGCGGGTTTCAAGCCAGACCGCTTCAATTTGATCACCAGGATCGGAGTAAATAGTGATGATATCGCCGTTATTCTGGGCAAAGGCCCTGATCTCCAATGCATCGTCCGGATAGACCAGAGCGATATACCAGGGCGGTGCATTGATACTACTGCGGGGATCTTCATTGACTTCAGGATAGTCTGAATCAGCAGATTGGATGCGCACATCCAGATGCCTGATGTTTTCGAGCAGAACAAGACTCTGTAACAGGTCTGTATCTGTTGCCGGTTCATTCACGGGAAGCTGTTCACCGGCGCCTGTTATATCAAATAGCTGGTTTAGCAGAACGGCGACTGACTCAGCTTCTTCCCGAATAGTAATGTCGGCAACGTAACTGGATCTGGCTATCTGCAGCACAATAGCCAGAACAAAAAATATCAGCAGTATTATTCCAAGGCGTACTTGTAAATTTAACTTATCCATCCCTTGTTCTTCCGCTTAACTTTCAGGAAACATCTCCCTTTGTTTTCCCGGGGCGTCAGCCCTTTTAATCACTCATTTCATCCCATACCTGGAATGCTTCTGAATTATCAACACTAAATTCCCTGGCTTGCAATGCCTCTTGCCAGCGCTCAAGAACAAGTTTGGATAAAGGCGCGTGCATGTTTACTGCATCGCATAATTCATTGGCAATACCCACATCCTTGACCAGCAGTCCCATGGCGAATCCGGTGGCAAATTTTTCACCAATAACATGATCCTTCATCACCTTGTCTGACATAAAGGTATGCCCTGTTGATACATTCACCACATCAACAAAGGTATCCAGATCCAATCCAAAACGCTTGGCGGTGAGCATCGCTTCCGAGGTAGCTACAAAAGAAGTGGCCGCGATAAGATTGTTCAAGGCCTTGGTAGCATGACCCGAACCAACACCACCGGTCTCAAAAAGTTGAGTGCCCATACATTTAATCACCGGTCTGGCTTTATCCAGTGCCTGCGCATCGTTGGTACCAATCATGATCGCCAAGGTGCCAAGCTCGGCTCTGGGAACGCCACCGGATACCGGGGCATCAATCAGGGTGACATTATGGGCCGCCAATTTCTCGCCCAGTGCCTGGGTTCCGGTTGGTTCCGCAGAGCTCATATCTATGACAATACATTCGGCTTTGACATTATTGATAAACGCGCCTTCTTCAGTCTCCAGCAACACTTCACGAACTACATGACCATTAGGCAACATGGTAATAACAAAATCCATGTCAGACAGATCAGCCAGACTACTGGCGCAGTGTGCATCGTTCTCAACAGCAAAACTTTCACTGCGCACGCTGTCCATATCAAACACCGTCAGGTCATAACCTGCTTTCTGGATATTCATCGCCATGGGCCATCCCATATTGCCAATACCGATAAATCCGACCTTTATATTTTTTAATTCCTGCACCAAATTTTCCCCGCTTTTTTATGTTCGAAAATAGTTTATTTATAATTGAATCATTACCTCGCAGTGATGGCGAAGTCGCTTCTATTCATCAAGCCCCATATCAGCAAGCACTTCCCTGGCGGCATTAAAGGCTTCTACGCCACTGGGCACACCGGAGTAGACAGCGCTATGAATAAGTACAGCGCGAATTTCTTCTACACTGACACCATTGGCAATGGCTCCCCTGACATGAACCTTTATCTGGTTCGGTTTTGTCAGCGCCGTCAGCACGGCAAGTGTGAGCATGCTGCGGGTTTTCGGATCCAGGGTTTCTTCTGCCCAGACCTCACCAAAACAATACTTGGTCACCAGATCTTCAAAGGGGCGATTAAATGCACTGGCCTTGCTCTCGCGGGCCGCAGCGACTTCTTCGCCCCACATTTTCACAGCAATATCCCTGCCTGCTTTATAGGCATCATCACTCATCAATATTCTCCATTATTATGTAATTAGACTATGTCTGAACCGAAATAAGCGGCGTCAGAGAAACAAACACCTAACATACTTAATTCTCTGGAGAAATTGTATGTTTTAGTGAAAATAATGCTAGTACAAGTCGAGGGGGAGTAGCGGGAAAAATTAGTAGGTCGGAAAAGCGCAGCGCCTTCCGACATAGGGTCACAAAATACACAATCAGCTTCATCAACAACGTCGGATGACGGCTTGCAGCCTTATCCGACCTACAGCCTTTTTTCCTTTATCCTTTATCCTTTATCCGCTTTTTTAAAGCCGATTATCCTGGCAAAAATATTCCGGTGGATCACCACCTTCACGCCAGATCAGATTCCAATTCATGGACCACGGACGAGTATAGGCCCCGGGGTCATCAATGGTGACTTCATAGTGCAGGGTATTGAAGTCAGTCCGGCTTAGCTTTTCGGTGACTTTCATCATGGTGGTGTGTGGTAATCCGCCTGTAAGCCAGAATTTTTCGTTATAACCTTCAGAATTTATCACCAGCGTATCGCCTTCCCACTGCGCGACATTCCTTCCGTAATACAGCACATTGTCGTTATCCACGGGAAAGCCGGTATTGATTCCGCGTCCATCGGTATAAATGAGATGCCAGTCCTGATTACCGCCACCGGCAACCACGAAGATGCGCTGCCAATCCTTGTCCTCCAGTAATTGCAGACCAAAAGGGGCCTGGAATTTTCGTGGCCCGGCTGGTGGTCGACATTCAACAAAGGTTGGATCTGAACGCAGGAAATTTTGCTGGCGGAACTCATAGAGTTTCAGTGCCCAGTTCTTGAAAGGCGCCACTTTCCCGGCATCATTAATATTGTTAAGTAGCCCATAGGAAGTCATGGCCACATTAACGCCCTCTTCCATCATTACAGTAGTATCGGGAACCCAGTAACCTTCTTCTCCCGGTGCCGCTCCCAGACGCGGCAAGCCATCCTGCCAGCGCGGTAGCGGGCGATCCTGAGCTTCACCTCGCGCCAGACTCAGGGCAGAGACGTCACCGGAAAACACCTCAACGCTATCGTGAACCACACGCTCTCCCCAGATCTGGGGGCTGCCATCACGCGCCGGAAATCCTTCGACACGAATACTGTCACCAGGCTTTAGTGTGGTTTCTGACCAGCCGTTCCATTCAAGTACTACCGGGCTTTCCAGTTCTACATACCAGTCTTCGGTCTCACCTTCTGTGACCATAAAAATATGTGCATGGGGATTTGACCAGTCTACTTTGGTCACACGGCCATTAAGTGTGAGCGGCTGTTGCGGATCAAATTTAACAGCGGCGCCATGATGCGCCTGGCCGGAGGAGGCAATAAGATAGAACAGCACAAATAACACGCTGCAGAATTTTTTACCTGGTTTAATGTACCTGCTCATAATTAACATCTGCTTAGTGGCTCAGGGGAAGATGAGATGACTGCGATCGACGCTGTCATATTCGGTGCCTACCATCATTTCAAATGCCATGTTGGCATCCTGGCAGACAAACTCGAAGGCTTCACCCGGACGCCATGGCATTACAAAGCCGCTATTCCAGGTCTCGGTATAAGCGCCGGGATCATCAATGGTGACTTCATACTTCAGTGTGTTGTAGGTTTCACGGGTAAAGCGCTCAATCATATGTAATTTGTCGGTATGGGGAGTGCCTTCTGCATCTATCCACATTTTTTCATTGAAGCCAACGGTATCGACAACCAGGGTATCGCCTTCCCAGTGACCAATAGAGTGTCCATGGTAGCTGGGCTTGAGATCCTGCGGATGTTCACGGCCATCCATAAAGATAACCCGGAAATGACGCGGTCCACCCACCGGAAACATGTAGATGCGCTGCATCGCGTCAAACTCCACGAACTGGGTGCCATAAGCGGTTGTAACAGCACGTGGCCCGGCTGACGGCTTGCAACGGGTATAGGGTTCAAAGCGGGTACGGGTTCGTTGCTGGTAAAGAGACCAGGCCCAGGGCTGGAAGGGCACGTCGGTTAAATCGATCTTGTCAAAGCGAGCTGGATTGTTAATCAATTGCTCATAGGAAGTATTGGCAACAATGGAGCCTTGCGGGACTATATCGTAATCAATGATCATGGGGCGCGAGCCAAATCCATCCCAGGCCCCCATTTCCTCTCCCGGCAGAGTGCCAAGAATTACGCGTCCTTCACTATTGCGTGGCGCAGGCCTTGTTTCCGGCTCATTACTGTCGGGTCGGGGCACATCAGTCTGGGCACTTACTGGCGCTACCAGTACATTCAGAAATAAGACATATAACAACAATGATAAAAACTGCTTCACCAGGCTCTCCCCTTTTCCTGTTAACCTGTTAGCCTTTCAACCTGCAACCTGCAACCTGCAACCTTGCAACCTTGCAACCTTGCCAGCTATCAAGTCTAGTAACCCGGCCTTATTATGATCTTAGTGTGGCGAAAGGCTGCGGCATCGAAATTTTACCTACAATACTTTAAAAAAACACCGGCCAATTATGGTAATAAGGTGTAAACAATCCTCTGGCCCGGCCAGGGAAACCGGTGATCTGTTGTCTAAAAGGATCAGTATAAACACTATTTAAATTTGTTCAGAAAAATTTCCCATGAACTCTAAAAATCCTGACCTCAGCTTTCTGCCCCATGCCCTTATCTATGCCGGATGCCTGCCATTTATTGCCGGGGCGCTGCTGCTGGCTGGTAACGTCCACAGTCTGCCTGTGCTCGGTGAAGTGGAATTAATTATGGCTACCTATGGTCTGGTGATCAGTGTTTTTCTGACCGGTATTCACTGGGGGCAGCAATTGTCGCTTGGCAAGGCCGCAAAGGGGTTATTTATAGCCAGCAATATTCTCGCGCTTGCGCTCTGGCTTGCCTGGCTGCTACTACCGACACAAATGTTTCTGGTTTTTTTGTCTGCGCCCCTGCTCATTATTCTTGTTCTGGATGCCGGCCTGCTTAGATCAGGAATACTCAACACAGCCTATTTCAGGTCCCGCGTTATTATTACCAGCGTGGTTATCCTCAGTCTTCTCAGTACGGCTGCACTGCTATGAAAAGAATTGCGATCATCGGCGCCGGAATGGCGGGCCTGACACTGGCACACCAGCTCAAACACAAAGCCGAAATTACCCTGTTTGAAAAATCCCGCGGCGTCAGCGGTCGTCTGGCTACCCGTCGACTCGGTGAATATGAATTTGACCATGGCGCGCAATTTTTTACCGCTCGCAGTAAAGCCTTCGAACAATTCATTGCACCATTTATCGAGCAGGGCATTATTGCCGAATGGCAACCGCGGGTACTGACACTGGAAGTTGGTGAAAAGCCTTACCGGCGTGACTGGTTCGAACCTCACTATGTAGCCGTACCACGAATGAATTCCTTCGCAAAAGCACTTGCCACTGATCTCGATATTCAACTGGAAACAAGCATCACTAAACTCTGTGCATTACCTGATGGACAGTGGCAGCTGCATACCCCTGATGGGGAATTGCCCCAGGCCTTTGACTGGGTCATCAGTACCGCACCGGTTACCCAGAGTATCGCGCTGCTGAATGAACACTTGTCTGTGCTATTTACTGACACTGCCTCTGACACCGAGAACACCTTGCAGGATGTACAAATGGCTCCCTGCTTTACCCTGATGCTGGGTTTTGAACAGGCATTGAAACTGCCCTTCCAGGCAGCCAGGGCCAAAAATGCCAGCATTGAATGGATCATAGTGAATTCTTCCAAGCCTGGCCGCACTGAGCCATTTACGCTGGTTATTCAATCAAGTAACAGTTGGGCTCGGGAAAATCTGGAGCGGGATCTGGACTGGGTCAAGCAGACCATGCTCTCTGATCTGGAGCAGTTATTAGGCGAACCTCTGCCGGCAGTTGCTGTTGAATCACTGCACCGGTGGCGTTATTCCCGAGTAGAACAAGCGCTGGAACGAGATGCCGTGCTGGACTGGGAAAAAGGCCTGGCAGCTTGTGGTGACTGGTGTCTGAGCGGACGTGTCGAAGGCGCCTTTCTGAGCGCCAACAGCCTCGCCCGGCAACTGGAGCACTCACTGTGACAAACCCAGATGTGAAAAATATAGCCATCATCGGGGCCACTGGCGCTATCGGTCAGGCATTCATGGAGCACTATGCTGCCAGCGAGGAAATTGAATGCATTTATGCATGCTCCCGTTCTCACCATGAGTATAACGACAGCAGAATTATCAGTGTCGAACTGGACCTGGAGCAACCCGACAGCATCGAAGCGGCAGCTGCACAGATAGACGCGCGCAGTCTGGATATCATCATTGCCGCTACCGGCATACTGCATGCCGACGGCGATAAGCCTTTGCAACCGGAAAAATCCCTCCGCGATATTAATGCACAACAACTTCAGCGCGTCCTTGCCATTAACACTATTGGCCCCGCTCTGCTGCTGCGTCACTTTCTGCCGCTACTAAAAAAAGACTCAAGGGCTGTGTTTGCGCTGCTAAGTGCACGCGTCGGCAGCATCAGCGACAACCGCCTTGGCGGCTGGTACAGCTATCGCGCCTCGAAAGCGGCACTTAATATGCTAATCAAAACCGCATCTATTGAAACCCGGCGCACAAATAAACAGGCCATTATTGTTGGCCTGCATCCCGGCACCGTCGACAGCCAGCTTTCGAAACCGTTTCAGACACGAGTGCCCGAGCATAAATTGTTTACAGCAGCACAGTCAGCCGCTTATATGGCTGATGTGCTGGACTCGGTGGAAATTGACGATAGTGGTAAATGCTTTGCCTGGGATGGCAAAGAGGTTCCCGCCTGATCAGGCAAAACTGTTCCGCATGCCTGATCCTAAACCTGAAAACTGTTGCCTGTGCTACCGTCAATGCGCGTTAACCTTCCACCATCTGATCCCACGTAAAGTGCACCGGCGGACTTTTTACCGCAAGAACTTTTCCCGTGAAACACTCGCTAAAGGCATCTATGTTTGTCGTCAGTGCCACAAGGGCATCCATAAACTTTATGACGAGATGACTCTGGCAAAATCCCTGAATACCCTGGAATTGCTTCAGGCAGATGCCGCACTGGCTAAACATGTGTTTTGGGTATCAAAACAAAAGATAGCCAGGCAACAGGTGGCAGATTAATAACATCGTCTTATGATGAAAAAGCCTAGTTTTGCAGACGACTTCTTAAGGAATCCACTTCCGTGCTCGCACGGGCTTCAACCTCTTCAATCTTTTCCTCAGCCTGCTCAACAATGACCTCTGCGCGTTCCTGAACCTCTTCAACGGCCTCATCAATTCTTTCCTGTGCCTGCTCGGTCGCCGCGGTCAGATCCGCCTGGGCATCATCGATTATTTGGCTGGCGTTGCTTTCTGGCTGGCTAACGGCAGCTTCAGAAACATTGGTCGCGGTCGGAGCTTCGGGTTCATCACTACTGCAGGCTAACAACACGGGTATGCACAGGGAAACCAGCAATAGTTTCAGGTAATTATTTTTCTTGCCACGAGGGGTTGAAACATTATCTAAAGACTTGAATAAAATCATTTGGGTACTCCATTAATCTATGAACTGCCAGTGTAATCTATTGAATGCCTGTTTGTAGAAGATCTGCACAAAAAAGGGTTGTCCTGCACCATGCTGACGCAGAAAAAGATGGGAAATTTCCGTGCAAAATCAGTCATTTTCTGGAATACTTCGTGCCTTCGTTATGGCGCCAAAAAGTCACCAGATTTATAGTATTTCTGTAATAAATTAGTGGTAGCAGGTGTCTTTTTCACTAACAATTTTTCCTTGCAAGCCCTTGGGGTTGAAGAGTTTACTCATCAATGCGTCCTACTATTTTATTTAAAGCGTTTACTGCATTAAAAAGCGCTTTGCTGGTAATTTTGATTTGTATACCAGCGCTGGCGACTGCCCAGAATAATTCCGGTGCTGCCAGAAAAAGTATCGAGGCGGTTCGCATCACCAGCGCACCGGTCATTGATGGCGTGCTTGATGATGATGTCTGGGCGCTCGCCAAACCGATCACTGATTTTCACCAGACCCGACCGGGTGATCAAACCCCCACTTCTGAAGATACCGAAGTCCGTATTCTCTATACCGAGGATGCTATTTATATTGCAGCGCGCATGGATGACAGCGAGCCTGATTTAATTGCCACACCGACTCTGCGCCACGGCCAGGGACTGGGACCTGATGACCGCCTGGTTATAATTCTTGATCCCTTCAATACCCGGCGCACCGGGTATCGCTTCGAAACCAATCTCAACGGTGTGCGTCATGACGCGCTCTACACTACGGTCAGCGACTTCAATGCTGACTGGTCAACCATCTGGGATGTAAAAACCAGCCTCTATGAAAACGGCTGGATTGCGGAAATTGAAATCCCCTTCAAGTCCCTGCCCATGGACCCCAACACAGAAGAATGGGGATTTAATTTTGGCCGGGGTATTCGCCGCCGTAATGAAGAAATGGCCTGGGTATCTTTTAACCGCGGCTTTAACCCCAGCATTGCCGGCACCCTTACCGGTATGCGCGATATGAGTCAGGGTGTAGGTCTGGACATCGTGCCTTCGCTCGCCGTGGTGCAGCAGAAAAACCACGTCAGTGGTGACAGCAATAATGAGATAAATCCGTCTCTGGATGCGTTCTACCGGATAACACCGTCGCTCAATGCAGCGCTCACCATTAACACTGACTTTTCTGCCGTTAACGTAGACAGCCGACAAGTTAACCTTGATCGCTTTAACCTTTTCTTTCCCGAACAAAGAAACTTCTTTCTCAATGACGCTGACCTGTTCCAGTTTGGCAATATAGGCAATACCGGCAACGAGGCTACCAGCGATGGTTCGCAGCAAAATGCACGCCCCTATTTCTCTCGCAAAATTGGCCTGGGAGCCGGCGGTGCACCGGTAGATATCGAGTATGGTGGCCGTCTTAGTGGACGTGTCGGCCGCTGGAATATTGGTACGCTGGCAATTCAGCAAGGCGCGGATGGCAATCTTGATCCCAGTTCGCTGTTTATCAGCAGAATTTCAGCGAACGTGCTGGCGGAATCCAATGTCGGCTTTATCATTACTGATGGCGACCCCACCTCCAATCTCGACAACTCCGTGTTCGGGGCTGATTTCCGTTATTTGAATACACGACTGTCCAGTGGCATGGCACTGGAAGGCGACGCCTGGTATATGCAATCGGAAACACCAGGGCTGGTTGGTGACGATGCCTCATGGGGTCTGGGTCTGCGCTCACCAAACAATCAGGGTTGGCGGGGCGGTATCGGCATCAAGGAAGTACAGGAAAATTTCAATCCGGCGATGGGCTTTGTCAACAATGCAGGAGTCCGCGATTACAGCCTGGACTTCGGTTATACCCATTTCATGAAACCCGGTGGATTTTTACAACAACTGCAGTCCAGCTTTGATGCACAGCGGGTTAATTTTATTGATGGCGGCCTGCAAACCGAACGCCTGCGTTTTTCGGTACTGGAAGCTACTACCAATTCAAGAGACTTCCTGCGCATCCGTTTGGCCTCCAACAAGGAAGTGGTCAAACAACCTTTTGTGGTCTACAGGGAACCCGGCAGGCAGGTGGTGATTGAGCCCGGTAGTTATCAATTTTACCGTGGCGGCATTCGCATCGCCACGGCCAATCAACGTCCGATTTCATTTTCCCTGAATACTTTTCTGGGCGATTTTTATAACGGCACGCGCAGTAATTACAACGGCCAGGTTCGCTTCCAGGCGCGTAAATTCATCATCGAAGGCGGTTATGAATTCAATGATATTTCCTTGCCCCAGGGCGATTTCATCACCCGCCTGATTACCTTGAATACCCAATATGCTTTTACCAGTAATTTCTATTGGGTAACCAATGTCCAGTACGACAATGTCTCGGAAGTACTCGGCGTGAATACGCGGCTGCAATGGATTCCGGAAGCCGGCCAGGAAGGATTTATTGTGCTCAACTACAATGTGGAAGATGCCGACAAGGACAATGATTTCCAGGCTCTGTCTGCCGACCTTAGCATCAAGTTCACCTATACCTTCCGCTATTAGCCCCTGGCTGAATGACCTGTCAGACCGAGCGACACTCCCTGTATTTCCACTTTGCTGTAAATCCCTGCTAATATCTTTAGCCAACTAACCCGCTGTTGCCAGCATTAGCTTCCTTGCAACAGCACGCATTCAGGAGATCAACCACATGCGCTATTTACTGGCTATCCTTCTGCCACCTTAAGCCGTTTTTTTATGCGGCAAACCAGTCCAGACCATTCTCAGCATTATACTGACTCTGGCATTCTGGATTCCTGGAGTAATCCATGCGCTGTTCATCGTCCACAACCACCTGGCGGACAAACGCAACAAAGAGCTGATTGCAGCGATCAAGGACACCAAGCAAGGCTGAACAGCATTTTTATTCATTCAAGAGATCTGCCATGACCCTGAATTGCCGACCCATCCTTGTGCTCTCGACTGCTCTGTTTCTAGGCAGCTGCAGCAGTGCCTATTACTCCGCCATGGAACAGATTGGCGTGCATAAGCGCGATATTCTGGTAGACCGGGTAGAAGAAGCCCGCGATTCCCAGGAAGAAGCCAAGGTTCAGTTCAGTTCTGCGCTGGAACAGTTTTCCACGCTGCTGAATTTTGACGGGGGCGATTTGCAACGCACCTATGAAACTCTGGAAGGGGAATTCGAGGAAAGTGAATCCCGTGCCAAGGATGTCAGCGATCGTATCCGCGCCGTAGAATCTGTGTCAGCAGACCTGTTTGAGGAATGGGAAGAGGAGCTGACGCTCTATACCAACCAGGATTTGCGCCGTTCCAGTGAAAACAGTCTGCGCGAGACCCGGGTCCGTTATAACCAACTGATAAAGGCGATGTATACGGCTGAAACCAAAATGGAGCCGGTGATCAATGCCTTCCGTGATCAGGTTCTGTTCCTCAAGCACAACCTCAATTCCCGCGCCATAGCCTCCCTTCGTTCAGAGCTGATTACCATTGAGGGTGATATCTCCCAGCTGATTAGCGACATGGAAGCCTCCATTGCCGAGTCCAATCGTTTTCTCACGGAGATGGAGCTGATCTAGAACTGGCCTGGAACGGGTCAAGAGCCCTCATCATCAGCCAGCTCTTCAGGCAACTATTCAGGTAAGCCTCCAAAGCCAGCATCCAGGCTAAGCCTGCGGAGGCAAAATCGGACCTTCATGGAGAGTAGACAACACTAAAAGCTCACCGTATTCTTCATTTCCCCCACAATAATAAAAAAGAGGATTCCTTTGTGAAGCAAAAAATTACTGTTGCCCTGACCTTCATGCTGACGCTGCTTCTGCTATCTTCCCCGCTCAGTGCCCAGCCTGGCTTTATGGCGCCAAAGAACCTGCCTGCACAGCCAACAACGGTTTCCATTCCCTCAATTAGCCCACTTACCGGGCCGGGTACCCCCTATAACTCTGCCCTTGGCCAATGGCCGGGTTATGACATGGACCACTTCGATTACGTGGCTGATGAATACACCATCTCGGGTAATGCTGATGGCAGCCCTTACACCGCGCGTCTGGTAGTAAGACGACCCGCAGACATGGACCGCTTCAGTGGCCTGGTAATTACCGAACCCATGCATCCCGCCGGTTTTGCTCACGGCTTTGAACATAACAGTGTCTACATCATGGATTCAGGTCATATTGCAGTGGAAGTCACCACTATGGGCCTGGAGCATCCGCAGCTGCATAATCCGCAGCGCTATGCCGATCTCATGGTCAGTAACAACCAGATCAGTGAAATCCTGGCCCAGACCGGCGCACTGATTAAAAGCGACAGCAGTCCCATCGCCAACAGCGGTCTGCGCAAGGTCATCCTGTTCGGCACTTCCGCCACCTCACGCATACTGACTGATTACCTGCCCTCTCACGCAATTTTCAAACTTGCCGATGGCAGTAATATTTTTGATGGCTTTCAGCCAACCTCCAATGGCACACGCATTCTGCCGGTGGATGTTCCCATGATCCAGATGCCTACCCAGCATGAATTCATGAATATCGCCACAGCAGTGCAGGATGGTGATGAACCGGGCAATCAGTTCCGCGTCTATGAATTTTCTGGTGTTGGCCACCTGATGGCGCGTCACAATCCTCGCATGACAGCGCAACTGTGTGAGAACAAACCTACTGAATATCCTCTTGAAGTGGAATTTTCAGTAGCGCTGCATCATTTACTGCAATGGGTCGACAAGGGCATTCTTCCGCCCCGCGCTGACCGCGTATTAATTGATCGAAACGTCAATAATGATGGCTCACTGATGGTCCTCGATGAACATGGCAACCCAGTAGGCGGCATTCGCAATTCTTATGTCGATGTTCCGGTGGCCCAATATGTGGCTGGCAATACCCTGTCCCCGGGCCAGGATGAGGAGATGTCTGTGGTTTGCCGCTTATCAGTTTACGAAGTGCCGTTTTCAAAAGCCAAGCTGAGACAGCTCTATGGCAGCAAGGCAAACTATCTGCGTCAGGTAGATGAAAACCTCGATAAACTTGAGGCACAGGGCTGGTCGCTTCCGGTCTACCATGACCTGATCATGGCAGATGCCGAGGCTATTGAATTCTAGGCGCAATCTGTTTTGCTCGTAACTACGTAAAACATGCATGAACATATTCCTTTGTATTGCAAAAATTAAACTGAAAACCAAACGCACATTGGCATTGCTGGCGCTGCCAGCCTTGCTGCTGGGCGGAGACATTGCCATGGCCATTGAAGAGCCGGATTTTGAAATCATTGAAACCGCGGATGATATTGAATATCGCCGCTATCAACCTTTTGTGATTGCGCAGACCATTGTTGACACTGATGAGCGCAGTGAGGCTAACAATATTGGTTTCCGTCGCCTGTTCAAGTACATCACCGGAGCTAACACCGGACGCCAGAAAATCGAAATGACAGCGCCAGTCATTCAGCGTGATTCGGCTTCAGCTGCCAACGCGACAAAGGGTGAAAAGATAGCCATGACAGCACCAGTTCAGCAGTCAGCTACCGAAGCAGGCTGGAAGGTTGCCTTTGTTTTACCCCTCCACTTCACTATGGATAGCGCCCCGATCCCTAGTGACGCTGATGTCAAACTTCACCAGGTGGAAGCACGCACCATGGCGGTACTGGGTTTTTCAGGGCGCTGGACTGACAAGAATATTAGAAAGCACCAGGACGAGTTGATAAACAAGCTGGAAAAAGCTGGCGTAGAAATAACCGGTGAGGCTGAATTTGCAGCCTACAACGCGCCTTTCAGACCGCCCTTTATGCGGCGCAATGAAGTGATGGTTGAAATCGCCAATAAATAATTACAGGCAAAAAAAAGGCCGGGGTTTTAAAAAGCCCGGCCCTTTTTTTGTCTGAAAATTCAGAAACCTGTAATGCTTTGAGACTAACTTCCCTCGGTAGTCTGTACAGATTCTTCAACCTTGGGTGCGATATTTTTCTTTCGCAATAATTTATCCAGAGATTCCAGCGACATGATGTGATTATAGATCACTTCAAGTGCACCGCTTTTGCGTAATTCCAGAATAGTCTCGTCCGGCAGGTTCGCCAGCTTTTCACGATCTACCACAAAGAAACCACTGACTTCCTTGGGTGTCTCAACGCCCGGGATATTAACGGTCAGTGTCTGCGGTACCAGCAGTTCCAGCTCATTCAGCTTATTGGCAAACTGCTTGGTCATCTCTTCCTGCTGAAAAACCCGTACCAGGAATTCCTTGACGTTTACCATCCATTCGGTTTCCGTGCCGTCATCGTTGAAGATCAGATTGCCTTCTTCCTTGTTAACGATACTGGCGGTTTCATAAATACCAATAAACAGGCGCTCCTTGTTTTCGGTATCTGGCTGAATGGCAAACGGATAACAGCGAACGGAAGCAGGAAAGTATCCCCCCTCCCAGCGGCCTTCATTCACAAACAGGTTTTCACCCGGTTCCAGACCCCACATGACAGCAGAAAAGAATGTCCCTGTGTCCGGGTCTCTGACAAAAATAATCGGGTAATCAGTCCCTGCCTTGGCAAATTCAGGTGTATAAATCTTGGCAAAATGACTAGGTGCAATATGATCCGCATTGCCAATATTCTTGATTCGCAGTCCCTTGTGCGCCGATGACGTCAGAGAAACAGGTGCGGTTATTGCCGGAGTAGCTGGAGCTTCAGCCATTGAAAATCCCCCTCAGATTGGGTTTGTTAAATTAGTTGTGAAAAATGAAAGCGCGCAGTATACCAAGTAACAAGTCACAAGTTGCAAGTTTCAAGCAGAACACCCTTGTAGGTCGGAAAAGCGCAGCGCCTTCCGACATGGTGTCCGAAGGCACCCAAGCAATGTAGCGGCAAATGTCGGAAGGCGGCCTGCGGCCTTATCCGACCTGTTTATCCTGAAAAGTATCTTTAATGTTATGTTTTGCACTGCGGGTAATTAATTTGCCTGCAGGTATTTACACAATAGCATCTTATCTCCCGACGCTTCCCTGCACCGCCCACCTTTATCTTTTATCCTTTTTCCTTTATCCCGCCAGCTTGAGACTTGAAACTGTTTCGATACCAGCGCATAACAACCCGGCGCCACCAGACAATCAAACCAGTGACAAACATCAGGGTTGGCAGCAGACTGGCGAGAATCCAGCTCCAGCGGACTATAACATTCTGTCCACCGGGCTCGGCAAAATGCACCTTGCGGAAAAACCCCATGACGCCATCACGGGGTCGAATCACATCCCCCGCACTGCCGAAAAACTCCAGAATAGCGGCCATCTGCCTCGGAAAGCCCAGCTGAAAACCGGAGACGCCCCAGGCGATCATCAATATCAAGGCCCAGAAGCCAAAAAAGCTGTGCAGCTGCCACAACAGTGAGCGAGAACTGCCCGGTAATATCACCAGACCCTCCCACCAGCGTCGTTTCCCCTGCCACCAGATCAGCAGACCGGTGAAGCTCATCAACACAAACAGGGCGCCACCAATGCCATTGATCTTGCGCCCCAGATCCCGCCCCAGCATCAGTTCATCATGCACATCCGCCACCCATTCCACCGCCACAATGGGCCAGGGTCGGGCCAGCCCGATATCTTCACCGGTGTACTGATTAAAATAGTGGGGTATATACTCGCCGTCTTTTTCCAGCACGATAAAGGTCGCCTCATCATCCTCAAACCCCTCAATGGTAAACCCCAGCTCATAACCCACATAGACTTCAGCCATACGTTCTTTCAGGGCAGCGCCCGTAAGCGGCTCGCTTTCCAGGGGAACCAGGGTCTTGGGTTCAAACCAGGTATAGAAAGGTGACTTCAGCAACAAGGCTGTGCCACTGAGTGAGATAACCAGCACATACAGCCCAAGACCAATACCCAACCATAAATGGATCTGGAAAAGCGCGCGGCGAAAAATGTGTGTTTGAGGTGCCTGCAGCCAGCGTTGCCATGAGTTCATTTGGAATGCTTCTTTTAATTGTTGTTATTGGTAATTCCTGCCAATCAATAGTGCCAAAAATTGGGCCTGCTGCAAATCATTATCAATTCACGACTTGTGGCGTTAAATAATCTGATTATATTTTTTATCGGGTTTTACACTGATACCATTAAGGATTATCTTTCTACAATACAGTTCGCCATCAAGAGCGAAATCCAACTCAACAATAAGCACACCGGGAAATCATCATGAACAAAACACTTTGCCTGTCTCTATTACTGGGTACGCTGGCCTCACTGGCTACCACAGTATCTCTCGCTCAACCCGGTGCGTTCAGGCCGCCCCTGCTGGACTGCGGCACTTATCAGGATGCGGAAATGATTTGTGGCACCCGGGCACCGGAAGATTTTGAAGTGACTCCCGATGGCCGTTACCTGATTGTCGCCAAGTTCGGCGAAGGTGACGATCACCCGATTGACCTGTTTAACCTGCAAAGCAAAACTTTTACGCCCATGACTATTACCGATGCACCGCAAAGCGGCTGGGGTGATGCTGCCTGTACTGACACCATTGGCGACCAGGTCAGCCCCCATGGCCTATCCCTTTCCCAGCGCAGCAGCGGTGAATGGCAGTTTTACGTGGTGAACCACAATGTCCGTGAATCCATGGAGATGTACGAACTGGAAGCCGAGGGTAATAGCTGGCGTCTGGCCTGGCGTGGCTGTGTATTTGCCGATGTACCCTACAACGATGTCGCTGCCCTGCCCGATGGCAGTTATGTAGCTACCCGACCAACCGCTTTTCTGGGTGAGGGCGATAATGTCTTTAGCGGTGAGCCTACCGGCAATGTCGCCATGTGGAATTCTGAAGATGGTGAAACGGTTTTACCCGGTACGGAAATTGGCTACCCCAATGGTGTGCTGGTTTCAAAAAGCGGCCGCTATGCCTATATCAGTGGCTGGACCACCAGCGATTATCACAAGTACGATCTAAGCACTCAGCAGGAAGTCGCCCAGGTTGACCTTGGCTTCATGCCTGACAATCTGACCTGGACCCCGAATGGCAACATTCTGGCGGCAGGCGTTAAAGGCATTAATGGTAATTGTCCCGCTGACAGCGACAGCCCCTGCCTGCAGGGTTTCAAGGTAGTTCAGATCGTTCCGGGCACCTCGGCGGTCAGTGAAATTTATGACTCAAAGGGTCGCGCCCTGATCAATGGTGTCTCGGTGGCCATTGAGGTGAATGAGAATGTTTATGTGGGCTCCTTTCAGGGCACACGCATGGTGCGATTTTCCCGTTAACCACGGAAAACTGCATAAGCATCAGTAACTATTAAACAGGGGGAACTGGAATAAATGTTCCCCCTGACCTCCCAGTGCCAAATTAGACCTATTACCCTGAAACCTACCAATGAGACGGTTTTATTGCCGAACCTGAAAAAGCTGGTAGAATTGCCGCCTTTTTGGACCTGTAGTAGCGAAAATACGCTGCGTACATCATTCTACAATACCCGGGAAAGCCAACTATCATGAGAAATGTTCGTTCACTTCGTGCAGGTATCGCCCTCGCCCTAATCACCACAAGTCCGCTGGTTTTTGCCACCAACGGTTACTTTACCCATGGTCTTGGCACCAAGAACAAGGCACTGGCCGGCGCTGGCACAGCTACGCCACAGGAAGCTATCGCTACCTCGGTGAATCCGGCTTCCGCTGTAGTGCTGGGTAATAAATTCGAGAGCGGCATCTCCATCTTTTCTCCAAGACGCTCTTTTAATGCCTCCGCCAGTCTGGCCAATGGTCAGGGCGGTGCCTTTACCATTGACCAGGGCGAAGTGGATAGCGGCAGCGAGTTTTTCCCGATTCCCTATATTGCCCGCACCTGGGATCTGAACGAAGACACGGCTATTGGTCTTTCACTCTATGGCCGTGGTGGTATGAATACAGATTATATCGGTGGTAGCGCCACGTATGACCCTGATGGTCCAGGTGGCCCTGCGCCGGTAATGAGCTTGCCTGGCCCCTACGGTGCCGGTGAAGCAGGAGTCGACCTGATGCAGGCCTTTGGCGACATCAGTTATTCCAAACGTAATGGAAAACTCGCCTGGGGCGTAGCACTGGTGCTTGCCGGACAGGCCTTCAAAGGAAACGGCTTCGCGGCATTTACACCCTATACCCAGACTTTTGCCGCTTCCGGTGGTACTGCCATGCCGGATTCACTGACCAATAACTCCCGCGACTATTCTTATGGCGCCGGCTTCAAGGCAGGCTTTATATGGGATGTATCGGAGCGTATCAATGTCGCGCTGAGTTACCAGAGCCAGATCGAAATGTCCGAGTTTGATGACTACAGTGATCTGTTTGCCCAAAATGGTGGCTTTGATGTTCCCGCAAGCGTCCGTGCCGGGATTTCTTTCAACCTGAGCCCGACCGCCATCTTTCATTACGATATCGAACATACCCAGTTCAATGAAATTGACTCGGTAGGTAATCCTCTTTCCAATTTGTTCAGCTGCCCGACGGCCGGTGCCGGTGGCACTGATCTGGGCTCATGCCTGGGTGGTGCACGTGGCGCAGGTTTTGGCTGGGATGATATGACTACCCACAAATTTGGTTACCAGTGGGTACCCACCAGTATGCAGGATTGGACCCTGCGTGTTGGCTTCAGCCATGGCAAGCAGCCGATTCGCGATGAGCAGGTGCTGTTCAATATGATGGCCCCGGGGGTTATCGAAAATCACTTTACTACCGGCTTTACCCATGTGCTGGACAACGGCAAGGAATACAGTTTCAGCCTGATGTATGCGCCGGAAAAGAAAATTATCGGACCCAATCCCTTTGATCCAACCCAGCAAATCGAGCTGAAAATGCATCAGTTCGAAATTGAATTCGGGTATAGCTGGTAAACCATGAATAGAGTGGCTGGTTGCCATAAACCAGCCCTTTTCCTGGGTTTATTCCAGCCGTGTCGAATGCTAACTCATTGCTTTTTCCCGACTTGAAATCTTTGTTACGCTGGGAGAATATGAGCTGTATTGATCTTTAATTTTGGAACTGGACTGCAATATGACAACTAATGCCTGCGCCCCCACGGCCACACCAAAAAACGCTGGATTTACCCTGTTGGAATTAATGATTGTGGTGGCTATCATTGGCATTCTGGCCGCTGTCGCTCTTCCCGCCTATAACCGCTCGCTGGTAACCGCGGCCATAGAGGAAGGGCTGATCTTTGCCGAAGAGGAAAGGATGAGAATTGAGCTCTTCTTCGAAGAAAATAACCGCCTGCCCAGTGATGCAACAGAAGCAAGACTGATCAAGGGTCCAGTGGGTAACAGGATTCAACAGATACTCTGGAGGCTGGATAATCCGCAAAACGGAAGACTGAATATTACGATGAACATGACCGAGTTCAATTCAGACTGGGGCGCCTATACAACCGCTTTTGATCTACATGGGCAGACCAATGCCAATGGTTCCATGACCTGGCGCTGCCAACCCGGCAACGATGGCACAGCGATCCCTGCCAACTATCTGCCGTCTTCGTGCCAGTAGCTTAGCCAGTAAGTCATACTATTCTTAAAAAGTGACAGACCGACACAAAC
>Ga0181557_1002067_pt1 | contig 21388 bp, 15 predicted proteins | sample 011ome_23_FD_148632 | JGI IMG/M metagenome (GOLD analysis project Ga0181557, IMG submission 148632) | Coastal salt marsh microbial communities from the Groves Creek Marsh, Skidaway Island, Georgia - 011506CT metaG (spades assembly) | ecosystem: Environmental > Aquatic > Marine > Intertidal zone...
GCCATTCGACCGATCCTGCAGCGAATTGATAAAGGCCTGACTGACCTTCGCCTTGTCATGACCAAAGGGCAGAAGATGTTCACTCGGCACGCCAAGATTGCTGCCAATCTCCTGCACCGGGAGTTTATTTGCTTCACGCGCGATTTCGATATCTGTTTTAGTGCTCACGATTACTGCCCCATTGTCATGCCAGCGGTTATGCCAGCTTTTGTTGCCCACTCTGCTGCGGGTACTTTGCCTTCATCTGCACGCACCCGTTTCATCAGGATACGTCCCCCATCCGCCTGCACGGTTACACCTTCATCAGTCACCGACACCACCTCACCCGGTGTGCCTGTGCCATCAACAAGGGCGCTGTCATAAATTTTCAGCACCTGACCAGCAACCGTTGTCCATGCCCCCGGTGCCGGGTTGGCAGCGCGGATGGTGTTATACACAGTTGCCGCCGGCGCCGACCAATCAAGCGCCGCTTCGTTTTTGCCAAACCAGCCTTCATAGGTGCCATCTTCAAGACGCTGGTCATGCTTGATGATCACGCCTGACTTTACCAGATCCAGCCCTTCAAGCATGGCATCGACACCCATCGGGAACAGCTTTTTGAAATAGACATCACCCAGCGTTTCATCCGGCCCGATTGCGCAGGTTTTCTGTAGCATAATCGGCCCCTCATCCAGCCCATCATCAGGCCAGAAAATGCTCAACCCTGTGCGGTCTTTACCCATGGCAATCGGCCAATTGATCGATGACGGCCCGCGATGCAGCGGACATAGTGACGGGTGATACTGGAAGGTGCCATATTTCGGCGCATTCCGCACCGCTTCCGGCACGAATAACAGGACATATGCCATCATACAGACATCCGCCTCGAATGACTCCATCAGCGCCAGCGCCTCGGGCGTTTTCCAGGATGCTGGCTGGTGGACTGGCAACCCCTGTTCACGGGCATATACAGCCAACACATCATCAGGCTTGCCCTCTTTCGTCGGGGCGCAACACACAGCAACGACATTCTCGCCACGTTCTAACAGTTTTTCTAATACAGCCTGACCAAATGCCTGTTGGCCATGTAAAACAATACGCATTATGTCCCTCTCAATCGAAATCCGATGATGTTTTTTGCGGTGGCAACGCCTATTCAGCTGCCGCCTTTACCTCACCAACCGCACCTGATGCGATGATCTCTGCCATCTCATCGGCCGAATAGCCAAGCACCGTTGACAGAATCTCGGCGGTATGTTCGCCAAGCAGCGGTGATCGTGTGACCTCAGCCGGGCTGGCAGATAGTTTGATCGGACAGCCAACCGAAATATATTCGCCGCGCTCAGGATGATCGACCTTGACCAAAGTGCCGGTTGCGTACAGCCCCTCATCCTCGGCAATTTCTTTCATCGACAGGATTGGCCCGACAGGAATATCGAGCGGGTTACAAACATCCATCACCTCAAATTTGGTTTTGGTCATTGTCCATTGCTCGATACGCTCAAAAATCTCATTCAATTTATCGAGACGATCCGCCGGCTTTGCATAGCCTTCCTTGGTTTTCCACTCAGGCTCACCAATGACATCACAGACCTTTTCCCAGATCGCCGCCTGAATGATGAAATAGGTATAGGCATTTGGATCCTGCTCATAGCCTTTACAACGCAGGATACGGCCTGGCTGTCCACCACCCGAATCATTCCCCGCCCGCGGGGTTGCGTCGCCAAATGCAATGCCTTCACCATATTGCGAATATTCTGCAAGCGGGCCTGCTGCCAGACGCTGCTGGTCACGCAGTTTCACCCGTGCCAAATTCAGCACTGAATCCTGCATGGCCGCGCTGACTTTTTGGCCAACACCGGTTTTTTCACGGTGAAACAGCGCTGTCACAATACCGAGACATAAGTGAAGCCCCGTTCCTGAATCGCCAATTTGCGCGCCGGTAACAAGCGGTGGCCCATCGCGAAAGCCGGTTGTCGATGCCGAACCACCGGCACATTGCGCCACATTTTCGTAAACTTTGCAGTCTTCATATTTACCCGGCCCAAAGCCTTTGATTGACGCCATGATGATGCGCGGATTGATTTCCTGAATGCGCTCCCAGGTGAACCCCATACGGTCAAGCGCCCCGGGTGCAAAATTTTCCACCAAAACGTCACAGGTTTCGATCAACCGGGTGAGCACGGCCTTGCCTGTTTCATTTTTTGAGTTCAGTTCAATCGACCGTTTATTATGGTTCAGCATGGTGAAATACAGGCTGTCTGCGCCGGCAACATCAACCAGCTGTTTGCGCGTTGCATCACCGACGCCGGGCCGCTCGACCTTAATGACGTCTGCGCCAAACCATGCCAGCAATTGGGTGCAGGTTGGGCCTGATTGCACATGGGTAAAATCCAGAACTTTGATACCTTCAAGAGCTTTCATTGTCTTATCCTGTAACTTGGTAACTTGGCAATTTCGCATTGCCGGTCATTGTTTATCTGTAATTGCTTATTTTTTGGATACCACGCTTTGCGGGTTCAGATTACCAATACGACCACTTTCGGTGCCCGCATTTTCATCAATAATGGCATTGACCAAAGTCGGTTTGCCTGAATCCATCGCCGCGTTCACCGCTTGTGTCAGCTCATCAGCCGATGTGACATAGGCGCCAACACCGCCAAATGCCTGCATCATCAAATCATAGCGCGAGTCCTTGACAAACACCGTTGGGGCTACATCAGTGCCACCGCTTGGGTTGACGTCAGTACCCCGGTAAATACCGTTATTGTTAAACACCACGATACAAACCGGCAGGTTATATCGGCAGATCGTCTCGATCTCCATGCCGGAAAACCCAAAGGCGCTATCCCCCTCAACCGCAAGCACCCGCTCGCCGGTCTCAACAGCCGCGGCGATAGCTGCGCCCATGCCAATACCCATAATCCCCCAGGTACCAACATCAAGACGTTTGCGTGGCTTGTAGACATCGATGATGCTGCGGGCAAAATCGAGCGTATTCGCGCCCTCATTTACCAGAATAGCATCCGGACGTTGTTTGACGATGGTGCGCAACGCCCCAAGTGCGCTGTGGAAATCCATCGGCACCTGATTATTCATTAATTTTGATGCCATCTTCGCCAGATTCGTATCTTTGCGCTCTTGAATGGCGTTCGTCCATTCAACCGGTGGCTTGGCCCAGCCATCCCCCATGGCTTTGTTCATTTCACCGAGGCACGAGCCGATATCGCCAACAACCGGCGCAGAAATCAACACATTACTGTCCATTTCGCGTGGCTCAATATCGACCTGAATGAATTGTTTTGCCCCCGGTGTACCCCATGCCTTGCCCTTACCATGCGATAACAGCCAGTTTAACCGCGCACCAACCAACATCACCACATCAGCCTCTTTCAACACCAACGAGCGTGCGGCGCCTGCTGATTGCGGGTGATCATCAGGCAACAGCCCTTTGGCCATACTCATTGGCAAATAAGGAACGCCTGATTTTTCAACAAAATCTTTGATGGTTTCGTCAACCTGCGCATAGGCCGCGCCCTTGCCAAGAATGATCAGCGGCTTTTTTGCCGATTTCAGCACATCGAGTGCCCGTGCAACGGATTCGGGCGCCGGCAACTGCCGCGGTGCCGGGTCAACAACTTTCACCAAAGACGCTTGACCGGCAACAACATCCATGGCTTGCGCAAACAGCTTTGCCGGCAGATCAAGATAGACCCCACCCGGACGCCCCGACACAGCCGCCCTAATCGCGCGCGCCACACCGATGCCAATATCTTCGGCATGCAGCACCCGAAACGCCGCCTTACACAATGGCTTGGCGATGGCCAACTGATCCATTTCTTCATAATCGCCTTGCTGCAAGTCAACAATTTCGCGTTCTGATGACCCGCTGATCAGAATCATCGGAAAACAGTTTGTTGTGGCATTTGCCAGTGCGGTCAGACCGTTCAGAAAGCCGGGCGCCGACACGGTTAAACATACCCCCGGTTTTTGCGTCAAATAGCCAGCGATTGATGCCGCGTTACCTGCATGCTGTTCGTGGCGAAAAGAAATCACCCGCATGCCCTCAGCCTGTGCAATCCGGCCAAGATCAGTAATAGGGATACCAGGCACGCCATAAATAGTATTAATGTCATTCAGCTTTAGGGCATCAATGACCAGGTGAAAACCGTCGGTAAGCGCCTGCGTTTCGGCTTCACTATTATCTTGCATGGCATTCGTTGCTGACATTCTATTTCTCCTTGATTTGGATTTTTTGTGCCGCAGCTTTGATGGCTCGCTGCTTGGTTTTGTCTAAATTGTTCAGTCGTGTCCAACGCTCTTCAATATGATCATGAAGCCGCATGGTGTGTTCACGCACACGACGCGACGCCAATTCCGCATCACGCGCTTCAAGTGCCTCGATAATTTCAATATGGTCAGCAACAGACCGTGACGCCCGGTCACCTTCTCCCATCGCCCGACGCCGCACCGCATGCATATGCGTCAACAAGCCGTCTGCGGTTGACCGCAATAATTCACTGCCTGACAGTTCCAGAATCATCTGGTGAAATTTGATATTTGCGTCTGAATATTCGCTCAGCTCGGCGGTGCTGACCGATATGCTGTTGCGCATGGCAAATTTACGCAGCGCCTTTAGATCCGCATCACTGGCTTCGCGCGTTGCGATATGCGCCGCCATGCTCTCAAGCGCTGCCCAGGTCACAATCATGTCGAGAATTTCTGGCAGTGATTTGCGGTGAATAAACACGCCCTTTCGCGGCACAATCTCGACCAGGCCATCCTGCGCCAGTCGCGCCAAAGCCTCTCTTATCGGTGTACGCGAGATGCCGAGCTGTTCGGCAAGCTGGCGCTCATCGAGCCGCATATCCTCTTCGACATCATAAATATCAACATCAAGAATGGTTTCGCGCAGCACTTCGTAAATATGATCTTTTAAGGTAAAATTAATCGAAACCGGCTTCAGCTTAACATCCAGCGTCATAATACCCCCCTGTAAAAGAATCTGAATTTAAAAGATTCCGCTCTTAAAATATTCTGTTCTTAAAATATTCCACTCTGGCAGCCGAACTCACCACTAAACAGCAAGTCTGGTCTCTGGTATACAATACACCGGACACATGACCCGTCAAGCCATATGCCCAGAAATATTTGTAATTACATCTTGCCAAATCTGGTATCTGGTATACCATATTCTATAATAAAAACGTTGTAAATTTACACGTAAATACAATTAAAACATGTTGTTGGAGATATTAGACACAAAGCGCTCTGTTTGAAATCAGGTCGAAATTCGTGAAAAAAATTTCATCATTTTGGCTTGTCAAAACGCGCAGCACAATCACCAATGGCACGCAATTAGGCATAGATTCGCTGTCGAAATAATGCCAAAAATGGGGAAGCTCGCCGCCGGTCATAACCGATCTGATTTGCACCAGCATCTCAGATTTTGTCAGCAGTGGGATGGATAGATGTCGTCACGGTAGCGGCGGCATGAAGACATAGAGAGGAACAGAACAAAGATGAATATTCATGAGCATCAGGCCAAACAAATCCTGCAGGAGTTTGGCGCGCCGATCGCAAAAGGTGCCGCGATAACCGCAATTGAGCAGGCCGAGTCCGCTGTTGCGGCGCTGCCCGGCCCGGTTTGGGTCGTCAAAAGCCAAATTCACGCTGGTGGCCGCGGCAAAGGCAAGTTTAAGGAGCTGCCAGCTGATGCAAAAGGCGGCGTACGGGTTTCCTTCTCGGCTGACGAAGCGCTTGAAAATATTCGTGAAATGTTTGGCAAAACATTGGTGACACAGCAAACTGGCCCGTCAGGCAAAGCTGTAAACCGGATTTATGTCGAAGACGGCGCCGACATCGACCGTGAATTATATCTATCGATATTGGTCGATCGCGAAACCGGCAAAACATCATTTGTCGCCTCTACCGAGGGCGGCATGGATATCGAAACCGTGGCGCATGATACGCCAGAACTGATCCATTCGATTGGCATCACAGCCAGCGCCGGATGCACCGACAGCGATGCGGCAAAGCTTGCTGATGCGCTGCAGCTGGACGGCACTGCCCGCACGCAGGGCATGGCATTGTTCAAAAATCTGTATAATGCGTTTGTCGCCAAAGATATGAGCCTGCTCGAAATCAACCCGCTGATCATTACCAAATCCAACGATGTTCAAGTGCTTGACGCAAAGGTGTCATTCGACGGCAACGCGCTGTTCCGTCATCCCGACATCATGGAATTGCGGGACGAAACCGAAGAAGATGAAAAAGAAGTCGAAGCGTCTAAACATGACCTTGCCTATATCGCGCTTGATGGCGAAATTGGCTGTATGGTTAATGGTGCCGGCCTTGCCATGGCCACCATGGATATCATTAAACTTTACGGTGCTGAGCCGGCGAATTTTCTTGATGTCGGCGGCAGCGCAACAACCGAACGTGTGACAGCCGCCTTTAAAATCATCACTGCCGACCCGAATGTCAAAGGCATTTTGGTGAATATTTTTGGCGGTATCATGCGCTGTGATGTTATCGCAACAGGCGTTGTACAGGCAGCTTCGGATATCAGCCTGAATGTGCCGTTAGTGGTGCGCCTCGAAGGCACAAAAGTTGAAGAAGGAAAGGCCATCATCAATGAGAGTGGCCTTAATGTGATCGCTGCTGATGACCTTGATGATGCGGCACAAAAAATTGTTAAAGCCGTGAAGGGTTAAAGACATGTCTATTTTGATCAACAAGGATACCAAAATTATCACCCAAGGCCTGACCGGCAAGACCGGCACCTTTCATACCGAACAGGCACTCGCCTATCACGGCACGCAGATGGTTGCCGGTACGCATCCGCAAAAGGGTGGCCAGCAATGGACCAGCGCATCGGGACAGAGCCTGCCGCTCTACAGTTCGGTTGCCGAGGCCAAAGATGCAACCGGGGCCAATGCCTCGGTGATTTATGTGCCACCTGCCGGTGCCGCCGCCGCGATTGAGGAATCTATTGATGCCGGCATCGAACTGATTACCTGTATCACCGAAGGCGTTCCGGTTCTTGACATGGTGCGCGTGAAGGAAAAGCTGAACGCCTCAAAATCACGGCTGATCGGGCCGAACTGCCCCGGGCTGATGACACCGGATGAGTGCAAAATTGGCATCATGCCAGCCAGCATTTTCAGAAAAGGGTCAGTCGGCGTGCTATCGCGTTCCGGCACATTGACCTATGAGGCTGTCTATCAGACATCAATGGCCGGACTTGGCCAAAGCTCTGCTGTGGGCATCGGCGGCGACCCGGTCAAAGGCACTGAATTTATTGATGTGCTTGAACTGTTTCTGGCGGATGATGCGACCGAAGCCATTATCATGATTGGTGAAATTGGTGGCTCCGCCGAAGAAGACGCCGCGCAGTTTCTGATTGACGAGGCGAAGAAAGGCCGCTCCAAACCAACGGTTGGCTTTATCGCCGGGCGGACATCACCGCCGGGACGCACCATGGGTCATGCTGGCGCGGTCATTTCAGGCGGCAAAGGTGGCGCCGATGACAAAATCGCCGCGCTCGAAGCGGCTGGCGTGCGGGTATCGCCATCACCAGCAAAACTGGGCGATACATTAGTATCTCTGCTTAATGGCTAAACCAATTTCCTCCAAAGAAAAACGGCGGTGACATATCACCGCCGTTTTTTTGTCATGGATTTACACCCGGATGGCTTTCGCGGCGTTAGCCGACGCTGGCGACCTTATCAAAATTTGCATTTGCATGCAGCCGCGCATCAACGATTGACACAATCTGGTCAAGCTCGGCATTGTGCAGCCCAAGACCCTTGCCAATCAATTGCACCAGCCGGTCAACACGCTCAATATTGGCGACGCCAGAGGCAATGGCCCGTGCCGCCGAGGACGGCTTCAACAGGCTGTTTGCCGCATTCGCATATTTTTCAAAGGGCACCTGATCGGCAGCGTCCGCACCAAGCTGGCGGGCCAACGCATCAACCCACGCATACATCTGTGATGACGCATAAACGTCACCATGCACAGCGTCGCCAATGGCGCGCACCCCGTCTACCTCAACACAGCGGTAATTCCCAGTCAGCAGCATGCTCCATTTTGCCATCGGCACAAACAAGCTATCATATACACGCAATTTAACCGGCACATCTTTGCCGTCAATTGTGACCGCAGCGATATCGGCTTCCAGCTGCCGCAACAATGCTGTATGCGCCGGGTCAGCAAAAACCGCCGCTTTAAAGTTTGTTGGCAGGCCAACATGCAAAATATTAGTGCCTTCCTCGGGCGGACGGAACGCCTGTGGATCAGGGCTGCATAAAGACATCAGCCCGGGTTCAAAACCCTGCCAGACAGACGCATCATCATAGGCACTGTCCAGCGCCATATTCTCAAGCGATTCGATCCGGCGCAAAAATGGCAAGGGCGGCATGTTCATGATCGACAGACATGGCTTACCGCTCGCCGCAATCCGCGCCATCAGGCCACGCACAGACGGCGCTGAATATTGTGGCTCCTGCATGGCCAGCGCGATCATGTCATAATCTTCCGGGCGCGCCTGTTCAGGTGTCACCGCATTCAAGCTGCCAGGCAGGTCAGCCGAGCGAATGGCACGGTGCGCGTCTTCATCGCGCAGCTTGATCCGCACTTCGGTGCCCTCGCTATTGATCAGCGCCGCCGAGGCAGACCGACAGATTAATGTGACATCATGCCCTGCCATCAGCAGTTTTGTGGACAATAACGACCCATATGATGCACCCAAAATAAGCATCTTCATCTGACAATCTCCTAGCAATATCTGCCCAATATCTGCGACGCATTCTGCCAGTTTGATGGGCACTCCAACGGTTGGAGATCCGCATCTGCGGCATTTTGGTTTGGCGTTGCGTACGCGGAACCGCCAAAACACATCACTAAAATCATCTAAAAGGGTCACGAAAGCGAGGAAAAAAGAGAAAATGTGAAAATTGTAAATTTTTTACATTTTCATTTTACATAGGCCCGCGACCCCTAATATTGTGGTAACAAACCCGTAACGCCTCAGCAAACTGAGCCATAACGGGCATTTAGGAGACCTATTCCGCAGGAGGCATAGTGTGCAGGAAAAAATTCTGGTTGGCCACAAATTACGCCGGTTGCGCCAATCAATGGAGCTGTCGCAGACGGCAATGTCCGAAATTCTGGATATCAGCCCGTCCTATCTGAATCTTCTCGAGCATAACCAGCGCCCGCTGACCGTCGCGCTTTTATTACGCCTCGGCAATAGCTTTGACATTGACCTCAAGGAATTTGCCGAGGATGACAGCGCCGCATTAAACACCTCAATTACCGAAATTTTTACCGACCCGCTATTGGCGGATGAACGTGTCCCGCGGCGCGAAATTCAGGACATGATCACCGCTGCCCCGGGCGCCGCGCGTGCCATCTACACGCTGTTTCAGGCCTATCGAAAAGTACGCGATGAAATTGAGGTGACGACTGGCGATGGCCGGATGATGACCAAGGTCAATGCCCCGGTTGAGCGGGTGCGCGAGTTTTTACAGTCACAAAATAATTATTTTGCAGTGCTTGAAGATGCCGCCGAAACATTATGCGAAAAGGCGGGCATTATGTTTCAGGGCAATAGCGGCGAGAAAACCGCCATGGAAAATCCGCTGGCCAATATTGCCAACCATATCAACAGCACGGCTGGCTTGCGGGTTCGGGTGTTGCCGGTCAAGGTGATGCAAAACCAGCTGCGCCGCTACGACCAGCATCGCCGCGAAATTCTGCTCAGCGAAGCGTTACGCCGGCCACAGCGACAGTTTCATTTGCTGGTACAATATGCGCTGCTCAGCCAGCAGCCGATTCTGGATGAGATCTGCGCCACACTGGACAGCGATGATCAGCAGACCGTGTCATTGCTGAAGGTCACATTGGCGGCGTATTTTGCTGGCGCGGTCATGATGCCCTATGACGCATTTCTCGAATCAGCCAAAAATCTGCGTTATGATCTGGATTTGCTTGGTCGTCGTTTCGATACATCGCTAGAGCAGGTTTGCCACCGGCTGACCACTTTGAACGCATCGCATATGCGCGGCATACCGTTCTTTTTTGTGCGGGTCGATGATGCCGGCAACATTTCCAAACGGCTGGCTGCTGCCGGTATGCAATTTGCCACACATGGCGGCACCTGTCCTAAATGGGCAGTGCATAAGGCTTTCCGCACCCCTGAAAAAATTCTGACACAGGCGGTGGAGCTTCCCGGTGGGCAGAAATTTTTCACCCTTGCCAGAACGGTGCCGCCCTTGTGGTCAGCTGTATCAGAAGAAACCACCGAATTTGCTGTGGCGTTGGGATGCGAATTGCATCATGCGCGCGACATTATCTATGCCGATCACATCGATACCGGCAAACCAAAAAATCTGGAACCGATTGGCATTGGCTGTGCCGCTTGTGAACGTATGGACTGCACCCAACGGGCGCATCCGCCGATTGGGCATGAATTGCGCTTTGATGGCCATATGCGGCGGGCGGGCATGTTCGATCTGGATATCAACTGACGCGGCGATGATTGCCGCATAAAAATGACGGCACCATAACGGCGCCGTCATATTTTTTGCGTTTTAATCTTGCGAGCCGGGATGCAACCAGATGGTGCTTATTCAGCTGCCACAGCGCTCGGTTTACTCACCCGACAAGCGGCAAATTTGAATTCCGGGATCTTGCCATAGGGATCAACCTGCGGATTGGTCAGAATGTTCGCCGCCGCCTCAACATAGGCAAATGGCACAAACACCATATCATCCGACACAGCTTTATCAGCACGCGCCATAATCGAAATCGAACCACGACGTGTTTCAATTGTGATCATTTCGCCAGCGACAATGCCCAATTTATGCATTGTCCGCGGGTGCAACGAGGCATTCGCTTGCGGCTCGACAGTGTCTAGCACATGCGCTCGCCGGGTCATTGAACCAGTGTGCCAATGTTCGAGCTGGCGTCCGGTCGTCAGCACCATCGGATATTCAGTATCCGGGGTTTCCGCCGGCGCGATTATGCTGGCCGGGGTAAAGCGGGCGCGGCCCTCATGCCTTGGAAACCCGTCACCAAACACAATTGGCTGGCCCGGGTCGGTCTCGTCAAGCGACGGATAGGCCACAACATTTTCTGTTTCCAGACGTTCCCAGGTGATGTTTTCAAGCGATTTCATCGAGCGTTTCATCTCGGCAAATACTTCGCGTGGACCTTCATATGCCCAGTTAAGCCCAAGCCGCTTGGCAAGCTCAACGGTGATCCACCAATCCTCTTTGGCCTGACCGGGCGGGGCAATCGCCGGCCGCCCCATCTGTACCTGACGGTTGGTGTTGGTCACCGTACCGGTCTTTTCCGCCCAGGCTGAAGCTGGCAAAATCACATCAGCATAATTTGCTGTTTCGGTGAGGAAAATATCCTGTACGACAAGGTGATCCAGCTTTGCCAGCGCGTCACGCGCATGCCCGACATCCGGGTCTGACATCGCCGGGTTTTCACCCAAAATATACATCGCAGAAATATCGCCGTCATGTACCGCATCCATAATTTCGGTAACGGTTAGGCCTTTTTGATCCAGAATATTGTCAGACTGCCAAATTTCATTAAAGGCAGAGCGCACACCTTCATCCGTGACACTCTGATAATCCGGCAAAAACATCGGGATCAATCCGGCATCTGACGCGCCTTGCACGTTATTCTGCCCGCGCAGCGGATGCAGACCGGTGCCAGGGCGTCCGACCTGGCCACACATCAGCGCCAGCGAGATCAGACAACGCGAATTATCGGTGCCATGAATATGCTGTGAGACACCCATGCCCCAGAAAATCATAGCTGATTTCGCGGTGGCAAAATCACGCGCCACAGCCCGCAAGCTGTCCGCATCAATACCGCAGAATTCTGCCATTTTTTCCGGGGTAAAATCTTTCAGGTGCGCCTTCATGGCATCCCAGTTTTCGGTGAAACCATCAATATATTGCTGATCATAAAGCTGTTCTTCAACAATCACATTCATGATGGCGTTCAGCATCGCCACATCAGATCCGGGACGGAATTGCAGCATATGCGTGGCGTGACGCTTCAGCCCATGACCACGCGGATCCATCACGATCAGCTTGCCACCACGTTTCGCAAATTGCTTGAAATAGGTCGCCGCCACCGGATGATTTTCCGTTGGGTTGGCGCCGATTACGATTGCCGCATCGGCATTTTCAATTTCATTAAAGGTGGCGGTAACGGCACCTGACCCTACATTTTCAAGGAGCGCCGCAACTGATGACGCATGGCACAGGCGTGTGCAGTGATCCACATTATTGTGACCAAATCCCTGCCGGATCAGCTTTTGGAACAAATAGGCTTCTTCGTTCGAACATTTCGCCGATCCAAAACCCGCGACCCGGGTTCCGGCAATATCACGGTGCGCTGCCAGCCCATTCGCGGCGACATCCAGTGCCTCTTCCCAGCTGGCTTCACGAAAATGCGACAGCGGGTATGCCGGGTCGACATTCAAGCCCTTTGCCGGCGCATCATCACGGCGGATCAACGGCACCGTCAACCGGTGCGCATGATGCACATAATCAAAGCCAAACCGCCCTTTGACACATAAGCGGTTTTCATTCGCCGGGCCATTCACACCCTCGACATATTTAACCTTGTCATCTTTCACTTTAAACGACAGCTGACAGCCAACCCCGCAATAGGGGCAAACCGACTGCACTTCGCGGTCATAATCGGCGCGGTCGCCGGCCTGTGCATCATCAAGAACGGTGGCTGGCATCAACGCCCCGGTCGGGCACGCCTGCACACATTCACCACAAGCGACACATGTCGATGCGCCCATTGGGTCGTCCATATCAAAGACGATCTGCGCCTCATTACCACGGCCTGCCATGCCAATCACATCATTAACCTGCACTTCACGACAGGCACGAACGCATAAATTACAATGAATACAGGCGTCAAGATTCACCCGCATCGCCACATGACTGTCATCCAATAGCGGCACATGCGACGGGTCTTTTGCCGGGAACCGGCTGCCATCAACATTGTTCAGTTTCGCCATTTCGACAAAATGCGATGACGCGTCATGCGCGAGAGCAGGCTGATCCGCCGCCAGCAATTCAACCACAAGCGCACGCGATTTGGTTGCACGCTCGCTGTTTGAGCGTACCACCATACCCTCTTGAACTGTGCGTATACATGATGCGGCTAGCACGCGCTCGCCCTCAATTTCGACCATGCAGGCGCGACAGTTGCCATCGGAGCGGTAGCCCGGCTCCGGCTTGTGGCATAAATGCGGGATCACCTGACCTTCGGCCTGCGCCGCTTGCCAGATGGTGGTGCCTTCACTGACGGTAACTTCTTTTCCATCAAGCTCAAAGGTAACGGTCTTTTGTGGCGTTGAATCAAGCATTATCAACCTCAACTGATTTCATCAGGAAAATGTTTCATGGTCAAACGGATCGGGTTTGGCGCCGCCTGCCCTAAGCCGCAGATCGATGCATCCTGCATCACATCGCACAGATCAGTCAGCAGCGTCTGGTCCCATACATCCTGCTGCATGAGCTGCACAGCTTTACTGCAGCCGGTACGGCATGGGGTGCATTGTCCGCAGCTCTCATCCTCGAAAAACCGCAGCATATTCAGCGCCGCATCGCGCACCCGGTCCTGATCCGAAAGCACCACAACAGCCGCCGATCCAATAAAGCTGCCATGCGGTTGCAAGGTATCAAAATCAAGCGGCACATCGCTCAGGCTTGCTGGCAAAATACCCGAAGACGGCCCGCCGGGCTGATACGCCTTGAACTGATGCCCGTCAGCCATGCCATCAGCCGCCTCAATGATATCGGTGATGGTTGATCCGGCTGGCAACAGATGCACGCCCGGATTTGCAACACGTCCGGATACCGAAAAGCTGCGCAGCCCGCGCCGCCCATTTTTTTCGACCGAAGATAAAATTTCCGGCCCTTCCCGGCAGACCCGTGCGATCCAGTGCAAGGTTTCGATGTTATGCACCAGCGTTGGCCGGTCAAAAATACCAACCTGCGCAACATATGGCGGCCGGTGGCGTGGCAAGCCACGCTTTCCTTCAATTGACTCGATCATGGCGCTTTCTTCACCGCAGATATAGGCACCCGCGCCACGCCGTAGATCGATATAACCGGGGGTGATCAGACCAGCCGCTTCGAGGCTGGCGATCTCCTGCCGCAAAATTTCCAGAACAACCGGATATTCATCCCGCATATAGATAAAGCATATGTCAGCCTCAACAGCCCATGCGGCAATCAACATGCCTTCGAGAAACAGATGCGGTGTGCGCTCAAGGTAATAACGATCCTTGAATGTGCCCGGTTCGCCCTCATCGCCATTCACCGCGAGATAGCGTGGCCCTTCAGCAGCCCGCACAAACCCCCATTTTTTGCCAGACGGGAATCCGGCACCACCAAGCCCGCGCAAGCCACTTTGAGAGACAAGCTCCTGAACAGCTTCCCAATCGCCATCACGGCGCAGGGATTCGAGCTGCACATAGCCGCCATCGGCACGATAGGCGTCCAGCTTTTGATAATCGGTGATATGTGGATGCGTATCCCCCGCCGCGATCGCTGCATCAACCTTTTCTTTAGTCGCATGGTCAATGTGATTATGCCCGATCTCAAGCACCGGCGCCGTGTCACACCGGCCCATACATGGCGCCCGCAAAACCCGCACCTCGGCCGGGTCAAGCCCGTCCTGCAAGGCTTTGTTCAGCGCATCGGCACCAGCCAGTTCGCAGGCCAACGAGTCGCACACCCGAATGGTCAATGCAGGCGGTGGCGTTTCATCTTCGTGCACCACGTCAAAATGCGCATAAAAGGTCGCCACCTCATACACTTCGGTCTGACTAAGGCGCAGCTCTTCAGCCAGGGCCGCCATATGCGCCAGCGATAAATGCCCGTATCGATCCTGAATAAGATGCAGAAATTCAATAAGCAAATGCCTTTCACGCGGACGATCGCCGAGCAGCAACTGCACTTCAGTGATAGCGGTATCGCTGACCTGTCGGCCCTTAGGTGTTTTCCGTCCTTTACCTGGTGCCGATTTCCAGACACCCGCGTCCACAGTTCCAGTATCCACTCGTAAATCTCCTCAAGATAGTAACTTAGTCTTTCAACCGACGGGCCTCACGTCAAACAAATTATTTGGTATACCAGACAGCAACTATCACCAGAAAGATAGAAACAATTAACTATACAAAAAGTCCTAAAATATTCGAGAAACTAAAAACCGCCACATAGTTTGATTGACGAAATTTGTTCCCATTGATAACTACATCCAATTAAGCACCTGTGAGTTTATTCGCGTGAGGAGTCTTATGACCCTACCCCCTTCCATGGTAGTGATCGAAATGCAGGAGCCAGGTGGCCCCGATGTTCTGCAATCTGCCGCTCGCCCGCTGCCTGTTTTGCATGATCACGAAATTTTAGTAAAAGTCGCTGCAGCTGGCGTAAACGGCCCTGATCTGGTGCAGCGGCGCGGTCATTACCCGCCGCCAAAAGGCGCGTCTGACCTGTTGGGTCTTGAAGTGTCCGGCGAAGTGGTTGCGGTCGGGGCAAAACAAACGCTGTGGGCTGTCGGCGACAAGCTGTGCGGCCTGACGAATGGCGGCGGCTACGCAGAATATGTGGCGATTGATGCGACCCATTGTTTACCCATTCCCGCCGGCATCAGTCTGACCGATGCGGCTGGTTTGCCGGAAACCTATTTTACCGTCTGGAGCAATGTATTTTTTAATCACACACTGCCAGAAAACGGCAATTTTCTGGTGCATGGCGGCGCTGGCGGCATCGGTTCTACCGCCATCCAACTTGGCGCGGCGCTCGGATTATCTGTTTATACCACCGCCGCCGATGCCGACGCCTGCGCCTATTGCGAGTCACTTGGCGCGCATCATGCGATCAATTTCAATACAGATGATTTTGTCTCGATTTTGCGTGAGGCCGGCGGCGCTGACATTATTTTAGATATTATTGGCGGCGATTATATCGCCCGCAATATCAAGGCCGCACGGCATGATGCCCGCATGATCCAGCTGGCATTTAATGCGGGTTCGCGTGTTGAAATTGATCTGATGCCGGTCATGCTGAAACGGCTGAGCTTTACCGGCTCAACCCTGCGATCGCGTCCGGATCGTTTCAAAGCCGATGTCGCGGCTGATCTGAAAAGCCGGGTATGGCCGCTTTTCGACGCACAAAATTCATCGCTGCGCGCCACCACTTTCACCAGCTTTGCGCTGGCTGACGCTGGGCAAGCGCATGCGCTGATGGAGTCGGCCAGCCAGCATGGCAAGATTCTGCTGACGATATGACATTGCCGCGCCCTTTGCGAGACGCAATCCGGTGGAAAACATGCGGGTTATTGAGCAGGTTGGTTGGCCGGTTGGTTGTTGGTATTTGATGGCATTTATTGATTTGCAAACCCTGATCATCGTCGGGCTAGCCTTTGCCATGGGCGGTGTCATAAAGGGTGCCACCGGCGCTGGTGCGCCGCTGATTGCGGTGCCGGTGATGACAAGTTTTTTCGATATTCGCTTCGCCGTGGCGGTATTTGTTCTACCTAATCTCATCACTAATTTATATCAAGGGCTGATCTATCGCCACGCGCTCAAAGACAGATTGTTTTTACTGGTTCTGTGCCTATCAGCCGCCGCCGGTTCATTTGCCGGCAGTCTGATGCTGTATCAAGCCGCAAGCGGCGTTCTGGAAATGATGATGGCTGGGCTGATCGTGTTTTATGTTGCCTTCCGCTTTGCCAAGCCAGGCTGGCAATTATCTGTAAAAACAGCGCATAAACTGTATCCGCCGGTTGGATTTGCGGCTGGCTTTCTGCAAGGCGCCGTCGGTATTTCAGCACCAGCCTCACTGACCTTTCTCAATGCCATCAGATTTGAACGGTCAGAATTTATCGTCATTGTCTCTGCGTTTTTTACCACCATGTCGATTATCCAGCTGCCCACCCTCAGCTATCTTGGTTTGATACAGACCGAACATATCGTTCTGGGCTCGCTGGCGATCATTCCATTAATGGCAGGCATGCCGCTTGGCGCCCGCATGCTGCGTCATGCCTCGGCAGAGCTGTTTGACAAAATTATCTTATTGATCCTGATTGGCATTGCCATAAGGCTGGTATGGGCGTTGTGATACGTCAGCTCAAACACGATAAATCCGAACGATGATTAGCCGGCAAATACAGCCGATTGGTAGGGCTATCGGCTGGTGCATTAAAAAACCCGGCAGCCTGATTGCAGACTGCCGGGTAATATTTTTAGGGGCTGATAAGCGCCCTGACGTTACCCTTGTCAGGCATTCGCTGCCGCCCGTTTTTTACGCATACTTAAAATCAATGGATACAGCATCAGCAATATCGCGATGATTATACATCCAAGCGAGATGGGGTGCTCCACCGGGTTAATGAAGGTGGTGGCATCACCTCGGCTGCCAATCAATGACTGTCGCATTGAACGTTCGGCCAACGGCCCCAGAACGATGGCAAGAACAGCAGGCGCAACCGGATAGTTCAACTTGCGCAGAAGATACCCGCCAAGCCCCAGCGCAATCATCAGCCAGACATCAAACATCCGGTCTGTGGTCGAAAACACGCCGACAAAACATAGGATGAAAATGATTGGCGTCAGAATGGTAAACGGCATCGCCAGAACGCGAACAAAAATCGGGATCAGTGCCAAATTCAGCATCACCGTCACCAAATTCGCAACATACATTGACCCAATCAGACCCCATACAAAGTCTGGTTGTTCGGCAAATAAAAGCGGGCCAGGCCGCAATCCCCAAATAATCATGCCGCCAAGCAGAATAGCTGTTGTTGGCGACCCCGGGATGCCCAGAGTGATCATTGGCAGCATTGAGCCAGTCGAGGCCGCATTATTCGCCGCTTCTGGCGCCGCGACCCCAGCGATATTTCCTTTCCCAAAACTATCGGGATCTTTGGAGAAGGTTTTGGCCAGCCCATATGACATCAGCGAGGCTGGCGTCGCGCCAGCAGCTGGCAATGTCCCGACAAAAAAGCCCAATATCGAGCCAAGACTGGTTGTCGCGATATATGATTTAATCTTTGTCAAATTGTCAAAAAAGCGCGCCCAGGTGGTCTTCACATTCTGGACCTGCACCGAGCCTTTCGTGGTCTCAAGCGTCCACAGCATTTCACCGATACCGTAGATACCAATAGCAAGAACCAAAAACCCGATGCCGCGTTGAAATTCGACCAAATCAAAAAAGATCATGCGAGGCTTGCCACTTATAATGTCAAACCCAACGGCCGCCATCACAAGACCAAGCAAAATCGAAAAAATCGTTTTCGGAATATCGTCACCGCCAAGCCCGATGAAGGTGGCAAAGGCCAAAATCATTAGGGCAAATTCTTCTTGAGGCCCGAATTTCAGCGCAAGGTTAGCAAGTGGCGGAGCAAAAAGGGTGAATAAGACGATTGATACAGTGCCGCCAATAAACGAGGCAATCGCCGCCGCCATCAGTGCCTGATCAGCCATCCCTTTTTGCGCCATGGGCCGGCCGTCAAACACCGTCGCAACGGCGGTAGACGCCCCCGGTATCCCCAGCGTAATCGAGGAAACCGCGCCTCCATACATCGCCCCGTAATACAGGGCGGCAAGAAAGATTATGGCAGATGTTGGTGGCACCAGAAAAGTCACTGGCAGCAAAATGGCGACACCATTAACCGATCCCAAGCCAGGCATCGCCCCAATAAAAAGCCCTGCCAGACAGCCGGCAAAAATCATGAAAAGATTCAATGGCTCAAACGCCTGTAACAACCCATTCCCGAGTAAAGTCATAACTTCAGTCATCAGTGTCTCCTGACCGGGGTCTACATCAAATATTCCCAGCGATAATTATCTATCCAGAGAAAAGCATCTTCAAAAATAGGCAAACCTTTTGGCAGGTATTTCGCCAGCTGCCACTCGAACAGAAAATAGATAAAGACGATTGACCCGCCCATCAGTGCGAGTGTCTGGGGCCATTTATGGCGACCAACAAACCGCATGTAAGCACCAAGAAAGAGCGCTACCGACAGATAGGTGCCAATATATTGGACAAGGAATATCATCGCCGTCAGCAGAACAAACGAAATAACCACAAGACCAAAACTTTCCGGGTCCATATAGGGCGATTCATCTCTGCTTTCTGCGGTTGTACCATTGAACCATCGGACCATCGTCCAGACCGAACATAACGCCATGCCAAGGCTTAGCCAGAATGGCCATAACCCAGATCCCGGCCCGCGCTCTTCCATCCAGCCAATAACCAGTCCATCGCTATGGATGTTCCACATCAAACCCAGTGAAAACACCAACATCCCAATGGCCATTAATAATTCAGCATTTCGGGTTGACATCACACTCTCCCTCCACACCCAAAACATCACAAAGCCATTAAGACATCATGAACAGCCGAGGTGTTCGAAAATTCGGATAAAATCAAAAAAGATGGAGCTCCCCAGCCGGCTCACCGACCGGGGAGTCAGCTATTTTTATTCGCCTGTGATAGCGCTTGCACCGACTTGTGCAATGAGCTTTACGTGGGCATCATACTGATCAGCATGGAATTTACTGAGGTCGGCACCTTTGGTCATCGCGTCACAAGTCAGACCATCGCTGGTGCAGAAATCCTGCCATTCCTTTGAGTCAAAGACCTCCTGGAACAGATCGGTGTAGAACTTAACCGCACCGTCAGACATTCCTGGAGGGCCATTTACTGACCGCTGCATGTAATACTCGATGTTGATACCAAGCTCTTTTGCGGTAGGCACATCAGGGAATGCAGCCATCCGCTCACCAGTGAACTGGATCAGTGGCTTTGTGTTACCGGCTTTGTAAAAAGCCATTTGCTCTGACGGGTTGTTGACTGTTGAGTCAATCTGCTTACCAACCAGGTTTTTGGCAACTGTACCGCCCCCAGGGAATGGGATGTAGGTTACACTGTAACCAAACTCGGCTTCCATCATTGCTGTCAGGACGCTGTCTTCCTGGCCTGAGCCGGTGCCGCCCACTTTCCAATCTTTACCCGCAGCTTTCACCGCACTGACGTATGATTTAATGTCGGTGATGGATGACTGGTCTGAATGCACCCACAACAAGAATGTGTCCATCGCCATCAGCCCGATTGGGGTAAATGCCGTTGGATCGACACCCAGATCTTTTTGAATGATCGGTGTCGTGTAGAAGCTGTTCAGGGTCATCATCACAGTGTGATCATCGCCCGACTTGTCTTGCAGGTAGCGCAATGCCTCGGCACCTGAACCACCTGGCTTGTTAATTGGAATAAAGGGACGTGGTGACAAGCCCTTCTTATCGATGATGCCTTGCAGCAAACGGGCAATTTGGTCAGCGCCACCACCGGCACCCGCCATAATAATGAATTCAACTGGCTTTTTTGGCTGCCAACCGTGGCTGCCTGCAACGGCAACTGAAGTTGTCATGCCAAGCGCTAAAGCACCGGCCAACAATGATTTTAAAAATCGCATTATGTTCCTCCACAATTTTTACACTAGCGTTTATCGACTCTTTGAGGGAGGCCTGTTATTCGGCGCACTGCACTGTGCCCACACCTGCTATTCTCAGACCTTAGCAAGAGAAGATGGTCAACGTTTTTCTAGTTGTTTTAGCTAATATAAACCTCCCTCTTATTTATATGGTATACCAGATGCCATACAAAGCAACAACTAACTGAAAACTTATTCAGCCACATTTACCAGCCAAGTCAAGAACCACTTCAAGAACGGCGCTCCACACTTGTCTGGCCACGCCAATCCATTGCTGTCTGGCCACGCCAATCCATTGCGTCGCAACAGTTACAGCTTGTGACATGTGGGTGAAAAAATTCCCAAAATCACTGTACCGAAGATGCAGATAGACGCAATTTAAAAATTGAAAAGGAATAAATTGTAAATATTTACACTTTTCAAGTTTGCATGGAATCCCAGATTACGGGCAAGCACCACCTTGCCCCAACTCGGCGGCGGTATTTTCGGCCGAATCATAGGAATCACGCCAGAACGGCGGCGGTAATGGTCGGTCAACGCGCAGATCTTCAATAAGCAACGCACGACCCTCACGCTCAGCGGGACGCACGAGCCGTATTCTCGAATATTATTTCAGGATTCTCGGTGGGGGTATATTTACTGATTTACCTAACAATTTTGAAGGAGACGAGAAGAGCATTGCAAGGTCACTTATTTCACGGGTGAATGCTAGTTCACATGGTAACATGGATGACATCCATTTCACGCCGTACGGCTTAGATGAACAAAAAAAGTGTTTAAAGATATTTTTGAGAAGACAGGAAATATTGCACATTATGAAATGATGATTAAGGTTGTCAGTTTAGAAAATGCCACT
>Ga0181557_1002073_pt1 | contig 21364 bp, 12 predicted proteins | sample 011ome_23_FD_148632 | JGI IMG/M metagenome (GOLD analysis project Ga0181557, IMG submission 148632) | Coastal salt marsh microbial communities from the Groves Creek Marsh, Skidaway Island, Georgia - 011506CT metaG (spades assembly) | ecosystem: Environmental > Aquatic > Marine > Intertidal zone...
GTAATTGAACCAGAACTCCAAAACATCTGGAGACATATCAACATACCCCGGAGTTACGCGGCTGCCTCCTGTTAGTTTGTTAACTTGGTCAGCAATAAACTTTGGTATAGGCCCAGTGTTGTTCCAATACATCTGACTGTCTGGCTTTGCCAAACCAAATGGTGAACCTTCCTTGTATATCGGTGCGCCCTTGTAGTCCTTGTTGATTGCCACTGAAAGGAACGGATCAGCCACAGTTGGGGCAAGAATGTTTTCGTAGTCATCTATACCTGAGCCAAGCGGGTTAAGAGTTTCAAGAACCGTACCAGCAATAGAGCCAACAGCTTGGCTTGGAGTGTACTCGCCTCTAGCCAATCTGCTTACAGATCTTCCGGTGTTTACCGCCATGTTTAGTCCGTATGAAAGCGGGATCGCAATGTACTTTTCGTCAGCTAGGCCAAACGTGGGCAGTATGAAGTTATGCTCTAGCTCGTAGTCACCAATCTCATCGTAGTCACTCTTGCCATCCTCATCCTCATCACCTGACATTGATCCAAGGATCATATCTTGCATAAACCCATAAACCAACAGGCCAAGCCAAAGCTTTCTTACCTTGGGTGAACGAACTGCTGCGTTAGTTAAAGCCATTGTGCCTTGCAGTGATGCATTATAGAAAAGGAACCAAGCATTCATGAACGCTCTTTCCTCACCACCCTTGGCAAAGTTAACAGTAATATTTCTTGCTGCTTGCGCTGCTCTCTTTGGCGAATAGCCTCGCTCAACTAATTGTTTATAAAGGGAAACACGGACACCGTTCTCAACCGCTGTGTTCCAGTCATCTAGGAATTTAATAATCCCACTCTGAGTAAACTTGTTTTTCATGGCACCAAACTTCTTAGACAGACCATCATTTGATATGTCGTTAAGAACTGACTTGATGCTATTCATGCTGTCCTGTAAGTCAGACATCTGGTTTGTTGCGTTCTTACCCCCGTTGTCAACAAACTCTTTGTACCAACCAGACCACTCGCTTGATATGTTCCCTGTTCTTAGGAAGTCACCTATACCTTTGACTGCTGGGAAGGCTCCGGCTATCACATCTTTTGTTAGACCCTTTTCATCATACTGGCCTAGGTTAACTCCGGCTGCCTCCAAGTCTCTTGGAAAGTTCGATAGAACAAATTCAGGGTTCCATGATGTGTTCATGTTTGAGAGTAGCCGATTCAACCCAGCCATGAACTTGACAAGACCGCCCTGACTTTGCGGTGTCATTGCCCCATTCATAGCCCTTGCTATACGGTCGTCAAAGATCTCAACATGCTTGTCCTCACCATTGATTTTAACAGTCAATGTGTTGTTTGGATCAGTAACCTTATCAACAATCTCTGCGTAGTCAGCAGTATCAACCTGATCGCTGGCTACCATGTCATAGAAGGCCTTGCCAACCTTGTTCTTTTCAGCCCTTTGGATAGTCAGCATGTTCTGTGCCATCAAATGAGACACGATGTCAGTGGCGTACTCAGTGCCACGGCCTTTCATGCGAGCGTCATTGCGCCCTCTAGCACCGTATAGATTAGGCGTTCTCCTTGGCACATTGCCAAAGTCGTCCACTGATTCCTCTTCAGGGGTTAGGGTCCCTCGTAACGGGACATAGAAGCTGAAGTTTGTTGGCTGCCATTTAGACTCAGGGTCAGCGGCTACCTGTGCGAAGTCAGGGATAAGGTCACCCTCTTTACGGAAAGCGTTTGTGCTTTCAACAATCTGGTCAGCTATGGATGCAACCTCATCAAGGCTCGCCTTCAGGTCAACTGGCTGACCGTTCACCCAAGACAGTATGGTGTCTGCCTCAGCATCAGACATGCCTGATCCATTGCCGCGCTTATACTTATCTAGGATGTACCTGTTTCTTTCCTTGGCGTGTCTTGCATATAGGTAAGCATCAGCAATCACCTGCCTTGGGTCTGCCTCTGTTGCTAGGTAGTCTCTAATATACTTGGAGCCAATAGAGTTCAATTGAACTTCTGACACATCAATGTTCTTCATAGCCTCCGCAATAGGCTCGAAAAAGTCTTGAGTGTTATTTGCTATCCTAGCACCGGCCACACCCTGAGAAAGCTCTTCCTGCATATACGCATCAAAGGCATCGATCATATCGTTGTCTGGGTTGGAGCGTATCTCATCCAGCATTTTGCCAAGCGGAAGCATAGAGTCCTGATACTTAGTCAGGAACCTTTCAGATAACCCTTGAGCTTTCTGCTTGCTGACATTACCGAATGTCGCGCCACGGATTACCTTGGCAAGGATGCCAGATGCGTTGTCATAAGTGTGGTTCTTTGCCTGTTGGTCTATCCTGTTAGATAGAACTTGAGTTGGCATAGAGTAATTACGATCAGGGGCTACGCGAGCTACGCTTCGCTTTCTTCCTCCAGCATCACTGACTGCGCCTTCTTCTGGTCTATCTGTTTCTGTAAGCTCAATACCAGTTCTCTCATACGATTCTGCGGCACCCCTTCTATCATAGACGATCCTTGCGTCTGATTCGGGGAGTGCTTGCGCGATGGTGTCAACATTGTAACCTTCCTTTTCTAACAGAGCGATTGCCCCATCTATGTAATCATTGTCATCACCCTGACTTTTCTTCACCCCATAAGAGTAGAAGAGGTTCTTTTCAGGGTACCACATCAACGCTTGGAAATCAGCGTTAGACATTGAGATGCCAAGATCCTCTTGTACTATCTCTCTTGCCCGATTAGCTATTGCTCTCATTACCTGACGTTGCTTAGGAACACGCGGGTCTTCCTGCATTTCCCCACCCTTGCGGGCGTTCTCAAGTTTCCCAACGTGACCACCTATGCGCTGGAACAAGCGTGACTTGAATGGAAGGAATATTTTGTTGGGGTCTCTGTCCCTGTTCCTCTCAGCGTTGAGCAGGTCGTTTTTTGCTTTCTGTATTGCGGCAGGATCTCCAGACTGCTCTGCAATAACTAAAGATTCCTTCGCTGTTTTGATGCTTTTACTTAAGCGATTATACACTCTTTGAAAATATCTATTAACCGCATATGAAAACTCATCTACATTTTCTGGTGTGATGATATCCGCATCAATCTCAGCCTTTGCCACGTTAATAATCGTGGACTCTGCATCAGACACAGGGTTGTTTGAGAACTCAATAATCTCAGACACACGCTTATCAAATGTTTCAGGACGCTCTGGATTGACAAAGGGCTGACCGCTGATGCGATTAAACATCCGCATCCACCAACGATCCATAGTGAGAGTGCTAAAGTTTCCAACTAAGTTCTGATAAAAACCCTGACCGATCTTTGGACCCAGAATGTATGATACAAAAACTTCAGTATCTGCTGATTCAGCCCCGCTGTCTTTGTATCCCAGCTTTTTCAAAAGAGGGTTCTTTCGCAACTCCCTTACAGTCATCTTTTGATTTAGAAAATCTTTAATCTCAAGGTCTGTGTATTTAAGATCCTTCATTGCATTGTAAAACTGGAATGCTGGGATCATGCTGGAGCCTTGGTCTCCGTATCCCTTTTCGATAAACCTACCAGTATCTTTCCAGTTTCTGTACTGCTCCGCTGCGGCTTGCCAGTTACCAATAACAGGAACGCCGTTTGATGTAACGGCAGTGGCAAATATGAATGCGCTTTCAGCATTTGTATTGGGCTTGATGTCTGGGAATAATATAGATGTAATCCGCTTGGCGGTGTCGAGCGTTCTGTCATACCAACCAAGGGCGGTCTTGTCCCGTGACAAAGCAACCTCAGCTTCTGCTGCCATGAGCCGCGCCAATGTTTCCCAGTTGTCTGGGTTGTCCCAGTTTAACACCACATTGCCACGATCCTGCTGCATCTTTAGAACAGCGGTCTGCATAAGAACGCTGCCGTAAGGGGCTTGCTGGACATAGTAGTTATTTTCTGGATCACCAAGCTCAGTGTTCACATTGTTGACTGATGTTAAAGCTATCTCTGCTGGAGACAGTCTTGCTACTGAAAACTTTTTAGCATCAGCAATGTCAGGCTTAACCTTAATTGGGTTAAACATAGCCGCCACCAATCCCATTGGGGTGTTGGTGTAGTAACCAGAGTAGCCAGCATCAGCTATCATCTTCTCGGCTTGGGTGAGGATGAACCCTTTAGGGTCACCCCAAGATAGCTCCATAACCCTGTCAGTTATCATACCATCTGCTTTAGATTTGAACCCCTTTGGGTCTTCTTCAAAGTTATATAGGTCTGCAAGAGGAACATCGGCGACATAAATGTTCTCTCCGACAGCGTACTCTTTTGAGTAGCCGCCCTCTTCGCCAACATTAAGGCCGTAGTAACTTCTTGCTGGATAATCTTGCCGCCACGCTGATGCCTGACGTTTCTTTTCTTCACCGCGCATCCTGTAGTTAGAGCCTTGCTCTTCAGGGTTAACTATTTCAAGGTTTGGCAGAGGTGAGTAGTGAGTGAGGCGCACGTTACCGTTAGCGTCTGTCTTCGGGGTAATGGCTACTGAGTAGGCTCTGGCAGCTAGGTTTGCCTCGGCTTCTCTTTGTCTTTGATTTTCAATCCTTGCCGCTCTAAAGAGGCCACTAGCTCGCTCAACACTTCTTCTGTATTGCTCTGCGGTGTCACTCCTATAAATACCGGCTTCTTGGAGTTGTCTGATTCCTTCATCTGTAACTATCTCCTGTCCATACGGCGGCACTCTCAAATCATAAACAGCTATTTGCTTCGCCGCCTGAGCAAAATAGAGTGCCTCTGCCTTATCGTTTACTATGAGTGTGTTGTCAAGGTAATACTTGCCATTGTCATTGTTGAGCCAGCCTCCAAGGAAAACCTCTCTGTTAAATATTCCTGACATAGCCTTAGCGTTTTCGATATACTCCCTAAGAACATTGATTGGTATATCCCTGCCCACAATAAGTTCCGCGTCCTTAATTGGGGCAACTACGATACCACTATCGGGGGTTCCTATCGGGACAGAAATGCCTTGAGACGTTATGGTGAATCCGTCTGGGTTATTTTTAATAAATTCTCTTATTGTATTTAATCCCTGAGTCCTTGCTACCGAATACTTGAAGTCAGACTTAGGCGCGAACTGTGGGTTCTTTGCCAATACAAGGGGGCCAACTTGCACAACTAAATCTGCACCAATTACTGGCTGTGTAGTCATGCGATCATAGAAATACGAATGACGCTCAGGGTCCATGCCAACCTGAATAACGTTAGGGTCTGCTAACATTTCTTGAGCTAAAGCAAATGCATCGTCTGGCGGTATGTTTTTCCAGTTACCCTGAAAGGTTGCGATAGTTCCCTTGCTTGAGCCGGAGGCTATCTTTAATGCACCAGCTTCAGCCATTCCAAAAGAAACTGGGCCAGTTACAACAGCAGTTGACTCATAGGCAAGAGGGCTTCCAGCGGAAAGGTTTGTTGGTATTTGCAAACCGCTGTCACCATCCCTAAACCTTAGTTGCTTTCCATCATGAACTGAGACAATCCAAGTTCCACTATCTCTGTATGCGGGGATATCAAGTCTAATTCCAACGGTTTGCCCATCTTGTATCGTTTGATTTGCTACACCAACAAGGTCTTGCTTCTTTACCTTTTGTTTAAAATCTTGGCGTGGATCGGCAACAAGAACATTCTGCCTTTCCATGGCATCATACATTCCTTTATACCCCTCTGGCGCTGGTACGGTCTGGTACGGAATGATCGGCTTGAACTTATTAACTCTCTTGTCATACTCATCGTAAGTTATTTCGCCATCGGAAAGTTCATTTGCACTTTTCGTTAACTCCTCTACACGCTTAGTCACATCCTTAAAGGACATGCCTATACGTTCAGCAGCTTGCTTGTCGATGTCCGGTGTGTGGAATCCTGCCCTGATGCCAGCAGTGGAATACTTAGTTCCTGCTGGAACCGCAGAAGCAGCTTGTAGGTTGCGCTGTCTGCGACCAATCTTGCCTGACTGGATGTTGTCAAAGATAGAGGCGGCATCTGTAAAGCCAGCATCCCTATGGGCGTTGAATATAGACTTAAAGAACCTGCCAATCTTCTGGAAGATTGTCCTTGGTCTGCCCGCAACTTTGATCTTGCCATCAGCATAAGACCTGAACATTTCAGCGACAGCTTCCTCTTGCTGATACTCAATGCTCTTGCCTTCGTTCATAGCTACTGCGCGGTCAAGGAATGTGTAGTCTCTTTCGACTAACCTGCCACCAATCTTCTTAACAAACTTGCGAGTGGACGCTGCCTTAACAAGGGTGGCAAACTCCTGCTCAGTTAGAACGCCAAGGCCTCTTAGTGCGTGAATAACTTCATGGTTAAGAACTCCACGCAGACGCTGGAATAGCTGCGCCTCGGTCAACTTAGGATCGTATATCTCCATGGCGAGAGCAATGATCTTCCTGCCTTCGCCGCTACCGTCATAGTAACCTTCTACAACGAAACCTTCTTTAATCTTATCAGGCTCAAGTACATTCTCTGTTACAATGTCAACGTCCCTGATGCCAAGCTCTTTAAACATATACTTACGCAGCAGATTAGCTACGGTGTTTATTTTCCGCTTGTATTCGTCAGTGGGTTGTGACGCGGTAGATTCTTCTGCCGCTTGCCTTGCTTCGTTTGCCAGCACCTGATCCGCTGGCAGACCATCAGAGTTCTGAGGGTTGGAAAGGTTGGCCTTAGCTAGCAGCTCTTGCTCTTTATTGAGGGCTGCTTGAAGCCTTGCGTTTGCATCATCGACTACACGCTGCTGGTTTTCCAGCATGATCTGTTGAGTCTGATCCTGAACACCAGCCTCTTTCATCTTATCAAGGCGTCTTTGTTGCTCCGCTCTGTCGAACTGTAGCTCCTGCATAGCTACTTGGAACGCTCTTAGATCTTCCTGTTCTGGTGATGGGCCTTCAGAGATAGGTTCAGCAACACCTGTTTGCTGCAACACCAATGCTTCGGTGTCTGTCACACTAACTTCTGCACCAGCCAGATAATCTTTATCGTTAGCCACGCCGTCTTGAAGCATACGAACTTTAGTGAAGTTGGCAGGCTCAAGGCGGGCTTCCGGCAGGACTGGCTTTAGTTCTGTTGGTGATATAGGTGTAGCATAGCCAATGGCTTTAAGCTTATCGACAACTGCGACAGCTTCATTCTGCTTTAGCTTTAGCTTAGACTTAACTTTGCCAAGAGATATATTTCCGTTTGCCTTGAGAAGGTCTCCATTCTTGAGACCAGCCTTCGCATCTTCTATAACCTCCGCAACTTTTGCCTGCACAGCAGCTTCAGCTTTTCTTTCGGCTGCTTTTTTCTCTGTTAGCTTAGGTTCAAATGTTTCTGGAAATCTCTTTGCGCCCTCACGATTGGCAGCCTCAATGCCGCGCTCCTCACCAAAGGCAGAAGATACAGCTTCCTCAAGCTCATCTCTTGTAATGGGTGCCTCTATATCCTGAAGCCCAGACCTCATTCTGTACTGACGGACAGCGCCCTGCTCATCTTCTGGCAGATCTTTTATATCTATCTCTGTCTGATTAGCCAGCAGGATTTCTTTTGCTCTGCGATTTTGAAGCTGCGCCTCTTTGCTAGGATCTAGCGCAAGGTTCTTTATGTTAGCAGATGCCGCTATCTGCTCTTCTGTAGGCTGCGCGTCTTGAGCAGGGCTTGGAATCTGCCCCTCTAAACCATCAACAGGCTCAGTCTTTGGGGCAGCTATTAACGGTCTGCCGCCCTTGGGGACTTCATTACCCTCAGCGTCAAAGGTCATGGCTGTGCCGAGAGATGTCTCTGCGTTGTTTAATAGAGGTCTGTTAGCCTGCGCCTCTTCTTCCATGTCCTGCTCAAGTTGGTTCCTTGAGTTAAGAGACTTCTTTAACTTTCTGCCAGCAATAGTATCAACAAAGAAGTTGAACGCAGCACCAGCGCCACCACCATAGATAGCGTCATCCTGATATGAGCTTAGGCTTATATCAAGCTCTGGGTTGTACAGGTTCTTTTCTACAAGATCCTGAAGCCATCCCGCTGTAGCTTCTTGAGCGCCCTCAAACAACCCTGTTTTAGCTGCGCCTTTGGCTCTTGCTTTAAGGTTAACTTTACTTAGCCATGCCTCAATAGCATCTTTCTTGGCATCTTTTGGGACACCCTTTAATGTTCTGGTAAATGTTCTGAACGCCTTTTGCAAAGGTAAAAGTTCAGTTGCACCGATTACTCCACCTAATATAACTGCTAGGTCTTTGTTATCTACTTCTTGCCCCAGCTCTATCTGTCTGGCAATTCTTTCAACCTGTTGCTGTGATCCTTGAGCAACACCCATAGCAGCGCCAGTTCCAGTGCCTGCTGCTGTTATGGCCTTAGCCCCCTTGCCCAAACCAGATGCAACCTTGGCGGCTGCACCAACTGGCACAAAGTAAGATGTTATATATCCAACAGCGCCAGCAAGCTTTCCAGCAGGTGTGTCAACAGGCTCACCCAACAGGTTGTCAATACCCTCTTTTGCGGCTTTAGTCACACCCTGACCCGCAGCCTCAACGTAATCCTCAACGTAACCAAGGCCAACCTTATCCAGAGGAGATATAGCGGTGGCTAATGACGCTAGGCCTCCGGGGAGATCGGCAAAACTTTTTGCTAAGCTCCTAGTGAACTCTCTAGGCACGTCAATAAAGGCATTGGATTCTCTTTCTTCCTGCTCTATTAACTCAGATGTTTGGGGCTGTTGTGTCTGACCTTCAGTCGCAATGAGGTATTGAGCAACAGCTAAACGCTCCTGCTCTGTTGGCTCATTACCAGCCACATTAAATGTGTAGAGTCTACCAGTAAGGGGACTGCGGGTTGTTACCTGTCCCATAGTTAACTCGCATTAGCGGTTACTGGTGATGTTAGCAAACTATTTACCTGATCTGTACCAAGGGGCGGTATGCCTAATTTAGGGCCAAGCTTGCTCAAAAGATTAACTAGCTCAAGTCTTGCCGTGCCTGTGATTTTATACCTTCTAGAGCCAGTAATATCGTCCTCCTCTGTTTCCCCTAGGGACTCAAGAACTTGTCTGTACAATGGAGCGGCATCTTCAGCACTTAACGCACCCTTACTGAGCTTAGATCTAGCATTAATCAAGTCAATGACTCCCTCTCTGTAGCTTTCATCAGCGTCCTTGAGAGACTTGACACCAGCAAGACCAGCCTCACCAACAGCGCCAAGCAATGTTGGGTTGGTTGATGACATCAACGCAAGACCAGCCTGACCAAGAGCCAGCCACTTGTCTTGTTCGCGTGATTTAGCGAGATCTTTCTGTAGATCAATGATCTCTTGCTCGACCCCAGATGTTGAATCACTGCCACTGAATGTCATCATCTTGGCTAATTGTGCTGCGATGTCATCACCAGAAGATTGTGCCGGAGCGCCTGCTGCTGGCGGCGTGGTTGTGGTGTCGTCTGTTGCTGGCGGCGAAACCCATGGCGGCCTGCTTTCTGGCGCTGGTGTCTCTGGCGCAGAGTCGGCAGCAGCAGCTTCTGCATTTGCGGCTCTTTCTTCAGCTTCTAATTGTACAGCCATTGGAGTTGGTGCTGGCTTAGGCTCTGCCCTTGCCTTTCTGTCAACGCCAGCTAACTGATCTTCGCTAAGATATATAGGCTCCCCATCTTCACCAACAATATATTCACCAAGGTCATCAGCCATTACAGCTTGACCAAATAGGGTGCCTATCTCAACTGGAGTTGTGTAGTCTTCCTCAACAACTGTGGTTGACGTTGGCGTTGATGCCATCGCAGACATGAATCCGGGGTCAATGTCAGGCTGCACTAGATCAGCAGCAGTCACACCACGATCAGCAAGAACGCTTGGCAAGCCATCATCACCCATAAAGCTCATGACACCCTGATAGTACGGGTCTTGTGTTGGGTCATCTACTTTACCAGCACCAGATATGCCACGGTTGTATGACAGGAGCGCGGCTTCAGGTGAGCCAAGGCGGCTCTCTGCCTGAGTGAGATAGTCACTGGCAAAGCCTTCAGCCTTCTGTGTGTCTCTCAACGTTGCGTCAATGAGATCTTTGTTGGCTTCATATGCCTCGGCTGGCGTTCTGTACTTCTTGCCAGCGCCAATCTCAGAAGAAATCTCTGGGAATAAACTCTTGATACCATACCCCGGCATTAACGCCGTCTCTGGGCGAATCTGGAATGCACCGATCTCACCCACTGAGCCAGTAGCCATTGGGTCTCCACGGCTTTCCTGCATCATGAGTGCGCGAAGGCGTGGGTCTTCTGGCATATACATGCCCTGCTGTGCGCGTAGTACGCCGCCCTCTGCCATTTCTTTTTCTTCATTAATAAAACCAAGGAAGATGTTTGTTCCCGGTTTGTACATGGCCTTGCGACCACTCTTAGTGGTACGGATTTCTGGTCTCTCGCTACCGCCTGAGTTTACATCTCTTGTACTGAACAGTGACTCAAGAAGACCACCACTAGCCATAGGCATAGCTGGCGGCATATCCTGTGGCATACCTTGAGGCATCATCTCAGGCATGATCTCTGCCATGCCCATCTCTGCGCCAGCAGGTGGTGCCTCCATAGGCATTTGCTGAAGAGATCCAATACCTGTGTTTTGTGCAATTGAACTTTTAGGAGCCATGGCCTGAGCCATTTGAGCAAGACCTTCTTGCGGCATGCCAGCAGCGTATATTGCTTCCTCTGCAACGGTAGGCATATTCTGGGCCTGACGAGCTGACAGCTCATCACGCATCTTCTTACGGCGTTTGATCTCTCCAAGAACAAGGAACTGAGGAGCAGTGCCTGACGGCATCTGCATCTCATTAATTAACTGATCTTCAGAAAAGTTCTTTAGGTTATCTTGGATGTCTAAGATGTTCATGGATTAGCCTCCAAGACCTTTATAAAGTGAAAGACCAGCTAGGCCAGTGCCAAGAAGCTGCTGTAGCGGATTAACCTGTTGATAGGTTGCCTGCTCCTGTGATGGGGATACAGGGACACCGCGAAGGATAGATGAATAGAACTGCAACTGTTCTCTTGGGTAGTCTCTTTGGCGCATGTAATCCTGATACGCCATGTCCAAGGCCTGTTGACGGCGAGCTTGTTCTGCCTTGCCCACTTGCTCAAGGTTTCTTAGCTGCTCAATTGTTAGGCCTTGACCCTTTGCGCCAAGTTCAGCAAGTTGTTCTGCACCAGCCATTCCTGTCTTGAGACCCTCAAGACCAAACTGTGCGCCAGCAAGGCGGGCTTGCTCCTGAGCCTGTTGAGCTTGCAGAAGCTGATTGTATCTTGCTTGGATTGCAGACTCTCTAGCCTTTTCTGTTTCAAAGCGCATGCCCTCCATATCGCGGATAGCTTGCTGTTGAGCCTGCTGAGTTTTAAATAATTGCTGCTCACGCCCAACACGAGCTTGTTCTTGAGCTTGCTGTGCTGCAAGCCTTTGCTGTTCCATTTGTCGTTGAGCCTGCTCCTGTGCTTGCTGACGACTAAACCCAGCTTCCTCAAAGCGAGACACAAGATCTGCTTGCGCTTGCTCTTGAGACATCCTCTGCTGCTCCATCTGACGGAAGGCTTGTTCTTGGGCTTGCTCTCTTGTGAAGCCCATATCCTCAAACCTACGGACAGCCTGCTCTTGAGCTTGTTCCACTTGGAACCTTTGCTGTTCCTGTCCCATTCTTGCGGCACGGTCACGCTCAAACTGCTCTTGCGCCTGCTTGAATGCCTGTTGAGAGCCGATAGCCTGAATGTCGCCTAGCTGTTCTTGCAAACTCTTTGCTGCTTCGGCCTGAACAATGCCCTCTCTTGAGCCACCAAATGCTCCAGCGCCAACTGCTTGAGCTGCTCTTCCAGCACCTGCCTTTGCTGCGTCTTGAATTGCTTTGCTTTTCTGTACATCAACAACCTGTTGCATGTACGGATCCATATATTGCTGTGCAGCAGCGGCATCGAACTCACCGCTTGGGCCTACTTGAGAAAACTGACTTACAGCAGATGGACCAGAGAACTGCTGAACACCTGATCTAATCCCAGACAATTGGGCGGGGCCGCTTGGCCCAGTAAAACGAGTTACATTGCTTGTTGGCATATCATATCTGGCGTAGTCACCCGGACCAGAAAATTGCATCGTTGCTGATGGACCAGTGAATTGGGTTATGCCTTGACCGGGCATGGTGAACTGACCGGGGCGGTATCCGGCAGCACCATAGGCAGCCTGAATGCCAGCCCTAGTGGTATCCATAGCTTCGCCAATATATGGCGTTCCTTGCTGCGCCATTCTTCTTGTTGCATCTTCAACAGCTTTGATATCAGCGGATGTGCCAGCAAGTCTATCGCCTCCATATGGCGTATAGTCTCGCTTGCTTTCTGACTCTGTGCGCTCAAGAAGCCTTTTAAAGTACGGTTCTACATATTCAGGCAGATTTGTCTGCGTGACTGTAGAGCTGCTTGGTGGTGGTGATCCGCCGCCTTTACCCATCGCTCAACTCCATTCTATAAGCAATATATTCCGGCTCCCAGTTGTGCTTTTCTAATACCCTGCCCCAAGCCTTACGACCATATCCCTCAAGGTGTTTGCAATTAATATCTTTTGCGTACTTCTTTACGGTTTCCATGGCTATAGGAAGCCACTCATTCATTCTTTTCCCGCCCAACCAGTCGATGGCAATTGCTCTCCGTGAGGGATATTCCAAAACCCTAGTTGTTAGGGCAGCTATATATTTATCATCTTCCACAACAACCCAGAGGATATAATTGCCTGACTGGATCATTCTATAAACATCATCGATATGGAACTTTCCCTCCGCTGTCCGCAGGGCTGGACCCAAAAGAGGAAAGACATCTTCCCATACTAGGTTGATAGCATCTGAGGGGACTGCTGAGAAAATCATGCTGGCATCATTTCAGTAAGAGGAACACCATCAGGTTGCTCAGTTGTACCTGTACGCATCTTCCTTACTCGATCCATCATTTCATACAGAGCCTTTGACCCAGCATCCGATGATCCATTACCCAAACCACTTACCACATCTGCTGGTACAATAAACTCACCATCAGAAAGAACAACGTCCTGCTCACCCTCTAGGGTTGCTGGAATCATGTCACTCATTCCATCGCCGGGGCCACGCACAGCGCCTTCTGAACGTGCTGCTGTGTCACCAAGCTCTCCTGACGATACACGGTCTACAAGGTCTCTCAGAGCGCTTTCGCCAAATTTGGCTAGGAATATACCAAGATCCTCTTGAGGGCTGTCAGAGACGCCCTGAATGGCGTCTACGGCCTTTGAGATAATCTCTTTATCATTTAGCCCAGAGATCTCCCCCTCACTAGTCTCGCCCCCTTCTTTAAGGGACATCAATCCACCAGACCTAGACATGCTAAATCCGTAGTCAAACTCTGGAGACTGACCGGGGCGGTAGTCTGATCCGGGGAATCTGATATTATCTTCTGGAGCGTCAGCCTCTGGTATGTCTGGAGCCTTTGGCTTCTCATACGGCTTCGGCATGAGGCCCAGTGCCTGTGCTGTACTAGGGTCTGATAGAGCTGTGGTGCCAGCAGCGCCAAGGGTGTATGGCATTATCTGTGAATTAGTAAATGCTCCAGTCATGCTGCCGCCTAGGTCAGCGCCCTTGGTAGGGTCGAATATAGATTTCTGGAAGAAGCTGGCACTTTCAGGTGGGGGAGTTGCTAACACAGATCCAGCAGTTCCGGCTTGACCAGACATTGCTCCCGTAGTTAACTCAGTAGGAATGTTGGTTCCCGCCAGCATCGGGTCAACCGCCATTTGTGCCGCAGGAGTTGACTGAGCGGCTGCGCCCGCAGCGGCTGTTGGGTCTGCCCCTCCACCAAAAGCGGAGCCAAGCATCTTGCCGCCGAAGTAGGATGTAAGGCCTGTGGCTATGCCCTTTCCAAGGTCACCAGTCTCAATGAAGGAACCAAGGCCTGAGCCAATAGCGCCAGCGCCAAGAGCGCCAAGACTGCCAAGCATTCCGGCCCCAGCCATGGCGCTTCCGCCTAATCCTAATAACAATGGCAGCATGTCTTACTCCTTAATATCCTGCATATTCTGTTTTAGCGTCAAAGGAAGGACAGGCTTTCTCAGAAAAGTCACGGTGACCATATATCTCTGCGTCTGTATATCTGTCCAAAAGGTCTTTCATTAATTTATTCATCGTCTCGGTCTGCGCTTCCGTGCGTGTGTCTTTAGGATTTCCGTCAGTGTCAGCACCACCAACATAGCACACCCCGATGCTAGTAGAGTTATGCCCCTTACAATGAGCGCCACTAACAGACTCAGGCCTACCTTCATGTAATGAGCCGTCAAGCTCAATAACCCAATGATATCCAATATCGCTCCAGCCACGCTCTTCAGTGTGCCAACGCTTGATCTCTTGGGTTTTTACATCCCTGCCTTCTGGAGTATCAGCGCAATGTATAATGATTTTATTGATCTCCCGCATATCCTTCACCATAACGTTCAATAAGGGTGTTCATTGGTATCCAAGTTCTTCCGTCTATTTTACCATCTTTTATCTGGATGTCGTAGACCCCATATGACCATCCAGTTAATGTATGTTTAGCATACTCTTCTAAGTGGCCTTCCGGTAGGCTTGTGCCTAAATTCATTATAGTTACGCACTGGTTACCCATCTTCGGGAATGACTTATCTAAACGCTTGTGCGTGTGTCCATAGACGACATCATGTAGGGCGTCTCTAGCTATCTGGTTCTCAGATTGCATACCCCCATAAGCCTTGCCCATTGTGTTAAGGGGGGCATGTGTGAATCCAACATCACCTATAAAGTAAAACTCACCGTATGGTGAGTATGTCCAACCGTAATCATCCATTGTTGCAAACAGGATTTGATCAAGCATATCAGCAATTTCTGGATTCCTATTTGTAAACGACCATATCCTATCTTCATGATTGCCGAGCGTCACATGCTTTGGCACATCATACCCATCAAGACCCTTGTGGAATGCTCTAATAGCTTGCTGAAAGCTTTGCATGTCCTGACCAAAAGATGGTTTTGATTTACCCTTTAGGGTTTCGTTACCATCGAACCTGTTAAGAGAATCAACGCTTGCAAAGTCGCCAATCTGTATAATCTGATCGACTTGATTCTCTTTTGCGTAGCGCCCCATGGCGTAAAATCTTATCTTGTCTGGCACTGATGGACCGTCATGACAGTCACCAATCGCCAGCACTCTTTTGTTTTCGTTTGGTTTTGATTTGCGTTGCTGTATTCTATATACGGGCTTTACAACAACCGTAGCCTCAACAACCCTTTCAACATTCTCTGCGTGAGACGCTACCGAATCGTTAATCAATCCCATTTCCTTTGCCCGCCTTACTCTCGAAACAAAGGTTTGGTACGTTACTCCTGATGCTCTAGCTGCTCTAGAGAGGTTTCTTTCATACTGATAAAACAGTCTTGCCGTCTCTTCATAGACAGCTTTGGGCAATCTTGGCTTAGACATTTGACAGTCTCCCGACTATTTAAGTTGGGAGATTGTACCATTTAAATGTTTATTTTGTAACCTTTTTTAGTTTTTCCACTGTTCTGAGTCCACCAAGGCCCAACATGCCAAGAAGAACAGTCATCAGGCTATCCATGTCAAATACAGGTAACTCTGGTATTTCTACACCCAAGTAAGCACATACAAAAATTGTAACAGGGGCAAAAATAAAGTGCCACCCCATCGCACTCGCCAAAATCCAGCCCAGAAATGGTCTCCAGCCCGCCACAAAGATGCTACGATGCTGTGCCTCTGCCTTGTTTATTTCTAGCTGACCCATGATTTGATCTTGCATATGCCGCTCAGACATGGTGGCAATCTCATGAGCGAGCTTGGCCTTCTGATCCTTATCTTCTATAAACTTATCAAGAAGACCCGTTACTGGTCCTATTAGAGCTTGTATCATGTTTGTTCTCCGAGTTTACCCACACAGCGAATGCCCCTGTCATTGCACCAGTTACAACAGATACTAAACCAGCTTGTGGTGCAGTTGGATCGGGCAAGGTCATGAACCATTCTACTACGCGCCAGCTCATGATTGTCATTACGAGCATCATCGCTCTTGGTAATATTTTCCATTCTAGTATTTTCGTAGCAGACATAAGTTCAATTGCACTTTAAGGGGTTGAGACAGTTACGGTTCCTACACTCCCAGTTGCCTCCCCGCCTCTGACATATGGGTTATATGCCAATGGTATTCTTAATACTCCGCCATGCACAAACACAGCTCCGTCTTCAAGACCAGAGTCATCTGACTGTAGGTTGGTCAATGTTAGAGTTGTTGCCCGCCAGTCACCCGGATTGTTCACCTGCTGAATAAAGACAGAGAAAGCCCTGACAACCTCAGCCATATACGCGCTGTTGTACTGAGCAGGCGCATTGGGAAAGAACGGCCTTACTAGACCTCTGGACATTAGCGCCTCCCGTCTGGCCTTATATCAACCCTAGGAGACCCTAACCGCCAAGCTACGCCCATGTCAGAAGAATCAACTCTTAAAGCAAACGATCTTCCCCGAAGACGCAAGTTCACAAGCTCTGTGAATTGCTCAACAGGAACCGTTGCAGTTCTAGTAACATTGTTTGATGATGTTTGAAGGTAGTTTCCACCGGGGTAGTTCCTAGCCTTCAAGGTAAAGTTTGCCACTGGTGACACAGCCGTTGATGCATCAAACGTAATATCTGGCAACAGCCTGCTCATGAAAACAAACTTGTCGCCTTCCTGAACATCCATCTGGCTTGATTCAATGTAGCTTGATATGGCGCTGGCTGGAGTTGTACTGCCATCATCATATCCTGTTTCATGCAGGTAAAGATAACCATCAAGACCAGCGGCTATTGGGTTCTTTGTTATGCCCCTGTCAACCCAACATGAGCGAGCAAGAGATCCGTAATACCAAACGTTTTGCTCGTAGTTAAATACTACATACCTGTCAATATTGTCAGATGATGCGCTTGGGTAAAACCACCAAACCTCGTTAAAAGCAGAGTTTATAGAAGCTGTAACTTTTTCAGATTGCGTTTCGTTAAAGTCGTTGAACACATATGACTTTACCGAGCATGGAAGTTTTTGCACCTGACCATTGTATGAATAAAACTCTCCGGCACCCATCCAGAAAACCATGTCATCAACAGCGATAGCTGAAAGAGGTGACATGATTGTTGTGTTCTCTGAAATCTGATTAATGCCAAATGTAAATGGCGGACCCAAGAACTGTAAAGAATGTATAGACACATCAGTAAATACGAGTATCTGCTGCCGTGTCTCAACTGCTGTTACAATCTGAGAACCAGAACCCACTCGCAAATCACCCGCTGTATTCGTTACAGTTGGCAACCAAGTTGTTGGGCTTTCTTGGCTTGAAAATCTAATAAGCAATGGGTCTTGCGTCCCAATGTTGTCAATTGGGTCACACCCAAAAACGAGTATGTGCCTGTCCCTGTCAGAAACAACAACCTGTTTAGCAATTGTTGGGGTGGCGGAATCAGCCCCCGCTAGATCGGACAAAGCAACCGCTCTAGCAAAAGGAGCCGAGCTTGTACTTTTATCCCAGTAAAAAATTCCGCCGTCTCTTACATTGATGATTAAATCTTCACCAAAGTTATCGTGGCTCCATATGCGGAGTATTTCCCCAGTAACGGTTAGAGACGCGCCAGAACCCCATGTGCCGCGCCCCCATGTTCCCGCACCCCACCCTGTTCCAAGAACAGTGGTGTCAAGTCCTGAGTTGACTTGATAAGCTCCCACAGTTGAAGATCCGCCGTTACCAGTATCAGATGCATTTGCAACAATTAATGTTGGAGTATACTGCCCATCAATTGTTATTTCACTAAGACTAGCAACATCCCTTGCTTCAATGGTGTAATTGTCACCATCTACTATAGATGTTATCTGATATTCCTGATTAAGAACTGGCCCGGTTATATTGCCACCAAGAGTGACAGCATCGCTGAATGTAACAAAATCATTAACGAAGCAACCATGATTGCTGTCGTTTACAGTTATTACACTAGAGCCATCCGTTGCAGAAAATGTTACATCACCAGCAGCGGTTGTTTCTCTTATTGGGGTAATATCGTTAAAGGCTGCGCCTTCTTCAATATAGTATTTTACGTTTGTGCCAACGCCTAAGTAGCTAGTGCCATCCAAAGCTACAAAAGGATGCAGCGCACGGCAGCTTCCAAGGAAGCTATTTGTTTGGGATTGTTTTTCCCAACCACCTATCTTCTCTGGAAACCCAGCGCGGAACCTGATCTTGTCACAATCGAACCATCCACCTTCATTGCTATATGAGGTGACTTCCCGATTGACTCCGGGGGTGAACTGTAACTTTTGGAATGGCATATGACATTAGTTCGCTATAGCTACTTCGTCTTCATCGCTTTCTTCTACTGATGCGATAAGACCGTTTGTAAAGACATCTTGCGCGGCATGTACTTGGTCAAGCTGGAAACGAAGGTTTGCGGCCTTTGCTTGCAGATCGCGTATCTGGTTAATCAAATACATCTGCTGATCGTCAAGGCTTGACTCTTCGTACTCTTTACCGGCAATGGTAACTACGTTTGACTCGCTCATGCTGAGTACGCCTTTCCTGCTGTAATAGCGGCATTGGCTGCGGTCATATCCTCTGTAGTCCAGAAGTCTTTAGCAACCATGATTTCCAGATGCTCAACATTACGGTCTACGCAATCCTGCTTATCTGCTGCATCATCGTCTGCCATTGCATCGCCAGCAATAATAGCATTGATAAGGTCAACGCTGTGACCCATCGCTGTATAATGCTGTGCAATTTGTTCTGCTGTTAGTTCGTCCATTTTAATACTCCTTATAAGTTAGGACTCAAGTGCGGCTATACGAGCCTCTAAATCGTCAATCTTAGTTAGTGCTTCCTGCAACGCTGCTGTTAGCAGCGGCACGAGTTTGCTTTGGTCAATTGCTTGCGCCACAATATTGCCATCATCATCAACCGCATCTTTTTCACCTGTAACGGCTTCCGGTACAATGTTAGCAACTTCGTGGGCAAGAAAACCATCAACAGTGTTATCTGGTTCTTCAATAAAATTGAACCGGCTTGGGTTTAGTTGTTGCACACGGTCTGCTGCGCCAGTTAGGTCAATTACATTTTCCTTAAGGCGATAGTCAGACGTTGTATTATAATTAGTGCTGCTGGCGTTCATAATAATTGTGCCAACAACAGTATCAGAGGCGTTTCTTAAATATATACCGTATCCATTTGTACGCACTTGGAAGTTAGCTGCGTAGGCACTGGTGGTATGCGCTCTACAGTTAAACGTGGTAAAGCTGCTTAACGCTTCTCCTATAAGCATCTTGCCAGAACCGTCTACAATAACACGAGGATTACCATCGCCATCCGACAGCACGATGTAGTTGTTGGATGTGCGGATGTCTAAACCGCCAGCATTGCCGCTATAGCGGCCAAGAATGGTGTTGTTGCTGCCGGTAGTCATTGAGATTCCAGCATCCGAACCAACATAAGTGTTAGCCGCACCTGTCGTGTTATTATACCCTGCTTGCCGACCTGCAAACAAATTCACGTTGCCAGTAGTATTACTGTACCCCGCTGCATATCCAACCCCTGTGTTATAAGATGCGGTGGTGTTGGAATATAAGGAGTTTGACCCCATTGCAACATTAACAGTTCCTGTTGTTGTTTGATTTAACGCTGACTGACCCATAGCAGTGTTATAATTACCAGAACTAACAAGCGCACCAGCAGAGTCACCAACAGCCGTATTTGCATCACCAGTTGCATTACTCAAACAAGTATAGCCCACACCAACGCTATAATTACCAGTAGTGATTGCATCAAGACAAAATGCGCCAACTGCTGTGTTTCGTGCGCCAGTGGTGTTATCACTTAAAGCACTTCGGCCCATAGCTGTGTTATAGCTGCCTGTTGTGTTAGCATCCAAAGTTGCATGACCAACAGCCACATTGTCACCGCCTGTAGTATTAAGATACAACGCCTGATAGCCTACCGCCGTATTCCAGCCGCTTGTGTTGCTGTAAAGTGCTTGACTACCCACTGCTGTGACGCCGCCAACGCCATTGGTATTGTAGCCAGCTTGATAACCTACAGCCGTGCCGTTGCTTGAGGTGGTGTTGTTTCTTAACGCCTCTGCTCCTACAGCCACATTAGATGCGCCTGATGTATTGAACCTTAAAGATGTTATACCTAAAGCTACGTTATCTGAGCCAGTTGTATTTGCATACAACGCGGTGTAACCCATAGCAACATTTCTAGCTGATGTGTTGCTGTAAAGGGCGTAGTTTCCAACAGCAGTGTTGTCGCCGTTGGTGGTATTGAAATGAAGAGCAGAATAACCTACTGCCACATTATGTGTTGCGGTGGTGTTGGAGAGCAGAGCATTTTTACCTATCGCAGTATTAAAACTTGCTGTTGTATTATAATACAAAGCCGAATGACCCACAGCCACATTGTCTTCACCTGTGGTATTGGTATACATAGCACCTTGACCAAAAGCGGCATTGCTTTGTGCTGTTGTGTTACTATACATAGCACCATACCCAACAGCAGTGTTTTGGGATGCGGTGGTGTTACTAGCAAGGGCGTCAATACCAAAAGCAGAGTTATAAGAACCAGTTGTACTTGTTGTTAGCGCATCCATTCCAAACGCTGCATTGCGAACACCAGTTGTATTTGAATATAATGTGCCACGACCAAAAGCTGAATTTCTATCTCCTGACGTGTTACTAAAACCAGCGGTTCTGCCAAAGAAAGTGTTGTAACTACTTGTTGTGTTTTGACCAGCCCCTTGTCCTACAAAGGTGTTTTCAATACCAGTTACATTAGAATACCCAGCTTGATACCCCACCGCTGTATTGTTGGATGCGGTGGTGTTGCCCTGCAATGCCTCTCTACCAACAGCAGTATTCTCAGAACCTGTGGTATTGTTTGTTAAAGCATAAGTTCCAACGGCAGTGTTGTTGCTTGCGGTGGTGTTGCCATCTAAAGCCTGTGCGCCAATAGCAACATTGTTTGCACCAGTGGTGTTTACTTGTAACGCATCGTTACCAACAGCGGTATTGAGATTTGCGGTGGTGTTTTGAGATAACGCCAGATAGCCTAAAGCAACATTATTTGTTCCAGATGTGTTTTGATACATCGCAGCATAGCCAACCGCAGTGTTACCAGATGCAGTGTTATCTTCAAGTGCTTGCTGACCCACTGCCACATTGTCGTTGCCAGTGCTGTTAGCGTACAAAGCGTTTTTACCAATGGCTGTATTAGAAGCACCAATGGTTCCAGTGTAAGCTGCCTGATGCCCCACTGCCGTGTTGTTGCTGGCGGTGGTGTTGGAGTAGAGGGCATTACGGCCTAAAGCGGTGTTGTCAGAACCAGTGGTGTTAACAAACAGGGA